>Ga0307928_10000861_pt1 | contig 22806 bp, 41 predicted proteins | sample AceLakmetagen232_FD_201815 | JGI IMG/M metagenome (GOLD analysis project Ga0307928, IMG submission 201815) | Saline water microbial communities from Ace Lake, Antarctica - #232 | ecosystem: Environmental > Aquatic > Non-marine Saline and Alkaline > Saline | place: Antarctica: Ace Lake... | reverse complement strand
CCGAATGTATTAGCATATGATTATGAAGAAACTATAGATTTAGTTGATTTTCCATTTAAAGATACATGGGTTACAAATATATCTATTTCAACAGCAAATACTACAATGAATATATCTAGCAGTACAATATGGTTAACACATCAAGATACTATCTTTTTCGATATACCTACAGACTATATACTGTATGTAAATATTTCGTTAGCAAATAGTATTGTACCTGCAGAATATGAAGAAATAGTTACATTATATACTAATTATGGTACAAGTCATGGTTATACCTTCTTCTTTAATGTAACTGATTTATACGAAGAAAACACTACATCATTAGAATTTGAAATACAAGATAAATATACATATAAAAAACTTGAAAATGTAGAAATTGAGTTATATTTGAATGATACATTAATGTATGAATTAAAGACCAATAACAAGGGAAAAGCTATATTTGATGAACTAAAACTAAATACTTGCTATGTTTATGTATGTGAATTAGAAGCATATTTTAATTCTGAAGAACTTGTTTGTACTGATAATAGTGAAGAAGATGTAAATATATACATGACACCACAGGAAATAAATTACGAAGATTTATCTGATGAAAAACAATTAGAAATTGCCTATGATATACTCCAAAAACTAGCCAATAAAAGCATGGAAGAAGATAAAGACAATGAAAATAAAATAATTATTGAACCTAAAATCATTCAGACCATCCCGTATAGTCAGGGAATGTGGTCTATGATGCTAAAATGTGATACACAATATATAGATGATCTTGAAGATAAATACAATCTCTGTGATAGTGATAAATATAAATTACAACGAAGCAATAAACGATTAGAAAATAATTATGATAATTTAACTGCAACATATGAACAAGATACTAAAGGTCATGTTCATGTATTATGGGCTATCTTACCATTTATTATAATGGGATTATATATATTAATTAGAAAATTAGATGCACGATTTAGAAATTCGTGTAGGGGTTAAAAATGAGTGACGAAGATACAAAACCAAACATATGGTATTTCTTTGTAGGTGCAAAAGGAATATCATTTGGGAAATGGAAAAAAGAAAGCAAACCAGTTTATAGTCAAGGTATGGAAACAGCTAATGTAATTCTTTCCAAACCATTTAGAGGTTTGTTTGATTTTAATGATGAACAAATTATTCCTAGAATGGATTTTAGCAAACATTATAATTTACCACTTATAATGAATGGTAATAGAATAGGTATTGCTAAAGTTTTTTTACATGATTACTGGGGAAATCAATTAGCAGGAGTTATACCTGCAAGTACATCATTTACAATAGATAATCTAAAAAACACACTTATTGAGAAGAATGCACGAATCTCTAGTTTAACAAGTACTAATTTAAAATTACTTGCAGATTTTTCTAGAGAAAAGAAACAATGGATGGCTGAAATGAAGGAATTAAATAAAGCTGGAACACCTAATATAATACCTAAAAAATGATGGGAATACAAAGCGACATCCTGAAAGCTGGATGGAAAGATAAGAAAATTAGAATACGTAGTTTAGTAAAGAATGCAGATGATAATTTAAACATGTCACATTGGCAATTTGTAGATCCTGAAAATCCTGCAGAAGAAATATCTTTTGATGAATGGTATAAATCTCAACGTGTTATTATTTTGCAGGGAGATTTTATTCAAGCACTTGCAAACTATAAAAAATTTGTTACTAGAAGTAGCGAGATAATGTCTAATATAGTAAAACCTCGTGTAATTGAACCTCTTAGGGAAATGATGGCTATGTTGAATGATGCTGAAAACATTGTAGAAAACCAAGAAAAAGAAATCTTGGATTTAAAGATGTTAAATGGTGGTTTACAAGACGAAAATGAAGAACTAGCTAACAAAAATATCGTATTACGAGAAGGTATGGATAAAATGAAAGGCGAAATGAAAGATATTAAAATAGATTATAAAATATTACTTACTGATTGTAATGAAATTCTAGAACGTGCTGTTAAGAAAATTAACTTTAATATAGAACAATTCAATGAAGACCATAATGATGTCATAGATAACATTGAAGAAATAGATCAAACTAGTAAGGATAAAGAAGTGATACTAACACAAGAAGCATGGAAAAAGAATTTTATAATTGAAAAAGGTTTAGAAGAAAAGTTTGCTAAATGGACTAAGGAAGTTCAGGTTACTAGAAGTTTTAATGGCTGGATTCCTCATGCAAAAGACGAAGAAGAAAAAGCTAAAATTCTTGAATTACGAGAAGAATATAAGAAAAGACTAGAAGAAAAACTACTAAATCCACCTGATGAAGATGATGAAGAAGAACAAGATATTCCTGATGTTGAGAAGGATCTTGACTTTTCTTCTTCAGGAGATATTTAATATAAAATGATAACTAAAGATACGAGAAAGGTTGTTAGCAAGGTAATAATCTTATTTGGAAGGGTTCTTTGGCTTCCCAGTCCATTTAAGACTATTTAGCAACCCTCGATATTCTTTAGAATGGTAAATTGAAAAAATGAGTTCCTATCTAGAAATGCACAATGAATTACTAAGAAAATCTGTTAGTAAGATAGATAAACTTGTTGCAAAAGGTAGGATTCCATTAGGAACTCGTAAACCTTATCATTACTATTTTCATAAAGAAATTAAAGAAAGTGATATTGTATGGATGCCATATAGTGCAGCAACTAGCCCAGAGAATATACTAATACTAGCAGGAACTGGACAGATGAAGACTGTGTTGATGAAACGTCTAGCCTATTACCATAAATTACGGGGATATAATGTATTTGTATGTGAACCAAAACTTCCAGAATGGGATCGTGCTAGATACAGACCTAAAAACTATGGCTTACATCCTGTAGAAAAACCTACCACATTACCGATTATTAATTTCGTACCTAGTTTTATTATAAAGAAGTTACCACCTGAAGCAGCTAAAGGTTTTAAAGTAATTACAAGTGATATGAATACCTTTGAAGAAGCAGTTTATTGGTATAATCTAAACTTTACTGCTACTGCAACAGATTATATTAGGCAAATTGTAGAAAAGGGTAAATTAGATACTCCAAAGGCATTGATTAAGTTCATACGTACTAAAAAAATGCATGGTGGAACTAAACAAAGTCTTATGCGTAGATTACAAACACTTGATGATGTTAATTTATTCGATTATACTTATGGAAAGTTAGATCGAATATCTATTAAAAAATACTGGAATAAGGGTTTAATTCCCGTAGTTACGTTGTTTAGTAAGAAAAATGAATTTGTTAGTTTGTGTATAGGTCATATACTTGATGAAATCTATAATATGCATTTAGAAAATCCTAAACATCCTGAATTTCTTCGTAAATTCATTGTAATAGATGATGCTAGTAAGGTAATTGGGGTGTATATGAAAGAAGATGAATTTATTTCGGTAGAAATTATAATGAATGGTTTGAATCTATGGAGATTTGCAGGGTTTCGATTCTGTTTTGCTACACAAAGTCCTGCATTAATCAATCCTGATGTAATTGATGCATGTAAGTGGTTTATGATAGCTAAAATAGGAAATACTGAATTACTGAAAAAATATTGTTATAATCCTGAAATTATCGAAACAATCAAAAAATTACGTTATGAACCTAAGAAATACATAATTGAATATGTATTAGTACATCCGGACAAGTTTACCTACGAGACATTCTTTCCGTTCTTGTCGCCAGTAGGACACTTTGTATCATGATAAAAAATGGTAGATATAATAGCTTTGAATGTAGCTTTCATTGGAGGATTTGCTCTAGTTTGTATTTATTTATTAGCAAATCTAAATACTGAAGTTATGAAACTTAAAATAGAACGAAAATTACGTAGGTTTTTAAGGAAATTAGAAAAAGATGACTAATAATGAAGTACACATCAAAAAATACGTTGTAAAGAGGTTGTTGAAAGACCTAAATCTAGCAAATAACCTACTTAAAGAAGTAGAATACAATGTACTTTCGGTATGGGATAAAGAGAAATTCAATAAATGTAGTAAGAAAATACTAGAAGTAATAGGAAGATTGAAGAAAGAGGTGAGTTAAATTAAGCTACTAGGTACAAGTTTGATGATATTAGGGATAATATTTAACTTTGTAGCAATAAATAGCACATACTATATAACTTATCAAGGATTAGTGGGGGTTGGTGTAATTATTATAGTATTTGGAGCATATTTTTATTGGTATGATTATCATGCTCCGATAAATTATCAAAATGAGGTTAATTATGAAAAATAAAAAAGGACAAGAAATAAATTTATCTTTTATAGTCGTTGCAGCGATAGCAGCTATTTCTGCATTAATATTGGTACTATTAATTGCATTCGCAAGTGAAGGACTAGGTAAGTTCTTAGGATTTGAAGAAGAAGGAGATACATATTGTGATGAAGACACCTGTACGATACCACTTGAAGAACGAACTTATCGAGAATATTACTATAACCAAGTACATTTGACTAATTACTTACTTAAAAAATTAGGAATTAATGCTACGGAACAATATTCTGGTGAAATATTCTATGAATTAGACGGAGAACCTTACTTAATATGGTGTAAACAAGTTACAGATAACTATAATGAAGGATTACTTGGATGCTGCAAATTTGGTAGAATTAATACAACCACTAAAAAATTTATAGATTATGAATACAATTCATGTGATAACCCTACATTTTTTGTTATTAATGAGAGTAGATAAACGCTATAAAAAGAACGTATTAGAACTATTTATAAAGTCTAAGTTCTTACTTATATCTGAGTTTCCCGACTCTTTCATTTCTTTTTTTATTTTTTAATAATATTTCCTTTTCCCCGTATTAAAGGTAATCTTTTATAAAGAAACAAAACATTTATAAAGTCTTATTGGTAGTATATTACATAACAACAAACAAAAGGGGAAATTAAAATGGTAAGTAATCCAAAAACAAACAAAACAACTGACGAAGACCTAAACGCTCAGGATGGGCAAAGAATCGGAAAAGAAGTAAAAATAGTAAGATTAAGAGATATAGTCTACCAACACTTAAAAAATCATGAATGTACTGATGCTGGACAAACTACACTTGGACAAATAGGTGATTTAGAAGAAGACATTAAAAAATGGGTAAAAAATGGACTTTTATTTTTTGAAGACACTTCATGTAGACCGGATGTAGGAAATCTAGGTGGAAATAACAAGGACATAAAGTCCTTGGAGTGTTAAAATGTTATCTAAAATACTTAATGCTCCTCATGAAGCAATAGGTCGCTTCGTTAGTTGTGTAGGGCGTAAAGGGTACGTGGATCTACGTACTCCTAAGCTCTACTTTAAGACAACACAAAGTGGAAAGACTAACTGTATGATACCGGCTAGAAATGGACATGAAGTAATCATTGTACCAGTGAGGGAAAGCTGAAATGAAACAAATAAATCTATGTAAATTTGCTGGAGTAGTAAGCATTTGTATTGGGATAAACTTCCACATTTTGAATATATTGCATGGAGATGTTAATTATGTTTTAAAAGCTATTGCAGTTTTCCTAATACTTATTGGAGCAATATTATTAAGTATTGAAGAGGTGAAAGAGTAAAATGGATAAACGTAGTTTATTTAATGATTTTCCAATGACTTTAGGATCATTGATTGTTTTAATACCTGTGTTAATTCTATTTGTAGTTTTAGAGAATATTGGGTTGTTAATTGGTAATTTAATTGCACTTATTAGTTTGTTTATATATGAGAATTGGCTAAATTATGCAGGTGGACAATGAATAAACGAGGAAAAGTAGATATTTGGCAGTATGTTATATTTATAGTATTCGTATTTGCAGCAATAGGTATGGTTTGGGTTGGTTTTGTAGGTGCATCTATGTTTGCAGAAGCATTACAAGATAAAATAGGACAACCTATTGAAGAAGAATATGGATTTGCAGGAGAACATATATGTGATGAACTTTCAGAAAAAACAGAAGTATGTATGAATGGTATCTGTTTTTGTTATATTAATTTTAATGCAACAATAGAACAAATAGATGAAATTTGTTTAGGTGGTGAAAATCACATATTAGAATTAAAAAAAGGAAGATTTGTTGCAATGAATAAATATCAATGTTTACGTAATAAATGGGTGCGACAATGAATGAATTAACACTTGCGATTATTGTTGTAATTATTATAATAATTGCATCATATTTAATTAAAAGGAAGTTAAAAGAATAATGACAAAAACAGGAAAGAAAGCATTGACTGAAGCTCAAGTAAATAAATTACTTGAATATTGTACTAATCTTCGAGATAAAACACTATTTACATTAGCAATTAGTACTGGTTTACGTAGATTAGATATAGTTAATATAAGACGAAAAGACATCAACTTAGATAAAAAAGAATTAAGTTTTACAGAACATAAGAAAAATAGGATCTGGAAAGTTCCGTTAAATCAATCTACATGCAGTCTAATTTCAATGTACTTAAAAGTAAGTCCAAAGTCTACTTACTTATTTTTTGGAACATATAATAATAAAAATCACTTGAGTAGTAAACAAGCCTATAACTTATTACAAGATAGTCTGAAGAAAGCAGGATTGCCACAAAGACCATTCCATGCATTGCGTAGTACGTGTGTTAAACTATGTCTAAAGCATGGTTGGACATGGGAACAAATATCGGAGTTGACTGGTGACTTAATAAGTACGCTACAATGTCACTATAGCACACCAAGTGATGAAGAAATGAAGCAAGTAGCACAAGATAAGAGTATATTATAAGGTAAATAATAATCTCTCAGAGAGGTAAAATAAAATGAAAAAATATATAGGAATTTTAATGGCAGCAGGAGTCCTACTTTGTATGGGCTTTGGAACAGTGAGTGCAGCAGACCCAACTGGATTTTCGATGAATAAGCACGTAGTTGTAAATGGTGATTGGGAATACATTAGTGGATGGCAATTAACACATCCACCAACAGCAGTTTATAGCTATGATGTATTTAGTCCAGAATCAACTTGGAGCAATGTAATGAATCAAGATGATTTAGGAACAGCATGGCAATGGGAAGGAAACTCATATGTTGAAACTAATGCAGAAACAGATTACTACAACCATTTTGATGCATGGACAGTAAACGACCCTGCAACAACTCCAGCTACAGGAGGATACACAAAGTATGATTACTCAGAACATACTGAAAGCACAAATCCAAATGGAGCATCTACACAAGATATGACAATAAGTGGATTTGGAAATACACAAATATACAGTCATGTCCACACAGATTTTGGAAGTTGGCAAGGAATCAATACAAAAGTAAACAAGTAAGGGCTTTATGCCCTCTTATATTCACAGAGGAAGAAAATGGTAAAAGTAGTATTTAAAAAAATAATTAGAGAATATGTATTTACTGAAAAAGAACTAAAAGATAAATTACTCTTGGATGGTGAAATTAAGCACATGTGTTTATATTCAGGAAGAAGCCCAAAACAAGAAGAAGAAGGAGTTACAACAGATAAGAATAAATGGTCAATAATTTCTGAAACTGAAGAAGTAGAAAAGTATGGGAGGAAAAATGAAAAATAAAATATTAATGATACTAGCAGTATGTTTAGTATTACCAATAGTTAGTGCAAATGTAACATTAGAGCAAGAGATTCACACATATGGAAATATAGAAGCAACTCATAATCTTTTTGCCGATGGGTTCATAAAAGTATTTATTAATGGATTAGACTTATTGAATTTAAACACTTCAGATTCATTAGAAGTCAACTCATATAATTATGGTTCTGGCTCAGAGTTTAGTTCAAAATCATTTCAAGGAATAATGAATAGAGCAATGATTCATATTAATACTCAGATAAAAAATAATGTATTAAGTGGATCAACATATAGAAGTTCAGGAATAGCAGGATACATTGGAGAACTATTATATAATACTTTTATGCCTAGATGGGAACTTGAATTAAGATTTATGGAAAACAAATATCATGATGAAATATTTGAGAAATGGATTGAGATAAAAGATACTTTCGATAATGATAAAGAGGCTTACTGCCATGCTAAATTTTTAGTATCTCAGAAATATGGTTTTGATAAGTTTGACTGTTATAATAAAACAATCTATATTGACCCTACTAATGATGATGGAATTATATTAGAATCATTAGATCCTGTTATAGAGGATTGTGTATGGGTTTATGATACAACAGATGAAAATTCTTCGTGTGGTCAATATTGTGGTATGTGGATGTTTGAGACAGCAAGTAGACCATTTAATACTAAAGAAGAATGTGAACAAGAAAAACTAGAAACCGAAACAATAATAAATAATTCAGTAATGATTATGGGCTTATTAAACGAGGAATAAAATGCCAATAAGTGAAGAAGAAGTAGATCCTCAAGAAGTTGAGGAGAAAGAAACAGAAAAAACAAAAGCTGAAGAGAAAAAACCATTTGAATTTAAGGATACGGCTACTGGAAAAGCAGGAGATGAATTATATCCGGATGCAGAACAAACAGATGTAAAAACGCAATTAATTAATAAAAAAATACTAGTAAAAGAGTTTGCTGAACTACATTCATCTCAATATGACAATGATTACTTAGTAGTACATGCTGAATTAGACAGTAAAGAGATTAGTTTTGCAATAGGATCTAATGCAGTCATTAGTAAACTAAAGAAGCTAGAAAAAGACGGAAACTTACCTTGTTTTGTAACTATAATTAAGGTCGAAGGTAAGAATAACAATTACTACAATATTGAATAATTAGTAAAACGAGAAAGGTTAGTAAGTAGCCTCCAGTTGGTTTGTGTCATTCCAACCTACGTTCTTGGTAACCCTCGATATTTACTAAAAAAACAATGACAAACAATAAATATGCACAAGTATGGGAAAACCAGAGAACAATTTCAGAACAATTAAGAGCAATAAAAGGGCATAAAATCTGTCCAGTATGTAATACTTGTAATGTAAATAAAGGTACGGAAAGAAAATACTGCAGATTTTGTAAAGTAGATATGAGAATAGCTAAAAAATGTTTAGCAATAGAGAAATAAAATGGTAAATAAAGAATATGAATTTAGAAAAGAGAATCCTGTGTATGATGATACACATTTAAGAGTTAATTCTGACTTAGCTGATTTAAAGCAGAATATAATTAAACATATTAGATTTAATAGTGCTGAAACAAGAAAAAGGGAGAGGAAAGAGACAGCAAAGCCTTATTTAGATTTTATAAAATGGATTGAAGAAAAATTAGATGACAAAAATGGTGAATTAGGTGAAGAAGATAAATATTGTTTATATTGTGAATCTGGAAGTTATGATGAAAAAGGGATTATCCATGCACCTTGTTGTTTAATAACAGAAATAAGGAAGTTTCTTAGTGTAGGTTCTTTAGACCAACATACCAAAAAGAAAGTACATGGGGTGAAAGAGTAAAACTACTTTTTCTTTTGTGAAAAACAAAAGAAAACCTAGACTAAAAGAAAAGAAATGGTAAGAACTGAAGAAGATGAGTTTAGAGAATTTAATTTATTAAAAAATAGTTTGAATAAACAAAAGGAATATTATGAACAAAGAATAAAGCAGATTTTTGTTAAAGTTAAATTAATTTTAGATGATAAAGAAAATAGTATTGAACATTATCAAAGTAATCCTTGTGATGATGAACTAACTACATTATTAGATGACATTAGAAATGATTTGATTGATGAAGAAGAAAAGTATGGGGTGAAAGAGTAAGATGGTGAATGAAGGAGATTATTTATATAGACTAGAATACGAACAAAGTCTTTTTACTAAAGATAAAAGAATACTGTCTAAAAAGAAAATCAAGAAAGTAGATATTAGATATAATTGTATAAGATTTTTTAATAATGAATCTGTATCATTAAACGCAATAGATAATTTAGATGTAAATGAATGGTTTAGTTCTAAAAAGAAGATGTATGAAACTAAAATTAAATTAATGAATGAAGAATATAAATATATTCTTGCAGAAATTAAATATTTAAAGAAAAAACAACTATCGGAGAAAAAGAAATGAAAGAATATTGTAATTGTAATAAATTCGAAAAGTAGGATGAAGTAAAGGAAAATGGTAAATAAAGATAAATATAATGAATTAAACTCTGAATTAATTAAAGCAAAAGTTAAGATAGCTGAATTAGAGACATATCATTTTGAGGAAACAAAGCAGATTTTTAATGATTTAGATAAAGAGATATTTGATGAAGAAAGTGAGTTGGGCTATTCTGCTATAGTTAATAAGTATAATAAATTAAAACAAAAGTATGGAGTGAAAGATAAATAATGATAACTTTTAGTAATATGATTTGGCAACTTGAAAGAATAATTCTTTTCTGGAGAATTTGCGGTAATTGTAGATTATGGAATCCAAAGACTCATAAATGTAAAATGTGGAGTAGAAGAACACAAGCAGGAGAACGTTGTATTCATTGGAGAAGCTGTAGAGTTTTATTTTATAATCCAAGAAAAAAATAAAAATGGTAAATAAACGATTAGAAGAAATATTAGTTGAAACGCATATACTTTGTAGTAATATAGTAAATAGACAGGACATTAACAAGCACTTGAAAAGACACTTAGGATATTGTATTGTAAAATACGAAAAAAATAATTATGGTTAAACAACGAGAAAATCATAGAACAATCAAAGAGAGAAGAAATTCAGAAGGTATATTATTATGTTTAATTCCAAATTGTAATAATTTAAGAGTAAAATATAAGACTTCTAATCAAATGAGAAATTATTGTTCTGAACATACATATAATGATTTACCTAATTTATCATGGCAAAATTTGAGAGAACAAGCATTAAAGAGAGATAATTATGTTTGTGTTAAATGTGGTAGTGATGGAACTATAACAAAAAAAGAAAAAGATTATATTTATGGGGGATATAAAAATTATACTTATTCTGAAAAGTTTGTAGTAGATCATATTAAACCAATAGCATTAGGTGGTGATGAATGGGATATTAATAATTTACAAACTCTATGTTTTAAATGTAATAAGATTAAAACTAGAGAAGATATTAGAAAAATAGCTAATTTAAGAAAATCGGAAAAGTCAGATTTGTATAATTTTGATAATAAATATAGTCAAAAAGAATTATCGGAGGTAAAAAAGTAATGGTAAGTAAAACAGATGAAATAAATGTACTCTCTAATATAGGTAGAATAGTTGCAGTAGTTATTACGATATGCAAGAAATAAGAATTTCAACTACAAACCGGATTAGAGATGTTATAAGAAAAAAGGTGAAAAAAATAGTTAATAAATTACGACTTAAACCTAAAGGAGTATACAAACAAGAAGTAGATAATCTAATGTATTCATTAGATAATGGAATAATTTTAGTTAAAGAAATAACTGAACTTGAAGATCTAAAGATATTTTATGAGTTTATTAATCGAATAAATAATAAAAAGAATGAAAGTAAATTAGATAAACATATCACTTATGTAAATGATATTCAAAATAAGATTCTTGAGACTTTACGTGAAGAAAATAAACTATCTTTAAGTAAATTAGCTGGAAAATTATTTTTAAGTATTACTGATAAAAAATTATTAAGGGCTATTAAAATATTAAAAGAAACTAATAAAATAACTACAATTCATAAGTTTAATACTATTTTTTACAAATTATTTAAAGAATCAGATAAATCTTTTAGTCAAGAAAATAATAAAAAAGAAATTCCTAAATTAATTGAGAAAAGCAAGAAAGGTAGACCTAGAAAATGGAAAAACTACTCTACTAAAGGTATTTTTTGTCCTAAATGTAGAAAAGATGAGTTATATTGTACCGGTGTTGATAGGAAAAATAGACAAAGATATAGATGTATTTCTTGTGGTAAAAACTTTACTAAAGATTCGCAATCTGAAGAAATAATTCATAAAGATGGTAATATTTCTAAACTTGAGTGTCCTGATTGTGGAAGTAAAGACACTATAAAAAGAGGATACAAACTTACAAAGAATAGAGGTAAAATTCAAAGATATTCATGTAAAAAATGTAATACTAGATTTATTCCTAGAGATGAAAACTTCCGAATGAGGAAAAATAAACGAATAAGTGTAGAAGAATTAGAACCTAAAATACTTGAATTACTAAAAAGTGGAAAAAAGTATAGCAAGAATAAACTGGGTGGAATATTTAATATAGATCATAACTCATTAGAACTTTATGATGCTATTTTTAACTTATTAGATGAAGATAAAATATCTGGTACTCATCTTGAAGGTCGTGGTTCACAGGAAGAATATTTTTTTATTGACAAAAAAGAGGAAAAAGTCAGTAAAGAAGTAAAAAAAGAACAAATTACTGAGGCACTTCATAAAATACCTACGCCTAACTCAAAACCAGCACTAACAGATATTGAAAAAAAACTAAAGAAAAATTTAATATTCGCTAAAGAAGCACATATGAAGTTAGATCTATGGAGGAATATAGTAAATACCTTATTAAATACAAAATCCTCAATGAATTTAATGGACTTGAAGTTTGAACTAGAAATAGAATTTGATATATTAAATCCAGCATTAGATGAATTAAAAGAGAGAAATATTATAATATCATATAATGTATTCGGAGTTGATTTTTATAAAGTATCTGAAACTGCTCTTAAAAAATTAGAAAAACTAAAGAAATTACAAAATTAACTAAAAAACCTCATAATTTGAACAATTAATTGTTAAATTCACAAAAATACACTAATTATTTGTTAAATTAGATGGTATTTTGTAGCTAAAAAATACAAAGTGCCATTTCTATGTATATTTAAAACAAATAGGTATGTTATTTTAGGTAAATATTATAAATCTATAAAAACGCACCACAGTTAGGACATTTTTGAAAAAAGAAGAAGAATTTGGTTAAAATCACTCGAATTGGGAATCCACAGTCATTACAACAAGGAGATTTACCCATATATTTATGAGTTCGTCTAAATTTTTTGACCGAAACTCTTCCAACTGCAGTAAATGGAAACATATGATTAAATATCTTGTAGATTTATTAAAACTTTTGATTAAAACTTTTAATTAAAAATCATATCTTTTAATCATCTAAAATTTTATTATACTTTTTCAATACTTTATTTAGTATAATAATTAAAACTTTTAATTAAAAATTACATATTGTAATTATCTCAAATTATCATACATATTATATCGAAACATCTTACATATAACATATATCCTAGATATCTATCTAATGTTTACTATTATATAACCAGTATAAATCTATGATTTTGTATCATAGTGGGTAAAGTATTTACTTTATAGTAACCATTACAAAAAATCATATAAATACTTATAAAGTAAATACTTTAATAATACTACATGGAAAAATTGGATAAATTAAAAGAAGATATAATACATATCTTAAAGAATGGAGAAGCTAGAACTTGTACATACTTCTCCATAGAATTACATAAGAATTACTATAAAGTTCAGGAAGCTATGAATAGTTTGCTACGTGAAGAACGAGTAATTAAAATTGGCTGCATAAAAGAAAGAACTTACTTCAAGTTTGTAAAGTAAGGGGGGGGTTTAAGTATGAAAGTAGGAGAAGTATATAGAATATTTTACAAAGACAATTTAGGAAAACCTAAAATTAAGAGTTTATATTTTTTAAAAAAAGAAGGGTTGATGTACTTCTTTTATAATGCATTCAATAATAAATTTGAAGCATATAATATTAATTTAATAGATAGGATAGAAAGTCGAAAGATACATCCTAGTAAAACTGGCACAGGGTATGATGTACCACCTATTGAATTAGGTGAGATACTCAAGAGGTTTGATGAACAATGATTAATGATGAAACTGCTAAAGTAATTGATGATCCTGATGATATTAAGTTCCTAAAAAAAGTAGCTCCAGATGCTAAGAAGAAGTTTGTTGGTCGTCATGAAGAAATGATGTCTAAAAAATCTAAAAAAGAAAGTAATGAGTTGATAAATTATTTATTTCAAATAACTTCTTCAGATAAAAAACAAGCTGAAAAAATATCTATTGTATCTGAGATACTAAAAGATTATTTTTTAGATAATTATCATATATACACAATTAGAGAAAGTAAAGCTGTTGAACCGGAAATGTGGATTTATAAAGAAGGTATATACATTCCTTGTGGTGAAACATATATTAAAGAAAAAATTATGGAAATTTTAGGGAATAAATTTGGTAATTCATATGTTAATAATACACTTACTAAGCTACAAGTTACTACATATATATCTTTAGATGAATTTTTTAAAGAAGATGATGAATATATTTTACCTGTAGCTAATGGTTTATTAAATGTAAAAACACTTAAAAAAGAAGAGTTTGATCCTGAAAAGAGATTCTTCAGTAAAATAAATGCAATGTATTTACCTACTGCTGACTGTCCTAAAATAAAAAAATTTATATCTGAAATAGTGAGAAAACAAGATATTCCTTTAATACAAGAAATGTTTGGTTTTTGTCTTGTTAGAAAATATTTTTTAAAGAAAGCATATATGTTATTAGGTAAAACTGATGCTGGAAAGAGTAAATTATTACAATTACTTCATACTTTTTTAGACTACAAAAATTGTTCTTCAGTTCCATTACATCAATTAATGGAAGAAAATTTCATGTTATGGAAATTACATGGTAAACTTGCTAATATCAGTGCAGATATATCTAATAAATCTATATTAAGTGATGCTTTATTTAAAAGATTAGTTGGTGAAGATCCTTTGACTGCTGATAGAAAATGGAAAGAAGCGATAGAATTTTTTAATTATGCTAAAATACTAAATGCTTGTAATGACTTACCAAAAACATATACTTATGATAATGCTTTCTTTAATCGATGGATTCTTATTAAATTTCCAAATCAATTTAAAATAAAAAAAGAATATACTGTATTAAGTAAAAAAGAAAGAGAAGAAGAACATATTTATTTAGCTAAACCTAATATATTAGAAACGATTATAGATATAAATGAATTAAATGGTTTATTAATATGGGCTTTAGAAGGATTAAAAAGATTAATTAAAAAGGGAGAATTTTCATATAATAAAACAGCTGAAGAAATTAAATTAGAATGGTTAAAAGACTCTAATTCATTTGAAGCATTCTTTTATGATACAATGGAAGAAACTAAAACATATGATTTCCATGAGACAAAAGAAGAAGTAAAAAATTTATATAAAAATTATTGTAAAGAACATAAATTAAAAATTGAAAGTGATAAAGTTATAAAAAATACTCTTGAAAGAGAGCATGGAGCTTATGATAAAAAAGTATCTTATCATGAAGATGATGATGTTCCTGCAATAAGAATAATGGTATGGGCAGGAGTTCGGTTTAAGGAAAATGGAGAAGAACTATGATAAGTATACTAAGTGTCCAAGATGTCCAAGATGTCCAAGGTATATTGAGTTTACCTAGAGAAGAAATATATATAGGTGGTATTGAAACACACTGGACAAACTGGACAAACTGGACAAACAGTATACATAGCTTAACTTTAATAAATAGAGTGAATAATGGAAATAAAAACATTAATTAATGAATTAAAAGAATTAGACGAAACACAAAAGATAGATAGAATAAATAAAATAAGATTAGAATTACATAAAATTAGTCCTTTTAAGAATGAACCTGTAGATTGTGTTTTATGGGTTAAAAATGAAGAAGTAAAAGCTAATGATTATAATCCTAATGTTGTAGCACCTCCTGAAATGGAACTTTTAGGAGTTTCAATAGAACAAGATGGATATACTCAACCAATAGTTACTTTTAAAGAAAAAAATAACGGAATCGAAGTTATAGATGGATTTCATAGATGTGGAAAAGAATTTGAATCAATTAAAAAAAGAGTAAAAGAATATTTACCTATTGTTATAGTTAATCAAAATAGAACAGATAAAGGAGACAGAATCGCATCAACAATAAGACATAATAGAGCTAGAGGTAAACATACTATTGATGGAATGGCTGAGATTGTTATTGATTTAAAAAAAAGAAATTGGTCGGATAAAAAAAATAAAAGAAACGCAAATGAGTTCAATATTCTTAATAAAATAGGTTTAGGGATAAATACTTTTGATAAATTAACAAAAGAAACCAAATTGTCTAAAGCAACTGTAAATAAACATCTTAAAAGACTAATAAACGAAGGTAAAGTAAAAAAAGAATTGGATACTGAAGGTCATATTCGTTATAGAAGTACAATTGATAAAAAATATTTAACAGATTTAGCGATTAAATCGTCAAGGGCTGTATTCGAGAATACAAAGAGAGAATTTGAAAATATGGGAAAGATGATAGAAGATATAACTTCCTTACTTCCTGAAGGAGAAAAAGGATCTTTATCATCAATTTTAAAATCCGGGTATAAAAAAATGGGCAAAACATTCAAAGAATTAGAAGAAGAATTAATTGATAAAGAGGTTAAAAAGTAAAAATGAAGACAAACATTATACATAGCTTAATTTTATTAAATAGGGTGAAAGAGTAAAGAGGTAAAAAAACATGTCATTAAAAATATATGAAGGAACTGAATTACAGATAAAATATTTACGAAAACAGTTTACTGATAAATCTATAACTGTATCAATGACTAAAGGTATTATTAAAGTCATTAAGAAAGTAAATATTTTTGAAATAGATGAGATGGCTGAAATAGATTTTAATGAAAAGACTATCAGAGTATATGATAGGGGTATAACTGAAAGAATAAAATCCTTTGCTAAACAATTCAAATATAGATCTTTGACAAAGGATTATCGGAATTAAGATGGTAGAAGAATATAAAGAACATGACATTAAATGTCCTTATTGTGGTTATGAAGATGAAAATAGTTGGGAATCTCCTTTTGAAAAAGACGGAGATAGTGAAGTAATTGAATGTGGTAAATGTGATAAGGAATTTTTGTGTGTTTATAATTTAGAGAGTTCTTATACAACTACAGGAATATGTAAAAATAATAAACATGATTGGTCGGATTGGGTAGAACATGGAAGAATAGATAATACAAAATTTAAGTTTAGACAATGTAAGATTTGTGAAAAGCATGAATCTAAAGAGGTACAAGTATAATGGCAGAAACAAATACATTTATCTTTAGAGGAACAACAAACGGAGACCAATTTAAAGCATTAGTAGATCAAGGACTTAAAAATATAAATGAGGATACTATATATAATGTAATAATACAAGTCAAAGAAGCAGAATAACTAAGTCCTTACCTTAGCTATTGCTTTTATCAATGCAGTAAAATATGTTGGTTTGTGAGGTATGGCTACATTACGTTTGTCATCAAAATATTTAGTTCCATCGGGATTAAAATGTCCTGCAGAAATACTAATTATTTCTTTTGTATTTTTTTCACTAAGTAATACCTTCTTAGCAGCAATTTCTACAAATTTGTTTCCGTTAATATTAATCGTTTCTAGTCTGTCAGTTCCATCTTGTCTTTTTAATATCTCATATTCTACCATCTATATCAACCCTGTATATACGAATGCTATACTAATAACACTTTCTAATAGTACTATAATTAATAAATATATTATTCGTAGATCCCGTCTTAAATTATTCAATAGAATGTTCACGAAACCTAATAATATGTATAATAGAAAAATAATTAAGATTAATACATCCTGTTCAAAGGGTATTAATACTAAAAATAGTACAATTCCTAGTGTAATACAAAGAATCGTAGTATATATTAAATGAATAAATTCTCGAGACATGTTAATCTTATAAGTACTTCCTAGTATGTATTGAGAAATACTAGGTATGATAAATACACTACCTAATCCTAGTACTTTTATTACATCAATCATGTTGTTAGTTCTTTACTTCTAAAGTCGTTTATTCCTTTACGTATTGCTACAAACCCTATTAAACCTATTATTATAATTAATAATGCTCCATATCCTGTAAATAATCCGGCAACTATCTTATCCCAACCCTGAGCTACTAAATTATTACCTAGATGGAATCCTATAAATAATGCTAGTAATTTAAAGTACCATATTAGGTAATTAGCTACAAACCTAAATATCGCAGCTATGATAAATAACATTATAGTATATACTGGATTAAATGTGTGTATTATTGTAAAGAATGCCATTGAAAGTAGTATTCCTCCAAATAAATCAATATGTTTACCATATTTGCTTTCAACACCTAGTAAGTGTACTCGAACTATATATGTAATTAATAAACCTATTGCTACCCATAGAAATCCTAGAGATAATTCTTCAAATATACTTGCTACAAAAGTAACATTAAATAATTCCCAAAAAGGACTATTTGCTGCCTGTAATGCTGCAAAACTTTGACCCTGTCCTACTGCATTAAAAGTCAATAACGGATGCATTATAAGTGATGTCTTAATTCTCAACACTAAATAAATAATTGGTGCTATAAAAAAACCTACTATAAATAATACTGCATCAGTACTTGTTTTTTTAGTAACTGGTAATCGTAATCCATATTTAGGATCACTTTCTTTAATAAAGAAGAACATTAGCATGAATATTACGAAACTTAATGATAATAATGTTGCATAGAATATACCTACTGGAATTTCTTTTAAGGTTAACCATAATACTGGTAAACCAGTTATAGCTATTAATAGAGGTACTATTAGTCCATAATCCTTATCTTTAATTCCTAGTTCCATTTTTTAAATAAAGAAAAAATAAGTTAGGAATATACCTAACCATATTGTTTTTGCAGTTAAATAACATTTTATTATGCTTTATTTACATGATATACAGTAGTTGAATAAGCAACTGAGACAAGATTATCGTCTTCATCATATGCAATACCTTCTAATACTTCATATGAATCTGCGTCTAAGTCAATATTCAATGGATACCAATGTATGTTTATATCTATATCCTGTGTACCAACTACAATAGTTCTTGTTTCATATTCAAGATATATTGTTTCTTCAGCACCATCACATAGCATTCCAGCACCTTGACCTTCATCAACTTTACTACCTGTACCCATCCATAAGAATGTAGAATATCTATCGTTGGTAGAATTTCCAACAGTTGCATGTGCTTTTTCAAAGTCTGGTACATTTGTAGTAGATAAATCTGGAGCATCCCATTTGGTTGTGTGGGAGTCATCATATTCTATTGCAACTATTGCACCATATTCTGCTGCACAAGCATCTGAAGCTGATTTTACTAAGAATTTAGGTGTATATCCAGTACTATTAGCTACTTCTTCAGAATTTGCATTTGAATTAACTGTAAATCCATTACTATTTACAACAGTTATTGTTGGAGCAGTAGCTTTATTAAGTTTATAGTCTTCTTTGATACCAATTATAATATTGCTACAACCAGTACTTCCTTCCCATAATTTACTAAAGTATGTGGTCGAAGGAGTTCCAGCATTGTTTCCAATGATACCTTTCCAATCTGATTTTGGCTCTTCTGCTGAAGTTGCATCATCTGCAATAGTTACTGCATAACTATCACCATTCTTTTCATAAATGGTACAATGACCTGATGGGTCTGTTGCAGTTTTATAAGCATCTGTATCTTCACATCCGATAGTTACACTCGCTAATCCGGGGCAACTTTCTAATTCAATTGCATCACTTTCACTTTCTTCAGGGGTTACTCCAGCTTTAGCACTGTAAGTTATTCCTAAGTAGATTCCTCCACCTATTACACCAACAGCTACAAATAATACTAAAACTAAAGCAAGACCTGACATTTTTGTTGCTTTTTTATTCATTTTGTTCACCTATTAACCTAAGCAATCTTTGTGAGGTTTTGTAGTCATTACGGGTCGACATTCTTTAGGTTACCATAAAGAATTTAGTCTTGGAGATGGCATTCAACCTTAATAAATAGATAATAGGCACTATATTAGAAAGACGTTCAACCTTCTCACCCGCTCTAAAAGCGTATGAATTTGTCATACTCTTTTAAATATAAGATATATAATATTTAATGATTTATATACTCTACCATACAAATGTTTTTATTATTATTGTTATTAACTATCTACCATGTCTAAAAAGCTGAGTATTGCTGCTAGAGCAAAAAGAGCTGGAGTTAGTTATTCTAAATATTATGGAGATCACGTTAACAAAACCTATTCTACTCTAAAACGATTTAAAAGTTTTTGGAAGAAACGAGGTAAGGGTTAGTGGGTTATTTACTAAAATTTGTAACATCATTTTTTATGTTAATCTTTCTAGGTTTAACTCACATCAAAGAAGCATTCGATATGTATGGATCTGGTGCTATTACATTAATTGGAGCTATTAAAATGGCTTTAAGTAAGTCTATTGATAAAGGATTTTTAGTTACTGCTATGTATATAGGAAATCTAGGTAATTATGTATTATCTGCCCAAATGGGTACATTAATTATAGATGGATTTACTGTAATGTTATTATTTCTATTAATATTTGCAATAATAAGTTTTTTCATTAAATTCAGTACAAAAAAACGTCTAGCATTCGCATTTATGTTATCCTTCATAATATTAATTGCTGGAGCATTTATTTCAGCAATGTATCATAATGTTCCTATGTTTTCAGGAATAATTACTACAACATCTAATGTTTCTGGGGTGGTCTTATAATGGCAAAAAAAAGAATGAAACTCAAAATATTTGCTATATTATTAATTGTAACATTAATAGGTTTGTCAGGTTATGCTATGTATTCAGGCAAAATGCCATCATTATCTGCAATAGGTCAAGATGCTATTTTTTGTAATGAATGGGGATATAGATGCTGTTATGAAGATACTATGAACCCTACTTATGAGACAGTTATCTTGAATATGAAGGATGATAGTGAATATAATATTCGAGTGTTCGTATGTCCTTGGGAAGCTAGTAGGTGTGTAATATCTAGCATAGAAGAAAGTAGTTTACTAGGTAGTGGAGCATCAACTAGAATATATTCTAACTGTGATGAAGGAGACTCTTATACTAATTTCTGGGGAACTGAATTTACAGATTGGGAATGTACTGGAGACCAAGGTATTGCCACAATAGGTAGAGAATTATCTCCTAGTCAATATATTGGAATAGATAATCAATGGAAAGGTTATAGTAGAGTAGTAGTTCAAATATTTTCTAAAGAATTAATAGAATGTGGTTTAGGTGGTACTTGTACTACAGGAAATAAAGTTTCAGGAACTACAGATTGTTCTTTTGTACCTAATACATGGCAAGGTATAGATGTTTATGATGCAAATAATAATCTAGTAGATTCTGATTATACTGGTCAAATACATGTAGAAGCAGGTGAGTGTATACGTTATACTAGTAAGTCATTAAGAAGACTTTGTGGTTTTAAGTCAGAAGAATGTGAAGATACATCTGATTGTATACAAGGTAGAGAAATAACCTATAAATGGCAAGGTGTTACGTATGGTGCAGAATGGAATGCTGGAGAAATAGTCTTATATGATTGTGAAACATATGGTGTAGAACCTAGTGAAGATACTTTATTTAACTGGGGATTGGATGAAGGAGACCAAGGAACTAGTGAAGATTTTAATTATGGTTCTTATTGTACTGCAACAAGAACAATACCTAATATAGAATGTCATCCGGAAGCTCCGGGAAGTTGCCCATCAGGAAGTGCTTGTGATCCTAGTACCTTTACTTGTGAAGAACTAAGTGAAGTTGAATGTACTCGAGACAAAGATTGTGGAATACATGTATATTGTGATGAAGTAGATGATTATTTTAAAATCCTAGAACCTAAATGTATTTCTGGAACTTGTAAAGATGTTGAACGGGATAAAGTTGATTGTTGTGTAGATGATGATTGTGGATTAGATGAATTTTGTGATTCAGACTATGAATGTAAAGAATCTCCAACTAGTTTAGCTACATGTCCTTATGATTGTTGTGTTAATATACCTAATGTTCGTGATAAAACATGTAAGAACGACCAAGTATGTTGTGAAGATCATTCTTGTGCAGCTAACTTAGAAGCATGTGGTATAGGTAACGAACCTGTTGTAACAGATTGTTTAGCAGAATGTGATTTAGATTATCCTCATTCATATCAAATAACTAAACGTATGACGTGTTACACAGATGAATGCGGTGAAGAACTCTTTAGCATATATGATCTCCTAGGTATTTTATTTGGAGGTCTTGCGGGAATGTTCGCATTTATCTTTGGAAGAAATATAGGTAAGAAACAGAAATTCAAAGGTTACATGCCTAGTGTATTTGGATTAATACTTGGTGTTCTAGTATTCGGTGTAACCTTCCTATTATGGTGGGTTGCATTGATAGCACTAATAATCTCCATATTTTTAGTGATTGTTTTCAGACCACGTTACGGAGCATATCAAAGAAAGTGGAGTAAGAAATAATGAGTAGAAAAAAGAAAGCAAAACATAGTATAGTATGGCGATATAAGGCTACAATATTAAGTGTAGTCATGTCGTTAATCATTATGTTAGTTCCTGCTTTTTTAGTATACCAAGTCCATTTAACACGTGGAGTAAATACTGTATTACTTTGGATAGGTATTTCAGAAGTAATTATCTTTATTTCAGTGGGTTTAACTGAGAGATATATTAACAAAAAAAAGCATATTTCAACGAAGTGAAAAAATGAGAAAAATGAACATACCAATAATAAAACAAATATCGGGAATTAGAAAAGCATTAGCTAATCCAAGAACTCCTAAGAACTTTAGGAAAGGATTAGCGAAACGACTAAAAAATCTAACTGGCAAATGAAAATACTAAAATACTTTATGATAGGATTGAAAGGATT
>Ga0307928_10000860_pt1 | contig 22823 bp, 61 predicted proteins | sample AceLakmetagen232_FD_201815 | JGI IMG/M metagenome (GOLD analysis project Ga0307928, IMG submission 201815) | Saline water microbial communities from Ace Lake, Antarctica - #232 | ecosystem: Environmental > Aquatic > Non-marine Saline and Alkaline > Saline | place: Antarctica: Ace Lake... | reverse complement strand
GCTCAGTATACACACCCCTATCTTATCACAATTTGCGTTCTTGAATATATAGAGAGTAGAGTATCTATATAAATACTAGTGTAATAGAATGTATAGTTTATATTATATAGTTATATCATAGTATATAGATATCTCCATATGTATTAGTTAAGGAGACCTTAACAATCCCACTCACTCACTACGTTCGTTCAAACATAGTAAGATGAATAAGAATGTATATAGTTAGTGTGGTAAATACTACATATACTACATATACCACACTACATTATACTACACCTTACTACATAATCACTACTAAGATATACTACATATATGGTATACTCTATATAATCCTTCGTATAACCAAATGACATAGAAGTATTTAGAATAGATATATATATAAATTATAATAATGGTAAGGGTATAGGTTTATCTGTATCCTATGGTATGCTTTTGTGAGCCTATTGCTAGGCTCTGGGAAGATTATTTTACTATCACTACCCTATAAGCATAGGATTTCACCCTATGCCCTTATAACCCCTTTCCTTGACAGACTCCTTCTTAAAGTACATCCTGTTTGATTAATGCTTGTTTTCACAAGTTTGTCGTAATTAATACTCTTTTGGATATATTAACTTAGATTAACTAATCTTTCATAAAACCCTTTGTTATTATTGCTTTATACACAATAACAAGCCTTATTTGGGATTACCTGCTTCCGATGGGTTCAAATAACCTTTTATTTACCTATATACACCTTAAAAGACGTATAGAGAATATATAGTATAAAGTAAAGGTGGTATATAAATGTTTAGTATAACTATATAGTAACACCATAAGTATATGCTTGTATATAGTACTATATGCTACATATAGGATAGTTTATTATAGTAGTACGTCTATTGATATATTATGAATAACAACAACCAAAACAAATGTATTCATTGTAAGAATACAGGATATACACAAAAAGGTTTAATATCTATTGAGTGTCCTTATTGTGATAACTAAAACAAAGAGGTAAAAACAAAATGAAAAATATAAATAGGTATGGTACTTTGATTATTGCACAAGATAAGGGTTTTAAGTTCATCCCTGATTATAAAGATTATATTGATTGTGGGTTAAATTAAGATGAAAATTAACGAAATAAGAAAAAATAAATTAATAGAAGATTTTAAAGCAAGAAATATAAATTTATCTGAAATTGATTTTAAATATATTTCCATTGATTTTTATGCTAAAAAGAAAGTTAATTTAACTTATGCAAAATTGATTAAACCTAAAATCTCTTATTATTTAGTCAAAGGTAACTCAATAATAGTAATTAACAAAACTATCTATTATCATTTAACAGATATAACCGAAGATACTGAAAGTTTAAAAGTTTCTTTATTTTCTAATGTTGATGATGGTTTATATAATCGGTTTAAAGGTAAAGATTATAAACACCTCAATTTTTTAAACAATAAAGAAAAAAGTATAATCTTTTTTGCTGAATGTTTTTATAATGATGATTTTATTAAATGTATTGATATTTTGGATGGTGTTTATTAAAAATGAAGGATCAAGATGGTTATTTTAATATAACTGATGATGGAAAAAAAGAACGTAATGGAGATTTAATAGAAGATGAATAATAAATTAAAAAGACTACATAAAGATTTATGTATGTATGAATCCATAGAAGAATTAGAGAATGATTTTAAAGGTTTTATGGTTATAATGAATAATTACATTTAAAGGAGGATTACAATGGAGACACAACACAACAATAAACCCCTACAACTCGATTATAGAGCTAAGAGAGAGTTTTATGATGGGTTTGTATGGTCTTAAATCATAATCACATATAGTCGATAGTGGAATGACTTAAAAACCACTGGAAAGAAAATGGGAAAACCAATAAAACAAATAAAGGAAGAGATTAAGAATTTAGATTATGAAAATAAAGCTTTAAAGTTTCTTAATTTAACAGGAACTACATTTAAAGCAGAGTTTTTAAAGTATGATACACATTTTGAAGGAGAAACCGAGAAAAGAGACATTTATGATATTACACTAACAAGGGGAGATAGAGAATATATCTTTAAGTTTGGTAACTCCATAAATGCTAGCGGTTATGGATTTATTAATGAATATTTACCTAATAATTCAAAAACTAAAGTTGTTAAGATAGATGAGAAGACATATAAAAAATATAGGGCTAGTGTTAATTATACTGGTACTAAGTGGTTAAATGAAGAGTTTAAAGAGCCTACAGCTTACGATGTTTTAGCTTGTTTAACTAAATCTGACCCCTAAGACTTTAAATGGTTTTGTGATAGTTATGGTTATGATGTAGACAGTATAAAAGCAGAGAAAACATATAAGGCTGTTATCAAAGAATGGGAAAACATTAAAATGTTATGGACTGATGAAGAGATAGAAGTTTTACAAGAGGTGGCATGAATGACTATGTATAGGCTTAAAATTAATCATAAATCTTTAATAGAATTGTTAAGAAGTGGAAAAACTAATATTGAAGGTAATTTAGTTTATCCTTGTGAAATCGATTTAGAAACTGGAGATTATATGGATACTGGAGAAGGTGGAGAACCAATAGATTTAATTGAGGTGCAAGAATGAAATTTAAAATTGAATTTAATGAGTTAGACTTAACACAAATTAAAGAAGCGATAGAATATGAATTAAATGATAATCTTGGAAGCATAGCCCCCTGTAGAAGAGATAATTTAATTTTGATAAAAAACACGATTAAAAAAGTTTTAGTGGTGGAAGAATGAAAGACACTGAAACAGTTTGGAAAAACGGAAAGGAATATCACTTTGAATGGTATGATTTAAAGGAAAATAGCACATCAATAAGTTTAACAGAGATTGGAAACTCAGAAGAGATTGAAATGCTTGAGACTTACGATTTTAAGGAGGTTTGTTAGAATGAAAGACAATCCATTTGAATTATACACAGGAAAAGAACATGATCAAAATAATAGGAAATGTACAAAACAATTAAAAATAGCATGGAAAGAGTTTACTGTTAACATATCAAGAATACAGCATGAATTTGAATCCACTGGTGCAAGTGATACAGTTTCAAGAGAGGAATACAGTGAATGGGTATCAAAACAAGCATTAAATGGAGGTTTGATGTAAAATGAAAGAAGAAATTTTAAAGTATATTCAAAATTGTGATATGAGTGATATGTATGATTGTTTTGATATCTGTAGGAAAAGACACAATGATAAAATGATGGAGGGACATTAAAATGAAAACAGAATTTTATAAGGAAATTAAAGAGTTTTTACTGGAAACAGAGAATTGCAGCATGGCAGAGATGAACAAGATTTTGGATCTAACTAAAACATTTGAAGTGTTTAATGGGGTTGTAGAAGAATGAAAGAAGAATTTTATACTGAATTAAGGGAATATTTGCTTAATAATGGTAATTGTTCATCTGATGAGATGGAATCATTATTGGAAGTAGCTTATAAATTTAAAGGTGATGAAGAATGAGATACAGATATACTATTAAAGAATTAGAAATGACTGATTATGAAATGTTAGTTCATTTAATTATTGAAAGAAGAAGTAGTTGTACTAATGTTTATTCACCTTTACATAAAAGATTAGTAGAATTACAACATAAATTAGAAAATAATAAAAGATTGACAAAAAAGGCGATAAATAATGACTAAGAAGATGTTTATAGCACTCCTTGGTACAATCCAGGAGTATTTAATGGATTATAAGACCAAAAACAAGATAGATTATATCGATATTGTGGCATTTATGACCTATTTGGAGTTTTTGGATGATAATGAGAGGGATAGGATATTAAAGAGTTTCGCTGGTAACAAAAATAAAGAGTAAAATGGTTAATATAAATCAATGGAGGATTGATTAAAAAATGGTAAAACTAAAGACAGTATTCAAGGATTGCAGAATTGTAGGACTTGCCGGTATTAAGAATAGTGGTAAAACAAACAACCTTGTGAGCTTAATAGAGGATTACAGGCAAAAGAACAAGGACACAGCCATATTTGCGTATGGTATGCCTGTTAGTGTGATGAAACATTTAAAACGCTTAGGGGTCAAGGAAATCAGTTCTATGCGACACTTGGTACACAAGAAGAACTGTATATTAATCCTGGATGAGTTCCAAAAGCTTAAACTTAACGATAGAAGGTATAAAGAAGACCTGGCAGAGTTCATTGACTTTGTGTATCATAACAATGTGTATGTTATCCTAAGCAGTCCAAACATACGAGAGTTTAATAGTGTGATTGGTGGTGTTATTGAGAAATGGCTGCTTAAAACTGTTCGGAAAGATTTATGCGTTAATGGATCACAACTAAAAAAGGTTGTTGATGATTATAAGGGTAAATTTAAAAGCTTGGGTGCTATTGAAGTTCCGGTTAACACTTTGTTATTAATCAATGATTATGAAGAGATAACCCTGAATTGTAGATATATATCAGAAGCCGACAACAAGGCAGACAACACTAATTTATTTTAAGTATTTGAAATTGTCAAAGAAAAAGACAAGAGATTGTCAAAGGAGGAAAAGAAAAAATGATAAATGAAGGATGGTGTTTTTATTTAATATTATTATTATTTATTGGTTCAATAATAAACATTATTTTAAAAACAGCAGGATATAAATCAACTATTACTTATGATGCTAATGCTACAGAAAGAGTAATGGGAGTTATAATGAGTTTAGTATTTTTAATAATCTATGCAATAGCACTAGGATGGATATAATCAAAAATAATAAAATATGAAGAGGAAAATAAAATGAAAAGAATACAAGGATTTTTTATTAAGTTCGTTGATATTAAAGGTAATATTTTATACAAACATAATGACTTTAATATAAAAAATAATAAATTAATAAGTATGAATACAAAGCTTTATGAGGATGAAACAAAATGAATAAAGAAAAGAAAGATAAATTACTATTAGAGAAGGCAGAACTAGAGAAACGTCAAAAGGGTTGCAGGGTTACCATGATAATCTGTGTGGTGTTGATGTTCATGGTGTTATTTGCTATAATTGCTGTACCCTTGTTCATAATATCTCTGATACAATACAGTCATTTATCAAAGGAAATAATGGCTATCAATAAACAATTAGGTATCTAAAAATGAAAAAAGAATATGTTTTAAATAAGGACCATGAAAATTTCAAAGATTATCTTTGTGCAAAATATGGTCTTAAAAGAAAAGGTGAATGAATGATGACTTATAAAGATTTTAAATGTAAAAAAACAATGAAAAGTGATAACAACATCCTTCTTTTCAAAAAAAATAATATTTATAGTTTAAATACTTATTTAGATTGTGGTGGGATTTGTGAAACTGAAGATTATGTTTGTTTATCTACTAGAAAGATTGTTAAAGAACATTTTAAAGATTTTAAAGAATTGGGTGAATGAATAATGGCTAAAACTAAATGTTTAGGAGATTGTGATAATTGTATAGTAAAAGATAAACTTAAATGTTTATTTTTTCAGAAAATTAAAGTAGTCAAAGAAATGTTAAGGGTGAATGAATAATGGAAGAAGATTACATGTTAGCTGAAAAGAATTTGATAGAGCAAGGTTTTGATGAAGACAGCATAACCATAGCCATGATTGAGGAAGAGGTTGTTAACATTTGTGGTGATCGTGTGGATAAATCGGTCATGGATTATGAAGAGAGGTTATTACAATGAACTTTCACTATTCATTAAGGAACGATAACACTTATCAAGAATAACAGTATTTATATAGTAGTACTACCTTAGATATTATACATTTAAAGGCAAAAAAAGGAAAGAGGAATTGATGAACAATGGAACAACCAAAAGAGGATAAAGCTACCCAAGAACAAATTGAAATTAAGATTGATAAGATAATGGATCAGATTGTAATTCTCCAGAACAAGATTATAACTTTAGAAGAAGATTTTGAGAACACGAGGTATAAATAAAATGAAACTAACTAAAGAAGAATTATATAATACTAGTATTGAATGTCCATCACAAGATATTTTCAAGAAGGTTGAAGCTAAACTAATAGACTTAGGATTTAAATGGTATTCTAGTAATAGTTATAAAGATGATCATAATTGGATTAACGTTCATCCTGATAAGGATTTAACTTCTGGTAATGGTAAGTTTTTTAATAAAAAATTATCTTACAAAGATATATTAGGTGATGAATTTAAAGTTGGAGATAAAGTAAAATTAATCAACACAAAAACAGCTTATGTTAGTTCATTAGATGGTACTTTAAGTTCAACAACTGTACTAAATTTAAATCAGGAATACATAATAGTAGAAATTAAAACATTCAAAGATAGAACTGTAATACTTATTAAAAATATGCATTTGTTAAAATACAATCCAGATTGTTTTGAATTAGTTAAAGATGATGAACCTATCGAATTAGTTAAAGAACCTATCAACACTGCGATAAACACCACAACACAAGAGGAATATGACCATGTTATGCAAGTCTTTGAAAAGAAAGGATGGGTTTGGTGTACTGATAAGAAACCAACTGAACGTAATGTTTGGAAATATTATAAAGAAAATACGTGTGTAGATTATAAAAATAGATTCGAACACATGCCTAAAGTGTATTATAAATTATATGGATGCAATATAATATCTTATGAAGAATTTTTAAAAAGAGAAGGAGTAATGTTCTCTGTTTATGAAGTATCTGGACTAAGAAAACTAACTAGTACTATGAAATCTAACAAACAAAACGAGGTAAAACAAATGGAAATAAAAAACATAAGCAAAAAGAATTTAGACACAGCAAAAGCTAAAGTTGAAGAAGAAAGAAACAATGCCGAAGTAGAATTTGCAACAGGAGAATACCGAAGAATAACAGACGAAATAGACACCTGTGAAAGACACATTAAAGAATGGACAGACAAAAAGAAAGAGTATGAAAAAGAATTAAAAATCTTCAAAGGTAAATAAGATAACAATGAAGATAACAAAACAGTCATTTAGTTTCAATATTAAGAAAAGCGTTAACTATAACAGTGTTAATGTTGGACAAAGTATTGAGGTTGAGTATGATGCAGAGGATGTTAATGGTGCTAACATATTCCGAAACTTTAAGGATGCCCTGAAAAAAGAAGTTAAAGAACAGCTTAATACAGAAGTGTTAGCTTTAGAGGATGATCTAAAACCCAAACCAGAACCAAAACAACAACTAAAAAAAGATTTACTTAGTTGATTAATATATTTAAAGAAAAGAGAGGTTGAATGAAAAGATGAATTTTATGGATGCTGTAAAATCAATGCAAGAAGGAAAGAAAGTAAAAAGAACATCTGGGGGAGATTCAAAATATTATTGGAACAGAGATATGTTAGTAAATGAATTTACGATATTATCTTGGAATAATATTACTGCAATAGATTGGGAAATAGTTGAAGAACCTAAGAAAACATTAAGTGATAAAGGATTTGATAAATTTTGGAGTAAAATAGAAGACGATTTAGACCCTAAAGGAAATTTATTATATAAAAAAGATGTCAGAGAACATTTGAAGGAGTTTTTAGAACCATATGATAAAGATGGAATAACTTGGGAAAGAGCAAAAGAGATATTTGGTGAAATTTTATTATGAAGTTTAAGGATATGGACAGATATCATGTAATTTATTTATTTTTTATTTTAGTAAGTTATTTAATGTTTTTTATAGTTTTATATTGTATATTTAGAAGGTGAAAAGAAATGACTGAAATGAATCATTATCAAAAAAGGATTAATGAACTAACCCAAGAGATTGAAGATTTATCATGTACCAGAGCAATCTTAAAAAACAAGTTAAAACAACAAGAAAAGGATATTTAAAATAAAGGAGGAAACAATAAAAAATGAAAGGAAAAATAAGTGGATGGAACAGTGAAACAAATGAGATTATCATACATCTTGAGGATGTACCAAAAACATTACAACTTAACTGTGAGGTAAATATAGAATGAATAAAAAAGAATTTAATAAATTGTTTAAAGAAGCAACAACAGAGTATAAAGACAGTAAAAAAGAACGTGTAAAGCAGCTGTTAAAGGATAGGATGGAAGAATATGAGATGGCAAAAGCTACTGTTCTAAGGCTTGAGAAAGGATTTAAAGAGATACAAAAGAATGGTATCAATGATGGTGATTTGTTATTAGACTATGATGACTGAGAAGAAAACACAGATTTTTGCAGATGGTGAACAGGTTATTTTTTTAACCGAAGATAATTCTGCATCCTATGCAATGACAATTAAAGAACCATTGTTATACTCTTTTCAAATTGATAGGCCTATGGGTGAAGATTTGTATATTTTAGGTAAAAATAATCCTATTAATATTAAACAATCTTTTCCTATTGTAGATATTAAGATGAATTTTAAAGCAAAAGCAGAGGATTTAACTCAAGAAATTAGTACAGATAAAAATTTATTATTAAATTTAAACATTTTTAAGAAAGTTAGTATTAAAGATATGTTTAAAATAATAAACAAAAAAATGAAACAACGGAATAAGAATAATGGAGGATTAATAAAAAATGAGTGAAACAAAAATAGAGTATAAAGATTTAGTATTTATGGGTAGAGAATTTAAGAAGAAAGGAAAAGGAACTTATGGTGAATGGAAACTATTTAGTGCTAAATTCCAGAGTGATGAAGAACCGGATAAAACCCTAAAATTCAGTGCTTTTGCTGGGCCACGTAAAGGAAAATGTATCACAGAATTAAATGAAGGAGATACATATAACGTTGGATTCACCAGTGAAGATAAAACTTTTGATGGTGATAATGGTCCTGTTGAGTACACAGCACGTACTGTAAAATTCATTGGTGATGATTCCGAAGAAAAAGAAGAAGAAACTGACAACCAACCACAACCAAACAAACCTACAGAAGATGGAGGGGAAACCTCATCCCCTTCTTCTTCCTCTTCACCAGACTTACTATCAAAAAAAGTAGAAGAACAACCAAAGAATGCTATCCAACTTGGTACTGATGAAGAATTATTGTTGAACCAGTTAAAGGGTTTAGATCAAACTAATGTAACCGAAACAGCTTTTAAAGAAACTTTGGTTAACCGAATACCCTCTTGTGAAGTTGTACGACAGAATGCTTTATGGAAATATTACACAGAGAACACCTTAAAAGAATAAAAACAGAGAGGGATTATAAAAAAGATGGTGAATAAATCAGATTTTGAATCAGGATTGGAAGTATTACAAAAGAAGATAATCCAGGATATTCAGGATATCTTGGAAGGAAAGAGTGATGAGGATATCGTTGAGAGTATTAATATGAACTTCGGAGAACATTACAAACAGGGTGATAAAGAATGAGTGAAACTGTACATTGGAGAGGAAAGATAAAGGAAATAATCATTCCAGAAGGATATCCTACTTGGGAAAAACAAGCAAAATACTTACAAGAAAAAGGATTCGAACTAGCTGATTTAATCTTAGAAGATAAGTATTTTTATGTAAGTGGTTCAGATGTAGTTTATTGTAATAATAAATGGTATGTGTTCATTGAAAAAACAGAAGTTGATGCAGATGAAGATGTTTGTGAAGCTGAAAAAGAAGGAGATATCATCCGTTTTGAATTAAGATTTTATAATGGTGGAACTTGTTTTGATGAAATGTTAGAAGATGCAATGAATAAATTAAAATGATAAACAAAGGTGATAATGAATGAAATTAAATAAAATACAACAACACATTTATGACCAATATCGGATGACTGGTAAAGTGTGGGCAGAATGTCCAAGACAATCAGGAAAAACCACCCTATTATTATTTATTGCTGAACAAGAAATTAGGTGTGGTAATAAGGTATTAATCAAATCTTTTAATAAACATAATGTTGATAGAATGAATAAATTATTACAGGAAAAATTAGGTGAAGATTATAATAAATTATCTGATTTAATTGTGGATGATGAAAAAGATGCAGATGTAGTGTTGTGTGATGAAATTTATTATGATGGTGCGATTCATTGTTGTGATGTTAAGATTGTTTGTTTAAGCACACCATTACATGAGACTTTAAGATTTACGTATGATGATTTAGATTTACCCAAAGCAGAACTTGAACGGTTTAAAGAAATAGAAGCTATGAATAAAAGATGATACCATGATAGATTTATTAACCACTGTGCTTGGTCAGAAACAGTTGCATAAAGGAGCTTTACACAAGATGATTGAGCAGGGTGGTGTTATTGATTGTGGGTTGTTTGCAATACGTTTAAGTCTGCGTAATGGACAGTTCATGCTGATTGAGGTAATCACATCAGGTATCAATACCCCTATCAAGTATTCAATGTTCAACCGACCAAAGGTTATTAAGGTTGTTGAGAAGGTTGAAAAGCCTAAAATTACACCAAGGATTAAAGAAGACACAACCAAAATTAAACAAGAGGAATTAATATGAATAAAATTGATTATGGTTTTATAACTGTTGAAAGAGAGAAGTATGAACGACAAGATAAATTTAAAAAAAGAGCTGTTAAAGAATATAGAGAAAAGATTAAGACTTTTTTCAAATATGATTTTAAAGGAAAAGACTATAATATGATTATTTATAGATTACCATTAGCAGACCCAAATGGATATGCTATAATGGGTTATCAAATAAGTGATAAAGTATTATTAGATAAATTAAAAATGAAATATGTAACTCCCAAAATTAAATTTGAAGTAGAGGAACAAAAATGAAACAACTAAAAGAAGAAATTATAAGATTAAAAGAATTAAGAAATGTCAATAACAATCATAGTACATTGAAATTACAACTTGATGCAATTAAACTAACAGTTGAAGCAGTTAAAGATTATGTAAGACCAGATACATTAGCAGACAAGAATGCACAAGAATGGTATGAAATAGAAAAACTATTAGGAGTAAAATGACTAAACTAAAAACATTAAAAGATATTTTAGATATTGAAGATCATGAAGATAAATGTTATATAAATATCTTAAGACAAGAAGCAATTAATTGGATAAAATCATTTCATGAACTAAAATATAATAGTCTTAGCCACCCACAATGTAAAAAATATGATTTGGGTTATGATGGATTAGATTTAGAAAACTGGATTAAAAGTTTTTTCAATTTAACAGAAAAAGATATTAAATCAAAAGAAGTTTAGATTAACAAGTTTTTAAAAAAAAAGGAGGATTTTAGAGGATGATAGTATACAACCAAAGTTTTAATAGATGTATTGATTGTGGAATTAATATCAGTAAACGTTCAACAAGATGTTATTCTTGTGCTAATAAAAAAGAATTGAATCCTCAATGGAAAGGTGGAAGAAAATTAAATAAAGGTGGATATACTCTTATTCTTCAACATAATCATCCAAGAGCTGATTTAAATGGTTATGTTTTTGAACATATTTTAGTTATGGAAACACATTTAAAAAGATATATATCTAAAAAAGAAATAATACATCATATTAATGAAATAAAAACAGATAATAGAATTAAAAATTTAAAATTATTTAAGAGTAATGGGGATCATTCAAGTTATCATCAATATGGGAATTATAAAAGAAAAGATTTAAATGATGACCTCATTATAGAGTTATATAAACAAGGATTAAGTTGTAAAAAAATAAGTATTATTCTTAATTGTTCTCATGCTACTATTCATAAAAGATTAATCTATAATAATATTGAAAGAAGAACATTTGGTGGTAAAGAGAGGTGTAATAAATGAAATCTAGTTTAGCATTCCATAATAAAGTTATTGGATTATTTAATAAAACAGCTTATGAAAACATCTTAGATGAAAGCTGCATTTTTGGTGATGAACGAGCATTAAGTGATAAAACCACCACAGGATATACATTAAAAAAAGGTAAAAAGATATATTTTGTTAATTCTCATTATATTGATTTACTCCCTGTTAAAATTAAAAAATATCAAAAAATAATTGACAGAACTAATGTTTATTATTTACCGCAGAAAGAATATGTTGATGAATTAGGTAATAAACGTGATGATGGTATTGTTACCATGAGAATTATTGGTAAAGATAATATGTCTTTTAGAAAATTAATTGATTCTTTTTGTGATTTTGAACATAGTAAACCCTTACATCTTAAATTATATAAAATCATGATATTAGGAGCATATATTGGAAAATTACATTGGAGAGTTGCCACTAAAGTAAGTTTTGGTAAAACTAGTGTTATGGATTGTTTAAGAGATTTAACAAGTAATTGTGCCAGGATAGATCGTGCAAGTCCTGCAAAACTTGATTATGTCCTGAAATTCCCCTTCATTTTAATTAATGAAATTGCTAATTTAAATCGTACTGATAAAGAGATTTTCATTCAATTTTTAATCAGTGTGGGTGATGGTGCTAATAAATACACAAAACCAACCAGAAAAAGTAATGGTAGTAAAGAAATCTATGATTTAAGTAATGTGAGTTTATGCCTCACCTATAATAATGCAGAATATTTTAGAAAAAAGAATCAAGAAAGTTTTGATGATTTCTTTTTAGAGAATATTAAAGATAGATATTTACCATTAAAATTTGAAGGTTTTTTAGATACTAACCAATTTAAAGAAGAAGGTGAAGATGATTTTATTCCGGAAGAAGAACTTAACAAATGTAAACCTTTTTATCTTCAAATCTTAGAACAATTATCTTATTTTAAAAAAAATAGGTTTAATCTTAAATATGCTTTCCCTAAAGAATTAAAATTTAAATCTAATCGTTGGCAAACACAATTTAAGAAGATATGCATTTTTATCAGTCACTATGCGAAAGATAAGAAAGAGTATGATGATATGATTAAAGAGTTGTATGATTGTCACCAGAAGTATTTAGTTGAGGAGATTGAACCAAATTATGAGGGTTTAATCAAAGAGGAGATAATCAGATAAAAATGTCAATCACAGCTAAGTACAACGCAGAGGAGAGGGCTATGTCCCGTAGAATCTACAAGATTAACACTAAACAGCATAAGCTAAGGAAAGAGTGGTTAGATTTAGATATCGCCTTAAACACGCTTAAATTAGCTTTAAAGGGCAAGTATAAACAAAGAGGTATAAAGAAATGAGTAGGATATCAAATACATCAAAAGAACTTAGAAGGGGGAACGGATTTATGAAACTAATACTAAAACCATCAAAGAATTTACCACAAAGTACCTTTAATTTATTCAGCCATATTTGGGCTAGGGGAAGATATGGAGATGATAATGAAGTTCAATAAGGTGGGTTATTTACAAGACCTTTGTAATAATTATGGTGATTTTAAGGTTGCCAAAAGCTTTGTTAATAAGAATGATGAAGTTGTTTGGAGTAAACACCGAAGTGTCCTGGAGTGTTGGTCCAGTGATTATGGTTTAAGGTTTCTGGAAACAGCTAACCACCGACAAATACTCATAATTGAAATCATCTTGGATTATGATTTTAAATTAACCCTGTTATCAAAATTAATAATCAAAAAAGAACTCCTAAAAAGAGGTTATGATTATGTTTCTTTTCATACTGGTTCAAAGGGTATTCATGTTCACATCTTTGATAAATCCTTAGGGACTATGAGCCGATATAAACGAGAACAAGTAAGAGAAGGAGTAATCACAGTATGTGGTGCAGAACTCATGAAGAAGAGTGACAAATGTATGATTAGTATGCCCTATACTCCACACTGGAAAAGTGGTAAAATGCCAACGGAAGTGGAATTATAATGAAACAAATAAAGAATACTTGGGTTAATCCACCAACGGATTATGAAGGTTTTGCAGGTTTTGTTTACTGTGTTACCGAACTTGATACGGGAATGAAATACATTGGAATTAAAAGGTTATGGAAAACTCTGAAATTAAAACCATTAAAGGGTAAGAAGAATAAACGTCACAAGAGAGTTGAATCTGATTGGAGAACTTATAACACCAGTAACAAAGAACTACAGGTTAAGCTTGCAAACAACCCTCTGAACTATGAAAAAAAGGTGTTAACTTGTTGTTTAACTGTTACTGATTTAAAGGCGATGGAAGCTTATATGCAACTACAATACTACTTTGATGGTTATTGGGATTCCCTGTATAATGAGATGATACATTTGCGTATAAGAATACGTAAAACCAAGAAGTAATATAGAGATTATAGAACAATAGTCTTTATATAGATGTAATAACATTATAATATTAAAAGAGGTTGTTAAGTAAGAAAATGTTAAGGGGAGAAATTGAGAATAAAAGAAGGTGCAAAGCCATTAGAAAAGAAGGGGGAAGATGTAGGCTCCCAATCTTCCTTGATGGATATTGTGTAAAGCATTACAAGGGTAATTATAAGGTACACAAAAGATGATGAAGAATAATAAGTTTAAAAACAAAGTAAGTTATAAGGAAATGATGAAGAATCATAGTCTTGATAACTATGATGAGAGTAAAAAAGAAAATGGTGAAGCAAACAATGGAACAAGAAATATTAATTGAGAAAATTAAGTATGCTTTTGAAAGAGTGCATAAAAAGGTTGGAGTTTTTCAGCAAGGAGAACTTGAAGCAATCTTTAAAGAAGGTGCAGATGAAGATAGTGAAGAAGAAGAAACAACTGAGGAGAGTGAATAAAATGGGACATAATGTAGATTTAGGATTTTTTGGAATGAGTGCAATCAGATGTAAAAAGTGTGGTAAAGATTTAGATTTATCAGAAGTAGATATAGACTGTGATTTATCAACACATAATCCTATGACTTTTGAATTAGATCTTCCATGTTATGAGTGTGAAGAACAAAATAATATAAAATTTAAAATTGTGGAGGAAAAATAAAATGGATCAAAACAATGAAAACTTAAAACAAGATAGTGTAACCCTTGGAACACCAGCAAAAGGTGGAGCAATCAAGGTTTATTTAGACCTTAACACCTTAACTGATGATGAAGCAAAAGAAATAGTTAGAAGGGCTAAGGGGTTATATAAATACTTGTTGGAACTTAATTAAATGAAACCTGAAATTCCCCTTAAAGTCTTGAAAGAGATTAACAGAATAATGAAAGAACTTAATGGGAATCAGGATTTATCCTTAACAGAGAAGTGTTACATTTTCAAGCTGGGTTATACTCTCTATGAGAACCAACATAATAACCTTTTAATGAAACAGTATTATAAACCAGAGGAAAAAGAATGACACCAAAAGAAAAATCAATTGAAATTGTTTTACATTATGCCAATGATGATCTAGGTTGTGAAGTTGCAGAGATTAAAAGTCCATTTGCATTAATGAGAAAGATTGAAAATGCACTTAAAGAACAAGTTAAAGATAAGTTAAACGAGATAATAAATCAAATAGATATGGGTTTAACAACAGATTTAATTAAAAAGAACTGCAAAAAGGATATTAAAGATCAGTAAAGGTATAATACGATGATAATGAAAACAATGAAATTCAAATTACCAAAACCATATAAGAAAATGTCACCTTTAGAAAAGAAAATATACTATGTGGCTTATCATAAAGGTTTTTGTGAAGGTTTATCAAACATCAATAGCCAGATTGATGAACTTATTGAAAAACATATTTTTATTTCAAAGAAAGCATTAGAACTAAAAAAGTAACGCAATTCGGTAGAGGTAGAATAGAAATGACAGAAAAATATACAGAAAAACAAAAGAAATCATTTTTAATTAAACAAGGATGGGAAGAAAGTATAGGTTATTTATTTCCTAATCCAACAGATAGTGATTATGAAACACATTTTGTAGAAAAGAAAGAAGCAGATGATATAATTAAAAAAGGAGAACAAAGTTATTATTGGTCTGAGGGTAGAGAAAGTATGCTTGATTTAGAAGAGGCATGGGAATATGAACTTGATAACTTTGCAGATAGTATGGAAGATTATACAGAAGAATTATTTGAGAAGAGATTAAAAGAAAGTATCACAATTCAGTAAAGGTATAATAGAAATGAAATGTAAAAAATGTGGATATGAATGTTATGGCATTGTTGATGTAGAAAATAGATTATGTATGGAATGTTATGATGATTTAAAGAGACAGAATAAGATATAACGCATTTCCCACAGGAGAAAATAAAATGAAAGAATGTCCAATAATTAAAGAAGCTTGTAAAAAAGAAGTCTGTCAAGGATTCTGTTCCTTTTTTAAACAGAAGATATATTCCACAATACCACCCTTGAAAAAGTGTCCAAAATGTAATCAGTATTTGATGCCCTTTGGTGATGTTTGGATTCACTCTCCCGATAGTAAATGTACCTTGGCAGAAATGATTGGTGTTACCATAGAAATTGTCAGTAAAGACTACGAGAAAGCTCTAGGATGCCCTACAGAAGATTATAATGCTCAGATAGTATATTTAACTACAGAACCTAAAAGTCTGCTTAGAAAGGCTTTAAATGCCCTTAAACAAACAATAAGTAGGATAAAACAGCAAAGATTATCCCAAAACCACACTTAAAAGCTGTTAGCCATGTTTCATGACTGGCAAAGGTTATATCTACACTATTTAATCGTTCATTTATTTGATCTAACTTGGTATGAACACCATATAATAGTTCTTTAATATTATAAGATACATTTCCATTTGTTTCTTTAAATTGTTTTATTTCATCTAAAATAATATTTCACCTTTTTAAGTTTAATCCTTTTACATCATAGTCAGTTCTTTGTTTAAATTCCATTTTCTTTCCAGCATTCCAATTTTGGATTGGTCTGAAATATCCTACAATTCTGCTATATACTTCAGGTACTATTCTTTTTGTCATGTTATTTACCTATTTTCTTTTTAATATAATTAATAAAAAGGTTGAATTGTTTAATCCAACCACTGTTTCTTGAAACCTTAATTTTTAAAACCATTTATTTGTTTTTAATATAATTCTCAAGACCAGATAATATTGGTGCAATCGCTAAATATATTTGGGAATCACCATATACACTAGCTAATCCAGCTATGATTACATATACTGCTGCTTTACCAATCTTTTTTAATGTTTTTTTATATTCATAATTCATTTCTTTCACCTTCTTTTATATTAACATCATATAGGGACTAAAGTTAGGGAAGTACATCTTTCCAGTTTCAGGTTCAATAAAATAAAATGAGTTTCTTCCTGACTTCAATCTTACTACACACCAACACATAGCATGTTTACTTCTACTATCTTCAATCTTAACGTGACATACACCTATTGCTAATGTCGGAAATAAGTTCTTAACAATTCTCCAAAAGTCATAAGCCATATCATCACAATCTGGAAATCCCTTCTTCCATTTCCTAAGTCTTATAGGCATAAACTCGACTAATGTTTTCATAGTTTCCATATCACATGTAGTGTAGAATCCATCAAGTCTCTCATAGTAATTACTAGATCTTTGTTTCATGATATCATCTAAGTCCTCATTGAACACTTCATGTACTTCCACTTTCCCTCTAAGCTTCATCCAGTAAAGCTTAATTGTTTTGATTATGTTCATTTTAAGCTATTTTAGTTGAACTTGTTGTTAATTTTCCATTATCTAAATAAGTAATTGTAAGTAAATGATCCTTTAACCAAGCCGTTTCTCCACCACCTGTTGCTGCTCTAAGGTCTACTGTTAACACATAACTTGATTCACCGCCTAAATCTAAATTAGCCAATGTAGTAATATTCTGCAACTGCCAATTTTTTGAAAATGAGGTATAAGAGGTTGTAGCACCACTTGGTAATGAAGCTATGGCTGTTCCATCAAATGTTACTCTAATATCTGGAGCTGAACCACCAACTCCGCCAGTATATTTTCTTTCTCCATCAATCTGTACTGCTACAACTAGATTCCTAGCACTAATTGGAGTAAAGGTCCATGTTTTCTTTGTGGTCCAAACTGTTCCTGCCTGTGAATATTCTGTTGCATCTATGGAACTTGCATCTAACCTAAATCCTTTATTTTCAATGGTATCATTTTGGTCTACACTATACAAAATATCACCATCAATCCATGTTAAATCTCCATTTGAATCAATTTTACTTGTCATTTATTTCACCAATTCTATATCTTTTTCAAATTGTGATGATAAATACTCATGAAGATGTCCACCCGTAACATTCATCTTTGATTTAATGAACCAACTTTTAAACTTTTCAAATGGAAAGTTCTCTCCATAATTTGAAATAATAGATTTTGCTTGAGGACTAATATTTATATCAAAAGATTGTTTACCAAGTTCTTTTAAATCAGTAATCAAGACTTGTTCAATTTGTTCTTTATTTTTACCTTTTAATGTATTCTTTTCTTTCATACTATATCACCTTTATTTTTCATAGTTAATATCTAATTGATTGATTTGTGCAAAATCTGTCTTACACACTGCTTTGAATTTTAATACTGTACCAACACTACCCTCACCAGATGCTTTAAATTGAATATAATCACCATCATTATAACCTTCATTAAAATTAGCTAAATCCATAAGAGTTTGTCCGGAGGAATTAGTTACAGTATTAGCTGTTATTAATTCTCCGGTACTCTCATTATAAGCTGTGATAGTAATACTACTAACAACTGTATCAGTGTTATCATACACTGTTATGTCCACAATATAGGGTGTTTGTACCATGTTTATGTTGATGTTTGTGTTATTTTTATACTAGTACCTGCTGGATAGTTTGTTAAGTCTAATTTAATCCGAGCAGTGTTTAATTTGATTGGAGTTCTTGTTGAATCTGAACATTGAACCCATGTTGGATATGTTGCAGCACCATTACCTGTTGCATAATATTCCATATCATCATGTGATGCTACTTGTTCAACTTTAATAGCATGGTCTTGTTCATAACCTTCTGTTAAGTCTGTTGATAATGTAAAGGTAGCAATACCAACAGCATTAGCTGTGGTTGTTATTGTTTCACCAGTGTTTATATTTGTAAGTTTTAAGGCAGCATTAGCTCTGGGAGTACTTTCATCAGCTTGATACACTGTAACAGTTAGAGTAAATCCTGAGGATTCACTGCTGGGTTCTGCTTGTCCTGGAAAACTTGATTCGCCTATTGTCATTTAACTTCTAAACACCTTTTAAATTAACATATAAATTAAAGTTCCATATTTCTACAGGATTAGTATAATTAATCCAACACCACACATTACAAGTTTGTCCAGCTTTTAAAGTAGCATTAACAGAGTTATAGGTTGTATTAATACCTGTGCATGTTGTATTATCATAACCATCATTACAACACATATCATAACCTGTTTCTTCTGTATCAACTCTAACTAAAACTGTTCCATTTCTTGTAGTGTCATCATTCTTTACAGAGAAGGTATAATTTGTTGCACTCATTCCATCTGGTTCTGCATAAGTAATGTTATATCCTGTTGAGGGTTTCCAATGAATTGAACCATAAGGTCCTATTCCAGCTGTGTAAGCTATATCAATATAAGCACTATAATTAACCATAATATAATTAATACCTGTTGTACCTAATACTCCTTCATTGTTTAAAGCTGTGAAGTAGTATGAATAATTCTGTTCAGTTAATCCTGTTATAGTTCTATCAAAATAATAAGTATCACCCGAACTTGAATAATCATTTAAATAATACCATGTTCCACCAAGATTTAATTTTGTATTAGTTGTATCAAGATTATCATCAATTACACTAACATTAAATAGGATTGAACTATCATCTGTTAAAGTTAACGTTGGAGATATTTTAGATAATACTGGTGCATCTAAAGATGTTGTGAAATAATACTGTTTACTTGATTGACTAAATTCATAACCATCATACGCTTTAAGATACCAATAATAAGTTCCGGTTGAACTTGTATCAACATATTCCTGAGTATTACTTGTATAAGAACTATAACCAGGAGGGTTAGCATCTTCATACCATATATAATAAGTTATACTGTCACTTTCATTATCTGTTGAACTGTTCCAATCAAGTAAAGTTGTGGAACCTCCAACATAACTAGCATTACTTGGATTGTTTAAATCAGGTATGGAGGGTGGTGTATTAACTCTAAATACTCTTTCATTTGTAACATTAGTATTGTTATAATAATCAAGACAAGATACATTCCAGGAGTAAGATTTACTTTCACCAGTATTAACAAAGAATGATTGAGGAATATTCTTAGTTATACTTGTATCTGTTTGATTTAAAGTTTTATTGACGTATAATGAACAATTTGATATTGTAGAGTAATCTGTTACATTATATCTTAACTCTGTATAAGTTCCTGTTGTTCTAGCGTTATTTAAAGGGTTTATAAGAGTGATTACAGGCTTATCTAGGTCCACTGCTAAGACTTCTATGCCAATAGTCCTATTCTCCCCATTATCACCATAACTGTCCTGTATGCCTATTATACAGCTTGCATTACCATACCAGTAACCATAAGTAGTGAAGGATAAGTTATTACCAAGTATTGTACAATCAACTTCTGTTGTTGTTTCATCTTGAACAGAAAATGTTACAGTATCTTCATCTAAATCTTGAACATAACTACTAAGATTTTGTAAGTATAATGTTGTTCCACTTGCCCTATTAAGAGTAGTATTGGAGATATTATTAATCCATGTTGGTATTGAATTATTAATGTAGAGGGCCCTATTAGTTCCGAATGAACATTGTGAAGAGTTATCACAACCATAAGCATTCCAAATCCATGTTCCCCTACTTAATATTTTATTCCAAGTAGTGGTTGTTATGTTAGTATCTGCTACAATGAGATAAGTATCATTTAATACTCCATTGAGATATAATGATATATTCTCTACTTTAAAATCGTCTTCAATAGTTGCATTGAATTTTGTACCCTGAACCATTTGATTGTAATAATATGTCCAGTTATTATCTGCTGGACTATTAAGAGTTATTGTTGGTGGATTATCAGTAGGAATATCAACCTTAAATGTATAATCAGAACTGCTCCAATTACTTAATCCTTTTTCATTAGTACATTCAACATTCCATTTATAATCTCCATTAGAAATATTGATTTCATTAAACCAATTATTTGAATCATTTATTATAACTGAAATATTAGTTTGATTTAAACCAAATTCTTGATAAGTACTTCCATTAACATAACTTAAGGTACTTTCATAATATTTTGCTCCACCTTGATTTCTCCACATCCCAACTTTGACAAGTCCATCAGAAGCATTAATACATATATTAGGAAGTGATAAATTTAAATAATAATCATTATTATCTTCTGAAACATTATGAAGTGCAACCATATTTAAGATAGATGGACCTTCAAAAAGAGAAGTGTTTTGACAAACAATATAATATGTACCATCGTGTCCAGCATTACCATATCCCCCAGTTTTAATATTAAAAGTTGCATTAGTTAAATTATTAAGATAAGTACCCATATATAAATAGGCATCAGTATCTTCTTGATTAGCATAAGTATTCCAATCAGAGTCATTAGACTTGACTCTATTAAGAAAGCCACCAGTTGCATTAACCAAATGTTCATTCCACGTATCTTGATTAGACCAATTACCATATAAACTGCAACTAGTAACATCACCATAATACCAAATTGGTTTATATGTAAAATTAATTAATCCATCAATATCAGTTGAATCATCAGTAGGACTTATTAAAGTAATATTAGGGGTATCATAATAATCAATTTGTAATTTTGCAGAATAATTAGCACTTTCAACACCTTCTTCACTTATTAAAGCACAATAAACATAATTAACACCATAACTTAAATTCCAATGATATGCTGTTAATGCATGACTTGTTGTTTCAGTTGTTGTTAACTTACCTTCTGGATAATTAGCAACCATTGTTGTATAATTACTAGGATAAGGACTACAAGAAGAGTTAGCATTAATGTCTGTTGAAAATGTGAAGCTTACAGCATTACTAGAAGCATTTATTGTTCCACCAGTATTCCAGGTTGTACTATCCTCTCCTTCAATAATGTTTTCATTAGTATAATTCCATGTTGAGTTGGTTGGTGGTGGTGAAACACAAATTGAATTAGTTATATCTTCATCAATAGATATTTCAGTCATCATAATTAAATTACTTGCTTCAAAATTTGCAGTTGAATAAAATTTAAAATATCTAGCAATTTGAGGTTCATAATTATCTGAATTATCTGTGAAATTATATTCATATATGTCTGTATAAGCTGGAACAGACGCTATTGTATCTGTTGTTGAAAAGTTTAGATAAGTTATATCATCTGTTGAATATTCAACCCAAAAATCTTTTGTACCTCTATTGAGATCTCCATCTCTCGCATTAAGCCTTACTCTTCCAATACAAGCGTCTCTTCCAATATCTAAATAAAAAGGAGTTGGATATGGATTATTATAATACCAATAGTTTGCTGCATTATTGAATATCCCATCTATAGCATCAGTACATCCATTTCCACTAGTAACTCCTGTTCCAGAACAATCCTGTCCAACACTAGATGCATTCCATACTTGACCATAAGCTACATTTGATAACATGATTAAAATTATTAAACTAAATAAGAGCTTCTTCATTTTAAAGACACCTTTTCAGTAAGTTCTTTTAATAAATCTGTTTCAGTACAAACTCCTTTTATTTTTTCTATTTCAGTACAATCAGGATATTCAATAAGATTTCTGTCTCCTGTTGGAACATTCCATTGAATTAAAGTATTATCTTTAACATTAACATAAGGATTATTTATCTCTTTCTTATCAATCTCAATACCTCTTTGTTTACCTTGTTTAATGATAATCTTTGTATCACATTTATAAGATTCAGTGTAACTATAATCTTTTGTTATTGTTCCATTTTTATAACTTTGTGCAGCAACATCAATAGTTCTTTCACAATATACTGGAACAGTTGTT
>Ga0307928_10000859_pt1 | contig 22844 bp, 28 predicted proteins | sample AceLakmetagen232_FD_201815 | JGI IMG/M metagenome (GOLD analysis project Ga0307928, IMG submission 201815) | Saline water microbial communities from Ace Lake, Antarctica - #232 | ecosystem: Environmental > Aquatic > Non-marine Saline and Alkaline > Saline | place: Antarctica: Ace Lake... | reverse complement strand
AATTTTATGTAAACGATTCTAAGGTCGGAAGTGAGTATACTTTTAACATGACTAACAACACAAATCATTTAGTAGCAACTTTAGGAAGTGGAAATTTTTCCAAGAACGATAATTTGACTGCTGAAGTATGGCTTGGCGATGGTACTGATAATTCTTCTAAAGTTAATTTAACAAGCGTAACTGTTTCAAATTCTGCTCCAGTAATCACGACCACCCAAGTGACAGTTAATCAAAATACATCAAGCACATATCTTTATGATTATAATTTTACAGATGCAGATGGAGATACAATTACTTGGTTTGATAACACTACATTATTTGATATAAATTCTTCAACTGGTATAATTTCAGATACACCAGTAGAATCAGAGATTGGTGTGCATTCGATTTTAATTACTATATTCGGAGATTTGCCTGATAGATTTTTAGATTATTCAACTATTGCGTCTGATTGGTTTGATGCTGATATATCGACGTATAGTCATCTGTCAGCAGGCGATTATAGTTTTAAAGTCGATATAGCTAAAGATTTTTTTACTGTAGTTACTGGTGAAGTTGATGCTGGAGTAGTTCAATCAAATGATTTAGTAAATGTATCAATATCAACATGCAATTCGTCATCAGGCTTTGTATTGATAAATTTGTCAGTTCATCAACAAAGCGTTGATTATATGCTGTACAATTTTTCATGTAATTCTACATTATTATTATCATTAAAAACTTCGACTTTGGGGGTTAGTGCTAAAACGTATGTTACTGAAATAACTTCTGCAGTATCTAATCAATTTACGTATAATATTACAGACACAACAATCCCAATAGCTTCTAATATTATATGGTCTACTACAGGGGGATTTACAGATAATACTTTATTATTCGGTCAAGAAATTGATTACATTAATGCAACTTGCTCTGACGGATATAATTTAAGTGGATGTAATATAACAGTTAAAGACCCAAGTAATACTTCAGTTGTAAACAATTTAGCAATGACAAATGTATCCTCAAACTTCACCTACACATCAGATTTTACATTATACAGTACAGGAACATGGACAATAAATGTAACAGCAATAGATTCGGCTGGTAACTTAAATTCTACAACATCAACCTTTACAGTTTCAATTCAAAGTATCTCGACAAAAGATGGATGGTATGGATTCGCAAATAAATCTATTTTAACACAGTCAGAAATAACTTTACTTTCTTCTTATGGATATGATATTTTTGAATTAGAAGATGATATGACAAGCGTTCAAACAGATATTCAAAGTATTTTAGATTCAATTAATAATTCAAGAAATTCAAACATAAAATCTGGATTAAATATTATATTAGATTTTGATTATAATAATAGTGCCACAACTGCTCAATATTTAAATGATATTTCTGAAAATTTCTCATTATTAGATGCAGTACCATATTCTGATTCAATAATATATATCAGCTTAGAATTAGAAAATCAAGGGAATTATAACACGACAATAAAAGATGATTTGCTTAATGATTTTGCACATAATATAACCACAATTACAAACAACGCATTCATAGTTTATTCTAAAAATTATAACAGTTCTGTCTTAGATTCTTCTTATATTTCATACACGCCTTTATTGTATCTAACCTCTTCAGATGAAACAAATTTTATACAAGACCAGAAAAGTTTATTTAAAAATAATCAAAGCTTGAATAGAATTTATACCCAAATACCAAATAACGTAAAGGTATTAGCACAAGACTTTCATACAAGAATAGTTGATAATTTAAGAAGCATTCCAAACCCTTCAAACATATCAAACATAGATGCAAGTGCTTTAAATAATAAAGACGTTATAATTTTTAATAACCAATCTTCAGCACAAAATTTTACAATAGATGTTTCAACCCTAAGTGTTTCAGGAAAAGATGTTTGGGATTCAACAGAAGGAATTTATATAGAAAACAATACAGATGAAACAATAACGGTAGAAGTCAAAGGATATAATGCCACTATTCTTTATTTTGAAGATTTAGACCATATCCAGTTAGACACATTAACTACTGGAATTTTATATAAAGGTGGTTCAAGTGCAATAGTATATTCAAATCATACAGACGGAAACCTAGATGGGAATTTTGGGATGGCAGGAGCTTATGATATTCAAATTGAACTATATGACAAACATTATACTGAAACAAATTTTATTACTTACTACGGATGGATAAATGTAACTTCAATAGATTGGGAGAATTATGACGTTGTTATTCTAGCAGATAAAAATAATGTGGAGTTAGATGCTTTAAACTATTCAGCAACAGAATTTTATGTATATATTTCAGTAGCAGATTATAATAATTCACAAGGCTGGACAGACGCAAAGAAAGTAGAAGTAGATGATTGGTTGGCATTAAACGATTCTCTAAATATTTTTGTAGACGGAATGGATTCAGGAGTAGGCGGAACTAATTTTTCAAGTAGAATGAAAAACCTAATAGATTATGTTCAAATTACAAAAGCAAGAAAAGGAATATTGAATACATATACTGTTTATGAAGATTTTGCCACATGGGGGACAGGGGGAGTTATGAAAGAATCTTGTGTTAATAGATGGAACGGCATTAGTGCATCTACCCCAGATAATTATACTAGAGAAAACTGGACTTTAGAATTAGAACGAAGTGAATGGTTCACGTCACATGGTGTAAATGTTTATTGTCAATCTTTTGATAATAGGTCTACAGATGGGACTTTTACTATTGAGAATTATACAGAATTACAAAATATTTATTTTGCATCAAAAGTTTTAGGTTATGATTATTTTTACCTTGCACAACCAGATTTCCAATATATCAACGAAGAATGGGTTTATGATGTTGGGGAAAGTTTGGGTAGAAATGCACAACAAATGACAACAGATTCAAATACTTATTATAGAGCATACGAAAACGGGATAGTTTATTATAATACAACTTCTGGAGAAGGTTGGATTGAAGATGGTTTAGTTGTTAATGATATACAAACTTGTTTTTATTTATATAACCCTCATGCGGCGAACCCAGAATGGAGGTTTAATATTAACAATAGAAACCCAACTGGAAGCACAAGTGAGTATTCATTGTCAAAAGATTGGGCTGTAGGAACTTGGGCTTGGAAATGTGTAGATACTTCAGCAGAAACTCCAATAAACGGAAGATATTTAATTGAAGCATGGGTTGGCGACCATACAACAATAGTAGGTCAGGGTTATAATTTAGGATGGTCTGATTATACTGGTTCAATGAAACATTCATTCTATGATACTTCGACCACTGATGCCTTTACTGCTTACCCAGAAGATAGAAATTGGATGGTTAATATGAGTATAAATATCAGTAAAAAAATTAGTATAGATACTACCGACAAAATAACACAAACTGAAATAAACGATACAAATTATAGAAATATAACAATAAGTTCAGATAGTAGCTTCCCAATAACCATTTGGTCAAAACCTACAACGTATAATGAATTTGGTAATGTTAGTTTTTTAAATTCAACTGGTTCATGGGTTGTTCTTAATTATCAAAATAATACAGATTGTGATTCTAGTAATCCTACATGGGGGACAACCGCAATAGAAGGTGAAACATATAAAGCTTGTATTGAGAACGGAGTTGGTGGGACATTAGTTAGAGTAGCCTCACCAAGTTTAAGTGCAAAAATATTCCAAATAACAACCTCGGATTATATAAATCCAAACGTAACTATAAATTCACCATTAAGCCAAACCTATAAGACACTTTCAACATTATTTAATATAACCGCAACTGATGAGATAGTAGTTAGTTCATGTTGGTATAATTTAAATCAAACAACAAATATAACAATGAGTAATTCTGGAGATATTTGGTATTCAACAAATTCATCAGTACCAGAAGGATCATGGATAGCATACTATTATTGTAATGATAGTTCAAACAATATTAACAATACTGAAACAGTAGCATTTACTGTTTTACTTGACATAATCCCACCAGCAATCACGATAAACAATCCATCGGAAGGAGAAGAAGAAGGGGCAAATTCAATAATTTTAAGCATATCAACAGATGAAATTTCTACTTGTAATTATTCAATAGATTCTGGGCAAAGCTACCCATTAGAAACATCAGATAATTTAACTTTTACAAAAACACTAGAATTAATTTATGGTAATTACTTGGCGAATTTTACCTGTGAAGATGAGTATAATAACTCAAACTCATCATGGGTAAACTTTGTTATGTTTAAAAGTGGCGGTTCATCTAGCGGTGGGGTATCAACAACTACGCCACCAATAATTAAAGCAATAGATTTAGAAACCTTGATAATTAAGACAGAAAAGTTATGTGTAGGAGATGATAGATTAGAATTCAAAACATTAGATAAATACAACAACTTCACTTTAATAAATACATCACAACTATTCATTAATGGGACAAGAAAATATAATTATATGTATATGGATTTAAGCGGAGAAAATTATTATTATTTGCTAAAAGGTTTAGAAAAGGGTTCTTTAAATGTTACAATTAGCGTAGACCAAAATGGAAAGAAATTAACCGAGACAAAAATATTACAAGTAGAAGAATGTGCAACCTTAAAAGATATAGTAGAAGAAACGGTTGATAGTTGGGTAAATTTTATAAAAGAAAATAAAACTATATTTATTTATGGTTCATTAATATTCTTTGCCTTAATTATGATTTCTTATGCTCTATATAAAACAAGGCAATAAGCTTAAATAGTTCTTAATCAGTATCTAATTAGATACTATGGAAAATAAGGTAATAAAAATAAGTTTTTCTAAAAGAACTGGAGAAATATTAGAAAGAGAATCTGAGCAAACAGGACTGAATACAACAGAATATTGTAAAGGCATAATTATTGAAAACTTAAAAAAAAGAAACTTAAAAATGGAGGTAAAAAATGAATAAACTTATACTAACTATCCTAACATTAATTTCAATATCTTTAGTCTCGGCTAATGGAATAAATCTGGATCAAAACATGTTCAACATAGAAAAAACATTCGGTCAAGATTACAAGTTCAACTTAAACCTAACAAACCAAGAAACTTTTACAATTTATAATATAACCTCATCTAATAATATCTTAGAATTCGATAAGATTATCCTACAATCTGGAGAAAGCAAAACAATAGAAGTAACAATAAAAAAGAATGAAGGATATAATGGGGAAATTAGAATAATAGGAGATTACTATGCAGAGTTAGGGCAATCACAAAAAACAGAAAACATAATAATAACTTCAAGTGGATTAGATATTTGTAATTTAGACTTAATAGTAGGCGATACAATAAACTGGGCAAACCAATTACTAGGAGATGTAAAACTAAAAAACCTAAATTCAGGAGAATACTTCGCAACAATAAACGGAGAATCAAGTTATAGCAACACATTTCAATCGTCTTCAGAATTTAATTATCAAGTTTACAAAGTAGGGCTTCCTTTCTCAAGTGTATGCCACCTAATAATTCAGCCAACAGAAGGATATATCCATAGTTCTCAATACGACGGAATATTAACTTTAAATTTAAGTATAAACTACGAGCCAACACAAGTATCAACAGTCTTCTTAGAAGATTTTTACAATTTATCTTATAACCAAGACAAAGAAGATGTTTTCAAAATTACAAATGATGGAGATAAAGTAGCAAAGAATGTAAAAATAAGTGGTGATTGGATGACTTTTAATAGTGATAATTTCGACCTACAACTAGGAGAATCAAAAAACATAGGATACACAATAAACCCATTAATTTATGAGACAAACCAAACAGGTAGAACACACACATTAAGAATAACAATACAAGGAAATTTCCCAACAATAGAAAAAGAAATAGAAGTCTTCATAAAATATAAAAAACTAGATTATTCAAATGGAAACTACTCTTATGACAAAGAATATCTAGTAAATTTAGTAAATCTATTCTGTTCAATTTACCCAGACGACTGCCCAACAAGAGTTATATACGGAAATGAATCTAATAAAAATGTAACTTTTTCATTAAACGAAGAAACATACAAAGAAAGTCTAATCGAAGAAGATGCTTTCAGAGAAGAAATGAGGGCAATGTTAAAGCAATATAATGTTCAATTCTCAAACTTAGAAAACGTAAGTAACTCATCTCTTAAAAAACTAGAGGAATCATTAAGGGAAACAGAAGACCTTTCAGAAAAAACAAATAGCTTAATAGGAACAATAACACTAGGGGGGATTATATTTCTAGGGATAGGAATAATAATATTATTAGGATTCATAGCATTCAGCGAAAGGGCAAGAATCAAATTAAAAAATGTATTTCATAAGGGGGAATTGCCATTATAATGGAAGAAGAAATAAAAAAACAAAATAGTACAGAATTTTGGGCAAAAATAATAATTGGTTCTTTGTTTGGATTATCTTGGCTTGTTTTATTAGGTATGAAATTAGGATCAGACATCTCACTAAAGACCCCACTTATAATAAGCATAGTAATTACAATAATTTTCATAGTCTCACTATTCTGGAAAAAGTTTAATGCCTTATATGAAAAAATTAGAGAACATGAAGAAGAAATCCAACCTTTAACAGAAGAAGAAGTAGAAGCAATAGAGAAAAAAGAAATAAATAGAATATGGAATTATATAGAAAAGGGAATCCCAGTAAAAAGAAAATCAGAGAATGTAAACAATAGTATGATTTATGTAAGCCATCTTCAAGTATATAGAGAAATAAATTTTGGCGAAGACAAAACAAATAAAATTATCATAATAATAAATGCAACCTTCCCAAAATTAAGACCAACTATGATACCAGAAGACACAGACCCAATAGAATTAATAGAAATAATAAATAAAATGTCTAAAAATCCATATAACCCAGATGTTGAAGAAACCAAAATAGAAACAGACACATTCGGGAAACCAATACAAACAACAAAAAGAACAAGCTATGGTAGAAAAGAAGAAAAAAAGGAGGACGCTGTAGTATAATGGCAGACTTAGGATTCTTAAAATTTATTGCATTAGGCTTAGGTGCTATTCTTGTAGGATTAGTAATATATATTTTTGTAAAAATATACGGGAATAAGAACGAACCGAGAAACGAAGACATAATTATAAATGGTTTATTTGATAATTGTGATGGGCATGGTTTATTATTATGTAATAAAAAAAGTGGGAATAAGAATATCTTTCATATTAACGGGCTACCAAGAGACATAGACTATATCAAAGCTAAAGATGATAATACTAAAATTAAAGATCAGGATATTTTTGTGAGAAAGGATTTGTTATTACCTTTTAATTTCTCAAACCATAGAAATATGAAATTAGCACTCCCAGATAAACCAGAACATTTACCAGAAGATATGGATAAAGATTTGAAACACGCATTAAGTTATGTAATATCAAAGAAAAATGCAAATCAAGATACTCTTGAAGTTAAAGAAATAAGAGAGAAGAATATGTTAAAGATGACAAAGAAAACGGAAGGTCTTGAAATAGCAGAGGAGATAGTAGGTCAATATTCAGACGTAACAAAAGACATAATCAAAATAAGAACCCCAGAAGTAATACCTAAAGAAGATGGAAAATAGCACGATAGGATTAATAGTCTTCTGTTTAATACTAGGAGGAGTTGTGGGGTACTTTTATTTTATTTATGATTCTCCACAGGAAATAGAGGGGTTCTCTAATCTTTCAATATCAGCAGAATTCAACAACCAAAAGATAAAAACTGGATATATGATAAACACAATAGACGGAATAGTAGTAGGCAACACATCACAATCTTATGAAAAAGTAACAGTAAAAAAAGGTCAAACAATAAATATCTCAAACATAAATATAGCAGGTCAATCCTTCTTCAAAGATTCACAAATAATAGAAGCAAATAAAGATATTATAAGAGTTGATTTAAGACTAGAAGAACCAACAACAATAGACTACAAGATGGGAAACTCAAACCCAGTTATTCTAAATATTTCTTCAGTTGATGCAAGAGACATAAAATTCTGTTTAAGATGGTCTTTTAATTATATTTTCGTAGAAGCATTAAGTTACAACGAAATAGAAAACTTTGAAGAGTATAAAAATTGGGACAAGTGTTATACAGCAGATTACTCATTAAAGAATAGTAACAAATTAATAAATATCTCATATAGAGAATTTGCACCCACAACGGAAAAAGACTTCATAGAGATAAGTTTAATTCAAGAAGAATTTCTAGGAATAAAAGACCAAATCATAAAGATTAAATAGTTTAAGATATTAGTAATACTAATGGATAATAGATTTTGGGCTTATACCTTTTTAGCTTTGTTAATCGGAATAGGCTTTTTTCTTCCACAAACATTAGTTTTAGGAAAGGGCGAGTTAAATAATCCAGAGATAACTTTCACTATAAATCTTTTCGCAAATATATTACTAGCAGGGGCAATTACAGTTTTTATTTTATATACAGCATTTATAATACTTAAAAAAAATAATAAATATGGAGATTCGGCAGGTTTCTGGAACTTAGGAGAAAAGCCATCATTAAGCTTCTTCAAAAGATTTACTTATTTTCAGATATTCTTATTGTCTTTAATGATATTCGGAACACTCTTTTTATTAGGTAATCTATATGGGATGCAGTCATTAACTTCCTTTAAATTTCTCCCTCAACAATTCAGTAAAATAGACAGTTTGATTTTTACAACACTAATCGTAGCAACATCAGAAAATCTAATGGCAATGTCAGTAATATTCTTAGTTTTCACATCTTTAACTTTACTAGCTATGAAATATAAAATGAACCCTTCTAATTTTAGAACATATTATTATACTATAACCCCACTTGTAATCGGTGCGGTAGCAGTAGTTTGGCATAGTACAGCATATCCAACATCAGACATAGCGAGAACAACTGTTTTCTTTTTCTGGGTGGTAGGGTCATTAATAACAATAGCGTCAGGATCATTCATACCATTCTGGGTAATGCACATGGCAAATAACTTCTTTATAGACTTCTCAAGAGTTTATTCAAGTGATTTATTAAGAGCAACGATGGGTTTAAGTATTGTGGGAATAGTAGTATTATATTATGTAATTTTTAGAGGAAGATTATTAGGGGGAAATAAACCAACATGAGAATAGACAAAATTATACTAGCAATAATAGTAATAGAAAATAACCTAGAAGAAAAATGGATTTCAACAAGAGGAGATAATGATGAAGTATATTCTAGCGATTATGAGACAGATGGAGAATTTAATTATGATAAATATATTGGTAAAGTATTATTTAACATAAAATCACCTGCATCATTTTGTGAAAAGGAAGGTATTAAATAATATCTATGACATATATTAATATGAAAAAACACATATTAATCATATCTATTTTAGCAATTTTCTTAATATTTTCCATAGGATATGTTAATTCAGATATCAGCCAAAATAACAGAGTATTAGTAGATCAAACAGCATCAACAGATACTTATAAAAATTCAGACGGGACATATACCACAACATTGTATTCTGGAATTAGAAATGTTTATGAAGATAATCAATGGAAAAAAGTAGAAAATGCTAGAAGTTTAAAAGATAAAGGATTTGAATTTATTTATTTAGAAAACGACCCCTCATTTAATATAATAATTAATGACTTTAATTTAACATATTTAGATATGGATTTAAAATTTTTAGGTGATCCTAATGATTATCCTAGTTTTTGTGCTGTTGATAAAGATGGAATACAAGCTAATTGTGATTTTAAATTAGATGAAAAATGGAATGAAATAAACGAAACAACTGGAGAAATTATAGAGAAAAATCAATTAAAATTCCAGTATAAATGGGAAAGAAGTAAAACTGGTGTTGTCACAAAAAGAGACAGTTATAAATATGAATATAAAGGAAATCCTTTTGGAAGGAATTTTAAGTTTGGGGGAAATTCAACTACATTAAATACAGAAAGGTTTAAAAAGTCATGAATAAAAAATACAAACTTAGTCTGTGTTCTGGTATATTTATTTTTTGTTTTATATTAGTCTTATCTTTATTTTTTGTAAGTGCAGGGGGACTAGGAGATAGTAAAATTATAGAGAAAGAAAAACAGAAAGTCCAACAAATTATAGATTATGATGGGAATTTGGTTAATAAAAACGAAACCTATCTATGGAAAAGAACTTCGACAACTGAGATTTTTAAAAATCCAGATGGGACATACTCTAGAACTTTAGGTCAAGGAATAAAATTCATAGACGATAAAACAAAAAGATATCCAAATTATAAAACCTTAAGTGAAGTTGTAAATATGACAGTTACCCAAGATGGTTATAAAATAAAATGGTATGATAATGAGGTTGATATTAAATTAAAAGTCAAGGAAAAAAATGAAGAAAGTAAGGAAATCAAAGAGTTTAAAACAGAAAAAGTTAATATTGATGAAAAAAGAATTCTAGAAGACGAAAAAGATAGCTACCATTTTTATTGGGAATTAGAAGATATTGACGCTAAAAGTGTAGAAAAAATTAAGAATACAAAATTTAAAGATATCGAAGAGTTTGAAATAGTCATAGAAAACAAAACAAATACAAAAATAATCCAAAAAGATAATAAATTTATTCTAGAAGATGGCATAGAAATTAATCTTCAGGATTTAATAGACACTAATTATACGCTAGAAACTGGTTCTGAAAATTCTATTAAAATAAAACCAGATAAAACTAAGGGTAAAGATTTAGATGTTAGTACAATTGTTTTAGACCCTACAATTACTTTACAAGATGCTGATACTGAGAATTTAGATGATGTCTTTATTATAGATGGTGCATCCAATAATTATGGAACAATAAGCCTATTAAGAATAGGGGGTCAAAATGCAGAAAGACAAGAGTCATTTTTTAGATTTAATTTATCATCTATTGAGGGGATGTCCAATATAACTTATGCCACTCTAAATTTATATGCAAATACTAATTGGTTTGAAGGTGGAGAAAATGTTAATTCAAGCGTTCATAGAGTTTATCAATATCCAACATTTAATATATCTTCATTAGAATGGACGGAATTAACAATAAAAGGAACTAATGAACCAGAGGCTGGAGAATTTAATGCAACAGCAAACGATTTTTTATATTTTGATAATAATAGTGGAATGGCTGAATGGTATTCATGGGATATAGCAAATATTATTCAACAAGAAAATAATGCTTTTAGCGATAATGTCTCTCTCTATTTAAAGTATAAATCTGGGGTGGCAAATAACATAGGAGATTATATATCATTTAATTCAAAAGAAAGTAGTAGTAGTCGTCCATATCTAAACATAACATACACACAGTATATAGATATAATATCACCATCACCATCACAAACATTCGTGGAAGATATACCAACTGCAAATTTAAATGTTTCAACGGCGGTAGCAATGGGTATCTGTTATTGGACTAACGACTCTGGAACAACTAACTATACAATGTCCTCGGTGAATAGTACATATTGGTATAACGATACAGCAGGAAGCCTTTTACTTGATGGAGGTCATACTATAGAATTTTATTGTAATCAATCAAGTGACGGAACATGGAGAACTTCAGAATCGGTTTCTTTTGATATTGATTCTATCAACATAACAACATGCAGAGATTTAACGGTGAACAGACAATATGAATTACAAAATAATATTTACGGAAATAAAGATTGCCTAACAGCAAACAATAATCTAACCATAGATTTTAATTCCCACATCTTAGAAACAAACAATACATATAAGGGTATTATAGTTAATTTAGCATCAATCATAACAATATTTGATGGTACTATATTCTCTGGTGATAGGGGAATTATGACAGGAGGTACTGTTGGATATAAAATGAATGTTTCAAATTTTAATATTACTACAAAAAATGATGGAGACGAAGCAATACAAGACGCATCATTAATTAACATTAGAGATTCAACCTTAGACATACCTTCTGGAACAGTTATATTTAAGAGTGTGACTTCTTGTAGCGTAGATGCAGTAAATATATCTTATATAAATAGTACAACAAATTCAGACACAGATGTAATAATAACCAGAAAATGGTATTTAGACACAACAATAAGAAACCCAATAAATAATTTTATAGAAAACGCAAATATTACTATTTATAATTCATCTGGGATATTAATTTATTCTGGATTAACAAATTCTACTGGACAAATACCAAGACAAGAATTAATAGAATATACGAATAACGGAACAAAAACATTACATACCCCACATATAATAAATGTTTCAAAAATAACTTATGCAACAAATTCAACAACATATAATCTTACAACAGATCATAATATAAATCATTCTGTATCATTAGAATATGAATTATCTACAACTATTTATCATCCACAAGCAATAGCATATTCATATAACGACTCACTACCTTTAAATTTTAGTTATTCAAATAGTTCAGAGGTAGACTCTTGTTGGTATAACGTTTTTAATTCTTCAAATGCTGAAATAATTGCCAATACAACATTAATAAATTGTGCCAATTCAACGTTTAGTCTTCCAAGTGGTGATATAGATTATACATTAAATTTATATATAAATCAAACAGCAGGAGAAGAATCTGATAATTCTGTTTCTTTTAACATTAGAACAGATTCACCAGCAGTAAATCTGGATTATCCTACTAATAACGCTTATTCTTCAAGTGGGATTAATACTTATTTCAATTTTACAGCAACGGATTCAAATGGAGTAGACGCATGTATTCTGTACGGAAATTTCAATGGAACATGGCTATCTAATTATACATGGAATCCAACAAGCGGATCACAGAATTATACCATTCTAAACTTAACAGAAAAAATTCATAATTGGAATGTTTGGTGTAATGATAGTTTAGGAAATTCAGGATTTTCACCAAATAATTTTACATTATATATAGATGAATCATCTCCAATTTTAACAATAGATAATATCCAAACAACAGCAGGAAGTCAGACAATACAGTTTACTAATACTATAACAGACTTAACACCAATTACTTGCAAATATTCAATATATAATTCAACATCAGAAATAGATGGAACAAATGAAAACGTAACTTTTACGTGTAACTCTTTAACTTCCGCAACAGTAACAGCATACGGAACATATAACTTAACAATTTATGCAAATGATTCAGTAGGAAACGAAAACTCAACAACACAATCTTTCACTACAATTCCAACTCCTTCAACCCCACCAAGCGGTGGCGGAGGAACAACAATAATATTAATAAGCCCAGAAACAAATTGGACAATGGAATCTTCAGAGGGAATAGAAAATTTCCAAGTAAGTATGTCTATTTTAGAAAGAAGAAAATTCACAATACAATTAGAAAACACAGGCGAAAGTAACAGGTCAATAGTTTTAAGTTGCGAGGATGTAAACGGTACAGCTTGTCAATATGTAGAATTACCAAATGAAACAATAAATTTAAAATTATTAAAAGATACAAAACAAACAATAGAATTTTTCATAAACTTACCAGAAGATGTAGCAAACGAAGAATTCCAATTTAACATTGTAGGAACAGATGAAAACGGAGGAAGAAGGGCTGTCACAGTAATTTTAAATGTAGGGGGATCGAGTTTTATTTCTAAAGTTTTATTCAGCTATACAAGTTTTGGTTTACCGTATCTTTTTGTATTTTTCCCAGTAATTATTTTTTCTTTATTTATTTCCTCAAGAATATTTAATAAAAAAGTCCCACTAAGAACAATTTGGATAGGATTATCATCTTTAACTTTAGCAGTAATCGTAACTTTAGTAATTCCATAAATAAAAATATTTAGAAAGTTATTTAAACAAAAGAAGCTTATATAAACTATGAAAAAAAGTACCAAAAAGTTAGTTTTAGGCGTTGGATTAGTTTCCTTGCTTATACTCGGCATAGCTTATTATGGTGTTTCTCAAACAATTTTCGGATTACAAAACCCTCCTCATCATATTTATTCTGGAATAGTTTGTAGAGCATCATGCGACCCAGCTTCAATCTATGATAAATTTCTGGGAGATTATGGTACTAAAGTAAATGTTAAGTGGGTAAATACTTATGACGAAGAAAAAATAATCGAAAATGATAATAATTTCATATGGGACATTTCTTCAAGAACTTGTACAGAATTTTATGGAAGCAGAGAAAAAACAGGAGGAATTCCCCCACAAATAAGATGCGATGGTTCTTTAGATTGTGATTTTGGATATAGCCAAGAAGAATGGAAATTAAGAAGTGATAATTTATGTTATGCAAGATACCCAATAGATATAAGCATTCCAGACGGAGAAGACCCAATAGATATAAGCATTCCAGACGGAGAAGACCCAATAGTTGATCCAGAATGTACTTCTAATGCAGATTGTGAAGGAGAATGCCAATCAGATCAAACAGCAAAATGTGAAAATGAAGTTTGTGTTTGTGAAGATGATACAATATTTATAGACATAGAAGAAAACCCATATTACTTATATCTAATTCCAGTAACTATCTTCGGCTTAATTGCTTTAATAGTCTGGATGAAACTAAAAAAACCTAAAAGAAGAAAATGAATAAAAAATTAACAGTCACAGTATTAGTATTCTTATTAGTATTCTCAATAACTGGAGTTTTAGCACAAAATCAAGTTAAATTTAATTATGCCAACGAAGTACAAAAACAAGAAATGGAACAAAGACAAAATAGATTCCAAAACAGATATAATTTCACCTGCGAAGGAGAATGTGATTATAAAAATATAAACAACGAAACCGCAAGGTTAGAAATAAAACTTCAGAAAAGATTTTTGTTTTGGAACGTAAATTCTATAGAAACTTATGATTTAAATGATAACGGGGAAATTATACAAGCTAGGCATAATATCTGGTCGAGAATATTAAATAGGAACAAATTAAGATGAATAAAAAAGGAGGGGTAAATGTTGGATTGGGAGTAATTTTGGTAATAGGTTTGATAATAGTTTTAGCATTTGTGTTTTCTACAACGGTTAGATATGTAGTATTCGGATTAGGATCATTTGCTATAGCATTCATAGTTTTAAGTAACCAAAAAATAAAAGACAACGTAAGAACGCCAGTTTTCTTAGTCTTTTTAGGGATAGGTGTGTTTTTAATTCTTACTTCTGGGGTTTTACAATCTATTAGTGGTAGTAGATATGTAGAAGTACCATTTTTTGCCACAATAGAATGCCAAAGAGGATTAACATCAAGTTTTCAAGCAACAATACCCTCAGATGGTGAATGGTTTTATAAGGATCATGGATTACCAGAGAACACAGATTCTTGGAATATTATGATAAAAACTCCCGATGAAGGATTTTTCACATCGGCAACTAGGTTAGAATATTATATCTGTAATTCAAGATCATTTTGCTCGAATAGAAAACTTTTAACTACCGACAGTAATGGCGATATAACAAATATAGGGAACATAGATTCAGACAAATTTATATGGATTCAATATCAATCTGGGGGAATTACAGGATGGAAAGGTCAAGATAGAGCTTTATTAGAAGTAACATATCAACCATTCAAGCTAATGAGAGATGACCCACTAAGAGGAGGAAGGCAAGAAATTAATACAGTAGGGTGTCTTGTCCCAACATCAGACGTAGGGTGGTTAAACAGAATAATATCTTTTTCTGGAAGTTCAAATATTGATGAATATACTGGAGATAATAGATTAGAAGTAGGAGAAATTATAAATTATATTTCTGGAGATATTGTGGCAGTAAGCGAAGGTAATACTCAATCAAATGGATGGTGTATTTATGAGAACGGACAAGCAAGTATTTATGAAATAGAAGAAATAACGTATGGTTCTGGTACATCAATAAACAGAGTAAATTTAGACAACAGAATAGGAATAGACGAATGTTGCGATGGAGAAGTTTATCCAAATAATAAAATATGTCAAAATGGTGAATTTGTACAAATAGAAGATGCAGAGTGTACAAGAAGGTCAGATTGCGGAACAATAGAATTTTTCCCTACAAGTTCAAGTACCGTAGGAAGATATGATTGTATAAGTGAAAAATGTGAAATAGTAGACGAAAAAGTAGCGGAGTGTACATCAAATCAACAATGTAGAACAAATGAATACTGTTCTAGAAATACATTTACCTGTACATTATCTAGTGAAACTGGGGGAGAAGGGGAAGAAACACAAGATACCTGTATTACTAATGCAGATTGTTTAAACGGACAGTTTTGTGATGATAATGTTTGTAAAATAGTAAAAGAAGATGATTGCGAATGGTATCAAGAAGATTATACAAAAGTAACAAAAGATTATGGAAATCTATATTGGAGAGCATATACACCATTTGTAGACCCAATAAAAACGCCTGTAAGCGGTTGTAAGACAGCTTCTTGGATTAATCTATTAGTTATAGGTGGGGTAGTTCTTGTTTTAGGTGGCTATGCAGTATCATTAACAACTAAAAGGAGGAAAAGAAAATGAGTAAGAAAAAATCAAACAACCCATTTAAAATGTGGGGAAGTTATGTAGGGGCTTTAATAGGTTTTGTTTCTACAGGAATTTTAAGCCCTATAGTAGGAACTTCAAATTTCGACACAATAATAAACGGAACGCCTCTAACTTATGGTAACATATATTCTACAGTAGCTGGTTTCTTAATCGGTTGGGGAATATATAGCTTAATTAGAAAATATAAATAAATCATAATTTATTAAAATGAAGTTAAAAAAGTTGATACCAAATGAATTTAGAGATTTCCTTAGTATCATCTCTTTTGTAGGCTTCATTGCAATCTTTCTTTTTTTCTCTTTTAATATAACTTGGTTAGACGAAAACATGACTTCTATTTTCCTTATTTTAGGTGGTGCTTCTTTTTTAGTGATCGGTAAAATTATAAATATAAAGAAATGGGCTAGAGATGGAATACAGCAAAACGAAGTAAGCCAATTAATTTCAATAGTATTCGGATTGTCAGCAATAATAATAGGATTACTTTTTATGTTCGACTTTCAAATTCCAACTAAATACTTTGGGTATATAGGTATTTTAGCATTAGTCCCAGCAGTCTACACTTTAATTGATTATTTATCCAAAAACAGAATAAAATGGTAAAGAAAAAATTATTAGATAAAGTTGTATATATTTTATTCCCATTAGTAGGAACAGTATTTGTAGTAACTTTATTCGCAGTATTCTGGAACACAATAATACAAAATTCAAAAACAGTTTTAATAGTAACGGGAAGCATAATAGTATTATTCGCACTATTGGGATATTTCAACAAGAAAAAATTTATAAGGGGATTTAAGAAAAGAATATGATAAATGAAACAATAATGACAGAAGCTTTAAGCGGTGGATATGTACCAGCTTATTTTCTTTATTTAGCAGTAGCAGTATGTTTCATTGCCTTCTTAACAATAACTTATTTATACAAATCAAATAAAACAAACTGGGGAAACTTCTTTAGCGTTTATATTTTTAGTGGAATTATAGTAGCAATTCTTTTAACTTTCCTAATTACGACCCCAGAGTTCTTCATTGAAAATATAAGTAAATTATGGAGCTTTTTTGGATCATAAGATTTAAAAAATAATGAAAGGGGGTATTGATTAAAATATGGCTAAGAAAAAAACAAACTGGTTTAATCTTCTTTGGATGACTGTAATGGGTGTAGCTTTAATAGGAATTGGTAGTCTCTTTGTTGGAGGAAGTTTTCTAAATGAGATAATTCTAAAATGGTTACCACAAATAGTTCACACAATAGTAGGTTATGTAATAATTATTGGTGGAGTTGCGACAATAGGTGTGCCAATATGGGAACAATTCAAGTAAACCAAAAACTAAATTTTATTTTTTATTTTTTATTCTAAAAGAATCTATCAAACTCATCAACCACATCAGCAACGACATCTAAAATTTGACACTTAGTAAGACATTTTTGATTAACAAGAAGAGGTTTAAGTTTTTGAAGACAAATAAATTTCATAGAATCAGGAGATAATTTATTCAACATCACGACCTCTTGCATATTATTAACTAGAAATTAAAGTTTAAATACTTTACCTTTGATTATGAAAATAAAGAAGATACATTTTTCTAAGAATAAACAAAAGCAATACTAAAGAACCAGAACAAAGAGCCTCTCTTATCATACAATACAACCAGAAGCATCTGTACAAACATTTAGATTCTCTGTATTATTAACAATCTTATTAAAATCAGTTGAACTAAACAATAAAATAACCGCCCTAAAGAAATCATAGAACGCAGTAAAAGGAATAAGTATAATTTCTTTATTCGTAAATTCAGAAGGATTAAATAACAAATATCCCCATTGGAAAAACAAGAAAGTAATCAAACTAAAACAAATATTCTTAAATGATTCTGATTCATTAGATAAAAAACTTTTCCCAAATACCCAATAAAAGAACTTCAGCCAAAGATATATCAAATAAAGATTAGAAAACAAAGCCCAAATAGTTAAAAGCAACTCCCAATAGCCATCAAAGACAGCCCCACTATTTATTATATCAAGACTTGTCTCATGTAAATTAACAGCAAGATTAAAAAACCTCTCCCCAAGAGATTCAATAATCCCAATAGCCCCACTCCCATCATGTATCCCAACACTAACAGCCTGAATAAACAAAACAATAATAAAAAGATAAGCTATTCTAACCCTAAACAGTTTACCAATTATCCCATTAAAACCCTTCCCTACCCAGTTTATTGCACCTCCAACACCTGCCATTTTAGAACCCCAAATAAGACGGTTTCCATCCCATCCTATTAGTATGATTTATTTTAATCTGACAGCCGATCCCACCTTCAGTAATGAACCAAGATAATTCTTTCCATTTAACATTATAAACATGAGGAATCCTAGAATCATCAACCGTTATAAAATCATTTTTTATTAATATTTTTAAAAAGTTTCTAAAGTAAGAATTAGAAATAGAATCCCCAAGTTTACTAGCAATTTCATTAATAGTACAGGGCTTTTTAATATCAGAAAGTAAATTTGCCCTTCTCCAAAAAGGATAATTATCAAGTATATCAGATTCTGAAACCTCTTTCATTAAAAATAAAGGAATACAAGCTATATAAAACTTTAGATAGCAACTTAAATATGTAGAAAACCTATAGTTTTATGAGAGAATTAAGATTTTTGAAAGGAGGTTTAAAAAAAATGAATAAACAAGGAAAAGGAAATGGTATGACAATCGGTATTATAGCTGTAATTGCAGTTATTGTGATTGCGGTACTTATATTATATGTACCAACAACTACTCAAAGCGTTGTAACAACAACAACTGATCCTACTCAATGTGGAGATTCTTCTGGTATTTTAACGGTAGCAGATAGAAGTCTTTTAGTTGGTGGAACAGCCCCAACAACCCCTACTATTACAGCAGGTATTAATGGAGGTGTAGTTACGACTACAGTTGCATCTGGAACAACTACATTCCCTGTAGGAGCAGATGTTGAAGTTTTAGTAAGTGATACAGATTCTATTGATAAGTCATTTAAGTTCACAATGCCATGTGGAGGTTATACTCTTGATGGTGCTTTGTACTACGCAACTTCTGACAACCCAGCTATTACTATTAAGGATACAGATGCAAATAGTCTAACTAACGCAATTGGTGGCGGTGCTACTAATTTGTCTAGTGTTTCAGCAGGTTCTACAGTTAAGTTTGATGTATACTTAGAAGGTACAAGTGGAGAAGGTACAGGTGAAATGATATACTATATGGAATTCCCAGCAGGTTCTTCAGCTAACATCACAGATGTTACAATGGGCAACTTAGCAAAGGTTTCAGTACCAAAGGTTTACTCTGCTAGTAATGCAGGTTCTGAAGTTGTCGCTTTCGCAGTCCCAAATATTGAGGGTGCTGTAGAAATGGATTACCGAGTTATTGTAACACTAGGAACATCTAAGGATTTAAATGGTGGTATATACTCTGGATTGTTTGCAGGACAAGAATTTATTGACGACGATAGTACTATTTCAAGTGGTGTAGAAGACGCAGATGGAACAGCTAAGTATGAAAATACAGTAACAAGTAATTTCTATCTTGAATCCGCTTAAATAAGCTAAAGTTGATGTAAATCACTAATGCCTGAGAAGATCGGGCAATCTTTTTTTTGTTTTAAATTTATTAGCTGGAGGGTAGTTTAGTCTGGTTAAAACATTACCCTCATAAGGTAAAAATCGTGTGGTTCAAATCCCACTCCTCCAATAATGGTAGTATCAAACAAAAAAGCAAGAAAAAGGGTAAGATGTCTAATATGTGGACATAGAGTTAATCTGAATTATGATTTTAAGAAAGGAATGGTTTATATGGCGTGTCCAAAATGCGGAAGTCATGGTTCTTGGAAAGATAAAGAAGTTACAACCAAAAAAAGCAAAACATACATTGTAAAGTTAACGGGTGTTATTCATGAAAAATAACAAAGAATTTAAAGAAGAATTTACTACATTTAATATGAAGAAGGAGGATAAATACTTTCAGTTACTCTTATGGGGTTCTCTATTGTTTGTTTTATCATTTTTCTCATTGTTATCCAATGATACTGCTACTAATATCTCTTCTGGAATAAAGTTAGCATTATTTTATATCATCTTTGTTTTATTAATGATTATAGTCATTTTCAAAAAGTGGGTAAAGAAGAAGATATTAAAAAATCAATTCATTAAGTGTTACTTTTTAAAAGTTGTAAGAAGATTATATAAAGAAAGATTGTCTATATTTTTTATGACAAATAAAGGTGTTGTATATTCTTTATGATAAAAAAGAAAGGGTTTACAAAGAAGGTTAAATTACCCCATTTTGAAGTCCTAAAAATGATTCAACAAGGGCATTCTATAACAGAAATTTCCCAATTTAGAAAGGTTTCACGAACAGCAATATATAAGGTTTTATCGACGCTAACAAAGAGAGGAATGATAAGTAAAATACAAAGAGGTGTATATAATTTAACAGAAGAAGGAACAAAGGGTTTACATTCCTTCGTAGCGTTCAGATATAAACTTAGACAACATAATTTAGGAATAAAAATTGAAGTTTTAGAATCTCCAAGAAATTGGGAATTAAGAAGAAATGAAATCAGACAAATGCCATATTTCAACAAAACAATAAAATTAAAAAATAATGAACAAGACTTACTAAATTTTGGAAAACTACAAATCAGAACAACAACAAAATCTATCATAATAAAGATGCCAACAATCTACACATCAAACTGGGAAGAAGCGGTAATTCAAGCTATGGATATTTTAGAAAATACAATCCCGAAATTAGAATCAAAGTTCAAAGTAAAATTAGTAAAAGACCATAAAGCAAATATTAAAATAATTTCTCAAGAGTTTGCAAGAATTCAAGATGCTTTAGCAAAACTATACAGATCAGAAGGGAAGAGAATATATTTAACTGGAGATGATGGTAAGATATGGCTAATTACGGATTTAAGCTTCTCTACTGATGAATTAGAGGTGATACACCCAAATAGAGCCACAGCAGACTTAGACGCAATAGCACCATTCCTAAACGATTTGAGAAAGAATCCAACAACACTAAGTAATGTAAGAGAAGAAGCAAAAGAAGTTTTATTAGTAGCAAAAGCAAGTATGCAAAATGTGGTGAAGCATCAGGCAGTTTTAGATGAAATATTAATATCTTTTAGAAAATTAAACGAAAGATTAAACAAAGCAGGATTATAATGAAAAAACAAAGAACAAAATGTGAAATTTGGAGTAGGGTAACTGGATACCTACGCCCTACTTCAAAATGGAATGAAGGCAAAGAAGAAGAATTTAAAGATCGAAAAGAATTCAAAACCCAATAGAAAAGTAGTTAAATAATAAAACCAATATTATTACATCACCTCTTTTTCCCCATGAGAGAATTCAAGAGGTACTGAAAATTGAGGTTGAGTAGATTTGTATCGAAGTAATTTCATTTTTTACTGTTGAGTTCTCTCCTAGGGTTTAGAAAACTATTTAAAGTTTAAAGTATTAAGAATAGTAAGATGCCAAAGCTAAAATTCCTAGATATGAACAATGTTGTAAGAAGCTTAAAAGGAATAGGCACATCCATCGTTACTTCTTTAGTTATTATTATTCCAGTTATGATCGCTAGATATTTTCAGGGTCAATTAACTATGCCATTTATTTCACTTCTTTTCGGGTTAGTAGGTCTGGTTCTTTATTTGTTAGCTTGGGGATATTTTGCTAAACGATTCTGGGGATGGACGTGATGGGGAAAAGAAATTGGAGAAAAACAGCAGATAGGAAGAATTTTATCAGTTGGGAAACAAAAGGAGGGGAGAAAGGAGTATATGTATCAAAACAATTTTCTTCCACGAAAAATGATTGGGAACTTTATTTAAACGAAAGAACAACAATAGTAAGTTCCAGAGCAGAGGGAGTAAGGAAAGCTAAATCATACATGAGGTCACATTAGGATGGCAACTAAAGATTGGGATTTAAACAATACAACACCAAAAGGGAAATATTGGAGATGGGATAATAAAAAATTTGGGAAAGTAAGTATTACAAGATTTATTTCTTGGGGAACAAGCGATGATAAACCATTTAAAAATAGAGAGCCTTATTTTGAAGTTAGTATAGATCATAACGGAAAATATATTGAAAGAAAATTTAAAACTAAGACACAATCTATGACTTACGCTAAATCGTATATGAGGACACATTAAAGATGGGATTAAAAGATTGGAGAAAAACAAAAGGAAAAGATGAATGGAAAAGAAAAATTAATGATACTACATTCACAGCAGAAATTTTAAAGAGTGGAGATAAAAAAATGTGGGTATATGAAATT
>Ga0307928_10000858_pt1 | contig 22858 bp, 33 predicted proteins | sample AceLakmetagen232_FD_201815 | JGI IMG/M metagenome (GOLD analysis project Ga0307928, IMG submission 201815) | Saline water microbial communities from Ace Lake, Antarctica - #232 | ecosystem: Environmental > Aquatic > Non-marine Saline and Alkaline > Saline | place: Antarctica: Ace Lake... | reverse complement strand
TTTAAATCAAATTAGGGACTTAAATAAGTTTGTTGTGATTACACAAGTTAAACCCGACAACAGGAGATTTGCTCACAATCATTATACAATATTAAACTTTAAACGAGAAGTGGTTAATATACGAGAATATAGAGAAGACCCAAATAAAAAATACACAGGTTGTGTACAAAAAGGACACAAATATTTATAAAACATTAAAGGAGATACTATGAGTAGAGCAGAAAGAAGAAAAGCGAAAAAACAGTTAGTAGGCGGTTATAATGACGGAGTAAACGACTTTGATGTAACCTTTTTAGAAGACCCTAATGAAGAAATGGTTCTTTACAGCACAAATCCCGATGTTTATGTCCCTGCTAAGTTGGTACAAGATAAAGAATTAACAGACGAAGATATTAGGGTATATATTGCATTAAGAAATCACGCACAGAATAAATACACGATAAAAAGGGAGAAATAAAATGACTATAAGAGTAATGATAGATGGGGAAATGGTGGTAGCACCACATAAACCTTTAAGAAAAGTACTTGCAAAATCTAATATGATTAGATTTGGAATACCGAAAGAACATTGGGAAAGAACTTTTGAAGATTTTAACACCTATGGTGAGAAAGACCTTGAAGATGCAAAAGCATTTTTTATAGAGTATTGTGAGAATATGTATGAAAATTTTGATGAAAGAAGAGGGATATATCTTTGGGGTTCAAATGGTACAGGAAAGACAATGTTATGCTCACTTTTAGTGAAAGACGCTTATAGAAGACAGTTTTCAACGGCATTGATTACCTTTCCCGAGTACATAGAACATTATACAGAAGCATGGTCATGTAGAGATTTCGATACACAACAAGAATTGAAGTACAACTTTAAGCATAGATGGAAGGGTGTAGATATACTTGTATTAGATGAAATAGGAAAAGAGTACGTTACCAAGATTTCTCCTGTTATATTAGAGGATTGTTTAAGATATAGAGCTATGAAAAGTTTGGTAACAATACTTATTACTAATCTCAATCCTACAGATTTCAATTACCGATATGGCGAGAGTATAAGTAGTTTAGCGGTACATAAACGTATAGAGCTTCATTTCTCCACATCAGATAGAAGAAAGATGGGGGATTAACGATGTTACATAATGATATTTCTAATATGTCAGCACCGGCAATATACTTTAGAGTCGATAATTTTCTGTTAAAAGAAACAGATAATAGTTTAGTAGGTAAATTAATTACCAAGTTGTTTAATTTCAATGCAGGAACTGAGTTGGATAGAAAAATAGCAGACTCAATAAAGCATATTTTTAAACGAACTGATATGACGGTTCATTTAATCTACAAAGGTGAACTCAATACAATAAAGACTAAAGTATATACACGTATGTTAAAAATGTTGGGACGTGAAGTATTTTTCAGTGAATTAACATTTGTTAAGGCAGATAATTATTATGCCGATATTAACATGATGCTAAATACAGGAGAAATTTATCATTATGTTGATAATTTGACAGAAGTAATAAAAGTCATGCATAAAGGCTGCAGAACTTTAGATGAAATTAATTTGTTAATAGGGAGAACTAAATGAGAATAGAATATGACATTGAAAAATCGTTTTTGTCAAAATTAGTAGAGACACAGGATTTAGAAACAATAAAAAACAAGCAAATAAAACCTATGTTTTTTATAGGTGAGAGTAAGACGATGTTTCAATATATTCAAGATTATAAGTTAAATTTCGGTGAATTTCCTACTTTACGAGTGATAAAATCTCGATTTCCCTTGTTTAGGTTTGACACTTACGAGAAAGATGGTCTCAAAATAATAGGTACAGATGAACCGATGTTATTCTGGTGTGAAGAAGTCAGAAAAAAGATGAAGCATAATACCATTGCTCAAACAATGGCAAAAGCATTAGACAATATGGAAGACATGAATACAGAAGAAGCCTACGACAAAATAAAGAGTTTAGTTTTAGAAGTGGAAGATAATATTATTGAGTCTTCCATGACAAATATTACTGAAAATTCAGAAGATAGAAAAGCCAGGTACTTAAAAAACAAAGAGACAAAAGGTATGTTGGGAATACCAATGGGAATAGATATGTTAGATTTCTATTTGAAAGGTATGCAAAATGAGCAGCTTATTACTATCATGTCAAAAACAGGTGTGGGTAAAACATTTCTCTTAACAATGATTGCCACTAATGCAATGCTAAATAATTACAGAGGTATTTTTTATACAACAGAAATGTCGCCTGCAATGATAAGAGATAGAAATGAAGTGTTACTCTATAAACAAACCGTGGGAGATATTAGTTATTCCAGATTTAAGTCGGGATCATTAACAGCTAAAGAGCAAGAGAACTACTTTGACTTTCTGGACAATATACTCCCAAAACTAGAACCAATGTATTTAGATGTAGCTGCAGGAGTATCTGGTATTGTCTCAGATATAGAACTTCTACAACCTGATTTTGTGGTTATAGATAGTGCCTATCTTATGCCTGACGATAGAGGTGCCAAAGATGATTGGTTGCGTGTAGCCCACATTACAAGAGATTTACACAATGTAGCCGGGTCAAAACACATACCTATTATAATATCAGTCCAAGCAAATAGTGACTCAAACGTTAAAACTGGTCCTGAATTAGAGAACGCTAAATATGCGCGAGCAATAGTAGAGGACAGCGATGTTGTAATGAGTATGTTTCAAAGTGCCGAAATGAGAGGGGATAAACAAATGTTAATTAAGATATTGAAGAATAGAGAAGGGGGTATTAACAATATCACAATGAATTGGGACTTTGATACTATGGAATTTTCTGCAATACATCAAGATGATAAGGGAGGTGATGAAGAAGACCGAGAGAATGTGAAACAAGAAGGTGTAGTTAAATTACAAACATAGCTGTATAGGAAAATAACTTAAAGGGAGTGAGCTTGTGGGCTTATTAAAGAGAGATGATGTTTTAGACTTATTGAACTACATAGGAGTAGAGAAGATTAGAAATTTTGAGTACAAAGATGACATTCAATTCTGCTGCCCTGTACATGGTGAGAAAAATCCAAGTATGGGTTTTAGTATTGAAAAAGGATTATGCAATTGTTTCTCATGTGGATTTTCTGGTGGAGCAAATTGGTTGTTATTCAAATCCTTACCTGACGAAATAAAAAGCATAAAACACGCTGATGAATTTATTTTAAAAAGATATGGAGTGAACCTAAACACTTTAGAGCTAGACAATAAACGTCAAATTCCGATGTATGGACAAAGTGAAAAGCAATTAGCTGTAAGACAGAATGACTTAATACTCTATGCCTTTGATAGTGGTAAAGAAACCTATGAGTATTTCTTTCATAGAGGATTTACCATACAATCCATGAAAGATTTTGAAGTAGGCAGAGACTTAGTTCAAAGAACCATTACCATTCCGTTAAGAAATGAGTATGGTGAATTTATTGGAGTTATTGGCAGAAAGATAGATAGAGTTCCCCACAATGCAAGATATTTAGTTTACAACTTTAAGAAATCAGACACTTTATTTCCCTTGAATAAATATGTATCTCACAATAAGCAAGTTATTTTAGTAGAGGGAATACTAGATGCAATGTATATGCATCAATTAGGTTACACGAACTGTTTAGCCATTCTAGGTGATAACTTATCAAAGTTTCAAAAAGAATGGTTATTAATGTACGCAACTTCCATTATCAGTATGCTCGATAATGATGAAAGAGGAAAAGAAGCAGCCAAACGTATAAGAGAAGAGTTTAAGTACAAAATAATGTATGGTATGGAATACCCAGACCCTGATATAAAAGATGCTTGTAATTGTACACCAAAACAGATTGAAAACATGATAAAAAACAAGAGGATTTTATCAATGAAGTCTTAAAAATCAAGGGTTGAACAATATCTGCAAGAGTGATAAAATTGTATAGAAGCGAAAGGGGATTAAATAATGTCATTATTTTCAAGAGGTTACGAAAAAGGAAAAGAAGTAGCTGTCCAAATGGCAGAAGACAAAGAAAAAAGACAACGAATTTGGAGATACTTTATCAAAGAAGATAGAGGTGAAGGTGAACTACAGTTTCTAATGGAATTACCGACTAATTTTTATGAGCATTCTGTACAAACGTTTAGAAACGGGAAGTCTTTCTTTGAAGGTGTGACTTGTTCTTGTGATGCAGACTGTGAATTGTGTGCAGGAGGAGATAGACCAACATTTAAAGGTGCTTATCTTGTTGTTGATAAGAGAGAATTTGAAGTGAAAGATAAGAATGGTAAAACAGAAACAAGAAAAGACCAATTGAAATTGTTTGTGTATGGAGTAAAAGTAACAGGTCAGCTAGATAGAATTTCAACAAAGTATGGTTTAGATAATAGAATTGTCACAATGATAAGATTAGGATTAGAAAAACAAACATCCTATACTGTTGAGCGTGGGGATAAGTGCGCTAAATTATCTAAAAAAGAGATTGAAAATTTACTTCCTGAGAACAGAAGAGGTATGTATGACGGAACTACCGACTCACTATACAAAATAGTAGAGAAGGAATTAAGTTTAGCTCTTCCAAGTAAAGATAGTGTAAAAGAAGAGGACGATGTACCCGATAATAGAGACTCAATTGTTAGAATACAAGATGACAAACCCAAGCAAGAAGTTAAAAAGTCCACATTTGGAACATTCAAAAAACCTGAACAAGAAAAACCTGCAAGAAGTAAATTTGGTAAATTTAAAAAGGAATGAGTTGAGTTTCAATGTATGTTGGAATTAAATCCTTAGCAGAAGCCTATGCTAGGGAATACTCTTTAACTAAGCTTGAAGCATATGAAAGAGTAAAGGATATGTTTGACGTTTTAGCTAATGAAATGTTAAAACCGAAAGTAGAAGGGCTACAGATAGTAAATTTCGTAACTCTTAGAAAAATACACAGAGCTTCAAGACAAGGAAGAAATCCAAGAACAGGTGAAATGTATTATGTACCTGCTAAAATAGGTATAAAAGCAATTTTGGGAAAAGAGTTTAACGATGTGCTAAATAATTGATTAATTTGCTCGTAACTATTACAATAAAAAGTAGTTACGAGCTATTTATTTTCAGAGTGTGGAGGTATAAATTGAGAGCATTTAATTACGCTAGAATAAAAAAATACAATTCGGTAATTAAAAATGAATTTGAACTATGGCAATTGTATCTTAAACTAATGCAAGTTAAAGAGTATGCATACGACACCGAGACAACAACTAAAGACAGAGTAAATGGGGGAAATGAAGTATTCAACATTGTAGGTATTAGTTTCTCTTGGGGTAGAGGTAATAATTACTATATTCCTATAGGACATATATTTGATGAAGAACGAAATATTCCATTAGATATTGTTATCAAGTTGTTAAAGCCTGTATTTGAAAGAATGGATGTGAGAGTAATAGCTCACAACTTAGGTTTTGACAGACACGTATTAAAGAGAATAGGACTTGATATTCTCACAAATGATGTATTTGATACAATGATTGCATCTTGGTTATGTGATGAAAACACACCAAATGGACTCAAAGATGTGAGCATGAGATTATTGGGTGCAGACCAAACACACTTTAAAGAAACAGTAGAAACGGTAACCGCAGAAGAGAAGAAAATGTGTGGGTACAAAGCTAATAACAAAGTACCTTGTAGTTTAGTAAGGATAGATACACTTGCTCCCTATGCTTTAGACGATGCTTACTACACATGGGAACTTTATATTTATTTCAGTTTTTTGTTAGAAGAAGAAGAAATGGAAGAGATTTATTTCAAGATGTATATGCCATATGTAAGTGTGTTATTTGATATGGTAGAGCGAGGAATAGATGTTGACCTAGATAAATTGTATGTGATGAAAGAAGAAATGGAAGCCGATTTAGATGACCTTCTTCAAGAGATAATAAGATGTGCTGGTATAGTATTTAATCCGGGTAGTGACCAACAACTTCAAGAATTGTTATTCAATTATAGAGGATCCAAAAATCCTAATGTAGATATTCTTAAACTGTCATTTGAATTTAAAGTAGTTAGTTTAACTAAAAAAGGTGCACCTTCAACTGCAGGTGCTGTACTTAAAGAACTTTCTATGAAAACAAGTAATAATATGCACACCAAAAGAGGTATAGAAATGTGTAGATACCTCATGAAGTTTAAGAAATTGCAGACTTTGAAGACAACATTTATAGATGGTATCCTTAAAAACCTCTATGATGACAATAAGTTACATTGCAGCTACAACATAATAGGTGCTGACTCAGGAAGACTATCTAGTTCTAAACCAAACCTACAGAATTTACCGAAATCAGAAGAAGAGGATAAGTATAAAATCAGAAGCTTATTTGTGAGTGAAGGGGATGAGATAATTGCAATAGATTATGTCAACCTTGAAACAAAAGTAATGGCTCACTTTAGTAAAGACCCCATACTACTAGATATGTTTGAGAGGGAGATAGATTCACATGGAACAACAGCAGTTAATATGTTTAATTTGCCATGTGAACCAGACGAATGTAAGAAGCAATATCCTATGTTAAGACAAGTGGGAAAAGTAATCGCTTTCCTTTTAGCATATGGAGGAGGAGCAAGTGCTTTACAAGAAACACTGATGGATAATGATGTTAATCTTAATGACCCTGAGTATTTAGTTAAGTATGGAGTGAAGACAGGTAAACAAGTAGCTCAGATATACATTGATAAGTACTTTGAGACCTTTACTTGGGTAGCTAATTTCATTAAAAATCAGAAAAAGTTTGCTAAAAAATATGGTTATGTTAATACCATATTAGGTAGAAAAAGAAGACTATTGCACATAAATGGTAGTGACTTTGGACAAGCTTCATATGAAGAGAGACTTTCAGTTAATGCACCTATTCAGGGAAGTGCGGCTGATTTGACATCCAATGCACAAATAAGAATAGCTAGAGATAAAAGGCTTGTTGAATTACGTTGTTTTATGTTGTTACAGGTACATGATGAGCTCTGTTTTAAATGCCCTAAAGAGAATGTTGCGGAAGCAATTCCTATTATACAACATTACATGGCATTCCCATTTGGTGACGATGTTCATCTGAATCTACCTCTAACTTCGACAGCAGGATCAGGAGCAAACTACTATGAAGCGAAGTAGATATAAAATTTATGTGATAAACAATGACATAAACAATCGTAAATATGTGGGTGTAACAACCTACTCTCTTAAACACAGATTTAGCGGACATTGTGTAGCACACCTCCATACAAATATACACGAAGCGATAATGAAGTTAGGGAAAGAGAACTTTACTATATCGTTAATTCGTACTTGTGAAGAACATGAGTGGAAAGACCTAGAGACTTACTACATAGACTTACTTGATGCTCATCACAATAAAGGAGGTTACAATTTAACATACGGAGGTTATGACAACCCTATGAGTGATGCTGAATGTATATCACGCCACCGTAAAAAAATGAAGTCAGAGTCACATAGAAAGTTGCAAAGAGAGTTATCTACTGGAAGATTACATACAGAAGCTACAAAAGAGTTATGCAGAAAGAATACCTTAGCTAATTTAGATGTATGTGTGGCAGGGTTTAAGAAGTATAATAATTCCCGAAAGATAAGACTTGCTATGTTAGACAGTGAAGGGAATATACTGAAAGAATTTGATAGTGCTTCGGAGGTGTGTAAGTTTTTAGATAAGCCTTCAACTAATTCAGGTAACCTAGTTAGATTCACTGACAAATTCAGAAAGGATGGAGAAAGAGCAAGATATTGTAGTTATGCTTGGACTAGAGTTTAGAGAGGAGAAATTATAGTTATGGAAATGCCAATAGTAAAACAAGACTTCAATACAGCAACAATTATTCCAGATGCAGTAAAAAGAGGGGTTAGTAAACAAGATAGAAAAGAATTCAGAGTAGAACTAGAAGAGATACTAAACACTAACTGTATGGAAAATGGGAGTGATACACCAGACTTCATTTTAGCCAAATACTTATCAGACTGTTTAAAATCATTTGATAAAGCAGTTAACTGGAGAAGAACGTGGTACTCAAAAAATGAAAGTAAGTGATGAAAATAACGTAGGAGGTTCTTTCATTTCTTTAGAGGAAGTGAGAGAGATAGCTATATTTCTTTACGATAAATTTTGTGACGAAGATGCAGATGATTGGGATATGGATATGAGTATAATGAAATACATACCAAAAGATAGATAATTTTGTGCAAAAATGATATAATTAAAGAGTACCAAATATTGAATTTGAGAGGGTGAGTGTTATAGCTTTCAAGAGAAAAAAGTCTTCCCCAGAAGGAAATAAAAAGACAGTTAAAAAGGTAGTTAAAAAGAATAGTCCGTCAAAAGAATTGGTAGACCTAGTTACACTACTTAATAAAAAGCATGGTAATAATGCATTAGTTTTTGGACCTGAATTATTAGATAGAACAGAAGTAAAGACTAGAATCTCCACGGGGATATTTGCATTAGATATTGCGTTAGGTGGAGGTATTCCAATTGGGAGAGTCTCAGAAGTTTCGGGAGCCCTTTCTTCCACTAAAACAACAAGTGCTGTTCATATGTTAGTCCAAGCACAAAAGATGGGATTAAAATGTTCCTTTTTAGATGTAGAAGGAACTTCCGACAAAGACTATCTTGAACACTTAGGTGTAGATACTTCAGTTCTTCTTTATTCAAGACCTTGTGGGTTAGAAGAAACCACTCAAATGATATTAGATTTTCAGAAGTCAGGTGTAATTAATTTTGCATTGTGGGACTCAATTGAAGCAACACCACCCATGATAGAATTTTTTAGTGAAATGGATCAAACTGTGCAGATGGGTTCTCGTCCAAAACTACTAGGTGAATTCTTCCGAAAGTTTCAAGCCAACAATAATTTACTTTCCAGAGAAGGTAAGATGCCATTCACTTTAGTTGCTACAAACCAACTTCGAGAGAAAATAGGGTCGTTTGGAGATATAGAATATTGCCCAGGGGGGCGTGCTACTGGTTTCTATGCGTCCATTCAAGTCCGTTACAGAAGAGGTGATTGGATTGCCATAGGAACTAAAGATAAGAAAGTTCAAGTAGGTCAAATCAATAAATTTAAAATCTTTAAGAATAAAGTAGATACACCTTACAAGACAGGTGAGTTTGACTTCTATTTTTCAGAGAGAAATGAAGCAGGTGTTAAGAAGTTGTTCTTTGATAATGAAAAGTCAGTAGTACAAGAAGCTGTGTTCTGGGGAATTGTAGTAAAGAGTGGTTCATGGTACACCTATAAAGATTTTAAATGTCAAGGTGTAGAAGAGATGGTCTGTTACTTTAGAGACAAGCCTGATGAAGTTGAGAGTATAAAACAACAGGTACTTGAAATTACTAGAAAAGTTAAACTAGAATGAGGTGAACAATGTGGGGGATGGATTTCTAAGTCATAAAGCAAGAGAGTATTTTAACGGTGGTAATATTGATGATGATGAACCTAGAATAAAAGCGTGTAAAAGGGGTAGAGATATGAGCGACCATACAGACGACATGATAGATAGAGCTTGCGGTTTTGGTAAGAGACACGCGAATAGAGAGTTCTTTAATGGCGGTAATTTAGAAGGCGGTTTTTATGATGATAAACCTAAGAGAGTAAGACATTCCAGAGGATATGAAGCTGTAAGAGAAAAAGAAAAGGGTTACCCCAAAGCTTATATGAATTGTTTAGCGTGTAACCATTACTATTCTGTTAAGCCAGAAGGTGAAGAAGTATGCAATAACAATGGTGTGTCTGAGTTTGATTTAGTATTGAAAGACACTACTATATTTTGTCTTTATTGGGAAGTAGTTAGTAGTCAAGAAAAGAAAAAATATGATAAAGTAGAAGGTAGAAGAAGACAAGTCCTTAATGCAAGGAGGGACAGGAGGTGAAAACTAATGACGAAAAACAAAAACTTCACATCAACAGACATTGCAAGACCATTAATGAAAAGAGTAACAGGCAAGAAGCACAAATAGCCAAAGCTCTTGGAGGGAGACCTGTGATAGGAGAGCGTATACGCTCTCTTTTTACGCTTAACCATGAGTTTTTTGTTAGCGAGGAAGATTATAAAGACGTATCTAACTATAACTGGTTTTCTAATAAAAAGACACGATATATAATTAGACATACCTTAAAGGGAGAAACTTATCCTGCTCAAATGATAAGTTTGCAAAGACACTTAATGGGAGTTACAGACCCTAAAGTTATGATTGACCATAAAGATAGAAATCCCCTACATAATTGGAGAAGTAATTTACGAGTGTGTAATAATCAACTAAACAGTATGAACAAACCTAAGATAGAGGGGATATACCCATCAAGCTCCAAATATAAGGGTGTTAGGTACAATAAACCATATAAAAATAAAAAAAGAATTAAATATTGGTCAGCTAGAGTAAGGTATCTGGGTAAAGAGTTTTCTTTAGGTTATTATCTTACAGAGGAAGAAGCAGCTCTAGCGTACAATAAAAAAGCCTTTGAATTGTATGGTGCGTTTGCATATTTGAATGAGGTGATAATATGAAAGATTATCGAAAAGACAGAGAAAAATCAAAGAAACAAGAAAAGCAAATTGCTAAGAGATTAGGGGGGAAAGTTCAAATAGCATCAGGCTCCCTTTGGACTATGAAGGGTGATGCCAGAAGTAAAGAGTTTCTATGTGAGTGTAAAATAACCAGTAAGAAATCATATTCTGTAAAATTCGATATATGGGACAAAATAAGAAAAGAAGCAATAAAAGATGGTATAAGAGAACCTTTAATGAATGTACAATTAGAGGATGGTAAATACTCCTATGCTGTTGTGTCTCATGATTGGTGTTTTAATGGTACTGATTATGATACATATACTGTTTGTAAGATAAAAAAAGGAAAGAGTTTTGTTGTTAAATCTAAATTTTTTGAGTTAAACAAACACATAGCACGCTATGCAGAGAGGTACATAAAATATCAACGTACACTAAATGATAGAACCGATTTAGTAGTTATGAGCTGGAGTTTATTTGAAGAGATATTAGAAGAGAGAGGGGAAATAACAAATGAGTAAAGTATATGTGGAAGTACAACTAGATTTGATAAAAGATAAACCCAAACTAAATATGAGAAGAATTGGGAGACTTAGAATTCCTAGAGACTTATATGAGGAGATTAACATCTTATTCAAAGAATTACTTATGTCTCAGATTTTAGTTTTCAGATGTGAAATGATATATTTACAAAGAGTTTTTGAGTTAGAGGTACAGTGTGATGAATTTGAAGAAATAGAAGAAGGGGAAAGAATGCCTGATTATGAAGTCATAGTACATAAAAAAGAGATTACGCAAAATAGAAGTTTTGAATATACTCTCACTTTTGAAAGGAAAACATAATGAATATAAAGAATTTACTTGATAACGTAAAACTTAACGATTGTTTAACAAAAGACTTAGACGGATACTTAACAACATTCAAAGAGGAAAGTGATAGAGCAGTGAATGTAAATTCTCCTTCTGCTGCAGGTAATTGTTTAAGAGCAAATTATTTTGCCAGAACTTTAGGTGGAAATACAATGGTAGTAGATGCCAGATTAAGAAGAGTATTTGATAATGGTACTCATGTTCATTTAAGACTTCAAAAGTATCTAACAGATATGAAAAAATTAATAATGGATGAAGCACCAGTAATAAACGATAAGTATCAGATACAGGGACATACAGATGGGATTATAAGATTGTCTGTAAATGAACTTGCTTTGCTAGAAATAAAATCCATGAAGGAAAGTTATTTCACTAAACTTAAAGCTGTGTGGGATAGTCATATGTCTCAAGCCTCTATGTATTTGTATTGTATTGAACAGAGAAGAAAAGACATAAGGAGAAAGTACAGTACCCTATCTTCTTTCAATTTCTCTGTTCAGACAAGAGCGAAATATTTCGCAAAAAAGTACCAGCATTTAGTAGATGGTAAACAATACACTAAGGCACAGAAGATTAATTTCAGAGTGGAAACACACTTAAAAATAGATAGCTTATTATACTGTACTAGTGAACCTATTAACAAAGTGATATTTTTATATGAATGTAAGAATACTCAGAAGTTAAAGGAATTCACATTCAATAGAATACCTACTTTAGAGAAGGAAATATTAAAAGACTATGAAATAATTAACGATGCGATAAGTAAAGGTGTTCCTCCTAAAAGAGATATAGAGAGAACAAAAGGCTGTTCAGAGTGTAGATACTGCAACTTCCAAATCGATTGTTTTAATTAAGGGGAAAATTATCATGAAGTTAATATTAATATCAGGTAAAGCACAACACGGGAAAGACTCAGTAGCTAGAATGTTACAAGCAACTCTTATAAGAAGAGGGAGACTTGTAGCTATTTCACATTATGGTGATGCCGTTAAGTTTTTAGCAGATTTGTTTTTAGATTTAGGTTTACCTATAGATATGTTTAATGAGGAGAAAACACTTGAACAAAGACAGATACTACAAGATTTCGGTACTGAACTTATGCGAAAGAGACATCCTGACTATTGGATTAAGCACATGGAATTACAGTTAGTAGCCCTTAAAGAACTAGAATATGAGTATGTAATTATTTCTGATGTAAGGATGTATAATGAAATCTTTGAAATGATGGCAAGATATAATGTAATTACAGTAAGAGTTGAGAGGTTAGAGTATACGAGTAAATTAAGTCCCGAACAGCAGGAACACATATCTGAAACAGCTTTAGATGACCATATTTTCGATTACACTATCAGAGCTAAAAATGGGTTAATAAATTTGGTAGACCAAGTAGAATTTTTTGCAGATAAAATCTCAGGAGGAAAAAATGGATAATATATTGCATTTTAAATCAAAAGTAGAAAAAGCCAAAGAGTTTTTAAGTGAATTAGTATTAGACGAGAAAACTGATTCTATAGATACTATTGTACTAGCAATGAAAGACAAAGAAGGACAATGGGTTACGGGATACTTTAATGCTAACTGGGCTGTAAGAAATGAAGCTATAGGACACATACAAGCAGACATTATAGACCAAATGATATTGGCTAATCTTGATAGATATAATCAGTAAAGGGGTATTGATATGCTAAGGAAGAAACCGAGTAACCCAATTAATCCAATTAAAGTGTTAAAGAAGAATTTAGTAGAGAAATTGACAGGTGAGTTAGAAGACAAAGAAGTAAAGTTTTTCAAACCAATAGACCTAGATGGAGACCTAGATATAAACAATAGGTATTTAACCCTACCAAATGACATAACTAATTCATCATCAAAAGACCTAGGTCGTTACCTTAATACCTTTACCCAATACAAGTTGTATATAAGAACATTCACAGGATGGCAAGAAATTTCCTTAGAAGAGAGTAAGAGAGAATATTTTAACAGCAAGATAGGGTTGTATAAAGAATACTCTATAGACAAGAAAATGTCTGAAACTGCAAAAGAGGTATTGATTAACAATTGTGAAGAAGTCAAACCTTATTTTATGAAGATGAAGGATGATAAGAAGAAACTGTTACTTTTGTATAACAATCTTGAAAGTATTTCAGATGCAATATTTTCTATTTCCAGAGAAATGAGCAGAAGAGGGTTAGACTTTAGAGATGAAAATCATAATGAGAATATGCAAAAGAAGTGAGCCTTTCAAATTGAAGGATGGTACCCAGTTTACCATCCTTTTCTTTTGTTTACTTATTAGTTGCCAAGTATTATACTTGAGTTGAGGGAGTTGATAACGTGGCAATAAAAGCAGATGTGAAGAAAATAAGAAAGCCAGGTAAAGTATCAAGACCTTTCGTGGAAGAGAAACTAAAGTTCTTAAAAGGATTGACACCTTCCCATGCTACAGAGGATAAAATCGCAGAACTAGAAATAACTCTTGCTAGAATGAAAAGAGGGAGAACAGCTAAACAAAAAGGCGGGTCTTTTGAGAGAACAGTAGCAAAGAAATTTCAGAAGCAGTACGGTGTAGAGTTAGTGAGAACTCCACAAAGTGGTGGTTTTGTTAAGAAGAGTGATAAAGCTGAACAGTTTAGAGGAGATATAATAACAGTAGATAAAGACATAAAGTTCAAGTTGCATATTGAAGCCAAAAATCAGAAGACTTGGAGCCTTAACAAGTGGTTAGAACAAGCAGAAGAAGACGCACCCCAAGATACAGTTCCTATGGTTATATTTCATAGGCACGACTCAAATAGAGATTTTGTCGCCGTGTCTTTAGAAGATTTCTTTAAACTAGTACCAAAAAATAAAATAATGGAGGAATTGCAAATGTCTAAAGTAAAAAAGAAAGACACCAGCGGAGGAAATACACAAGGTTATTTTAGTGATGCAGTAGGTAAAGTACATAATGGGAGATATTCAACAAAGTCCACAGATTTAAACACAAAAGCCAGTGTAGTAACTGGGCAGAATATTAAAGCGGAAGAAACTAAAAAACCTTTAAGTAACCCTTTTCAATCAATGAAAAAATAAGGAGAACAATATAATGAATATAGCAGCATACATGGTAGCAGGTATCTCAGTACTAACCGTAATAACATCAATGGTTTATTCGTTTCCACTCGCAGAAGTAGTTGGTAGTTCTATGAAACCCACTCTTTTAGATGGGGATGTAATTTTATGTTGCAGATTCTATAAACCAACTTTAGGGAATATCTATGTTTACGATAGTCCAAGTGGTTTGAGAGTTGTAAAAAGATTGTTTGCAGTTAATGATAAGAAAGAATGTTTCTTTATTGGAGACAATAGAGAATACTCTACAGATAGTAGAGAATATGGTTATGTATCGCAGAAAGCAATCGTGGCTGAAGTTATTTTCCATAAGAAGAGGGGTAAAAATAATGAAGGAACTAAAAATACTTAAAGTTGCAGGTCATTCTAGTGTACAAGCTGTATCGGGTTCTATTGTTAAATCAATTGAAGACAACAAAGAAGTAGAGTTGAGAGCAATAGGAGCTTCAAGTACAAATCAGATGGCAAAAGCTACAGCCATTGCAAGAGGTATTTTAGCATCAAAGGGATTAGACCTGTTAGTGAGAGTAGGGTTTGGTGAGACAGAAATTGACGGGGAGAAAAGAACCATGATGATATTTAAACTAATGTATTAATAATATCTGGGAGGATTAACAACATGATAAATAAAGAAAATTCATTAGTATTCATACCTAATGCAAAGGTTACAATATCAAGAGTATTCACCTTTGACTCAGCACATCATTTAATAGACTATAATGGTCCATGCGGAAACGAACATGGACATACGTATTCACTAGAAGTATTTATAACAGGAAGTTTAGATGAGCAAGGATTTGTGTGTGACTATAATGAAATGAAAGAAATTGTACAGACTAATATCATCAAAATAACGGATCATTCTAATTTAAATTTCAGATTTGATTTTAATACTACTGCTGAAAATTTAGTAGTATTTATATTTCATGCTCTTTTAGGTCCATTTAACATAAGAAAATTAAAGTTAATGAAAGTTAAACTTTGGGAGACAGCAAATAGTTGTGCAGAATATAGCGGTGGTAATATTTATGAGTAGCCTATTTTGAATAAGGGGGTTTGCAAGATGTTATCAATTACAGAGATTTTCTGCTCAGTTCAGGGTGAAGGTAGTGATGCAGGTCTTGTTACTGTATTTGTTAGATTGTATGGGTGCAATATAAACTGTAGTTATTGTGACACAACACCTGAACCAAGTAAGGCGAAAAATATGTTAATCACTGATATTTTAGATAAAGTAAGAAGTTATAAACTGAAAGTAAGGAGTGTATGTGTGACAGGAGGAGAACCCTTACTCCAGACAGACACTTACCCTTTAGTGTATGAATTGTTAAGATGCGGATACAGAGTTAATATTGAAACAAGCGGTTGTATCTACATAGCAGAAGACCAGTATGCACGAAGTTACAGATATACTATGGATATAAAATGCCCATCCAGTAATGTATCACATAAAAATGTATATTCAAATCTATCTAGGTTAAAAACAATTGATGAAGTAAAGTTTGTAGTATTTGATGTAGAAGATTATAATTTCGCGAAGAGAGTTTTAGCTAGGTATGAAACAAAAGCAAAGATACTATTTAGCCCTGTATTCGTAGGTAACAATCCAGTCATATCTAAAGAGCTATGCAATTGGATAATAAAAGATAAACTTGATTGCAGAGTATCAGTTCAGTTACAGAAAATATTAAATGTTCCTTAGGAGGAAAAATGAATAAAGTTATAATGTTAAACAGTGGTGGATATGACAGTGTAATTCTTTTACACGAATTGATAAGTAGAGGTAACCATGTAAGATGTATTTTCTTTAACTATGGACAGAGAAATTATGTTCAAGAAAGAAATTGCATGGATACAGCGTGTAGAAAAATCAATGTTATGAATAAAAAACTAATCGCAGAATTTATGGAAATAGAACTTCCTACTTTATTTTGGGCGAAAACAACTTTGTATGACTCTCACATATCACCTGATGATAAAGACCAATACATTCCTATGAGGAACCTTATATTTTTATCTTACGCAGTTTCAGTTGCAGAATCTTTAGGAGTAAGTGAAATATACACTGCAATAATTGCACAGAATATTGGGTTTACAGACACTTCTATTGAATTTGTAGATACTCTTAACAAAGTTGCAATGATGGCAGGAGTACAAATACTTGCTCCATATGCTGCACTAAACAAGTATGATTTAATGCAGAAAGCTATAGAATTTGGGTTGCACGAAGATGATGTATTCAGTTGTAACACACCCATAGAAGGTAAGCCTTGCGGTAAATGTGGAGATTGTGAAACTTTAAAGACAATATTCAATCCTCAGTATGAATGGTGTTTAGGTGACACTCTAGGTTACACAGATGAGTTCGCGAAAAGTTATATGAAAGAACCTGTAACAGAGTTAAGATTTTTAATAAATAATAGGTGTCAATTTGAGTGTACTCATTGTTACCATACTGAAAAGTTGGTTACTGCTGAGATGAGTTATTTTGAAAAGTGTAATGCACTAAGTAGAACAATTAGAGAATTGGATATAGAGCACGTTCATTTTGCAGGGAAAGAACCCATGTTTGACTATACTATATTCGACTATGTAAAGTATTTAAAGTTTAACTTTCCTGATGTCACATACGATGTAGTAACCAATGGTGTTAATGTTGTTAGATATATAGAAGATATAAAAACTGCAGGATTTGAAAAGATTGTGCTATCTGTAGATAATCTCAATGAAGTAGAGGTAAGACCAGAAGAGATTAAATATACTACATTCCATGCACTTGAACAAAACAAAATACCTATGGAAATTCATATATCTGTACATAAGGGAAATTACAAAAGTGTGTATAATATAGTGAGTACATTACACCTACATTTCGGGGTAACGAAGTTCTTCATTAAACCTGTAATACCTGTAGGGAAAGCTAAGAACTTAGATAGTATACTTACGGCTAGAGAGTATGATGATGTATTTAAAAGCTTGTATTATGAGTTCAAGAACTTAGAAATAACTTTCCACTCACCTAATGTTTGGACAAGTAAGTTTTTGCGGGGAGATTATTACATCACACCTTTTGTAAACGATGTGATAAATACAGGATTGAATTCAGTTAACGGTATGATATTAACATTTGAGTTCTTTTGTAATAGGGGACAGTGGCAAGTAACACTAACACCTGATGGATACTTGTTAGGTTGTGCATTAGAAATATCACAAGTAAAATACAATAGTCATGCCATAACAAATGTCACAGGCTCTGGAAGTATATCAGCATGTTTGAAAAACTATAGAGAACAGAGATTGAAACAGTTAAGCAGATTAAACCTTTGTTCAGGTAACATACCTTCTTGTTATTTTTGTGAGTATGACATTGAACCGTAAACACTATTCAGTTTTTTGTATGCAGTGTATAATTATTGTAAGAAGTGTTGTTTAGGCTCATAAGTTTTTAGGTTCGCTTGTTTTCACTTATGAGAGTTCCCCTAAAACACTCAAAAACACGAAGAGGTGATTATTATGATGAAAGTTTATGCTGAAGGTGGAAGTGATGCTTCAAAAGCTGGTAAGAAAGCTGGAGCTAAAGCTAAAGCTGGTAGAGGTTTAACAAGAGCTGCTGCTGCTCCTAAAAGAGAAAGGTAATTAGAACTCCCAGAATATTTTTAATATAAGAGAGACTTCCATTGAGGAGTTTCTTTTTGTATTTGTTTACATACAAGTAACAAAGTGATACGCTTTATGTGACAAAATTGTACATAAGGGGTTTGTATGAAGCTAGAGAATATAATAGGTCATAAATTTGGTAGACTTAGTGTTGTTGATTTTGCTCCCAGTAAAGATGGACACACTAGATGGGAGTGTGTATGTAAGTGTGGTAACACTACTGTAGTGAGAAGAGGTAGCTTAGTTAACGGTTTAACTACGAGTTGTGGGTGTTACAGAAGTGAGATAACGATTGAGAGGAGTGTATCAAATAACACTTTTACATGTAAAGGTAAAATTACAGAGATGTATGACACCCGAGGTAATTGTACTTTGATAGATACTGAGGATGTTGAAAAAATACGCTCAAAGTATTGGAGTTTACAAGACTCTTACTGGTATTCTCAAAGAAATAAAAAAAGAATTAGGCTTCACAGATTTATTTTAAGCACACCTGAAAACGAAATGGTAGACCACGAAGATGGTAATCCAAGTAATAATGTAAAATCTAATTTAAGAATCTGCACTCCATCTCAAAATTGTATGAACCATAAATTACATAAAAACAACACATCAGGATTTTCAGGGGTATGTTTTTTAAGTAAACTCAACAGGTACTTAGCTGTTATTAAAATTAACAATAAGAGCATATACTTAGGTAAGTACAAGACTTTAGATGAAGCGGTAAAAGTTAGAAAAGAAGCAGAATTAAAATACTTTAAAGAATTCAGGAGAAAATCATGATAAATAATAAAGTAGAATTAATTAGAGAACATATGCAGGCTATAATGAATGTACTCGAAATAAAAGAGAGTGAAGATAATAAATTGACTCCACTTAGAGTGGCTAAAATGTTCAACAATGAGTTATTTGTGAATAGAAATGATTACAACATTGCTGAATTGAATTCTCGTATGAAAACATTTCCTTTAGAGGAAAATACAGGCGTTGTTGTAATTAAGCATATAAAGTTTTATTCTATGTGTTCACACCATTGGTTACCGTTCATGGGTACAGTTGATGTAGGATACTTGCCCGAGGATAAGATAATAGGTTTGTCTAAAATACCAAGAGTAGTGAAATATTTTAGTAAAAGACCTCAAATACAAGAGAGGCTTGTAAAGGATATTCTTAAATATTTAACTGATGTTATAAATCCTCAGTTTATTATTGTAAGAATAAGGGCAGAGCATACTTGTATGTCAAGTCGAGGGATAGAAAGTGAGGGTATTACAGATACAGTACTCGATGCTTGGAACTTACAAATGACAGAAGATAGAGCCATGAAGCTAAGAGAAATGTTTTTTAAAATGGCAGGTGAAGAATGAGAGTTTTAGTTGTCTCAGGTAGTCCTAGAGTAGATGGAAACACCGAAGTGTTAGTAGAAGAGTTTAGAAAAACCCTAACCAAAAAAGGTCATACTTCTACATACCTTCATTTATACATGGGACCGATACAAGCATGTATTCATTGTGATAGGTGTTTAGATGAATGTCCTTTACCACAGGATATATTGACTGATGTTTTAAAAGAAATAACTAGATATGATGTAATAGTTATTGCTAGTCCTATATATTTCTTTGGTCTAACTGCCAAAGCTAAGTCATTTTTAGATAGATTATATATGCCTAATGTTAAAGGGGAGTTATACAATGTTATGTTCGCCAGTATTTTAGTATCGGGTGATAATTTTCATATGGGAGGGGCAGACTTAGTTGTGAAGTCTTTGAAACGAGTGTGTAACTATTGTGATTATAAATGGTTGGGATGCATATTTAAAGAGACAGATGATGAAAAGTTACCTTTAAGTATGAAAGATAGACGGAATATTTCAGAACTTATAGAGTACATGAGTAATACGGAGGGTTTATGTCAAACATGAGAGATGTAATGGATACATCTAAGCTATTCACAATCATTTATTCAGGAGTAGAGAACGATAGATACTATAAAATCCTGTATGATTTGGGTATAAGAAGTTTCCTTATGTCCTATCATTACATACAGGGTAAGAGTATTGATATAAAGCAGAGATTTGAGGGTCAAGATGTACGATTATTCATTGACTCTGGTGCACATACCTACCAAAACAATGCTGAGTACGAAGATTATTCAGTAGAGTATTGGGAAGAGCATCTAAAGAAGTATCTACAGTGGGTTAAAAACCATAAAGAATACATCTTTGCCATAGCTAATTTTGATTTTGAGAATCTAGTAGGTGGGGATGTAGTAGATAGATGGAACAAAGAGTACTTTGAACCATTCATGATAGAGAATAACATACCTGTTTGTTTCGTATGGCATGACAATTCTGCTTTAAGTTGGGATATGTACTGTGAGAGATACCCTTATGTTGGATTTTCGGGAATAAATACTAACGGGGTGTCATTAGATTTCACAGCATACTTCGCAAAATTAAAGACAGCAGAGAAATACAACTCTCTATGCCATGGATATGGTATGACCAAGACAGCTATTCTCCCAAAATTACCATTCTACAGTTCAGATAGTACGACATGGTTAGTCGGATTACAGTATGGGGAGATAAATTTCTGGACAGGTAAGAAGATGACACGACTCAAAAAAGATAAGTGGAAGGGTGAGTACCTAGATAAGATAGAAGCTTTGGGTATAAATAGAAAACTCCTACTAGATGAAGACACTGATGAAATGGTTAAAGCCAATATAATAGCTTTCATGGAAGCAGAGAAGTATATAAGAACCCACCTGCACATCAGAATGTACTGGTTGAAACCTGCTGTAGCAAAACCCAAGTCTTTAGTAGAAGTTAAGTTCCCTAGCTTAGAATGGTGTGAGGGAAAGACTGAATTTGATAAGCCAGAAGCCTATGCAAAAGATTTAAACATAAACCCAGAAGCAGAAGGTGTTATGGATATAGTTTTAGATTGTACCCTATTCATAAAGAGAAAAGAAGAAGGGTATAACCAACTATTCCTTAAAGACTATCTCAAAGATGAAACCACGATTAAAAACCTATACAACTTCTATCTGAACTCTATGTGTGAGGATGATGATGCTAGAATAGAAGAACTCACATCGTTCTTTACTGATGTTGTAATGGGAGAGAACGATAAGTTGTTAATCAAAGGAACAACATTCGATAGAGTAGTTAAAGAGCGTGAGAGCTACATGATGGAAGAAACCCACGATATAATAGATTTAACAGAAGAGGAAGTTAAAGAGAGTTTAAAGAACTTACTTCCAGAGAATACAACAGACCCTATTGACCTTATGGATGAAGAGATATTTAAAGGTACAGATATAATACCTGTGAGAGATGAAGGAGGAAAGTTCATAAAGGGTCAGAAGAGCGTACACAGACCAAAACAAATGTACTCTGAGAAGTACCCTAAATTGGCTTGTGACAGATGCTATTCTGCTGCTACTTGTCCAGAATTTAAAGCGGGGTATGTATGTGCTTATAGTAAGATGTTCAAGAGGTTTGATACTAGAAATATGACAGATATAATCGAAGCTATACAGGGTATTATAGCAATGAACCTTGAACGTATGCAACGCGCTATGATATTTGAAACCTTAGACTCAGGTGTACCTGATGGTACTTTAACAGCTATGATTGACCAAAACATCAGACTACTAACTACATTAAAGAACTTATACGACAATAGTTCATCACAAATATTGAGACAAACTACAACTTTAAAAGCAGATGGATCATGTGAGCAGGAAACTAAAGTTACAAATCCACAACAAGGAAGTATAATAGAACAACTCTTTAAAAACAGATTAGGTAAAGATTCTTTTGAACCAGAACCAGAACCAAAAAAAGAGGTTGAGAATTCAGTAATAAGTAATAAAGATATTATAGATATTAATAATATAATAGAAGTGAAAGGGGAGAAAAATGAGTAAAACTTCTAAAGAAAAGGCAGAAGAAGCTAAGAAGAATATACAAAGAATATTTAGAGAAAACCCAGAACTTAAAAAGGTCTTCAAAGAAACTTTAGACTCCATGAGTACTCCTGAGAATGTAGCCAAAGTTGTAGAAGATTTAACTGTAGGGTTGAACATATTAAACAAGATAAAAGATTTGGCATTAAAAGACGAGGAGCTCAATTCCAAAGCTTGACACTACTTTTCAATGTGATATGATGTTTGTGAAAGACAAAAACAAACTAATAAAAAGGAGTTGTCATATGTACAATACTCAGCATTTTACATTATTGAAATTGATGACAGAAAATGAACTAAAGAGAGAAGTGGAAAAAGCAAAAGAGCAACATTTTGAAACACAGAATTATTACGAGAAAGAGTTTGGAGAACTTGATGAAAAGTGGTATTTCGTATCAAGAGATGATTTAGAACAAGAGTTTAGAGATTTAAAAAATATTGAGGCTTATTATATTGCCGCAGAGAATCTACTTAAAAATTGGTATAGAAACAGAAGAACAACGAAAGATAGAAAACGTACTCAAGCAATAACAATCATGTCATATTTTGAACCCGAAGTGTCTCCTTTTTAGGAGCACTTCTATTAGAAAAGAGGTGCTCTATGAAAGACTGGTTCAACAAAGAAAGAAAACAGAATAATAGAGAAGCAATACAACTGGAAGCAATCAAAGAACTTAACGAAACGATAAATTCAATGGGTG
>Ga0307928_10000856_pt1 | contig 22867 bp, 36 predicted proteins | sample AceLakmetagen232_FD_201815 | JGI IMG/M metagenome (GOLD analysis project Ga0307928, IMG submission 201815) | Saline water microbial communities from Ace Lake, Antarctica - #232 | ecosystem: Environmental > Aquatic > Non-marine Saline and Alkaline > Saline | place: Antarctica: Ace Lake... | reverse complement strand
GCAGTTGAAATTTCAGACCGTGAAAATAGTTATGAAAAAGAATTCCTAGCTTTCAAGGACAGTCAAGAGAGAGCAATCGCATCAACAAAAAGCGAATTAACAAGATACCAAAAAGACCAAGCTAAGAGAATAGCAGTCGCAAAGGAAATCATTGCTGAAATCGATAAGAGCATAACAGACTTGAAAGACATGAGTGAAAAACAAAACTAATTTTTTTTTATTTTTATCCGTAGGTAGAACTGACTGAAGAAATACTAGTACAATCTTTTAGTCGGTGTCGATAGGTTATTGGCGTCAATAGTCCTGGATTAACGGAGGTTCAAATCCTCCTCTACGGATTCATATTTTTGCGTCCCCGAAGCGACGAACAAGATGAAATACCCATGTGGTGTCGCTTTCACATGCTTAGAACCATAAAATGAATTTATAGGTAGTCGCATAAGTGGCTTAATTAAATAAAGGATGATTCCTTGTAGCAAACATTAACCAAATCAATATAGCTCAAAGGTTGAGCAGCAGATTTCCAATCTGAAGGACGTGATTCGATTTCACGTGTTGGTGCTAAGCGGTTATTGTTGGGAGTCTGGCGGTGAAATGGTTTCAAACCCATCGGAGACATTTTTATACTGAGGTTAAGAAAATGCCATTTATATGTAATGTATGCGGAGAAGAAGTCTCTTATGAAGAGAAATGTTTCAAGTTAAGAAATGGTGCAAAAATAGTAATCTGTAAAAAATGTTGGAGAAAATCAGGAAAAAATAATAATTAAGGGAACGAGGGCGGAGAAAGAAGCCGCAATCGGACGGTGGTACAGGATGCTTAGGATAACCGACACCACGAAAATATTTGACTTGCGATACTAGAGGCAAGCAACAGGCTAAGTGTTGCAGATGAAAATTCTGCCGTTCCCATTTCATAATTACGAACTCCATAACGCTAGGCAAATGATATGGATTGCCGAAGTGTCGTAATCGCCGTAAGTCCATGGCATGAATGGTACCATGGTTTCATAATGACACGAAAACTATCTATTAGCTTAACCAAACTATGTTCAAATTGTAAAGGACTAATGTCAGGCTCACATCATACTTTATGTGACGGATGTTGGAATAGATTCCATGGACTCAAAGTTAAACGAAAAAATCCTAAGAGAGGAAGATGATACAAAATGGTATTAATAAAAGATGAAGAAACAAAAAACTACAAAAATTATTTAGGTACAGCTTTTGCTTTCAAATTAAGCGAAGACAAAGAGAACGCTTTCAAGCGTAAATTCGAAAAGTTCGGTGGAACTGAGAAGTATAAAGTTTGCGAATTAAAAATGGCAAATTTCATACAAAGAAGCATGCATAAAAAATCAAAAGATTTAGTAACAGGTGATATTTGGCAAGAAGACTTTAACGAAATTTTTACAGAGATGAAAAGATTAGTCGAAGAATAGTAAAGTTTATATAGTCGTACTATTATAACTAATTCATGGCTAAAAAATCAAAAAGGTATTCTAAGATATCAGTAACAAAGGAGCTAGATGCTTTTGTTAAGACTGATAATTTCGTAACTAAGAATATAATAAAAACATTAAGTCCTAACGAGTACAGCCAAATAAGGCGTGATTCTATGATTGAACTTGGCTATAACATGGACGATTTGCAAAAAGAATTCGAGAGAAAAATGAAACCCAAAATTTACGATAATATAATCCCGCCTGAAAATTTTATTATAAAACCTAAAATATATCTTTGCAAGCATTGCAGACTTCCTAAAAAACCAGACAAAGCAATTTGCGACTGTGGAAGCATTGAGTGGATAACCGAGACAATCGACCCACCAAATCCCAATGATTGGAAAAATGTAGTATGCGGAGGAAAAAAATGACAAAAGTAAAATTTTTATTGCCAGCAAGGACTTACATCCCACTGAGCATGCTTGAGAAAATTATAGCTTACGCAAAGAAACAAGACCGTAGCAAGAGCTGGGTTATCAAACAAGCATTAGTCAAATCTGTAAAAGGCAAAAGCATTATTACTTGGGCTGTACATTACAAGAACGAAAGCGTTTGGTGCAACTCAATGGAAGATGTAGCAGCAACACTGACACAAATAACAATGGTACAATTACACGGTGATGACTTTAAAACTTGGAAAAATGGAAAAGGCGGATGGAGAAGAAACTCCAAAAAAGACTAAAGATTTATTAAAGAAGTTTATAATAAATCAGCAAAAGGCAGACAACCTTGGCCATACCGAAATGATAGACGGTATAGTCGCAGGCATCCACTTTTTTTGTAAACAGTCCAAACTATTTTTCAAAGACATAAATCAAAAAGATGAATGCATGATTGGAGAGAAAAAATGCAAAATATACACTAGAGATGCAATGTCGGATGAGAATATGTTAGTCTATGAAACATATTTTAAGAAACACCCAGAGATTGATATATTTATTTGTTGTAAAATAAAAGGCGGTAAATATGAATATTTGGGATATGTAACCAAAGATTTTATTTCTAAAACAAGAATTATCCAAATGATAGGAGACGGAGGAGACAAAGCTTCCGAAGACATTAGACGTATTTTCGCAGAGCAGTATCTAAATCTCTCTGATTTTTTTAAAATAGAAGATACAGAAAAAGAAATAGTCAAAGAGATAATCAAACAAAATTATGTTCCTTTACATGTTCATAGTGAATATTCAGTTGGTGATGGTTTCGGTCAAATCCCTTATTTAGTAAAATCCTTAAAAGAAAAAGGATTCAAAGGTGCAGCCTTAACAGACCACGGTACTATGGCAGGGGTTTTAGCATTTCAGAGGGCTATGCTAGAGCAAGATTTAAAACCAATAATTGGTTGTGAAATATACGTTAAACTACAAGACAAAGCAGAGCGTTATCATTTAGTAGTTTTAGTCAAAAATGAACAAGGTTGGAAAAATTTGCTTAAGTTACAAAGCATAGCAGTTCGAGACCATTTTTATTACAAACCTGTCATTCCTGTTGCTGAACTATTCAAATACCACGAAGGTTTAATTGTTACTAGTGCTTGTATGGCTGGTATTATTAATGCCATTTGGAGAGTCAATCCTTCTCAGGCAAGAAGAATCACACTTGACTTCCAAGGACACTTTGGTGATGATTTTTATTTAGAAATGCAACCTAACACCATTGAGGACAACCAAGAGACTCTAGAAGAAATTTATCATTTCGGCAAAGAATGCGGTATTAAAAGTATAATAACTACAGATTCTCATTACCCTAATAAAGAAGAAAAGGAAATCCACGAAGCAGTTAAAGCAATCAATTTCCGTAAAAAATACGGTGAAGCAGGATTCAGTGATGATTGTTTTTATTTAATGCAAGACTCTGACATGAAAGAGCATTTAACTAGCAGAAGACAGTGCCATTGGCTTAAGGATGTACTTGATGAACTTAATCAAAATACTTTCGAGATACTCGATAAGTGTAACTTCAAGATAACCCCATCTGGAGAAGCAGACACTCTACCTAAAATATTTGCAGATAATAATTTAGCTAAGGATGAGCTTAAGCGATTATGTGTCGAAGGTCTCGAGACAAGAACTAAATATAAATACGAAGGCAAAATCAAAGAGAGACTAGACCACGAACTTAACAGAATGCTAGAGAAGAATTATGAAAATTATTTCTTAATTGTCCAAGACATGATTCAGTGGGCTAAAAAAAATAAAATTCGAGTAGGTCCTGGACGAGGTTCTGTAGGCGGTAGTTTCGCAGCATATGCTTTAGGCATAACCGAAACAGATACTTTAGAATTCGATTTAATGTTTGATAGATTCTTAAGTGAGATTAGAAGAGACGCTCCTGATGTTGACATGGATTTCATGGATAGTAGAAGGCATGAAGTTTTCGATTACTTAAAAGAAAAATATGGAGCAAATCATTGTGCTAAAATAATAACAAGTTCTAGATTTCATCCTAAAGGAGTTTTAAAAGACATCGGTAGAATTTTTGATATACCTAGTAGAGAGACTAACAAAATTTGCAGTATAATCATAGAAAGAAGCGGTGGAGACGCACGAGCATCTTTTGGATTAACCGACACATTTGAAGAGTTCTCAGAAGCTAAAGAATATAAGAAAAAATATCCTCAAGCTTCCGCAATAGCATGCAAGCTAGAAGGACACATCAGACATAAGGGCATTCACGCAGCAGGCTTAATCATATCAGACAGAGACATCTCTGAGTATGTGCCAATAACTAGGCTTAGTGGCGAGATAGTAACAGAATGGGAGAAATTCCAAACAGAAGACATGGGCTTAGTTAAGTTCGATATCCTAGGATTAAAAACCTTATCTGTAATAGAAAGTGCAGTACAACTATCAGGATGCGTATTACCTACTTCATTTGAAGATGAGAATATATACAAGAACATTTTCCAGAGTGGCAACACAGCAGGTGTCTTCCAAATCGAGACAGTAGGACTTACTAAGCTTGCCCAGAGTATTAAATTAAAAAACTTCAATCAATTATATGATGTAACAACTTTATATCGTCCTGGAGCTTTACACAGTGGTCAGACTCAAGTGTATGTTAATAGAGTATTAGGATTAGATGAAGTTAAGCCTTTCCACCCTCTGCTAACAGAAATAACCGCATCAACTCAAGGCATAATCTGCTATCAAGAACAGATAATGAGAATCATGCACGAGGTAGGCTGCATGAGTTGGGCAACCGCAGAGATGGCAAGAAAAGTAATCACTAAAAGCAAAGGTAAAGATGCTTTCAACAAGATGCGTGCTGAGTTCGTCAATAATGCAAATCGTATTCATAAAATGGAAAGGTCTGAAGCTGAAGATTTATATGATATAGTTAGTACTTTCGGAAGTTACTCATTCAATAAATCCCATGCAGTAGAGTATTCAATTATAAGTTATCAATGTGCTTGGCTTAAGAATTATTATCCAGCTGAGTTTTTCGCTGCTTTATTAATGAACGAGAAAGACAAAACTTCAGTATTTAGATATTTGCAAGATGCAGATAAGAACAATGTATCAATTGAATATCCAGATGTTAATTTCTCTAAAGAGAATTATAGTATCTATGATAAAAAGATTTATGCAGGCTTCGATGCTATTATAGGTGTAGGTAAAAAAACAGCAGAGAAAATAATTAAATTACAACCTTACACAAGTTATGAAGATTTCATAAAACGTTGCAAGCCTTCGTCAAAAATAATGAAAGGACTAATCATTTCAGATTGTTTCAGAAGTTTTGGCATTAATAAGAAAAATTGTTTCTATGGAACAGACAGTAAAGAAAAAAACTTCAATCAATACAAAGAAGATTTCACAGATAAAGAATTAGCAAAGTTAATTTACAACCACACAACCATGAGACCTAAAATGGACATCAAGAGTACTTTCGATTTCGGAGACTATGATTTCGTGGACATTATAGACTGCATCAAATACCCTAAAAAGCAAATATTAATCCGAGGTATTGTAACTGAAGTATTAAATAAAGATAAGTTACTTAGACCTACATTAAAAGACCACAAACATTCATTTGAACAACATATGATTTTCCTTAACTTAAATGATGGAACAGGAGACATAGCTGTTCAAGTTAATCCTTGGACATATGAATTATACCAGAGCAAGATTAGTGATTTAAGCGCACAGCCTATAATCGCAATGGGACAGATTAGTGTAGATGGTAGAAAAATGTATTGTGATTTGCTAGAGTTAGCAGATGATAAAAATCATATTAAAAAGTTTTTTAAAGACAAAGAGACTAATATATTAATAGCAAGTGCACAGCCAGCACTATCGAAAAAAGGCAATAGTTATTATAGAATATTAATAAGCGATGGAGCAACAGGATTATGTTTCAAACCACCTGAAAAATTATTTCCTGGAATGAAAGTTCGATATCGTATAACTAAAGACCCATTCATTGATTTGCAAATAAAGAAATAATAAAGAGGAAAAGAGATGAGAACAAGTAAAAGTAAAATACTGTGTTTTGAGCAATGCAGATTTAGATACAAAAAAGAAACAATAGATAGAATAAAGCCTAAAGTAACTCCTGCAGCATTCATTAAAGGTTGCGCGGTGCACACTATATTCGAAGAAGCATTCACAGACATCACTATTAGCCCACAAGATATTAAAGACAAAACCATAGCTCATCCTGATTATAAAAAATACAAAAAAATAATTGAAAATTTTTTCAAATTTATGGACGGACTAACAACAAACGGCAAGTTTGATGTTCTACCTGTATATGTAGAAGAAAAGATTCATAATAAGGAAGTCGATGTAGCAGGAGTCATTGATTTGGTGTTACAAGAAGGCAACAATTTAATATTATTAGACTATAAGACAGGCAAATCTCATACAAGAAAAGACGCAATTGTAGGTGATGATGGCGAATTAAAAGTAACTATAAAAATGGATTCTAAGTATTACTTCGAGCTTGCATTATATGTATATTTATTTGAACAACATTTCAATAGAGAGGTAACTCATTACGGTATATTTTTTGCTGAGCAAGATAAGTTATTAGTCGAAAAAGTAGATAGAGAAGAAATAACTAAGGCTTTAGAAAGAGTAAAAAAAGTCACAAAGGAAATTCAAGAGTGCATTGACAACAATTATTTTGCAAAAACACCAAGTTATTTATGCAAATATTGCACAACTTACCAAAATGGTTACTGTGATGGAAGAGAATGAGAGCATTAATCCACGATTACCCCAGACAGATAGCATTTCCTATTAGGAAACTTGTAAATAACGAAACTGAGTTCTACAAGTATTTGAATAAATATAATGGTATAAGAAGTTTATATTACAGTGTATATAAGCCTAATGCTGAAAATAAATTTTCAGATATAATGATAGACAAAATATTTTTTGATTTCGATGAGCCTGATGCAATTGAAGATGTGAAGAAACTTTCAAACTATTTATTCGAAAGAGACATCCAACACCTGTTATTTTTTAGCGGTAAAAAAGGCTTCCATGTTTATGTGTTTAATATTAATTATGAGCATTTAAAATCAGCAAAGGATTCCCTAACAAATGCTCATGACTTTTTCATTAGTCAGCTGAACATAAAAATGGACATGCATATTCGTGGCGATACCGCAAGAATAGCACGGATTCCAAACAGTTGGCATTTATTAGGTAAACGTTATTGCATACCATTGACTAGAACAGATTTATCTTTAGGAATGGACCAAATAAAAGAAAAAGCAAAAAAGCAAAACTTTAATTTTGTTTTATATGGCAAGAAGCTATTCGACATGAAACAATTTGATTTCGAGAATGGCACACATTCTGCAGCAGTCGACATCCCAGACTATCAATATGAAATTAAATCTGAAGATTTAATAATCAAAAAATTCTTACCATGTGTACAGAATTGGTTAATGGATGCTGAGTCAGGTAATTGGGAAGCACGTTATTATTTCGCAGTTTATTGTAAAGCTTTATGTATTCCAAAACAATTATGTACTGAACTGGCAAAGAAATATTTTAGTAAAATGCCACGAACTGATAATTTAAAGAACAATTTCAACCATATGAAATCTGTTCATGCAATAAGTTATGCTTATGACAAAGAATCAGGCTTTCCTTCATGTGCCAAATTATTCGATAAAGGTTTATGTAAGGGCAAGTGTAAAAGATATAATAAGACGGGGTTATACAAATGAGTTACGAAGGCATAACATTAAAACTAGGAGATGATTTCACATTATTAATAACTCCTAACATGAAAGAAATTAAATTAGAAGACTGGGGAGTCAAAGGAGTATATTTTGATTACGAAAAGAAATATTGTGGTTGCTGTGAAGGAGACCATGAACAAATAGGTGTTAATGCAGCAGACTTTTGTCATTTTATAACATCAGGTGGCTATGAAAAAATTAATAACTTGAATGAGACAATTAAAAAGCAAGATAAAATAATTGAAGACCAAGACGAAGAAATTAGAAATTTAAAAACAACAAAATGAAAATATTATTCGATAGCCAAGAGAAGAAAAAGACACATTTAAATTATCTTAAAAAGATATATGATGTAGAAATTACGACTCTAGCCATTGGTGATATTTTAGTACCAGAAAAGGGAATTTGTTTTGAGCGTAAAACTATTGCAGATTTTGTCGGTAGTGTAAAGTCTGGCCATTTACAAAAACAATTAATGCAAATGGAACAAAATTATGAACACGTTTATTTATTAATTAGCGGAAGTCTTAATGACTTACGTTTTAACAAATACGTTCAATGGTCTGTTGAACAACATTTAGGAAGTTTAGCAAGCTTCTCAGTTCGGACAAGAGTCAAGATATTACAAGTGTCGAACGACACTCAGCTCGCAAAATTAGTAGACAAGATAATTAAAAAGACTGGTGATGGCAAGTCATTAACTATTAGGGACACAGAATTAATGAAAAATACTTTTACAACTGCCGACATGAAAGTCAAGATATTAACTTGTTTTCATCGTGTAGGATTGAAAAAAGCCGAAAAGTTATTAAAGGATGAAGAAATAAATAATATTGTAACAAAGTTAATAGACAAGATAAAATGATTTTAAGAACATGGCAAGTCGAAGCAAAGAAGGCATGGAAGGATGCTAAATTCCGAGGTACTGTCGAAGCTGCAACAGGGGTAGGTAAAACTTTTTTTGGAATCGATAGTATTAAAGACATCAAAGGACGAGTTCTTATTGTAGTACATACAGAAGTTTTGCTCAAACAATGGGAGACAGATTTAAAATTGGCTTTCCCGAATGAAGAAATTGGTGTTTATTACGGTAAAAAGAAAACTGTTGGTCGTATTATGGTAGCTATTATTAACAGTTTAGCTGGCAAACAAATAAGAGACTGTGAACTTATTATAGCAGACGAATGCCATCACTACCAAAGCAAGAAGAATCATAAATTTTTTTTGCATAATACTTTCGAAAAAATATTATGTTTGAGTGCAACAGCTAAAGTTACAGAGCCATACAATGATTATTTAATTAAAATAGCACCAATTATATATAAATATTCTCAGAAGAGAGCCATTATAGAAAAAGTTTTATGCGATTATGATGTTGAAAATATACCCGTTGCTATGGATTTCGACGAGCGACAAGCTTATCATACCACTGAGGAATATATTAATACCATGTTACCATTATATAATTATGACTTTACAAGAGTGATGAGAGAAATAGGTAATGATTTAACAGCAATGCGATTAGCGAGAGCAGTCAATAGGCGTAAAACTATCATTTATGGAGTAAAATCTAAAACAGCTAAAGCAGTTGAAGTAATTAAAGCAAATATAACTAGTAAGTTTATAATTTTCGATGAACGAATTATCAATTTAGAAAGATTACATGCTGAATTAATTAAAGATGGAATTAACGCAGGCATTTACCATTCAGAATTAAAACATAAAGAACGCGAACAGGTATTATTTGACTTCAAGAACAATGTGACTTCTATATTATTAAGTGCCAAATGCTTAGACGAAGGTTTAAATGTACCGAATGCAAATGTTGCAATGATTTTAAATGGTTCAAGTCAAGCAAGACAATTCATTCAGCGTCTTGGAAGGGTTTTAAGAAAGGCTAAAGGCAAGGAAAAAGCTATGTTATACCAAATATATGTACCAAATACAGTAGATGAGAAGTGGCTTGCAAAACGCTCTTTATAAGTTAAACAAAAGGTTTATATATAGGTAGTATTATAATAAAGGTAGGTGATACAAAATGTATATACAAAACTTAAACATAAAAAATCTTAACACATTGACTATGCAAATGCCAACACTACATACCGCAAAAGATGTCAACTTAAAAGTTATTCAGAATAATGTAGACTTAACATCCCACAAGGGTATTTGGAACGTTAGCACAGATAAGCTTGCAAATGTAGTAGGAAAATCATATAAAATAATTCAGCATAAAGACGTAGTTCAATCAATTGTTGAATCACTAGGCAACTTGAATTTGGATGTCAAAGGAGAAATGCAGCAAACTGATAATCGTTTATCCTTAGACTTGTTATTTCAAGACCAAAATGGTTTAACAGTAGATGATAAAGATAAAGGTATAATGACTGGTTTTAGAGCAGTTAATTCATACGATAAAACTTCATCATTTAGACTTGAAATGTACGCTTTTAGATTAGCATGCCAAAATGGTATGATACTAGGAACAGCTTTGAACAACATCAGAGAGATAACAGTTCATGTCGGTGAAAACAAAACAGCTGAATACATTAGAACTAAGGTAACCAAATTTATCAAATCAATGGTAAATTCAAGCCAAAGTTTGCAAAACTATGTAAATGGTTGTATGGCTGATTCACTTGAATACGAACTTGCAGTCAAAGTTTTAGGTAACATGGTCAAAACTAAAAAGCATTTCAAAGCAATTAGCAAAATAATGGCTAAGAAACCACAGTTTACAAGATGGGATTTGTATAACGCAATAACTGATTATGCAACTCATTCAGACCAGTTGTCTCCAAATGTAAAAGATTGGTTACAAAATAGAGCTCAGAAAATTTTAGTAACAGCCTCAGCAGAATTACCTGCTGATTAATTTTTTTATTTTTTTTGGAGTAAGAGTAGAAAGGAACAGCTACAGGAATTCATCTGCGAAAATCACAGACTTCCCTTCGATGGGAACTGCTCCATTGTTTAGAAGAGGAAAATGGTAAAAAAAGATTATTTCGAAAAGAAAGAAGCTGAGAAAATTTGTACTTACGAAGGTAAATGCAAAAGTGAAGGTGTCAAGTGCAGTTTCTGCAAACACAGAAAACAAAAAAAGGATTATTGGTCACCAAGCGTAGACCCATTTTTTCCAAGACCAATGTATCCATCGTCACCAATGCCTGAACCACCTTGGCGTATTACATGCTAATAATATTATTTGCACAAACCTTTATAAAGTCTAATGACCTTATAAAGTGAATTACGCGTTTGAAGTGTTATCTGGTCGCACCGTTGGCTTCCAACCAATTAGTTCGGGTTCGAATCCCGACAGACGCATTAACTGTTATTAGAGAAGGAAAGCTCAATTGATTGATGCTACAGAGAAAAAAAGCTATATATCAATGACACCAATGCATTTAACCGTGACTCTGGCGGGTTATAATTTTAATGCTTATTGGACATAAAGGTCTCAGCTAGTTCGAGTCTAGCATATAATAACAGTTTACGTGGCGGTGCTTGAATGGTTGAAGAGGCAGGACTTAAGTGCAGGAAATATTTTAGTGTTTGTATCACCTTTATATTTCCTACTGAGAAATCCTGTATAGTCGAGGACTAACATTGTGGGTTCGAATCCTACTCGCCACAGTGTCTTCCGGAATGACATATAAACTTTCGGCGTTATAACTTCGAGTTATTCATCCCAATTACGCAAGATTGGTTTACGTGTTTGTGGTGCTGAATCAGGTAAGGCAGCAGGCTTAGACCCTGTGATTCAAGGAATAATTTCCGGTTCGAATCCGGACAGACACATTTGCCATACAAATATGAAGCTGATAAGTTGGCACATAGAGAAGAGCTTCGCAGGACAGGTTATAAAACCAAATGGTATCAAGACTTATCTCCTGAAAGGAAAAGTAAATTAATTAAACGTAGATGTGACCTAAGAAAGTCTAGAAACATTGAATATAAAACACGGTTAATTAATGACATGGGCGGAAAATGTAGTTTTTGTCCGGAAACACATTATGCTGCATTACAATTCCATCATAAAAAAATAGAAGAAAAAGAAAAAGATATTGCAAATATGTTGACACAATATTATAGTTTCGAAAGAATAAAAAAAGAAGCTGATAAATGTATTTTAATTTGTGCCAATTGCCATTTAAAATTTCATTACGCTTTAAAACAATTGCGCATGTGAGGCTAAACAAGTGAAGCGGTTGACTTGTAATCAACAGACAGGCGGTGCAAGTCCGTCCTCATGCATAGATACGTTGTCCGAGTAGTTAGGTGGTAGTCTGCAAAACTATTTACAGGGGTGCAATTCCCTTACGTATCTCTTCACGATGAACAAATTCACAAAAGGTTATGTACTTTCAACAATAGCTAAATGTAATTTTAATCATTGCCATAAATATCATAAGCATAAAATGTCCAATGCAAAAGAAATGCTTGGTAGAGTTAGTGATTATGTATTTGAATATTTGGCAAGTCCACAACAACAATTTGGAATGTTACAAGACAAGAAAAATAATTTATCGGAAACGTAGCTGATTCGGGAAAGCGAAAGGCTGAAAACTTTTTTAATGTGGGTTCGAGTCCCACCGTTTCCATTCACGATGTCATACGAAATTTATAAACAAATATTAAGTAAAGAAGATTATTTCAAGACTTGGAAAAATCAGAAAGACTTAGAAAATATCAATGAAGAAATACAACAAAGCATTTATGACAAACATGTTATCAAATCACTTGTCATGCAAAGGGATAAATTTGTTTGTCAAAATGTAGGTTGTGAATCAGATTTAAATTTATCATTACATCATATTAAAGCACAACGAAATAACGGTAAAGACAGTGAACGAAACTGTGTAATATTATGTCGAAAATGTCATAAAGCATTTGAAGAACGTCGAGACACTTTCACATTAGCAAACTTTGAATGTTTGCCATCTCACATTCGAGGTCATACATTTAGGAAACATAAATCAGAAAAAATTAATTGGAAGAAAATTAGAACTGATATGAAAGCTTTACGAAAACAATTAAAATATAAATACGGTGATAAATTAACTTATATTACATGGGAACAAATCATTTTATTAATGCGTGTATTAGAGCAAACTTATGAAGGATATGATGATTAATGAAATCAGTAAACGTAGAATAAAATTTGCGTGCATATGATTCAATGATAGAATGTAAGGTTTACATCCTTAATACGGGAGTTTGATTCTCTCTATGCACATTTATGGGCTAATCGTTTAATGGTAGGATATTAGATTTGCATTCTAATGATACGGGTTCGATTCCCGTTTGGTCCATCACGGGATTGTGGTGTAGTTTGGATTAATCATCCTTGGTCTGGAACCAAGAGAACGGGGGTTCGAATCCCTCCAATCCCATATGAAAAAACTAAGATTTAGACACATACCAACTATCGGTGAACCACATTATGTTTCACCTGTAATGGAATTTAGAAACTTTTACTTAAAAGAAGGTTTCGAGTTAGTTGACATAACTAAGTTATGTGAATTGAAGCTGGGAGAATCAGGTAGTTGCAGTGATGTCAATGACCCAGATGACAATATATATCATATTCAAGTGTGGTATCGTAATGAAGATATAGCAGTAATAACTCCTGAAAGAGGTTATGTTATTGATGATGAAAAATATGCATTGTTCAATACTCCAGACGAAGACAGTGATTTCATAATATTTAAATTATGCTCAGCAGAAAAAATGAAATCAAAAACTTTGAAGAGAATAAGAAAAAAATGAAGATTAACCCAACATTAGAAAAAGGAACTGAATGGTATATTAATCGCATAAAAGAATTAGCTAAACAACCAAAAATTAAAACAGTTATAGGATTTGTTAATGCTGCGGATGATGATGGGTATTTTTTAGTTGATAAAAATGATAAAATTATAGAATCAATTGAAGATTATTATGGTGCAAAAATTAAACTTACGATTGAATTAATAGAATAATTTTGCCGACGTGGTGTAGTAGTTATCATACAAGACTGTCAATCTTGTGACACGGGTGCGATTCCCGTCGTTGGCGTTACGCAGGTATAGCTTAAAGGTAAAGCAGTGGTCTTATATACCATTGAGTCTCGGTTCGAGTCCGAGTATCTGCATTTACGTTGCCATGGCCAAACGGTAAGGCTCTTGACTGATATTCAAGCGACTATGGGTTCGATTCCCATTGGCGACATCACGATGACTAAAATGAAATTAATTGGAATGGAAAATGTTTATTATACAAACAGCAAGCCAGAATATATTACAACTTGTCCTACAGCGAGTGTGCACGTTTATTCAGACGGCGTTAAATATAAAGTCGAAATCAATGATGCTCTTACAAGTTTCAGAGAAGGCATGACAGAAATTAGAAAAAGTCTTGCTAAGAATAGAAAAGATAATCCAAAGCCAAAGAAAGAAATGAATGACAAACCCGTAGACACAAGTAATTGGTATAAACCAGACGAAGAAACTTTCAGAAAAGAAATCATAATGAAGTTAGTTTTAAGTCAAATTTTAATTAAAGATTCAAAAAAATATATAGAGAACGAAGCCCAAACTGAATTATTAACTTCAATTGTGAACAGCAGTTCACCAAGTCCTCATCCAATATTAGGCAATTACACAAAAACCATTTGGCCTGTGTCTGCAATTTATAGACACATTGGTAATAAAGAAAAATCACAATATGTTTTTAAATTAATATGTGACAAGCCAGTTAAGAACGAGATTGAAAGAATAAAACGAAGAGCAGCAATTAATATATGGGAGAAGAAAAACTGGCGAGAAAACGTTAAAATCGTTCATCCATATTCAGGACAAAAATTCCCAACACCAAAAGAATCAGAAGAGTTCGGTGAAAAATTATTCGACTCAATGAAAAAATGATGTCAGGTTATGATAGAGCCATTAAATTTATTAATGACCAACAAACTTTTATATTATCTTTTGATATATATAATGCAAAAATGAAAAAATTATTATCCTCGTAGTCCAACAGAAAAGACGAATGGCTTCGAACCATTAAACTTGGGTGCAACTCCCGACGGGGATTTATGTGCATGTGGTGTAACAGAAAGCATCAGGGACTTCTAATCCTTGGACTCCGGTGCAACTCCGGACATGCACGTTCATGGGCAGGTGGCAGAATTAGGTTGAATGCACTTGACTTTTAATCAAGAAGACGGAAGTCTTACTGCGGGTTCAAATCCCGTCTTGCCCATCGGCTCCTATGGTGTAGCAGCAATCATTACTGATTTTCGGTCAGTGGACGTGGGTGCAAGTCCCACTGGGAGTATTTTATAGCCCTGTAGTGTAGTTTAGGTCAATCATCTGAGACTTTGAATCTCAGGACATGGGTTCAAATCCCATCGGGGCAATTAATGTTCAGCGTAGTGTAATAGTTAGCACATGAGACTGTGACTCTCGGGGAACGGATGCAAATTCCGTCGTTGAACCTTTGCCGATGTCGCCTATATGGTATGGCACTTGGCTGTTAACCAAGATGGATGCAGGTTCGAGTCCTGTCATCGGCGTACAATGTTATTAACTAAAGAAACTCATGAAGCATTCAAAAAAATGCGAAAAGATGAATTGAAAAAAAGATTATTCAATAAGGATGGCAAACCACAGTGTCTTAAATGTGGAACTCCTATGATAAATGTAATCGATAGTGTAACAAAAAAACTTTCACCGTATTTGTGGAAACATAATTGTGAGCACAATAAAAATTTAATATTAAGTATAGGATAATTTTGCCACGATGATTGGAGAGTTTGGTATTCCACTTGTCTGCTAAGCAAGGTCGAAAGACGCAGGGGTTCGAATCCCTTTCGTGGCGTTTGAATGGATATTGAAGAGATTATAAATCTCAGCTTGAAAGAGAAACAAAGTATTATCCAAGATATTTTAGGTTTAAAAAAACATCAAAGATATGAAATTGAGGGTCCTTTAAGTCATTTATTATATATAGTGCCACAGCATACAATTGATTATTTACAAGAAAAATTTAATATCACAGAAGAAGAAATTAATAATTATACCAACTTGCCGGAGTAGCTAACGGGTTCGTCTTGAGAACGAAAATAGGTCAAACTTACACAGGTGCAAGTCCTGTAGTTGGCGTTCACGATGCAAACAAATCAAATAGTCAATTTCAAAGGAACTAAATCACGAGGCAGCTCTTGGAATACTTTCATCAATGACATACATTTTAAAGGTCATGATAAAAATTCAATTTATGGCAAAGTTTTCGCTATTCAAGGGAAAGAAATTTGGGTGTATGTTTTTGATGCTGAACTAGAAGAAAAGATAGATACATCAACATGGGGATTTTTAGAATGCGATTTGTTATAGGCGATATACATGGGAGAATAGAAGCACTTAAAGAAGTGCTCAAAAAAAGTAAATTTGATTACGACCAAGACCATTTGATTATACTAGGCGATGTTTGTGATGGCGGATATAATACTTACGAATGTGTTGAAGAATTGCTTAAGATAAAAAATCGAACCTTCATTATGGGCAACCATGATGAATGGTTCTTAAATAATATTAAATCTGGCTGGGCTGAAAATATTTGGTTGCACCAAGGTGGCCAAAATACTATTGATTCATATAAAGATAAATTAATACCAGTCACTCATCAAGATTTTTTCAACAAAGCAAAATATTATCACATTGAAGACAATATGGTATTTGTACATGGTGGCTTTCGTCCAGAGATAGGAGTTAACAACGAAGAAAAAAATACATTGTTATGGGACAGAGATTTGCTCCATGATGCAATGCACAATACAATTCCAAAATGGGATAAAATATTCGTTGGTCATACAACAACACAAATGTTTTTCAAAGAAATCAAACCATATAAGTTAAACAATTTATGGATGATGGATTGTGGAGCAGGATGGACAGGAAAACTTTGTATAATGAATATTGATTCAGAAGAATATTGGTTGAGTAAAAAACAAGACCCAGCAAATTAACCACACATGGTGTAATGGCAGCACAAAAGTCTGTAGAACTTTTAGCGAGGATTCGAATTCCTCTGTGTGGATTTTATTGCGAGTTCGGATAGAGGTCAATTCCATTGGGCTCATGACCCAATCTACTTTGTAGTACGAGAGTTCGAATCTCTCACTCGCATCTTTTCGGGGATATGTTGTAATGGTATGAGTTTGGTCTCCAAAACCAAAGATGTCGGTTCGATTCCGACTATCCCCATTTTAATTAGAAAAATTAAATAAGCATTTAGGCAAACATTGCCCATACAAAGAATTCTTATCAGTTGGCAAATGTATTTGCCACTTATTTAAAAGTAAATAAAAGGTTTTAAATAGTAGTAGTATTATAATAATAGATATGATATACACGATTAAAGGAGGAGAAAGAATCAAATCGTTTAATTCTCCCAACTATAATTACCTATTCAATATGGACACAGGTTATTTTGTACGATGGGGAGAAAAAATGTGCGACGACCCTCAGTGGAGCAAATTTGGTCCTGAAATTCTAGACATAGAGATTAGCACAATATGTTCTAATGGCTGCAAATTCTGTTATAAAACTAACACTGATAAAGGTATTAATATGTCACTTAAAACTTTCAAGAAAATATTTAAAATATTTCCTGAGACATTAACTCAAATTGCTTTCGGTATTGGTGACATTGAAGCTAATAAAGATTTATGGGCTATCATGGGACATTGTAGAGAAAATGATATCATTCCGAACATTACAATAAACGGCAAACGTATGACTGATGAATATTATGATTTGCTTGCTAAGTATTGCGGTGCTGTGGCTGTTAGTCTATATGAGTATGATATTTGTTATAATGCTGTCCAGGAATTAACTAGGCGTCAGATGAAACAAATTAACATTCACTGTTTGCTTAGTGACGAAACTCACGATAAATGTTTGCAAGTATTAAAGGATGTCAGAAGTGACCATCGTTTAGCTAAATTAAATGCTGTTGTATTCTTAAGTCTGAAACCTAAAGGCGATAGAAACACTTTTCACTGTGTCAAAGAAAAAAAGAAATATGATGATATAGTTAATTATGCTTTCGATAATAATATTGCTATTGGTTTCGATAGTTGTTCAGCTGCTAATTTCAATACAGTTATGAAGCTTAAGGAAAACTATGCAGCAATTAAGGATTGTATTGAACCTTGTGAGAGCACATTATTTTCATATTATATTAATGCTAAAGGTAAAGGATTTCCTTGTAGCTTTTCAGAGAATATTCCATACAAAGGTATAGATTTAACAAAGACAAATAATTTTTTAGAAGACGTATGGAATGGTTTAGAAACCATATCATTCAGAAGTAAAGTTTTAGATAATCGTGATTGCAACGATTGTAGAATGTGTCCGCTTTACGATTTAGAGGTAAAAGAATGAATGGAAAACTTGATTTTTGCTGCAAATGTTTAACATTAACCGAACATAATATAATTAATGGTTACTCAAGATGTCTAAAGTGCAAATCGAAAACGATTATAAAGGTGAAAAAATGAAAATAAGAAATGGTTTTGTAAGTAACAGTTCAAGTAGTTCGTTTGTAATTTTAGGATTAAACGGCAATTCAAATGCAGAGATAATTAAGAAAATGGATATTCATAATTCAGAAGGTGCTGATGACTATGGTGATGAAACCGATGGATTTTTGACTGCATATTGCCCAACCTATGAAGACCAAGTAGAAGAAGATGGTAGTGAAATAAAAGTTCTATCTGATGCTAATTACCTTGGTTATGTTCTAGAAGAGAAAGAACTAAATAATAAAACATTAAATCAAATTAAAAAAGAAGTCAAAGACCGTATCAAAAAAGATTATGATGTTGAGATCCAAGACCAAGAACTCGGTTTAGAGACTGGCGATTACGAGTATTAAAATGAAGATAAGAAATGGTTTCGTCAGCAACAGCTCAAGTAGTAGTTTTGTTATTGGATATTGGGATGATGAAAAGAAGATCACAAAAGAAAAACTAAAAGAAATTTTACTTAAATTAGTTGAGGTCGAGCAAGTGCTTAATCCAAAAGCAAAATTCGATGAAATATTTACTTTTGCTTTTGGAGAGGATGATGAAAATGTCGTCGAAGAAAGAGAAAAATGGGAAGCACATTGTCCTCCTAATGTAAAGACTGATTTTAATAAGGTCAAAGGTAAACTAATAATCAATAGTGTTAGTGATAACTCTATTCCATATTGGATGCATAGTTTTTTCGAAAATACACTACAATCAAAATATTGGCATTGGGGTTAAAATGAAGATAAGAAATGGATTCGTAAGTAATAGCAGTTCGAGCAGTTTTATTATAGAAAAGAAACACTTGACGGAATTTCAAATTTTTGGTATCAAAAATCATTTGACAATAGGAGCTTCTTTAGGATTACTTAATTTCGAAGACAGTTGTTATTCACAAGAACATTTTAAAGATATGCCAGAAGAAAAGCTAAATGATATGAAGCTTAAAAGTTTATTCGGTCATGAATGGCGTTGCAGATACTGATAATTAGAGGCTCTACTTCAATGGATAATTTAAACATGCATGAGATCATGAAAAAGCTAGGTATTGATACTGAAAAAGTAGAATGGGGAGAGTATTAAAATGAAACGACGAAATGGATTCGTGAGCAATAGCTCAAGCAGTAGTTTTATTGTGGCTGTGCCAAAAAATAAAGACAATAAAATAACAGTCAAAGTAGAGATCAATGTATTGGATTATAACGATGATTATACAGACATCGAAACAGAAGATGATCTTAAAGATTATTTTATGAATGATTGGGGTGATACAGAAGAAGAGATTATTGAAAACGAAACATATCAGAAATGCCTTGCTGAAATAAAAAAAGGAAAAATAATTAAATTCATAAGTGTTAGTAGCGATGGTGATAGTTTTGAAGAAGGAATGCTTTATAACGAAACCATCGAGGACGCTGAAATTTCAAAAGATGTAGTAATAATAAGAGGGTCAGATTAAAATGAAAATAAGAAACGGATTTGTAAGCAATTCAAGCAGTTCTTCATTTGTGTTAATTGGTTTTCAAGTAGAAGGCAATTATAAGTTAGAACTTTTAAAAATGGTAGGTGTCACAGTAGGAGAAGACGAAGACTTAGATGATGTATTCGCAGATAACCGATGGTTCAAAGAATGTGTTTTATTAGAAGATGGTGATGACGGAGTTCCTTATCCGGTGTTTGGAAAAGTTATTGCAACTGCAAGTGATGAAGACTCTCAGATGGAGAACAACGTATTTGATTTGACTGAATTGCAAAAGAAAGTTGAAGAATATAAATCTCACTTTTCTAAAACAGGTGAAATTAAACTATACACTGGAACTAGGTCTTGCTGATGAAAACTAAAGTAGCGAGAACTAAAAACAAACCTATAATTATAAACACTCAGTTCGGAGACAAATGTATTGTCATCAAAGAAAATGATAAATTTTTTAGGTTTGTGAATGCAGAGAATGCAGAGAATCTTTTAGAAGAATACAACATATATGCAGACACAAAATATACGTTACTCTGTAGTAGGTAAAGCAATTTACCCTTTATAAAGTTTTATATTCTCTAGTATAGTAGTATTTATATAGTAGTATCCCGTTATTATAATTATAATAAAGGTGATACAAATGGAAAAAAAACAATGTTACAAATGTGGTGCAATGAAAGTTGCAAGTCGAATATTCGGCAGTACAATACCAATTGAAATGGTAAAAATTACATACGGTAAACACAAGAATCAATTTAGATGCAATGATTGCAAGAAATAAAGGTGATACAAATGGAACAAATACAAAAAGCATTAATAACAAGAGAACATTATGAACACATTATCGACAAGTTAATACGAGTTCGAGGAATGTTAAAAGAAGACGCTATTGAATGGGCTGATAGGAAATTTATCATTGGATTAAAAAACCCAACTGTTTCCCAAACTTGTTCAGGATGCCGAGAAATTTATAGACTTATAGACGCAGGAAATGACGGCGTTTGGGAATGTCCAGTCTGTAAAAAAGAAATCGAATGGGGTACTTAAGATGAGCGAATTCGATGCATATAATAATAAAAAAAAGAGATGGGAAACTTTCTCTATCAGTAAGCTTTCAACAGTAAGCAATGACGACAAATACAGCAATATTAATATAAATGAGGAGGATATTTAAAATGACCAAGAGAACAAAACATACAGGAGAAATGACATTGCAGATACAATATTGTGAAGAAACTGGTAGACCTATGTTCGCTCCAAAAGATGGTCATTGTTATTTTTGTGGTGCATTAGTTGAAGACACAGACGAAGAACATTTAATAGGTTGTGATGTTTGTCATAAAAGTTGGTGTGATTAAAATGAATGATAATGAAAGAATAGAAATAAGTGATTCTTGTTATGTTGCTATGGCTATTCGTAGGACCAAAGAAAATCAAAATTTACAAGAACGAGTTATCCGTAGAATCATTCGTGATGAAGAAAGAGACCTTGAAGACTTAAGACATATCATCAAAACTTATGATGGAGTCTGGAGAATATATAGAAGTGTCAATAAACGTAGTTTTAAGAAAGCCTTAAAGTTATTCAAACATGCACTAATTGATAACGAAGAAGATTTTATATTTAGGCTTGATTCTTTATGGAAAAAATGTTTAATGAATCCCAAAGCCAGAGCAGATAAAAAATTCCTACTCGATATTGATGACAAAGCAAGAGTCAATGAAGTTAAAGAATTTCTGAAAGAACAAAATTTAGATATTCTTGAAGAAACACCTACCGTAAATGGACACCATATAATAGTAAAACCATTTGATATTAGATTGCTCAATATACCAGATGTAGACTTAATTAAAGATGGATTAATATTCATCGAAAAGGTGAAAAAATGATACCAGATAATATAAAATTCATAATGGAAATATTACATATGCATAATTTTGAAGCATATATTGTAGGTGGAGCAGTTAGAGATTATATCATAGGAGTAAAACCGCATGATTACGATATATTTACTAATGCAACAGGTGAAAAATTATTAGAAATATTACCTGGAAGTAAAGTAATTGGCGGAGAAGAACGTCAGGCTAAAATTTTGACTGTCATATACGATGGTGTAGAAATTTCTCAGTTCAGAAAGTCAGGAGATAGAACTGAAACTGGTAATAATTTAAAAGAACATATTAATACTTGTGACTTCACCATGAATGCTATTGCTATGGATATCGATGAAAATATTATTGATATGGTAGACGGCAAGACAGATATTAAAAACAAAACCATTCGTTTCGTAGGAAATCCTGAAGAAAGGATTAAAGAAGATAAACTTAGAATATTAAGAGCTGTTCGTTTTAACGTTAAATATGGATTTAGTTATGAGAGAGATACTTCCCTTGCCATTACTGCACATGGAAAAGAGTTGTTTGGTTTGCCCATGGAAAGAATACGTGATGAGTTAATGAAAATTTTACAATACAAAACTTGTTTAGGCAAACTTGGTTGGGTTTTACAATTAATACTTCCTGAACTATATGCTTTAAAAAATATTCCAGGAGGTCATTATCACATAGAAGACAATTTCACACACGCAAAATTAACTTTCGAAACAGCTTGTGATCTGACTAACAATATTTTATTATGCTTCACAGGGTTGATTCATGATATAGGTAAATCAATAACTTTCGATGAAGGACATTTTTATGAGCATGAACATGTAGGCGCAAAATTAGCAAAGGAAATAATGCAAAAATTAAAGTTCAGTAATGAAGAAATTGAATATGTATTTACTTTGATTGACCAACACATGTGGAAAAAGACAGATGATATTAGTAAGAAATCTTACATCAAACATTTTGCAGCTTTAGATAAAGCTAATGTTCCAATCGAAGATTATGTTTTATTATTATACTGTGATAATCAAGCTAATTTAAAAAATCCTAGAATTAAATATGCCGACTTTATTAGAAGCACTGATTTAATTGATAAGTATTACAGCTTGAAAGCAGCTAAAGAACCATTCAAAGTTAGTGATTTAGAAGTTAGCGGAAAAGATTTAATGGTGTTAGGTTATAAACCAAGTCCAGAGATTGGTAGGATTTTAAGTGAAGTATTCGAAGCTGTTTTATTATGCCAAGTTG
>Ga0307928_10000854_pt1 | contig 22902 bp, 28 predicted proteins | sample AceLakmetagen232_FD_201815 | JGI IMG/M metagenome (GOLD analysis project Ga0307928, IMG submission 201815) | Saline water microbial communities from Ace Lake, Antarctica - #232 | ecosystem: Environmental > Aquatic > Non-marine Saline and Alkaline > Saline | place: Antarctica: Ace Lake... | reverse complement strand
AGAGAGTGTATAAAGTGTGGTAAGACACAGGATAGATTAGTTGACTAATTGAGGAGGGTATATTATGATAATAGAATTAAGAAAGCCCGCGGAGACTATTAACCAAGTAAAAGGTATTAACATTAATTCCGTCGATAAACTTGAGTCGTGGATGTCGGGGTATAATATACCGGGGGCGTTTGCCGCGGGGGACGTAGAGGAGATCAGGATAACGTTTTGGGATTTTCCATTTGTGGCCTGGATGCAGATATACCGTAAAGGGTCTGAAATTGTTATTGTATTGATAGTTAATGACTACCCCATAGGGACCGTGTCTAATGTTGACTGTATTATCTCTTTTGTAAGGGCCTTTATTGGTGATAAGTATAATGCATGTAGTATAGATTGAAGTATTCCCGGTGTACATTTTTCCTTCCATATAATTACTAATTACTATATCCAATTTTGTTCTTCTATGAAGACTTGGAGTTGTGTGTTTATATAGGCTGCGCGCTCAACAAATATAGAGGAGTGGCCTCGCGGTAGTCTTCCGTTTTTGTTGAGAGAAAGAGGAGTGAATGGATAAAAGTAAGCAGCAGCCACTATCTTCGTTCCCGGATTTGCTTTTCCGTATATTAGGAAAGCCAGAAGTCATACCAGCCGGCATATTCAAGCAACCCATTAGTACACTTACCGATACAGATAGAGTCCTACTTAAACGTATAGGCCTTACGTCCCGAAACCTATACGACTATATGGCGGGACAGACTCTCGTTAATTTCGATAGGCACAAGATATACTTCGAAGTAGACCGTGCCTTGACGTACTTCCTCGTTGGATCCGCCTTAGAGTTATATTCAGAAGTAGCCACAAACTATTCCCAGTTGCAGGGGGCTACGGTATGGATAACCTCGGACTCGGCTAAATATACCACAGAACTGACTAAGCTTCTCGATCATATAGGAATAGAAGAAAAGATATTCGACTGGTCCTGGACGGTAGGGGCTTATGGGGACTTATTCGTTAAGATGCATGCTAAGCCGGGGACAGGTATAATATCTGTAGACGATGATGATCACCCTCTTAACGTATCCCGCGTGGATCATAATGGGCGTCTAGTGGGCTTCTTCAATACCCCTGTTGGTTATGTAGGGGCTCCTACAGCCACCGACTTATTGCCTCCGTGGGAATATGTTCATATGCGCCTCTTAGGGGCTAAAAGGAAACGTCCGTCATACCACGACCCACAATACTCAGAATACCGCACAGTAAGTCTTATGTGTGCAGATACCCGCCAGGCAAGCTCTAAATATGGTACTTCCTTACTTCTTAATGCTATTCCGGTATACAAACGTCTTAGGTTGGCCGAGGATTCGGTACTATTGGCCAGGCTTTCCAAAGGGCTTTTGAGATATCTCTATAAGGTAAAGGTGGACGGAACCAACCTTGAAGCCGTTGCTGAGATTATGGACGAGTATACGGCTACCCTGAAACAGGCCCGTGCTTTGGATACCACCTCGGGTAGCGAGAATTTTGATTCCAAATACAATCCTATGGCGGTCAATGAGGATATAGTGCTTCCCGTATGGGGAGATGCCGGGGATCTATCGGTGGAAAAGCTCGGTGGTGAGCCCGATATACGTTGGATTAAGGATGTGGAGGATATGAGGAACCAATTGGCCGTGGCTTTACGCGTGCCTCTTCAGCTTCTTGGTGGCTTTACGAAGGATCTGCCCTCTTCTTTGGGTACTTCTGCCTTAGAGCGTATCGACATAAGGTTCGCCCGCGCCTCCCGTAGGTTGCAGCGTTCGATATTGGATGGGATAAAGAGAATGTGTCAGATCCACTTGGCTTATATGGGCATGGACCCCGACCCGGCGCTATTTGAGGTTAATATGTCCGAGACATCTTCCGCCGAGGAAGAGGAACTTAAGGACGCCCTAGATAAGGGCGTGGACGTGGTAGACAAACTATCCGATCTTATAGCCAAGCATACAGGGGATAAGGTAGATAAATTAGAACTATTGGATTATTTGAATCAGAAGATACTCAAGTTAGGGGACTTGGACTTATACTCTATGCTCGCCGATATGGACGAGAAGCGTTTCGCCCGTACCGGCAAGCACATATTCGATAAGAAGGAATACATGGACCTGCTTAATGAGAGATCTAAGCAGTCCAAAGCCCGGAAGAAGTCAATCAGGGAACGAATACATAATACCGACCTTTTGGCTCATTTGCCTATAAACAGTAAGAATGTAAATGGCAAGTGGCCCCGCAACCTTAATGAGTGGCGTGGACTTTATGGCCTTAAGAAGGCTGAGGAGGGTAGTACCAAGCGCAAGAAGTCCCAAGTCAGCGTTATGGATCATAAGGTAGCCCCAGGAACTGGGTGGGGCAATAACAGTAGGGCTGAGGGTAATGACCCACTTGATGATGTGATGGATATTCTAAGGAAAAGAGCTAGATGATGAGTGATGTAGGCGATCTTATAGAGAGGAATATGGAATCCGACATTGACGAGTCTAAATGTAGGCTCCTTATTGAGGAATTCAAGAAGTATAAGGGGGACCTCAATGAATCGGGGGATAACTGGGACAAGGAAAAGGATAACCTCTATCAGCACGCCCTTCGTGAGCTTAAGTTGGCCGGACTATTTGATTCGGACGCTGATTATGGTGGTATGATGGGTAAGGCTGTAATGGATATGGTTGAGGCATTCTGTAAGCAGGGGCATTCGGGCGGTAGCGCCAGCATAGTCCTGCAGATTATGCCTAAGCTCCTGAAATTTGAGAACTTAACGCCTATTACTAGTAGTCCCGATGACTGGATGAATGTGTGTGAATATTATGGGACAGACAAAGGATTCAAAGAAGACATGTGGCAGTGCAAGCGTAATCCGGCGTTATTTTCTACGGACGGCGGTAAGACATATTATCACTTGGATGAGAACCCTCGCGTTATACATAATAGCGAGCAGAAGAAAACAGGAGAATAATTTTATGGATGATCAAAGTATATTGGGTGATCTGATAGAACGGAATCTTGATGTGGCCAGTAGGGGCATCGTAGAATTGAACCTCGAGGACTTTCCTGAGGGTGTATTGCGTGATACGGCTAAGGCATTTGCCGACGCTTTCGATAAGCAGGACTGGGAAGGTGAAAATAAGCCAAAACGAGACCTCGATTGGGCCGGTGAATACACAAACAAAGACGTGTTCCTTGAACAGGCCGACATTGTAGGGGAATATAATAAGTTCAGCCCTGAGGTAGCCCATGAGATAGTTGACCGCTTCGGTGACAAGGTGCAGTATCGGTTGGCCCGTGAGAGCAGCCCGGCCGTGTATATTAAGCCCGGCGTTGAGGTTCCTAAGGGTGAATTTCTTTCCGATGAGGCTGACTTAAAGGGTGACGAGTTAAGACTTTGGTGGGACTGATTTTTAAACTGTTATTGATAGGAGGATAGGACAATGGGTAACCAAGATATGATGAAGGATTTATTGACTGAGGGAATGAGGATAGCTGATGATCTGTATTTTAATAAGGGGAGGCTGTCTGAGGGACGTATGCCCGATAAGCGTGACAAGATTATGGATCAGATCCACACCATGATAGAGGCATTCGCGAAACGTACTACGCTCAAGCTCGACATAGCCCGTGTGGTTGAGGGTATAGACAAGAACAAGACATGTGCCGTGTTTGATATAGGCAAGCTTATGTTCGTACGTGAGGAAAAGAAGCCTCAAGTATTTGAGGATATAGACAAGGCTCTTGAGTTCGTAGCCGAAAAGAAGATTAACGCCATGGTTCTCGGTGTTCCCGAGGGCTATGACTTTGCCAAGTTTGAGGCCGATTTGGGGACTCTCCGTAAGGCATTACGCGAAGAGGGTGATGAGGACGTAGCTCCTGAAGAGGGCGGGGAGGATATTGCCCCGGCCGGCGATGATGTTCCGATCGGTAATGATAAGCCCGCTGCGGATGATAAGGGCGAGCCTCCGAAGAAGAAGGAGCCTGCTGATAAGGAATATTTTGGCCGTAGTGGAGACAAGTATTTCTATCTCCTACGCAAGCGGAACGATGCAGGGGACGTTGAGGACCTTGTAGTCGCTGACGTGGACGGCAATGAGGTAATGTCGGCCAAAGCCATGGAAAAGGATCCGTCCGATGACATAGGCTTCTTAATCGACGCTATCAAGGACGCCGATATGGACGAGATCTCGCATGATATCTATGTGGCGTACATCTATCCGAAGCTTACCGAGCTTATGATGGAGCCTGAGGGTGATGAAGAGCCTCTGGCAGGCGAACAGCCTCCGGCAGGTCAAGGTAAACCAACTCCTAACACACCACCAGCAGCCGTCGCTCCGCCTACGCCGATAGAGGGCAAGGTGCCGAATCCGACCGATACGATACCCAAGCAGATAGCCGATATGTTGGAGGAGATTCTGCCTAACATATATGCTAACTTTAAGATAGCCGAGGACGATACTCGGCTTGTTACCCGTGTGATTAAACGTTCATGCGAGACATTAAAGACCTCAAAGGAAATACAAGAGGAAATCACCAAAGGTATCTCCGAGGCACTCAAGGCCGATGAGGGTATTGAAGCCCTTGACGTGGCTTTTGAGGCCGACGGAATGGGCTCGGTGAAGCTCGCCTATGTGGGTAAGCCTGGAGTATTTAAGGTTGAGGAGGGCAAGTTGTTCTCCTGCTTTGATATAAAAGCTAAGAAGAAGAAAAAGAAGGAAAAATAATATGCCATACGATGACGAATTAAGAGATCATATTCAGAGGTCGGTATCCGGCGATGCTAAGCTCCCCAAGAAGGTGTCCGAGAAGGTCAATGAGTCCGATTATGAGGTCGTGACTGCTGACTACAAGGAGACTGATAACCTCTTGGAACAGACACGTAATGCTCTTGAGAAGTTTGGGCTGTTCATGTATCCATTACCTTCTGTGCAAGGCTCGGATACGTATGGGTTCATTATTTCCAAGCGGAAGTTGTCTGATGAGGAAATAGCTGAGATCGACGAATACCCGGAAGGCGGGTAATTATGCCATACGACGATGAACTAAGGCAACAGATACAAGATGATGTCGCGGTTGACGATGCTGCTGGTAAGGAGCGGTGGATCAAGGCCACTCTGTCCAACGACGAGAAATCAACCGATGAGGAACTTATCGCGTATTTTATGAAAGAGGGTGGGCTCAGCCGTGAGGTAGCTGCCAGTTGGGTCGCTAAGCGTAGTGAGTACCTGAATAGTGTTAAGTCTGGAGACAACTAAGGGGTTAGTATGAATAAGGTAGATTTATCAGCTTACCATAATACTGATTTGCCGAAGGACAAGGACGCATTAAGAAGTCAGATGATGCAGGACATGTCCGAGGCAAGTAAACCTCAACCGGATGAGGGGACTTCACATCCCCTCAATCCGGCAGAGGCTAATCCTGATACGATATCGGTTAACCCTGATGCGATGTCGGCTAATGATATGCTAGCCGAGGTTTTGCAGAAGAAGACCAAGCAGGATAGAGTAGGCCGTGAGGTAATAGAGGAGTTGGCCGAGCGGGTGCAGTCAAGTGATAAAAGCATAAGGTTCTTGGAGGAAATACTATCGTGAGTAGTGAAAACGGAAAAGCTATGCAGGCGTTGGATGTGGTATCTATGTTGAATAAATACTTCGCCCCAAATCCTGTATACCGTGAGCGTGTCGAGGCTATCAACGAGCTATATCAGCAGGAGGAGTACAGTATGGTCCTCGATTTGTTTAGTAAGTTTCCGGACGCCAGGCATCTGATGGGCAGCCTTATAAAGAAGCTTAAAGCCAAGTCCGTGTATCATACCTTGAAGCGTATAGTCGGTGGAAAGTGCGATAGCCCGTATGAGGCCTTAAAGGGCTTGTACTCATTATCCACGCATTGTTGCATAGAGATAGAGCACGGGGCTACCGAATATCATATAGTTCTTACTGAAGTATTTAACCGCATAGGATCGCTCATATACGGCGGGGATTATGGTCTCCGTAAGGACCGGGCGGCATAATAGGGAGGTTACGTTATGAGTCTCAGAGATGATTCTGATAAAATTGCAGAGAGTGTTGAACTTAACGAGTGGCAGTTTGCTATAGTATCGCCCGAATTCGAGAAGCTCGTATCCGAGCTGTCTAAGCTAGAGCGTGCGGTGCGTGAGGTGGATTCCGCTCGCGCTATTCTCGAGTCCCAGGCGGTTAATGACGAGGCCCGCGCCACCGAGCTTCGTGTATTCAATGAGTCTAATCCATTTAAATCTAACCTTGCCGAAATAGCTACTCAGGTAAGGTATTGGTCGGCTAAGTTAGATTCTTATATGCCGAAGAAACCGAAGAATGATAAGCCTAGTATTTAATTGAGGAGGTTATAAATGTCTAAGAAAACTTTGATCCAGTTAGATGAGCGCATTCAGGAAAAGGGTACGATATTAGAACGTGATGCAAAGAAGCTCCCCGAAGGGGTTCTGTGCCGCGTGGTGTATCCTATTTGTAACATAGGTAAACTCAACCATAACGGCCGTATGTATGAAAAGGGCGTATGGGATAGGGTTATGGGGGATAAGGATATTATGTCCAAGATAGAGTCCCGCGGGCTAGTAGGCCATGCGGAACACCCGGACAAATTGCAGTCCTCGTTGGAGAAGGCCTCGCATGTGGTGTCTAAGATGCACATAGACGAGTCCAGCCAGCGCGTGCTTCAGGAATTCGATGTTCTCGATACTCCGTTCGGCCGTATCATAGACACCATGCTCAAGGCAGGTTGCTTGGTCGGGTGTTCTACCCGTGCCGAGGGTGAGCTCCAAGAAAAGGAAGACAAGGAATTTGGCAAGTACCGTTATGTCGTTCCCGAATCCTATCGCTACATAACCACAGACTTTACGGCCGACGCTTCAACGTTCAATTCGGCTCCTGAGTCCGTGCTTCGTGAGGTGGTGGGTCATATCGAGGTAGGCCTAGATCAAGCCAAGATAGATAAGGATTTTGCTGTACAGATGCTCGAGTCGGTGAAATCTCCGGCGGCTCAGTCCCTGCTTGAGAACATAAAGAAGGACTTGGGCGAACAGAAGCGCGAGTTTTCGTGTGTGCAGCTTGAGGCCCCGAAGGAAACGGCCGACAAGGTACTCGAATTCTCCAAGTCAATATCCGATGATGAGATCTACGTAGATCCTAAGGATCCCTCATTTGGACGTGAGGAAGAGCCTCATGTGACGTTGAAGTTTGGGCTTCATACGGACGAGTCTAAGGACTTAGAACCCGTTCTTAAGGGCGAGAAGGTACTTACCGCGAAGCTAGGTAAGACCGACATATTCGCCTCTAAAGAGGGCGCACCCTACGACGTGGTCTATGTAACCATAGAATCTGAGGACCTTAAGCGTCTGAATAAGAAGATATCTGATAGCATGGAACACACCGACACTCAGCCCGAGTACATTCCGCATATGACCGTGGCGTACGTAAAGCCCGGTGTAGGCGAGAAGTACAAGGGTAAGGATACCCTTGAGGGTACCGAGGTCGCGTTCGATAAGGTGCAGTTTTCGGGCAAGGACAAGCAGAAAACGGATATCGCGCTTGAGGCTATTGTAGCTGAGAAGTATGACTCTAAGCTATTCAAGAACGATGAGGCCCGTAAGCGTGCCGAGGAATCTGGGCTTATAGATACCGAGAACGAGAACCTTACTGTGGATGGTCTCATAGCCAAGATGCGCGAATGGAATGAGTCTGAGCACGGTGTATCGGCCGGTGTCTATGATACAACTAAGAAGCAGATAGAGGATGGCGGCGGAAAAATGCCTGAGGACATCAAGCGGTTGGCCGAGAAGAAGGTTAGTGAGGAACCCGCCGTAGCCGATAAGGAAATTAAGACCGTCGGCGATACGCCTCCCGGAGACGTTGAGGGACTTAAGGCCGAACAGGATTATTGTGATTTCCTGAATAAGGCAGCAAGCCCTGAGACCAAGAAGGAATTCCCGGATATGAAGTTCGTTCCGCGTACCGAGTATCTACAGCCTACGGACATTGAGGGAGAACAAAAGATAGAGAACGAGTCTCGCAGGTTCTTTGTTACCGGGTTGCCTAAGTTTGTGTCTCCTATTATCCTCGATGAGGCCGGTGCTGAGTTCGACCGTATTTATAAGGATAAGGTACTTATGGAGAGCGAGGGTAAGGATGGGGCCATTAAGAAGGTTATGTCCGAGCTCGAGGAACTTATTACCGAATCCAAAAAAGTGGAAGAGGCTCGAGGTGAGGGCATGGGTCAAGGAGGCCAAAGGCAGGGCGATGGTGGGGTAGACGAGTGTGTTTGTCCCGAATGTAAGACCATAGCCAAGCATGATAGAGGTATACCATGCACTGAGCAGAAATGCCCGAAGTGCAGTGCTTCTATGCTACCCAAGACCAACGAATCGAAGAAGTACACGTTCGAGACCTTCGATGAACTGGTCAAGTATTTCGAGAACGAGTTCGGCGATGAGTCCGAAGAGGTAAAGAAGAAGCTGTCGTCCGTACTCTCGGAGTCCATTCAGCCGTCTGTGGATAACCAACCGGACTCGGTCCGGCGTATGGTGACTAATCTCCGCGTCCGTGAAGCTATACGGCGTGCAGAACGTGATCAGGCGGTGGTTATAGCCGAGAAGGCTCAGGGCAAGGCAACCGAGCTCGAGGCTGGACTTAAGAAGGCTACCGAAGGTAGTGAAGATACTAAGAAAAAAATAGACGAACTCACTAAGCTTAGTGAGTCCGCTAAGCAACAGATAGAAGGACTAAAGACTAAACACGCTGATGAAATCAAAGCCCTCGATGTCAAAATATATCGGGAGCTGCAGATAGAATCCAGCGGTCTTGAATTAGGAAAGAAGGCTCTGGCACTTCTGGAGCAAGTAGAAAGTCGTGAGGAAGTAGACAAAAAACTGGTTGAATTCCGCGACGCGGTAAGGGATAATGAGCTACACTCTAGCCACCTCGATGAGGATCCCAATACCATGGAGAACGCTAATGAGATCAAGGACAAGGTTCCCAATGATCCCGTTAGGCGTTCGATCACAGCCGTGCTTGAAGGAATGCATGGCAAGCAATAGCCTAAGAGGGCCGTTGCTTTTGATTAACCAGCAAGCGGAAAAGGAGTAAGATAATGCCTCCTACTAACACAGAAAAGTTAGGTCAGTTAGTTGAGTCCAGGTATCAGGCGATTATCGCCGAGCGCGATAAGCTCGTTGAGACTTGGGGTCGCTACATCAACTCCGCCGATGCTTACTTCCAGAAAAAAGAAGGTCGTAAGCTCTCCATGATCGAGAAGCGCAATATGGCTCAGTGCCTCGACAATGCGTTGATGGAGGTTGCTATTCGTAGACGTGGTAACGTCTTTGAGACTACCTACTCGGATAACATTGATTTCTTGGGTGTGCAGTTGCCTGTGATCGCAGCTCTTTTGCCTTCATTGGTAATGAACAAGATCGGTGTTGTTCAAGCGCTTGATCGTCGTACAGGTGCAGTATTTTATCTGGACGTGAAGTACGGTCAGACAAAGGGCTCTCTTACAGCGGATTCAACTTTGATTGGAGCCAAAACAGGTCATGCGTCATCCGAGGCGTCGCGTAAGTATGCGACTAATCGTGTGTATGATGAGGCCGCGACTCTCACTGGCGGGACAACTTATGCTGGCACAGTCACGTATAAGCCCGTTATTGCGTCGTCTATGACCATTACCGACGGGGTGGAGACATTCACCGATGACGGTAGTGGAAACCTAGTAACCGATGATTCAGCAGGTGTTGATGGCACGATAGTTTATGCCACCGGCGTCTATTCGGTTATATTCACCAATGCAGTAGCCGCAGCTCCTACCATGGATTATCGGTATAACATGGAGAAGGATGCTTCCGGAGTGCCCGAGGTGAATGTTGATTTGAATTCTTCGACGATTGAGGCCGAGGATTTCAAGTTAAGGGCAAAGTACCAGGCAGGAGCAGCTATTGATCTCCAAAAGGCTCACGGCCTTAACCTCGAATCCGAGTTAGTAAAATTTCTTGGTGGAGAGATTAAGTTCGAAATTGACCATTTCGGGATTGATATGATTTATAACGCTTCGATAGGGGCAGATGCAGCGGATCCTATTGGCGCGTGGTCTGCAACTCTTGGTACGGGTCAGGAATGGGTATTTAAACGGTACCAGTTCCTAGACTATATTGAGAAGGGATCCAACGCCATCTTCGCGAAAACATTGCGTGGACAGGCGACATTCATTTTGGCAGGAAACAATGCGGCACGAGTGATTAAGCAGTTAGATCCTCACTTCAAGCCTATTGCGAACCTGGGCAAAATGGTCCCGACTGGTCCGATGGAAATTGGTACCTTGGATGGCCGCTTGGTTGTTCAGGATCCGTTCCTTCCGACCAATGCTTACACTCTTGGTTTCAAGGGTGATAGCTACTTGTTCGCTGGATTTATTTACGCACCATATATCCCGCTATTCACCACACCTACGCTTCTGCTTTCAACATTAGAAGCGCAGAAGGGATTTTTCAGCGCACAGGGCTTCAAGGTCATCAACGATGGCCTGTTCACCTATGGTACGGTTGCGAATCTTCCATAAGCGAACGGTTATTCGTTTGTATTGTCAAGAAGCACCGTATGGGACCGGGCACTCCTCGGTCCCATACGTTTTTCCTTTACACTTTAGAGGAGTCCACAATAATGAGTATGACAAAATCTCAGATCGTTGAGTGGATACAGAAGGAATTTGGTGACGTTCAGCTTGCAACTCCAGTAAAAACACTGATGCAGCAGGTTGATAATGCCATAGCTTATTGGAACACCCACTCCGCATTTAAGACCATTGCAATGGTAGATTATGTTCGGGGGCAGACGTATGCCGCGCTCCCGGCAAAGTTCAAAGCTGTTGCTGAGGTCATTCCTAACTATACCACGACCTGGATACTTCAAGATCAGCCGTTGTGGTCCCTACTTGGACTCACCATTTTAGATAATGTTACAGAAGATCTTATCATAATGGGCGAGGCATTCCGTAGCTATCGAAAATATGTAGGCACCGACTTTAGGTGGAGTTTCATTCGTTCTGAGGATCCCGAGGTTGGAGGCCAACTTTACATAATAAACGTTCCTAACGACATGACCCGTGTCTGTGTCGTAGGCTCACGCCGTATAAACCCGAAGACGGATAGTATAGACTCTGAACACATATACAATTGGGTTCGCAGGTACGCTAAATCACTGGTTAAAGTTTCTGAGGGTAATGCCCTTCGTAAGGGTTCAATTATAGGCGTGCAGAACGACGGTCAAGCTGTGTTAAATGAAGGTAAGGAAGAAATAGAAGCTCTTCAAAACGAGTTGGCTGTGTGTGGTAGGTGGATGGCATTCAGCCGTCGCTTTTAATAAGGAGATCTTAAAGTGGCTACTAAAGAACAAATAGTATATTATAAATCCTGGGCGCATGAGAAGAACCGGGCTCGCAAGTTAGGAAAACCAAACTACGAGGCCAATTGTGATATAGAACTCGAAAGGCTCGTTAGTGAAATACCCGACCTTGTTGGTGTGACGTGTGATTGTCCGGAGTGCCGAGGATAGCCGATAATGATAGAACTTATGGATCAGATAATTGATGAGGTTACGTACTCTCAACTGGCTCGTAGGCAGTCTGATATAGGTAGGTTGTTTCCTACGTTTAAAGACCGTGTCCGTGCCGTCGGGGGCCGAGGCGGGGTTCGCTTGGTGGACATGAAGCCTCAGGTTTGGTCGTTCAAGGTAACCTCGGGGACTAAGCCCGGAGTCCGATACGACGTGCATTTCAAGTTTGAGAACCTCAAGCCTGTTGTTCGGGAATCAGTCGGTAAACTTAGGAATTGGAAGCAAGACAGGTCGGGCGTAGATTTAAGGAAGCTCGCCATAGACGTTATGTTCAATTCCGATCTGAAGGCATTCTGTTCATGCCCAGCCGACCTTTATTACGGGGGACATTACATACGCACCCGCATGGGCGCTAAGTACACCCGACCCGAAAGAAGGCCTCCGAATAAGCGTAATCCTAGACAATATGGAGCTTACTGCAAGCACGTGGCTTTGGTTATGGAAGTGCTTCCTATGTATTCAGGGACGATAGCCTCGTGGTTGAGGCGGTTTTATTCTCGCGATATAGAGCGTGCTGAGGCGGCAGTAAGGCGTGATATGCCTCAGGATAATGAACCTACAGAATCGGTAGTTGCTGTTGGGGCGTCGCCCGTTGATATTTTAAATGAAGAGGGAGTGTGTTATGCCTAGTCTTATATTTGATAGAAAAATACATACGAAGTTCAAAGAGCCATTTTCGGTGTTTTTCCTTAAGCAGCGTGCCGTAAAGGAGAAATACTCCGGGCTCGTTCCCGATACGGATGATATAAAGACTGTTCTTGTATTTCAACAAATAACATCTATAACCGACCTCGCTAGGCTCGCACAGCGTATAAAGTCGGATAGGGAAATATTCTTTTCGTGCTCGGTGTCGGCCGATAAAAAGGGCTGGGATCAATACTTTTCAGCTAGTAGATATAAGTCCCCGCCTACTTTAACCGTTGAGCTTCAGGCTTTGGGGGCGATAGCTCGTCAAGCGGGTTTGGCCGAGGGTAGTCATAATAGTAAGGATTTGCCTGTAGAGAGTGTAGAGTTTGATACTGAGAACGAGAATAAGAAGCTTCCGTGGTATAAGCGCATAAAGTTATATTCTAAGCGTCGTGGTGATAAAGGGTACGATATCGGTATAGGGCCGAGGTTCACATGGTAGATAGACTTGTAGAACACATAGAGCTTGATCTTAAAGAGGGTGCGCGTTCGGACGAAACTACGTACTCGTCTAACATATCGTATCTTCCTAGTGGGTTCTCTTCCGTAGAGAGTGCCCTTCGTGTATTGGCTAAGCTCAAGAAGGACTGGAATATTAAGGTACTCAAGAAATCTGATGAGTCATACGACGTGCAGTTCGAAAAAGCACTTAGCATAAAGGTAAAAAACAGTTACGACCTCGATAACTTTATGAAAGATTTAATAGGAGCGCAAGGGGTTATAGACCCCAACACGTTCATGGTTGACCTTTCGGCTTATGTAATCAAGGAAGCCCGTGAGGACGTGGACGCTCTGTACGGTGAGATATCGGACGGGCTTAAGGGTCTGGCTCGGCGCGGGGATGCCAAGCAGATGCAAGTTAGGATAGACGCATTCAACCGTGAGTTTCCCGGCGGTCAGTATATGGGTGAGCAGTCTAAAGACATATTGATTAAACTTCATGATATAGACAAGTCGGTGGACGGTCTCGTATCCCGAATGCGTGCCGTATACGGTGACGATAGGGGGACACTTGAAATGGTAGCAGACGGCATATCCTCAGACCGTCCACTCAATGCTTATGACGTGTTCTCGGAATATAATAGCCTTATGGGCGACCGTGTACGGGCTACATTGGCCGGTGTCCCAGTTACCTTTGAGTCGGTTATTGGTATGGACTTTATACCTGCCGAGCGTATGATATTCGATACCAACGTTGAGGCTTCGAGTTTGGCTTGGCCTAACGGCGTCCATGCTACAAAGAACGTTGTATATCCTACAGGAAAGACATTTACACCTAGGACCATTCGTGGAATGGCTCAGGCCATCCGTGCCATAAAAGGGAAGAAAGCGACTGAATCATCTGTGGTTGATGAGGAATTTTCACCTGATGAGTATACTCCGCGGAAATATGTCAAAGTAAAGTCTAAAGTAATGATGAGTGATGGTAGCACTAAAACTATTACATTCTTTGCTGAAGAGCCTAAGAAAACCAAAAATGGATTTGTTTTTACTGAAGTTGATAAAACGGGAAATCCTTTATTTGGCGGAAAAGGTGGAAGTACAACACAAAAGGTAGTATTGGCAGATGAGAAAGATGTAATTTCAATGCAACCCGCTCGAATAAGCAAAATGACGGGGTACATAGAGACCGCCCCAAAAGGAGCTAAAAATGACTAATATATTCGAAGCAGCTAAAGATCTTAAACTCTATAAAGCGCTTATTCGTACCTTGGGCGAGTACGCTGATAAATTTCCGGCTACGGGGGTTGATAAGGTAGCCAATAAAGCCATGGAGCGTGGAATATCTGTTATACCTAAGGATAAGCAATCTCTTGCCATTCTTAATTCTATAATTGGCGATAAGTCTTTATCGTCCGCCGCAAAGGTACAGAAGCTTATGAACGCCAGATTTGCCGACCTTCCGGTCGGGATTCAGCCTATATATAAGCGTATAAATAGGAAGCTTGTGGCTTTCTGGTCCGTGGACGGTAAACTTTATGATAAAGTATTCAAGCTGTTAAATATAGACGGTGGCCCTGCTGGATTTTGGGCCGACCTTGACGCCAAGCGCGTCAGCCTTGTTGATCTGACTAAAGATAACGATGGAGGAAAATAATGAGTATTAGAGATATCTATACGAGCATATCCGATGGTGTGAATCGTGAGATCCTGCCGGATTCGTACGCGGGATTTGAGCGAGCTATTATGCAATTTGAGCGTGAAGATGCTGTACGCAATAACCTCAAGGAAGTACAAGTTGAGGTGAAGAATGTCCGTGATCGGGGCGATACTGTCATTGCTGATATCGCACGTACTGCTGAGGGGGCAGGTCGTGTTGAGTCCAAGGATAAGGTATACGGCCGCGCCGTGCTTGAGGCGCTTAAGGAAAAGCCAAAGAAGCCACGCCCTAAGCCCGTCGCAGAAAACAAGACCATGGTGGAGGGTTTGTATTCTTTTATCCGTGGCGACGTGGATAATGATAAGCTCGGGGAAGATTATAAGAAGGCGTCCGAGGGAACTAAGCGCCCTCAGCTTGCTGTTGGTGACTTGGTTGAGCGTACCGACCGCAGCCGTATATATGGACGTGTGTCTAAGATGATATCCGAGTCTGAGGTCGTGGTGCATTGGTCCGACGGTGATAAGCCCATTAAGACCGAGGAGCCCGCGTCCGTTCTCGAGCTCGTTAAAAGGCCTGAGACTGTTGAGGACAGGGAAGACAATACCAATAGTGACGTTGACAAGATATCCACTATAATGAAGTTTGATCCGCCATTAATAGTGGCGGCGATCAAGGATCTTGGTGAGGAAGATATAGCCGGGTTTTCTGATGTAACCGAAGACGATTTATTGGATATACTGAAGAGCTTGGAAGATCATGAGCTCGAAGAGATTCTTGGTGTGTTGAATAAAAGCAATGAAGCCAAGTTTGGTTCCGTTGAGTGGCAGGACGAACAGATCGCCAAGATCAAAGCCAAGCTCGAGAGTGGTGAGGAGCTCGACGGCGCGGATGAGGCTTTTATTGAAACCCAGCGTGAACACAACAAGCGGGCCGAGATAGAAGAGCTTGATCGTATGTGGAAGGCGTCGAAGTCCAAGGCTGCCGAGGCTCGTATTATAGAACGGGCTAAGCTTCATGGGTATTCTACCCTGTTTGGACTTGAGGAGCAGTCGGTCATAGATGAGAAGCTGAAGGTAGCTACCGAGTCTGGTGATGTACAGGGTATAGCTGTGGTCAGCACTCTAAAGATAAACCGTGAGGCATACGACCGCGCGAAGCGTGAGTTAGGACTTCTTGATATAGGCAAGATAAGTGAGAAGCAGTACGCATATAGTGTGTTTTTAGATGGTAAGGAAATAGATACGGTTTTTTACTCGGGCGAGCAAGAAGTGGAAGACGTCAAGCGCTCGCTCGTTGACCATGATGGGTATGACTCCCGAATCGAGGTGAAGCTTGCGGAATCTGGGGTGAAACCCGAGGAGTTTACCCGATTGGGGGAAGCAGAGTCTACCGATCAACATAAGGCCGTCGCCCAGGAAATAGCTAAGCAATTAGGCGGGACCGGTAGACTTAAGGCCATGATAGGTGCTAAGAACTTCGGGTACGATGCTGGCGTAGGCATGGGTCGGTTGTCATTCAAGTTTATGAGGGGTAAGGATGGTATAAACTCGATATCGGTAACCTTGAATGGCATGGACACGTATGACTTGAAGTTTATGAATCCGAGTGGTAAGGCTGTTAAGGAACTGGAAGGTGTGTATGCAGAAGACCTTCGGCGTATCTTTAGCGATACCACAGGATTAGCACTATCATTGGGAACGGTGGGTGGTGAGTCCCGCACCAACGAGCTCAAACCAGCGAACCCGTTCGGTGATGTATCAGTATTGACTCCTGAGGAAAAGAAGAGGCTGTCCGATATCGTGGCCCGCGCTGATAAAGGCGGGGAGGACATTTCCGATAAGGATATTGAGTTCGCTGAGCAGTGTGCCAACAAGATGCGGCGCAACCGTCATATGGGCGAACGTAAGTGGGCATACGAAATGGATCTGAGTTTCCTAGGGCCATACGTCGCTGACGATAAGAAGCCCGGCGATGATGACTCCCGTGAGCTTATAGATAAGATAGTTGCCGAGATGAAAAAGTTCATGTCGCTCAACGAATCTTTGCCTGAGGACGCTATGTCCGAGCTCGAGCAGCTTGTAGCCGAGTTCGAGTCCGTTACGACCGCTGAGGACTTTGATTATGCCCTGCGTGAGCTTTATGCTTTGGGTGATGATTTTGATATATGGATAAAGACTAATCCTGATCAGGAATCGTCCGAGTCCAAGTCCAACGGACAAATGTCTATCGAGGAGTTTGTTCTTGAGGGCGCTCGTGACACTATTAAGGCATTGGCTAAGAAGGCCGGAAAGCCAGTACAGAAAGCCTACCAGTATGGCAAGGAAGCTATGAACGCATATATGAAGTCCAAGAAGAAGAAAAAGACCGAGCTTAAGGGTAAGGACTGGTCATATATTATCGGTGTAGTCAAGAAGCGTTTAGGGCTTCCGACTAAGGCTGCCGAGTCCAGGATTAAAGAGGAAGTTGATCAAGATCCTAAGTCTCCAGCACAGAAAATATTTGTGGATGCTGTTAATGCCTATAATAAGACGGTACTGCAGCAAGGGGAAGAAGCTGACGTAGACTTTAGTGGTCAGCAGCTTACTCATTTTACTTTTCATGATGATAAGTCTGTGGCAACTGATGCGACCATTTATGACATCCTTACTCACGGGCAAAGTGATTACGGGGTTGGTAAGGAATTCCGTGAGAAGCTTGATGCAGAATTGAAGAATGCCGGTTACTACCTCGAGGCTGAGGGTGGCGGCGTATTCAACTTCGTTAAGGAGTCCAAGGTCAGTGAAGGCGTAGAGGTTGAGAGAATTCCGGCTAAGGGCGGTGGTGAAATTATTATATCCAAGTTTGCTTCTGGTTACGAGGCCAAGCATGTGAACGATGATGGATTCACGCTTGATTCCTTTCATGCCAAGGGGGCGAATCCCTGGCAAGAAGTGTTGAAGTGGGCGCACGAAAGAGGAGCAGAGGGTGCTAAGGAATCCAAGGTATCTGAACAGGATAAGTACGTGATTATCTCCCGCGGCATAGTGGATAAGGCGGAGGCTGACAGGCTGGCCGTTTCCAAGAAAGGCCGTGTGATAATTGATGACCAGGACGAGAAGAAATTCATGGTCGTTGTGGGTGAGGCTGTTGGTAAAGGGACTGAGTGGAAATGCCAGGAATGTGGTAAGAAGTTTAGGCGTGTAGCCCCTAAGTCCGGGCAGATGAAGTGTCCTAAATGTGGCAGCTATGACATCGATATTGCGGAGGCTGTTGATTATACGCCGGTCACCGACGATACGAAGTTCGATGTTACCGATGAGGTTGTAGATTCTACGGCATCTGAGCTCGGTATTAACTTCGATGAGGTTAACCGCGAGGAATTCAAGAAAGGCCTTGGGGTAGAGCAGGAACATGCCGACGTGACGAAGGGCGATCCTGTGGCTACGGCCAAGATAGCTTTGGCTCATATTAAGGAGTTACCCAATTATTATACTCGTTTGGCTAGAATGGAACAGGCCGGTGAGTCTGTTATTCGTACGGCCGCTGGTTTGAAGAAGTTCTTGAAGAAGGGAAAATAAGCGTGGGCTTTTGGGAGGCTTTTGAAGCTATAAGTGAAATGGTGGATGTCGGTAAGACGTTCATAGGCACTTGTGTTGATAATCCTTTTGAGACCGATGAGGATTTGGCTGATATCATAGATGACGCGATTATGGTATCGCGCAAGAGATTCCTTACCGACGTTGACTTGGATGATGGGGTAAGGCGCAATATGATGCAGTACCCTCACGACTACGAGTTTTACATGTCGGAGGACGGTAGCGTTTATTTCTTTACGCATTCGGCCATACACCATTTCTTTAAATAGATATGAAGACTGAAAAATTGTGTACTAAATGTAATAATGTCAAGGCTATTAATGATTTTTATATTAATAGGAAGAGTGGGTGTGCCGTTGCTTACTGTAAGGTATGTATGAGTGCTTACTATTCAGAACTGTATAGGAATAACAGGCAAAGGATAGATAATAGGGTGGCTAGGTGGAGGCACACTGATCTTGGTAAGGAATGTGTTAAGATGTTTAATATTACGCAGCTTCATAAGAGCAAACTTAGGTATAGAATTGACCATAAGGATAATATCTACCAGTATAAAAGGTTATGGAATCAGACATTTCGTGGTAAGATGTCAAGGAAGGCTGCCGACCATAGACGAAGGTTGTTGGAAGCCGGGCTTGATCTTGAAACAGTCCAAAGAGTCTATGAGGACAATGTTAAGAAGTATGGTACGTTGACGTGTTGCCTTTGCTTTGATAGTGTTGCATTTGGGGAGGATTCGTTGGAACATCTTATTCCATTGGTTAGGCGTGAAGAGTTTCCGAATGTTGATATCAATGGTTATGATAATCTAGGCGTATCACATAGGACGTGCAATAGTAAAAAGGGGATACTAACAATTGATGAGTGGTTTGAGTTGCATTCTGAGCATCTTTTTAAATAGGGAGGATTGGTTATGGGATTTGGCGAAGCTTTTGATGAGGTAAATAAGGTTAATGAACAGGGCGAAACATTGAGGGGCGGTAAGCACAAGTTTTGGCTCGTTAGCGATCCTGTGAGCGATAAAAGTACGATCGAGGATATAGTTACTCTTGTGGATGTAATGGCCCTAAACAATATTATTATGGGTACGAACACATCGGACAACCCAACTAGGTTTGCCGAGGAACATTCGGAGCTCTATCCCGAGGATAAAAAGGCCGAGGCCATGTCGGATGCTATACAAAGGCTTGAAAAGGTGCAGGGTAAGTAAATACTGATGAAAGAATTGTTAGAACAAATGCTCACAGTAGAACACAACGTGGAACTGAAGGAGGCCGGGTGGAAGACGGCAGCGGCCGCCGCTGCTTTGGCTGGTTCTTTGGCTGCTTTCGGTGTTGGGTCGGCTGCGGCTGATGTACCCAAGACTCCACAGGGCGTCCATGACGTTCAGCATCAAACCGTGGGTCAGCGCAATAATAACCCTATTAACTTGAAGGCATTTGATGACTGGCGGGGTATGACTGGTAAGGATTCAGATGGTCATGCTATCTTTAAGGATTTGGAACATGGTATACGGGCCGGATATAAGAACCTGTATAACCATATTAGGGATAACTCGGATGAGACTCTTAGGGATTACATGCACTCATACGCGGAGGCCAACCAGGATAAATATGCTGATTTCTTGGGTGATAAGCTTGGTGTATCGCCTGAGGTCAAGCTAAAGGATATAAAGAGCATAACTGATCTTATGATAGCTATGGCTAAGTGGGAGTCCAAGATGGACTTGACGAATCAACAAATAACAGATGTGAAGTCAAAATTTGGTTTAAAGTAAAAGAGGTGGTTATGGAAGAGCTTATAAACGATATGCAGGAAGCTGACAAGCAAGCCGAAAAGGGAAAGGTGGCCGAACAGGCGGATAGGGAATATTCGGCTGAAATTTCATTAGACCTTACTGTAAGGACCGCGGGCAACATAGACGATGTGACTTATGATAATAAAATCACCGTATCCTATAACATTGAGGTTGAGTACCGCACGTGGGGCATTAAGGGCTATGAGCTTTACGTAACCAAACCAGTTACTATAGAATACGAGACCGAGAGTGGCGAGTCTAAGTCTATTACCATCGAACCGATTAAGATTGATATTGAGTGGCAGACCGGGGCAACGGTTTCCCCGTATGACCTTTATGTGCAGATAGAGGACGACAAGCTTGATGTAGCCACTTTGTCAGCAAGCTTTATAGATAAAGGATAATATGATAGGAGAACTTCTCGAAAACCTAGCACTTGAAGCCGAAGATAGGGGACAGAACTATCAGGCCCTCGTTACCGAGTTCGTTGACGAGCCTCTTAGCTTGGACCCTGAATCCAGGCAGAAGCGTGAACGGTTTATTCGGGCTTATTATAGTAAAATACTTGGTGGGTCTTCCGACATTAAGCGCCGGCGTGCGGCTTATGAAGCTACCCGCAAGAAATGCTTGCAGATCTATTCACAGCCGTACATACAGCGTGGCGTGGATAAAGCTATGGAGTCCAGTATAGATTTTCCGAGAAAGTCATTGTCCTCTGAAGTTTGGGAACAGGACGAAGATGGAGGCTATAAGATGCTTCCCAAGGTGCACGACAGAATAATTGAACAGCTAGAGCGATACCCTGATTTCAACCTCGTTGACGCCGCTCATGAGATACATGTTGTGGGTTCTATATGCACTAACCAGTATACGGATGATGCGGATATAGATGTTCATATCGTCCCGAATATGGATAAACTGCCTAAGAACAGAGCTCCTGAGATTTGGGTTAAGGATATATTCAAGTGGTATAAGGATAACCGCGGCGACGAGTCTTACATCGGTGAGCACCCTATGGAGGTTTATTTGCAGCTTATTCCTGACCAGGATATGATGTCAGACGGTGTCTATAACCTTTTGTCCGACGAATGGGCTAAGGGTCCTCTTATTAGGAATATTGAGTACGACCCGTATGAGGCCTTTTCGGGCGTGGTGCAGTCGATAGCCGACGTTGTGGGTGGGGCCGATAAGCTTATGGGTGAGCTTCGCCGGGACGTTGTAGACTATGACGCGATAAAGCGTGCCATGACTGAGCTTCCCGAACCGGCCAAGCAGAAGCTACGCGCGAAATTGCAGGCAAAGCTTAAAGAAGTAGAATCTGATGTAGAGCTCCTTATGCAAAATAAGAAGGAGTGGATCGATATGCGCCGTTCGGCCTCGAGGCCTGAATCTCCCGAGCAAGCGCTTAACGATGTGGGGCTGGCTAAGAAATGGGCTGATAAAAATGCATTGTTCAAACTTATTAACAGGTATGGCTACATGCAGGCTATATCGGATCTCGAGGAACTTATGCAAGACAACGGAATTACGCCCGATGAGATGAGTACTATTCGGGGCGTTATGGGCGCGCCACAACAAAAGGGGGGTAAGCATGCTTAGTGTAGGAATGATACAAGTAGTTAGGGAGTTAGGCCTAACAGCCGCGGTGGTCATTGGGGTTTTGGGTATTTGTATTTTGATGGTAAAATCGATGCTTAAGCAGCAAGATAACTTAATACAGGTTGCCGCTGAGCAGGTAAAGTCGTGGCAGGCAGTTATACAAGGATTCGAGAAGCATTTGGAGTCTATGAACGTGGCTAACAGGGAATACAATAACCAAAATAACGAGGCACACAAGTATCAACGGGAAGAACATATTAAGCAGCTTGAGACTTCTAACGAGCTGTTGGTCCAAGCTAAGGAGATAACGACCGCTTTAGGTAGGATTAACGGGTATAAACAGGGATAATATGAGCAAAGTAATACCGCAGTCCACAATAGACACGTTTAGGACGTTTAACGACATCTCGATAGAGACGTACGGGGTGGACTGCACTTTGTATATTCCGTCTAATCTGACCGACGTGGACGCCCTTGGGCCTTACAAGGTAGACCATCATATAAAGTTTGTGGAACACAGCACTAAGGTATTCATGCTCTTTGAGCCGAATATACACAGGCTCCGCAAGCTCGGGATATTTACTGAAGATAAGATCCCCATTCTTGCGTTCTTTGATATGAAGTATGACGTTTCTATTAGTTCATATTTCAAGCTGAGTATGCAGTTTTATCAGGGCGAGGATTCCTCGCTTAAGACCGATGAGTTTTCTGTGGTGGACGTTATAATACCGCATAATATGCAAGATAAAATGGCCGTGCGCGCGTATAAGGTAGTACCGCGCCGGGCTCCAATAACCTAAAAATAGGAGGTTATGTATGATTAGGGCTACTAAGATAGTTAACACGTCGAATGAGGACGTGAGCGTTGTCCTTGCTACGGGTGCTAAAGTTCAGCTTCCGCCAGGCGGGGAGCTTCGTAATGTTGATATAGTCAACGAGTCCGCGGTTCGTGGAAAGTGCAAGCTCGTTGAAAACTTGTCGGAGGTTGGGTAATTGGCTGAGACGTTTGAATTCCTAACTGTGATAGACTTTGCTATAAAGAGCTTGATATTTACCAAGTTCGGTCCTCTTATGGGCTTGCAGGATCAAAATAAGGATATCATAATGTTTCCCAAGGAGGTCGCTCCTCGTCAGCTTGCTGAGAGGCGCGGGCATTACGACCTTGGGTTTATCAGCCTATGGCGTACTATGACTCAATATTCACAGGCAAGGAAGCGTACGCCGGTGGCGATGCGCGGTATAGCGCTCAACTATGATAATTCCGATGCTAAGACCGCCATACGGTCGGCCAAGGCAGTACCCGCCGACTTGGAATATGAGATACAGTTTTGGTCCCGTGACCTTAATGAGATGAATAAGGTGGTTGAGGAGTACTTGTTTTGGCAGTATAATAATCCCAACCTTGATATATTGGTGGACGGTGCGTATCCAGCAGAGTTTGACCTTAAGTTTGGTGATATTACTGACGGGTCTTCCACGGGTGAAATGTTCGAT
>Ga0307928_10000852_pt1 | contig 22917 bp, 41 predicted proteins | sample AceLakmetagen232_FD_201815 | JGI IMG/M metagenome (GOLD analysis project Ga0307928, IMG submission 201815) | Saline water microbial communities from Ace Lake, Antarctica - #232 | ecosystem: Environmental > Aquatic > Non-marine Saline and Alkaline > Saline | place: Antarctica: Ace Lake... | reverse complement strand
TGTTTTCAAGGTGCTAGATGATCTTGAAAAGAAAGATGAGCAAGCATTAGATAAAGCATGGAAGACACAACTTCTTTTATTATTAGATATTAGACATTTTTTACGTAAGATGTATAAACAAATGCCAACCAGAAGGGTTGAAAAATTAGTTACAGACCCTTTAAAGGCAACAGAAAAGGATATTGTAATCGGAAAGGATGAATGATTATGAAAAAATTTATAGGTTTATTTATTATTGTAAGTTTTATATTATATTCTGGAATAATTTATAGTTATGAAATGTGTATTCCAAAAATAGAAGTATCTATTTCACAACAAATTGAAAAATATTCAGTTTCAATTATTTCTTCTGAAATAGGAATTGGTACTTGTAGCGGAACTATTATTAAAGAAAATGAATACACAACACATGTATTAACAGCAAAACATTGTATTAATGTGTCGAATGAAATGAGTGTTGAGAATAATAAAGTTTTATATATTTTAACTTCTGTGGATGATGATTTAGCATTGCTTATTGTTGATGGTTTGATTCCAAATAAAACATCAGCAAAAATAGCAACAAAAGATATAGAACTTGGAGATTATGTTTATCATATCGGATATCCTAAATGGAAAAAATATTTCGCAAGTGGAAAATATTTAAGATATAATAGTGATTGGCGATTTTTAGGATTTAAATCAATAGGCGGATGTTCTGGTGGTGGAATATTTAATAGACAAGCAGAATTAGTCGGAGTTCTTTGGGGCGGTTTTAATAATCAACCTATTGCTATTATGGAATCTCTTAATGATATAAATAAATTTTTGGAACCACTATTATGAGTGATAAAGAAATATTATATAAAGCAATTTTAAAAGCAGAGAAAAATGGTTATACCGACCATTATGCTCATGTGCCGATTGAAGATACAAGAGAAGCATCAGAGATTTTTTATGATCATAAAAGAGTGATTATATTTTCTCATTCTTTTGCTAAAGCTTTTTTTGGAGAAACCGATATTATTTATTGTTGTGAGGCATGGGTAAAACGATTAGAAGAAATGTCAAAAGAAGAAAATGAAATTAAATATTTGGAGAAATTTTTATAATGTTTAGATTAATACTAGCAACTTTAATTGGATATGCTCTTGGCAGAGAACGTAAAAGTCATGATAAAGAAGGTGGCTCTAGAACTATTGCGTTAGTTTCTATGGCATCATGTTTAGTTGCATTGATTTCACTAAAGATTATGAATACTATTAATCCAGATACTTTAAATTTTAGTAGAATGATGAGTTATTGTATAGTTGGTGTAGGATTTCTTGGCTCATCAGTTATAATTCAGAATAAAAATAAAGTAGATGGACTCACAACGGCTTCTATGATTTGGGCTTCAGTTCCGATCAGTTTTTGTATAGGATTAGGTTTTTATTTTTATGGAATAATAAGTGCAATATTAGCGTATATTATATTGGAATCTAAATATTGGAAAGGGAATTAAATTATGTGTGCAAAACAAAATAAGATTAAAATTGATGAAAATGTATTAATACAATATTACGAACAGAACAAGTCAGCATTAGAAATGGCACAAGTATTTAATTGTGGAGAAAGAACAATTTATACTCGTTTAGCAAAATTAAGAACACAGCAAAAAATTGATTTCAAAGAAACATTTGAAATTGATAAACAAAATTCTAAATTAATAGTTTCTAATCAAAGATATAAAGATTTGACGAGAATTGGCAAAACACAATTAAGAGAAAAAATTCAATTAGAGAATGCTGTATGTGAATATAATAAACAATTAATTGATGTTTTTTCTAATCATAAACTTCCATTATTTGCAATAAAGAAAAGAAAAAAGACAACAGAAGAGGCTACAGGTGTTGTTCATATAACAGACACACATTTTAATGAATTGGTTGATTTAGCACATAATAAATATGATTTTAATGTAGCATCTAAGAGATTACAACTTTTAGTGTTGAAATCAAAGCAATATTTTAAAGCAATGGGAATCACAAAAGTATTAATTGCTATGACTGGCGATCTCATGAATAGTGATAGAAGATTGGATGAATTATTAAGTGAAGCAACAAATAGAAGTAAGGCAACATTTATAGCTGTAAGTATATTGGAGCATGTTATATTGGATTTGGCACAAGATTTTGAAGTAACTGTGGCGAGTGTTGTTGGAAATGAAAGTAGAATAGCAGATGACATTGGCTGGACTGAAATTATGGCATCTGATAATTATGATTATACAATCTATAATATTCTTAAATTACTTTTTAGAAAATCAAATATTCGTTTCTTAAAGGGAAATTTAATTGAACAAGTTGTAGAGGTTGCAGGGCAATTAGTTTTATTAATACATGGCAATCAATTAAAGGCAAATAGTATGGAGCAATCTATACAAAAGATTAAGGGAAAATATTCTTCTCAAGGAATGATGATTGTGTTTGTTTTAAGTGGTCATCTTCATAGTTGTAGAATTGGCGATGTTTATGCTAGAGGTGGCTCTCCAGTTGGCTCTAATGCGTATAGCGATAGTGCTTTACAATTAGATGGAAGAGCTAGTCAAAATCTTCATGTCTTTTTCCCGAATAGTACTAGAGATTCTATAAAAATAGATTTACAAAACACAGATAAAATTAAAGGTTATGATATAGTAAATGAATTAGAAGAATATAATGCAAAAAGTTTAAGCAAGGCAAAAAAGAAGAAAATTGTTACGAGTGTGATATAATTATAAAATGAAAATAAAATCTATACAATTAAGCAATTGGCAAGCGCATGCTGATCTAAAATTAGACTTTCATGATGACATCAATGTTATTTCTGGATACTCTAATGTAGGAAAAAGCTGTATTCGTAGAGCGATAGCCTGGGTTTGTTTTAATGAAAATATCTCGGAAAAAGATTATAGAAGAGAAAATACTTCTGAGACCTCTGTTAAAATCGAATTAGATAATGAATTTATTATAGAGAGAATAAGAAGCAATAGTTTGAATAGATATATCCTTTCTAAAGAAGGCTGTGAAGATCAAGTATTCGATAGTTTTGGTAGAGAGATACCTGAAGAAATTCTAGATGTATTGCAAATTAACACAATAGATATAGATAATGAAAAATTAAATCTAAATATTGCCGAACAGCTAACTCTCCCATTCCTTCTAGATAAGCCGGCATCATTAAGAGCAAAGTTATTTAATAAACTAACAGGCAATGAAGTTCTTGACAAATTATTTAAAGAATTCAACAAAGAGAGTTTAAGAGTTAATAGAGAAATAAAAGAAACAGATGTTTCTTTAACTAAACAAGAAGAAGAGTTAAGCGAGTATTCTATAAAGTATAAATCATTAAAGCAAAAATTAATAACAGTTCAAGAACACTATAAAAAGATTAAAGATGATATTGTTATTTATGAACAATTAAAAGAATTAAGTGAGAAGTTAAAAAGTAATAAAGAAGGACAAGAATTTGTAGCATTTAAGAAAGCACAAATTAAGACTGTTAGTGATAAGAGAATTAAAGAATTAAGAGATAAGGCAGATGAATTTAAAAAGATACAGAATTTAGCAAATGAATTAGAAGCAATTAATAACGAGATTGCGTATGCTAAAAAACAAAAAATAGTAGTACCAAAAGTAAATTTTGAAGAATTAAAGACGACAAATGAATCGCTTCAAATATTGAAGCAATTACACGATCAATCGCTTCAAGTAAATAAAAATCAAGAAGAAGTTACCATACAAACACAACGAATCAAAGAACTTGTTAGTAACACAGAAAAAGAATTAAATGAACTTTGGGAAAAATGTTCTGTATGTCCATTGTGTGGAGAGACTAAAAACAAATGAAAATAATTAAAGCATGTGATTGGGAACAAATTAATTTATTAACAGAACAAGACCCAAATAAATTTGGTGAAGCATTAAGAGCATATTGTTTTGTTGGTAACTGTGAACAAAGAGGATGCTATTCTACATTTAATGTTCTTGATTGTTTTGAAAAAGTTGAATCAGGACTCATATTTGAAGAAGCTAAAATTAAACTATTTGAAGACATTGAACCAACAGTTTATCATTATAAATTAGAAGAAAAAGATTGTTTTCTAAAATATATTAATGATGAAGATAAATATAAAAAAATGAGAATAGGCGAACCATATGAACTTGTAATTGGATGGACATGGGATGGAGATGGATATTTATATTTTCGCTTCAATGATAGAAAAGTAATAAATAGAGATTGTAAAAAAGATTATAACTGGGCTTGGTGTTAAAATGGATACAATTAATTTAAATAATGTAAGTTATATTTATAATCATAAAACACAGAATATATTAGATAAATTAAATAAGTTAAAACAAGAATTTATTGATTTGAAATATGATAACTGTATTATTAAGGAATTAGATCAAATGATATTAAAATTTCATCAATCCGTGATTCCAACAATTGCTGTTGTAAAAGAAAAGAAATCATGAGAGAGTTTAATAAAAATAGACCCAAAACCATGATTACAAAATTATCAAAAATTTTAACAAATGATTTTTTGAAAAAGGAATATATAGATAATAAAAAATCGTTGTCTTTCATTGCCGAAATAGTTGGATGTTCAGCTATGACGATTAGATATAGGTTGAAAAAATGTAATATTGTGATTCGTAATCACGCAGAAGGAATTAAATATAGATTACCAATGACAGAATTGCACAAAGAAAATATAAGAAAAAATCACGCACATTTATTCGGAAAAGATAACTCGAATTATGGAAATCATAATTTTTGTAAAGAAAAATCATGGTGTTGGAAAAATGGAGAATATTATTGCTCAGATGGATATTATTATATTTATGCAAAAGATCATCCAAAGGTAGTTGCAAGATGCTATATTAAAAGAGCTACTTTTGTTATGGAGCAACATATTGGAAGGTATTTAAAAAATAATGAAGTTGTGCATCATATTAACGAAATTACAACAGATGATAGAATTGAAAATCTCCAACTTTTAACTAAATCGGAACATTCTAAATTGCATTATAATAATATGAGACGAAACAAGAAGGGGCAATTGGTGAAAAAGAATGGGTAAGTTTCTGTATATGCAAGATTTCCATATAAAGGGGAAGAATAGTAGAAATAGATTAGGAAACTATTTTGAAGATTTGCTTCTTAAATTTGATGAGATTATTAAAATAGCAGTAGAGCAAAAATGTGAAGCTATTATAGATGGTGGAGATTTGCTCGAAACAAAAAAACCATCATATAAAGTTTTAGATCAATTGGCGGATAGAATAGAGGAAGCTAAGATTCCAATGTATTCTTTATTTGGAAATCATGCAATGCATTGTGGTCATTTAGAGAATAGTAAAAATACAGGATTAGCTCATCTTCAGAATAGAAGTAAATATTTTAAATACTTAACTGAATTAAATGGAGAAGATTGGAACATTAAAGGATTTGATTATTATTATGATATCGAAAATTTTATTAAAGATCAAGGCATAAGTATTATAGAAAGATTAGGTAAAGGATGTAAATCTCCGCAATGGAATGTTGCTATTGTGCATGCTCTAGTGACTCCTACTAAATTCTTTGATACAGTTAGTCATGTAACACTTGATCAGATAAAAACAAACGCTGATTTGGTGCTTTGTGCTCATTATCATAAACCGTTCAAGAAGGTCGTTAAAAATACTACTTATTTGAACATAGGCTGTGCTGGCAGAGATAATATTGATGAAGCTAACATAGAACCCTCTGTATTGATTTTAGACACCTCAGAGCGTAAATATGAGATAATTAAGCTATCCAGTGCTAAGAAAGGCAAAGATATCTTTGATCTTAGTAAATATGATGAATTAAAGGCTAATAAGAAGGATATTAAACAGTTTATTGAATCATTAAGAGATGTTAATCTTCAAAGCATGGATTTAGGTCGGCAGATAGTTAAAATTGGAAAAGAGCAAGACATAGATCAAAATGTTATTGATTATATGCTTGAAACAATGGAGAATGTAAATGAGTAATGAAGTTAGAAAATGCCCACATTGTCATAAAGTTTTTATGTATATTGGAAGTGATATGTGCCCATTTTGTAAGAAAAACATACTTCAATTTTTTGATAATTCCAAAGATATTTTTGGAAAAGATGGCATATTTAATGATATATTTGGAGGATTTAAGAAATGAGTATTGAAAGTTTACAAGAATTAATAGATGAGAGATATAAATATAAAAAACAAGCAGAAAGATATAAAAATTGTTTAGACAATATTCACTCTAGCTTCTTTGCTATAGGCGGTCCATTAAATGATAATATTTTACAATTTAATAATAAACAATTAAAGTATTTAATAGATATTGCGAACACAATTAAAATTAATTTATAAATAAGGAAAATAAAATGAGTAATTATATAAAAGAAATCACAGCACTTCAAGAAAAAGTGCAAACGAACAAAGAAGAATTGATTCGATTAGAGGAAAAGCAAAAGAGTTTGAAAGCAGATAAGGATAAAATTCTTACTTCTCTAAAAGAGTTAGATATTAGTGAAGAAGATTTAGGGAATAAAATTGAAATCATGGAAGAAGAATTGAAATCAGAAATAGAAAAGATTGAAGAGGAATTAGAATGAATAAATGTGAAAAATATTTTTGGAAATGTGGAATAAAAGATAGTTTTTGGGGAGCGTCTTTTTTATTAAATCAATCTATGAAACATTTTTTATTTGAATTGTTTAAATCATTTAGAGTTAAATGGACAAACAAATGTAGTCATAGTAGAGTTATGAATTTTATGGGAATCTATAAATGAACATAACTAATCTTGAAAATAAAATAAAAGACTTTGAAGAAGATGTTTCTAGTCTTAAAGGTAAGATATCTATTTTGGAGGAACAATTCTCTGATTCTAATGATAAAATAGATTCGTTGAAAGCATTACAATCTAAGAATGCTAAAGCAATAGAGTTATTAAATTTTGTGCAAAAGGTAACTAAGGATTTAATTAAATTTACTTTTGAAACAGTTGTCGGAAATGCTTTGAAGTTTATACATCAAGACGATAGTTGTGAGTTTTCTCTTGACTTTGGACGAAGAGGCAATGTTCCAGAGCTATCTTTTAGCATTAAGACACCGGACATGCAAGAGCCTCACGACATTATGAACACAAAAGGCGGCGGAACAACAGACATTGTTTCCTTTGCTCTACGATTTGTTTTATTAGAGATAGCACACAATAAGGGATTTGTATTCTTTGATGAGCCATTTTCTCATCTCGATTCACCAGAAACATCACAAAAAGCGATAGAGTTTTTTAAGGAAATACAAAAAGAAAGTAATCGTCAGCTCTTTTTGATAACACATAGACAGGATATAATTGATTCTGTTGATAATCCGATTATGATTAAATAATGAAAAAGAAATATAAAAAACCATTATTAAAACGAATTTTAAGTGATATCAATACAAGATGTTATAATTCTAATAATAAAAAATATTATTTATATGGTGGTAAGGGAATAACTAATCGGTTATCATTCGAAGATTTAAAATATGTATGGAAAAGAGATAAAGGGTGGTTATTAAAAAGACCAAGCATTGATCGAGAAAATTCTAGTAAAAGTTATACAATAGAAAATTCTCAGTTTATTGAGTTCAGTGAAAATTGCAGAAAACCAAGTATTGAACATCAACATAAAGTTCATCAATTTACTTTAAATAATAAATTTATAAAAGAATGGGCTAATGTTAAAGAAGTATCAAAATTTTTAAATATTCATCCTGTTTCTGTTAATCGTATTTGTAGAACCGAAACTACAAGAACAGGATTTATTTGGAGATATATAAAACCAACCAGAAAGAGTAAAAGGAGACCAAAAAATGTTAAAAGCAATTAAGAATTTTTTTCAAAAGAGGAAACAACTTAAATTACAGAAAGCACAAATGAAGAAAGCTCAAGTATATTATAAGCTTATTCAAAGTGGCGGAATGTTTTTAAAGTATGTTGATGAAGATTTGAAGAAGCAAGAATCAGGAATGAATAGAGCAGGGAAACGAAGATTCAGAAGAGAGATCGCTCATGAAGGAAAATTCAGCAGAGAAATTGTTGAAAGATATCAAGATAAAGTTGATAATGTTCTTGAATATATTGAACTTAAAAAAGAAGCATTAAAAGCTAAAAGGGAGAAAAAGAATGAATCCAAGGTTTAAAATAAACGATGTTGTATATTATATTCATGATTATAAAATTGTGAAATGTAAAATAATTAAAATTATCGTAACTAAAACAAATGCCGGAGAAGGTTTAACATATACTATTACATCTACTTTTGATGATAAATTAAAAGAACTTAATGTAGTAGAAGCTTATCTTGTATATGATTTAAATACAGCTAAACAATCGGCTCTTGCTAATTGGGAAACCAAGTATAGAACTATTAAAACTGGCATTGAAAGCTTGACCGAAGAATTATACAAACAAATGGAAAAGCAATATCTCAAAGAGCAAAAGAAAAAAAGAAAATGAAAAAAACATGTTACATAGTTGGTAGTGGTGCAAGCATTAGAAAAGATCAATGGGATATATCAATAAATGATTTGCCTATTTGGTCAGCACTTCAGAACAAACATGTTATAACATTGAATTGGGGATATAAATTTATAGACCCATTAATAGAGATATGTGTCGATAATCGCTTCTATGCAACTGAGAAACAGCATCTAGATAAATTGAATCTGATAATAGGAAGAAAAGATTCTTTTTATATAAGAGAGCCAGAGTATGCAGATAAGATAGATGAAAGTCTTTTTTTAGTTAATAGTTGTCCAGACATAACAAAGAATTCTTGGAAGAAAGGATTCTACACTGCCCAACTTTCAGGAATATTTGCTTTATCAATTGCTATAGAATTTGGATATGAAAGAATATTTCTCTTAGGTTATGATGGTAATGATACAGATGGTTATACTCATTTTTATCAAGATGACGGTGTAACTGGACATATAGCATGGGAAGACTCAAAATCATGTGGTATAGGCAAAGATAGTAAAGGGAAATATAAAACACAGACATACGACAAGGATTTAAATGGTTGGTTTTCTCCTTTTCAGGAAAAATTAAAAACAGTAGAAATAATCAATGTAAATTTAGATTCAGCAATAAATATTTTTCCAAAAATTTCATACGATGAATTATATGAATATATTAAAAAAGATGAACAGATACGTACAATAGAGACACAAGAACAAATTAAACAAATTATTAGAGAAAAACAATGCTAACAATTATATTAACATCACTTATCAGCACAATGTTATTTGTTTTAATTTTACCTATTTTGATATATTTTAAATATCATAAAAGATTAGATTGGAAACAAATAAAGATATTTTATAAAAGTTGGATGGAGGAAATATTATGAATACTATCAAGAAGATTTGGGGAATTCGTCAACGATTACTTGTTACAGATAAAGTAGAAATAGATTATCTTATTTTAGATAAAAATCGAGCATGTTCAATTCATAATCATAAGAATAAAATTAATAGATTTTTACTTATAGCAGGAGATGTGGATATAAAAAGTGATTTAGGAACTCATAAATTAGTAGTAGACCAACCATTTGATGTTGAGCCACCTACTGTTCATCAATTTATTGCCAATGAGAATTCTATTATGATTGAATTAGCTTTTGTTAATGAAGGTGAGATAAGTGCAAATGATATCAATAGAATGGTACAGGGTGGAAAAATTATAGATGATCAATTTATTACTCTTGACACATTAAGAGAACAAGGAAAATTAGAACTATAATGAATAAAGAAATATATATTGTTGCTGGTGGAACATCTTTAAAAGATTTTGATTTCGATAAGCTGAAAGGTAAAGATGTGATTGCTGTTAATAAGTCTATAATAGATTGTCCTTGGGCAAAATATTTTATTACGATGGACTATACCTTTATAGATCATATCGTAGAAAAGACAAAGAATAAACTTACCTTAAAAGCATTTAAAAATACTCCCTCAGAAAAATATTTTATAGTTGCTATAAATAATAAATATATTCAGAAAAGAGGCAAAGGGTATGTTGATACACGTTATAACTATTGTTATTATTTAAAGAATTTTGATCATATTATTGAAGCAAGAAATGAACATGATATAGGAACATCTTTTGAAACCTTTGGTCATGGATGTAATTCTGGAACATGTGCATTACAGTTAGCTTTATTGCTGAATTATGAAAAAATATATTTACTTGGTGTTGATCTTTATATTGGAAATGAAACACATTATCACGGAGGCTATTCTGAATCAATAAATAAATTTCAAAAAAAGCTTGATTTTTATATACCATATTTTATTAATAACATACTGATGTCGTTTGAATTATTTCCAAATACATCAATATATAGTTGTTCAAAAGATAGTACATTGAATGATTATATTCCTTACATTTCATTGGAGAATATAAAATGAATATAGACATTGTAATCCCGACGTATAAACGCAAAGTGAAATTAGATAGATTATTAAAATCTATTCCTAATCAAGATAATTTGCGGATATGGATATATTGTGATAATAATGATATGGACAGTTATTATCATTTTAAAATGAATCCAAGATGTACATGTTTGTGTATGGATAAAAAATATCAAGCCTTTGGCATATGGAATTATCATTTACTAAATAATTTTAAAGCCGATATTATGTGCTATCTTTGTGATGACACAGAAGTTTTCGAAAATACTTTTAACAATGTAATTAAACATTTTGAAGATAAATTCAAAAATACAGATGGAATGGTAACACTTAAACAAGCAAATATGCAAGGCTCAGATAGTGCTATGGGATGTATAGGAAAATATTTTGCTTTTAGATACTTAAATCGTCAATGTTTTTGTCCTAATTTTGTTTCATTTTATGCTGACACTGAGCTTGGAGATTTTGCAAAGAAATTAAATAAATTTCATTATGGCGAGGATTGTTTAATTAATCATTATCATCCAGCTATCTTTAAAGATGAGATGGATGCTACACATGGAACTATTAGAGGAAATGAAAAGAATATAGATATTAAAGTTAATGCCATAAGAAGAGAAAAGAATCTTCTTTGGGGCGAATCAATAGAACAAATTAATAGAGAAACAATCAACTAAGAAAGAAGTCTATGCGTATTTTATTTATGGATTGGTTACATTGGACGTTTCCTAAAGGAAATCATCAACTCAAGCTATACCTAGAATCTCTTGGTGTAGAATGTAAGAACGTACAGCCATGTTTAATTGGTCATTGTAATCGAGCATTGCTTGGGGATATTCCTAAGATGAAAGCAAAATCTCATCATAGAGGGTTTAATATAGATGAAATGATTAAAACTGAAGCCACGATGGATTCGGGATGGTATGATTTAAAATTAAAAGAATTAATTAAATATAGGCGCTGGGGAAGATTTTTAATTGATTGGGCATATGAAACTTTTGAAAAAGAACAACCTGATTATATTGTTGTTGAGGGAGGATTAACATATTTATCTCGACCAGTATTAGAAGTTGCCCGTGAACTTGGAATAAAAATAATAACAATAGAAAATTCTTTTATTAAAGGTAAAATTTTCATTGAATTTAATACAGGGTATGTTGTAAATAGACATACATTTGCACGTACTTCTCAGGATTGGTTAGATTGTAGAGTTTTAGATAAAGCGAGAGCAAAAGAAGCTAATAAAATTATACATAATATCTTTAAAAATATTGCTTATAAAACAAGTGGCGAATTTGATAACTCTCAATTACAACACGAAAAAACAATCTTTGTTCCGCTTCAAGTTTACGCAGATCAAGTGACGGTTTATGATTCTCAATTTAATAATGAAACATTTATAAAAAAGATTTTAGACTTAGCAGAAAATGAATTTAGTGATTGGAACTTTATTTTAAAATGCCATCCAAAGGAAGAAAGAAATAAACCTAAAGCAACAGGAGATTGGTTAACTTCTTTTCTTCTTCCTAGCAATGTTACTGTAATAAGAGGAGAAGTTAATTCTTTTAAAACACAATCATTGATAGAATCATCAGATATGGTTATGGTAAATAATAGTCAAGCGGGATTAGAGGCATGTATGTTAGAAAAACCTGTTGTTGTGTTTGGAGATGCCTTTTATTCAAAGAAAGGATTTACGATAGATTATCATAAGAATTTTGATTGGAAATATTTAAAAGAGAATTACGCTGATATGATTAACATTTCAAAAATGAAACTATGGGTGTTATATTTTTATAAATGGTTATATAATAAACATTTTACAGATATTGATAAGAAAAGAATTAGCAATCAATTAAATTTAAAAAAGGAGAATGAAAATGCAAGGTAAATATGTAAATGGAAGAAATAAAGCTCATAGAAATAATGTTAAAAGAGAAACCCTTTTTAATTGTTCAGTGTATGGAACATTTAATATTAAGGTAACTGAAGCTCCTGATTTTTCTGAATATACGTCAACATTTTCAATAGCGAATACAGATTATTATTTGGTAAAAATCACAAAGAATAAGACATTTTATTATGGATATTTGGTTAATTGGAAATTAAGTGTTCAGTTGCCAAATCTGCTTGAAATAGTATCTAAGCAATTGCTTCCTGATACTCTGAAAGAGGGGGAACTCGAACTCGAAATTCTAAATAAATGGAGTAACGAAGTAAGAGATATATGGGCTAAAGATATGTATTCATGGCAGACATTTGATTGGACACCTAATCGTAGAGCAAACAGTGACGAATTATCTAATAACATTAATAAAGCTGTGGTAGAGTGGAAAGATAAAACAGTTTTAGATATAGGAAGCAATTATGGATATCATTCTTTCAATGCTTCTAAAAAAGGCGCAACAGTCACTGGTATAGAAATTAATGATAGTGCGTTAGCAAAGTCTGAAGTCATTAATGATCATATTGAAATGCAAGATGTTAAATTTTTCAAAAGAGAGAAAGATACTAAGCAATTCTATGATGTAATACTATATCTAAGTGTTCATCATCAGATTGATAAAAATTATTCTAAATTAAAAGAGACATTAGATGATTATAAAAGTAGGTGCAACATTTTAGTAACAGAATTAATCATGCCTCCTATGTTCGGCAAGAGCATGAATGTAAATAAAATTGATGATATTGTAGATGGAGAAGTATTAATGAATTATAAGCATCCGGTTAGAGGAATAAGAAGATTGTATATATGGAGGAAAGATGTCTAAAAAAATAATATATGTAGACCCACATGAAATAAAAAAATTATCTCCTGTAGCTGGCTGTGCATCAAGTAGAAAACGTAAAGCAAACAATTTAAATTATCATTGGAAGAATGGTTTTTTATATGGCAATTGGGATAAAACAGATCGAACTTTGGAAGAGAGTTTGACACCAAAGGATTTTAATCTATACAATAATAAAGAAAAATCTGTTTATTCATGGGATAAATTATATCATAGCATGAAAGAAAGAGGATATACTCAAGATACAAACGTAAGATATATTGAAGTTGCGTTAGGGAGAACAGGCGAATTGCTTTTAGTTGATGGAAGGCATAGATTATTCTTGGCTCAACGATTTAATATTCAATCTGTTCCTGTAGAAGTTTTAGATATTCATCCAGATTATAATTTTGATAATTTATCTATAATTCAGAATGAAGTTATCCCAGAATTTATATATGACTTAATCACTGATAAATGGGATAAAAAAATAAAAGTTTATCATCATCATGGAACAATTGGTCATAGACATATGATTGTTGAAGATAAATTGTCTTTATTAAAAGGAAAAAATGTTCTTGAAGTAGGATGTAATTCTGGAATGATGATGTGGAGTATAATAAAACATGCAAATACACTTGTTGAATTAGAGCATCAAGACAAATATTTTAAACAAGCCGAAATAGCAACAACGTGCTTAAAGAGTTTGCACAACAACAATGTATCAACGATAATGAAGAGTTTTGAGAATTATATAAAAGATTTTGGGTTTACTCAAAATGCTTTATATGTGTCGTTTGTTCTTTATCATATGAATGATGTTGAAATTAAAATATTAAAAGAAAATGTATTACCAAAATGTGATGTTGTTATTGTGCCAAATAGAAATAAGGAACGAGGAAAACAAAAAAACAGTTATCGCTTAAATCGTCCAGAATGTATTCAAAAGCTTTTAGAAGAAGCTAGGTTTATAGTAGATATAATTTATCCAGATAAAGGTTATTCAGTTATCACGGGAACAAGAAAATGCACATAAAATTAAAGGGTTTGTGCGTTCTAATTTAATTACACTGGATATAGCAAAACAATTAAAACATATGGGATTTAAGAAAATTAGATTTGGAGCAGAAAGTGGAAGTAATAGAATGTTAGAAATCTTAAATAAGCAAACAACAGTAGAGCAACATCAGATTGCAATAGATATAGCTAATAAAATAGGATTGCCTATTTCAGCTTCTTTTATGCATGATTTACCTGGAGAAACAGATCAGGATAAAAAAATGACACTAGATTTTATAAATAGAAATAAAGGAAAGTTACAAGTTGAAGATTGGTATAAGTATCAAGCTTTTCCAGGAACCAGATTTTATAATAATGAAAATCCGCTAACACAAAACATGAGGGTAAGATAATGGAAAATCAAAGAAAAAACAATGATAAAAGACTTCGTTCTGGGGAAAGACAAATAAGAAATAAAATAAATGAAGTAGAATGGAATCATAAATGGAGATATTGTCAAGCTCTTAATTATATTACGAATGATGATGTTGTTTTAGATGTAGGTGTTGGTTGTGGTTTTGGTTCTAACATATTGTCTTTACTAGCTAAAAAAGTAATAGGATTAGACGATAGTGAAGAAGCAATTCATTATGCTAATAAGGTATGGAAGCAACCTAATATTGAATTTGTTAATAAGAATGCTTTAGATTTTAATGAAAAAGTTGATGTTATATGTGCTTTTGAGATCATTGAGCATTTAAAAGACGATGTTGCTCTTTTTAATAAATTTAAAGAATTAACTCCTAGATATATTATTATTTCTACTCCTCATATAAGTGTTTCGGTGTCTAAATCAAGATGGCATTGGAGACATTATTCACAAGAAAGAATTCAAGAATTGTTTGATAGTATTGGATATAACACGATAATAAATAAAACAGTTAAATTTAAAAGTTTGGCTGTGTTTGCTGTAGGAGAAAAAAGATGAAAATAGGTATTATAGGTGGGTATGGATACAAAAATTGGGGAGATGACGCACAATTAATGCACTCTGTCATTAAATTAAAAGAAAAAGGATATAATGATATTGTAGTATTTTCAAGAGCAAAATATATACAAAAATTAGTTAATGTTCCTATTTGTCCATCTTCACATAATCTATTTAAAGATTGTAAAACAGATGATCAATTATTACAAAAATATAATCGTTTAATAAATAACACTGATCTTAATTCAGTTGAAAAACAATTTATTAAAAATATTAAAAGTCTTGATGTTTTATTTTTCTCTGGTAGTGGTACTATTAATACTCGTCATTTAAGAGGTCTTTGTATCTTTTTAACACCATGTATGTTAGCTAAGATATTTAATAAAAAAGTTATTCTTTCAGGACAAGGAATTGGTCCTCTAACTAAACCACAATATTATTCATTTATTACAAACATTCTTAATGATGTGGATAAAATTTATGTAAGAGATTTTGAATCTGGTATTAATCAATTAGAAGCATTAAATGTAAACGCAGAAATAGGTGTAGATGATGCTTTTGATTATCCTATAACAACAGATAAATATGATTATTTAAAAGATAAAAAGGTTGTAGGAATTAATATTTCCTCTTTTATCACTGAAGAATTAAAAGAAGTTTTATTTAATTTAGCGGTTGAAATTGAACATTTAGATTATCATGCTGTTTTTAATTACTTTCAAAACGAAGGAGAATTAGCCGAAGAGATAACTAAAGGTAAATTTGAAATTACTAGTTTTGCTAATCCCTCTGAAATAGCTGAATTCTACAGTCATTGCAAATGTGCGGTTGGCATGAGATATCATTCTACAATATTTTCTATTAGTCAAAAAGTTCCTCATGTAAATTTATATCTTAACAATTATCAGAAATTAAAGATAAATGCGATTGAAGAAGAAACAGGTTTAAATATCGGAATTGATTGTCAACAAGAGACTCTAACAGTTAATAATATTATAGAAGTTTTAAATTTCAATCGTACATATAAAAATATGTTTGTTGATGTCTACAATGATTGGAAAAATAAAAAATATTTAGGATATGATTTATGATAAAAGATATAATTAAATCTCGTCGAAGTATTAGAAAATTTAAAAACATTGCAATCAATCCCAATGATTTAAAGGATTTAATTGAAGCTGGAAGTTATGCACCTTCTGGGGCAAACACTCAATGTCAAAGATTTGTTGTAACTACTAATAATGATGATATCGAATACATGGGAATAAATAGAACAAAATATTTTAAAACATGTAAAGCTATTATTATTTGTTTCGCAGATTGGTCAGTTTGTTGGAATAATTATCCAGAAAAAAGTAAATTCTTTCCTAATTTACCATATTGGGATTGTGGAGCTTCTATTCAAAATATTCTATTATTAGCTGAAGAGAAACTTTTATCAACTTGCTGGATTTCAATGCATCCAGAAATGAAGTGTATGAAATGGATAAATGAAACATTTAATATTCCTGAATCATACGAAGTTATGGGGTCTATTGCTATTGGATATGCAGATGAGCAAGTTAATTATGAAAACGATCTTCATCAAAAAAGACCTATTAAGAGAAAAGAAGTTAAAGACTATATATTCAATTGGAGAGCTTAATGATATTTATCTCATATTACACAAAAGACACCCCTTATAAAGCCGTGATGAACGATTGTCTACTTCCTTCATTAAAGGAATGGGGTTTAACCTATGATATTGAAGCTATTGAAGATAGAGGCAATTGGCAGAAAAATACCGGCTATAAATGTGAATTTATTAAGAAAATGCTACTCAAACATAAGAAATCTGTATGTTTCTTAGATAGTGATGCTCTAATCATGCACTATCCCGCTCTCATATGCTCTCTAACGAACGATTTCGACTTAGCCTATCACTTCTTCAACTGGTACGGTCATTGGCGCAACCAGTGGGATAACACGTCTAAAATAGAGCTATTATCAGGCACTATGGTATTCAATTATAATAATAAGGTTCTTGCACTATTAAATGAATGGATATATCAAGTTAATTCGAATATTAATAAATGGGAACAAAAGGTATTAGAAGAGATAGTTTATGCAAGAGATGATCTAAATATCATTGATTTACCAGCAGAATATTGTACTGTTTTAATGCAGGATAACTCAATTCCTAAATATGTTAAAGACCCGATTATTATTCACACACAAGCCTCCAGAAAATACAAACATTGGTGGAGAGATAGAAAGATTCAAGAAGAACGAGATAGACTTGACAAACAATAAGAAAATATGTTATACTTGAAGTATGAAAATAGATATAGAAAACATATTTGCTTTATTAACTATTCTAATTTTTATTGCATGTATAGTATTAACGGGATGCGATAACATGAAATGTGGACCTAAAGTAAAAGTGAATCTTAAAACAGGCGAAAAATATATTGGCTTTAATTGTAATGGAGATTGGTAATGATATCATTATTGATTGGTGGATATTTAATATTGTTTACACCACATTGGGTATGGGGAGTCATTATAATATTCTTTACTAGAATAAAGATAAATTAATACAAAGGAAAGTAATATGTATAAAATAGCTTATATAATGATGTTGGTTGGGTTTGGTTATCTTTCCGCTTCTGCACCTGATATTAGAGGGAAGATTATAGGATTACTATGCTTTCTATTAAACGGAGTAATATTTTGGAAGTAATTGAAGCCTTAAAATTAGGATTTATTTATGCTTATGATTTCTGGAATATTTTCTTTTCGGGGTTATCTAAAGTATTCATTGCAAATACTCTTATCTATACGGCAGGTATACTTTGGGGCATTGAATTAATTCCACAGGTAATAAAAACAATTAAGTCAAAGAATGTAGAAGGTATAAGTTTAGCATTCTTTATTATGTGTTTATTTTCTTATGTTATTTATATAATTGGGAATTTATTATTAGGAAATAAGAATATTGTTATTGCTCATATTCCTTCATTGTTATTTAATATGATTATGATTACTTTATTAATGAGGTATAAGAAAGGATAATATTATGTCTAGAAAAGGAGATTGCGGTAAAACACCAAGAGTAGGAAACCCAGGGGATGAAAAACCTAGTGGTAGAAGACCAAGAAGAGATCGAGAAAGATAAATTATGAATGAATTATTTACATTATTCGCTTTATTAAAATTAATATCTATTGTGGTGAACGTCGCTTTAGTTGTATTCTTTCTATGGTGTTGGTATATGTGGTTTTATGTAAATAAATATGTAGCTGTAATTGTTCCAATTATACTTGTTTTAACTTTAATGTGGGAGTGTTCAAGATGACAAATCAAGAAATCGCAAATGAATTAAAAGAAATAAATAAACCTACACTTGTTGGTATTTTAAGTAATGGTAAAAGACAATATGGGGTTAATGAAAAATTAGATAAATTAATAGAGAAACTTGAAAAATAATGTTTAAAATATATTTTATAAATAACACAACGATAACAGAAGATAAATGTAAATGGGATGATCTACCTAAGATTCCAGTTGTTCAAATTGATTATGATTTAGGAAATAATAAGATTGTGAGATTAGCTGGATTTGAAAAATATATTGTATTTAAAGAGTTTCATAAATTTCCATTAGGAGGACCAAAAGAAGATGTTTTATCTACAATAAATATATTAGGGAAGCACAAAGAAAATGTGTATCAATTCTCAATGAATGTTATTAAAAGGAAAGCTCTTCAAAGGAAGGGGATTTGGGGGAAAAAGGAATTTGCTTCATTGAATTTTAATGCAGTTTTACAAAAATTTGAATTCGGCAAGGAAAGACCATCAAATCACGATTTATGGATAGATGGAGTAAGCTCTCTTAAACCAACCACTATGTTAATCTAATTGTATTCCCTCGGATTAACAAAAGTAACTCTTAATTTTCCATCATAAATTTCTTCAGTATTATAAAATCTCATAGTAGCCATAAGTTTTACTTTTTTATAATTTTCATCTGATTCATCTGCAATATCTTCAACTATAAAATTATAATTTTGAGGCGCTAAATACGAAGTATTGTTTGTACCATCAGTTGTATTTCCACCAGTAAGTCTATAAAACATAGATATATTTAAAAAAGGAACTAATCTTATATCGAATTTTTCAAAGGTTATTGTCCAGTATATGTATTGTTCATCGTCATCATATGTTGTTAATGTAGTCCATTCAGTAGAAAAGTCATTACTCTTTTTAATTGAGTATACAGTAGCATTGTTTTTATTTACACTTTTCTCTAATGCATCATCTCTATCTTTTTGATCTTGAGCATCTTGAAAATTAGATATACCTTGATTATAACTCTTGTTAATTTTATTTATTATAGATATGAATTTACCCATTATAGATATCTGTTGCTTTCTGTATTATAGGTTGCTGGATTATTATAGCCGACCATTAATTTTGCAGAAATATCTTTTTTTCGTGCATAATAATAAGCAAGTGATATCTCTGTGGTGACAAGATCAAGATATGTCCATCTACCTGCTAATTCTGGATAACTATAAACTCTGTTATAAGTGGTATTTGGAATATTTTCTTTTGCGGAACCCATAACATAAATAGTTCCTCGTATGTGTAAGTCAAATTGATTATCGTTCTTTTTTGTCCAAGTATATGCGCTAGAATTAAAATCAATAGTTGTAGAATCTTCATCCGCTTTTCCTGGGTTTTGTGGATTTTGTGTAAATTTAACTTCACTATAAGGCAATGAGCCACTTGCATAACTTGATGAAGCTGGCATTTGATCTAATCTAAGAGGATTTGTGCTAAATATAACTTCGCCAACTTTAGAAGCACTATACCACAATCTCCATTCTTTGAGATTCCAATCCCATGAACGAGTTCCTATCCAATCCTCTGTAACACCACTAATAAAAAATGATGATCCCCATCTAACATTATATGTATCATCCAAATCATAAGTATGACTATAAACACTATCTTTATAAAGTTTTCCTGTCATGTTTATTATAGTAGCTGAGTTTATTTTATTTCCAAAAATTCTTGCTCTTCTTGTTACATTTTTTTCTACAACATCAGTAGTAACAATATTACCTAATCCGTCATCTGTATAAGTTCTTCTAAGATAATATCCTTTGCCTGTGACATACGAAGGAGATATAGAATCAATAGCGGAACATACAAACATATAATAATCTAAATAACCAGGAACTCCAACAGACGGAGATGTATCATAATAAGCAATGACCTCTATAGGATAAGATGACGTTATTTTATAAGTAGAACCTCCTGATGTCCATTCCATACCGCCTTTATACCATTTACTTGCGGTTGATGAAGAAAAGGCTCCTGTATTTCTATCCTCTTCAGTTTTAAATCTATTTGCATAACTAGTTCCTTTATATATTACAGTTGAATCTCCTGTTACTTCATAATTTGAACCATTATATGTACGATAACTACTAACTGGGTCGTACTTAGTCATATCTTGACCAGATGCATTTTTAAATAACATACAGGGTTTGGCGAAGGGAATCTGATCTTCTGTTATATCAATTGTTTCTCTGAAATAAAAATCAATTCCTATAGGAACTAAGTCATCTTCATTAGCAGAACCAAAACTATAATCAGAAGTTATTCCATATGATAAAATATTTGTCATAATATCTCCGCTTTAATCCAACCAGAATCATAAAGTGTTTTAGTTCGTTTAAAATCATTACCAAAATGAAATGGTTTTGAAAACAAGTTAAAATTTTTTCTATTTTCAATAAGATTTTTTTCTGTGTTTTTGAAAATTTTTGATAATTTATTTTTTACAGAATTAAATTTCATTATATATTATCTCTCATTAATGAAGCAAAGATTCTAGGATTTGTTGATTTAATTTTTATAGTGGCATACACAGGAGCTATACGAAAATCATCATAACCAGATGCGTTTATTACATAAAGAACACCATAGATACTAATTTGTAATTTTTTTGTATCTTCAGCTCCTATTGTATAATTTTCCCATGCATGAGTAAATGTTGTTACCCATTCATCTGAATTCGTTGTAGAATAACCTGGCGATGTTTCGAAAAAACAATAAAGATGTAGAGAATCTAAATAAGCATCTGGTAAACCTGTAAAGATATGCGAAGTTTGATGTGCTGTATAGTTCATTATTTTCTTATCAAATAAAACAATCTCTTGCCCACTTTTATTAAAATAAATATCGTTTTCTTTTGCTGGCTCACCAGAAACTGTTTTAAGAAGATTAGTATTTTGAATATCTTTATTATAAATAGTATTTATCTTATTTTTTAATGTAGAATATGGTTTCATTATGCTGGATACTCATCTCTGTTCATATCATATTTAGAATAATTAAGTACATTTTCTTCTTCAAAAAGATAAGCATCGTCATCTACATTTGGATATGTGTCATCTAATTCTTCTAATTCTTGTTGTGACTTTTGATTATCACATCCAAGAGTAACTTTCATAGTTCCGGAATTAATTGTTATTGTTTTAACTCCAACTGGGAATCCGTTATTTCCAGTATAAATATTGGATGTTGTTGTGTTTGTAACATTAATGCGAGAAAGAAGTTTCACATTATAATAATAATACGCATCTAAGCTTATATCTATATTTGCAGATGTTATAGGTAATACTTGTCCATTAATATTTTTAAGTTTTTCATATTCAATAGCGGCTATTATTTTACAATAATCAACATAATTATAACCTTCATCTTTTGTTCTATATAAACCATCGCTACGATCAACCCATTTATCTTTTGTAATTTTTATTCCGTTTTGAGAAGATATTACATTGTATGGAGCAGAGCCTAAAGAATAACCTAGCTGATCTTTTACAGCATCATAGATAAGAGATTTTTCATTATTAGTATAATTTATCCCCATATCAGAGAAACTTTGTAATGTTTTAAAGCCCGATTGTATATCTCCTGAAGCATTAAGATAATTACTTGATTTTAAAGCTGTGATTATACTGGCTGTTGGTGTTATACCAGTATCATCAAAATCAGAAGCAACAACTGTCCCTTCTCCTAAAAGAGTAACGATATCATCATACTGACGTTGATATTTATAACTTATTCCAGTTATTTGCCATGCATCAGCAGAAAGACTACTTAAACTTTTCCCAATATATCTACTCGTCCCCCAAGTTCTTCCAGTAATATAATTTTTTGCTGTAGCAAACCAAAAGTATATCCAATTTTGTTTAGGGATAAGTGTTCCATCTTCAACCTTTTGTGCGTCTACAGCTACATCATGAAAAGAAGCCCATCTTGAAATAGACTGTTCTATTTCTTCGCCCAGAGAAATTCTAACACCCTTATAATAACTTGGGTTTGGATTGTCACTATCAATTAATGGATTATCTATATTTACATCATTAATTAAACAATGATATAAATGAATTTGTTCATTTACACTTGGTAATGGAATAGATATAGAATTTTTAAGTGAAGATGATATTGTTCCAAAAGCTGTAACAGTTACAGTTTCAGTATCACTATTAACAGCTAGAGAAGAAACGGTTCCAGTAAATTCCGTTGTACCATCAATTAAAATTATAACAGCATTATTATTAGTGATTTGTGAGCTAGTTCCTACATTATCATAATCCAATTTATCATGTCTTCTATTT
>Ga0307928_10000850_pt1 | contig 22951 bp, 23 predicted proteins | sample AceLakmetagen232_FD_201815 | JGI IMG/M metagenome (GOLD analysis project Ga0307928, IMG submission 201815) | Saline water microbial communities from Ace Lake, Antarctica - #232 | ecosystem: Environmental > Aquatic > Non-marine Saline and Alkaline > Saline | place: Antarctica: Ace Lake... | reverse complement strand
TTCATCTGCACTAGCTGCTGGCTCAAATGCAGTTACATTACATTCAGCATATACCTTACGATACATATTGTTCGTAGTTCCACCATCGAATGCTCCTGATGCTGAACCTGCCTCTGTACTTAATGGTACTAATGAGCCACCATCTATAAATGTTACAGTTACACGATAGTCTGATTGACTTGAACCACTTGTGAAATCTGAACCAGTTCCACCCCAGAACATCCTATCCCATTGTTCATCGGTTATAGCGATATCAAATGATATCTCACCATCTTCTTGCGACTTCTTTATCTTTACTTTAGCGTCGCCAAAATATGGGTCTGATGTAATATCTCTACCGAATCCCGATTCGGAAAACGATGATACTTGCGTTGTTATGTCTATTTCGGAGCCACTGTCTCCTTCTTTACCTATAGCTATTAAAGCCTTATCTGGAAAAAATGCGTTTGCCATTTTTCTTATTCACCTTTGTTTTGTTTTTTATTTAATTGTCAATTCTTCTTTTCTTTTCTATAATATAATTGCACGCTTAATCATGTTATCATAATCCTGTAATGCATGACTTTGTATACTTTTGTACGCATGATGCATAAACCGTACTCCTCGTGGAAACCTGCTTGCTAAGCCCTGTCCACCCGATGTCTGTTTATTATATGCTGTAAATCTACTAATTCGACTGGCATTACCGCCAAAACGATATTCATACCATCGTTTTAAATCACCTGGAACATTTGACTTGTTGAATGTCTGTGGTATCCATTTCCCTAATTCTATCATACTTGCATATGTTGCATTAGCTGAAACTCGCCATATAACTGCACCCTTTCCTGATGAAGGTTCTGGCGTTGATTCAATGGAACTTATTAAATATCCAGTATATTCTACACTATTTAATGATAGGAAATTCTTTGCATCACCTTCGGCAGCCATTGCCAGTGAACGACCAACATCTTTAAGACCTCTAGTTACACGTTTTCTAACTGAACGTATTTTAATGTCAGTACTACGATTCTTTAATACGAACTGATATCGTAAAGGTCCTGCCATCGTTAAACCTTCCTATATGAAAATGATATTGGAGTCATACCTAGCCGAAAACCCGGCTTATCTGTTGGTGTAGTCACATTCGACATTGAACCAAATGTTGGATTATATATGCCTGTAATTGCGCTACCAGTCTCTCTAACTGCATCACGCACCTTCTCTAAATAGTGACGGACGAAACCATCATTCTTATATGAGCCAGTAGTATCACCATACACGTTTTGATTAGACGTCTTCGTAATGAAATATACATTGAATACTACGTCATTAACGTATGAGAAATTTTGCCCAAAAGATTTATCGTGTGGTAAGTCAGACGCCAGTTCTACAAATATTTTTGGAAACTTGCCTGTCCACCTAATCTCGTCATTGAAAGCGAAGCCATCACTGTTTCTATTAGATGAGCCTATAGGGTCTACTAAGTAACTACCATTATTTAAAAAGGTTACAAAATTATCTGAAGCTGTTTGTGGTTCCATTATAATATAACTCTCCCGAGACGCTTTCTTTTATTTCAACTATGTTGAAATGAACGTTTTAGATGATTGATATCCCATCAATCGCTCAAAATTGACCAGTATCGTCCTGTACTATTGTACGGTCCGCTGACCTGGTATCTGTTAATGCCGTTGAACTTGAGCCTATCACTGATACTGAAAGTTTTTCAGTAAGCTGCTTCTCAATTTCCGACATCTCTTCTTTTAAATCTTCAATCTGTGCTGTAAATAAATCGCCACCCTGAAAGGATTTTAATACATTCATTACACGAATTGAGGCCTTATTAATTGTATAAATATGTACATCTTCTGGAATCCACTTAACAAAGAAGCTTTGCCCAGATAGTGCCGTTACAAATGATGAGCCTAATGTGACATATCCATATTGTGTTGAGGTTGTGTAGCTGCCGGTATCAATTGTGGAACCGCCCATTGTGGCTTCCACCATTTTGTAAACACGCCGGTCATCGCCAGTGAAATCATATTTATAAAAGTTCGTAACGATTGACGTCTGCGTCTTTCGTGCCGGGTCTCCCCACTTACTGTATACGTAGTTAGATACCTGACGTATAATACTGTCTATGTCATCATCTGACATTTCATTATTATTGACGCCAGCTATCAATTTTACTTCATCCGTAGTGCATAAATCTGATATCTTTCCCATTTTTTCTCTTCCTTACTTATATACTATTTTTATACTATATAAATGTTTCGTTTTGCAAACGACTAATTAATCAAATTCACTACGTAGTTGCGGTCGTCCATCATACATACATATTGAATCTGGTTTAAGTATGCCATCATCATCTAAAAAACATGGAAGTATTGCTCCTGATTTTGTTTGATACTTAACCATACCCTCTTGCATAATCATCGTTGTAGTTGTTGTTGATAATGATGTAGTAGTAGTTTTATCTATAACTCTCCAATCTAATCCTTCACATCTAACATAACCTTTACGGTCATCTGAGTTAGGATAACACGTCAACCCAGTACTTGAAAACCTGTCACAATAAGCATCAAATTCTGGTGTTCCGTCAATAAAACAAGTGTGAGTAGAGTTGGGGTCAGGAATATAACCATAAGCTGTTAAAAGTAATAACAATGTGATTCCTGCAATATATCCTTTATCTTTCGTTTCCATCTTAATATACCTTTACTAATTTAGTTTTATATAAAACTTTTCTTTCATCTTTTATTTCTATATTAATACAAATAAAATGTACTATTGTTAAAGCGATTATATTAAATAATATATACCAATTATTGTTCCTAATATTGATAATATTATTTTTTTCATGTTGTAAACCAACTACTACTTCCGTCACTTATTAATGTTACTTCTCCATAATTAGTACTTATTGTATTGGAAGATGCCTCATCTATTGTTTCTGCATTTTCATCTAAAGTTAATACTATTGCATAACCATCAATCGCTTCTCCTGTATAGGCATTTAAATAGTGAGTTAAATCAATTTGCACTACTGAATTATCAGTTCCTCTAACTGAATCAAATTCTAAAGAAGTACCTTCTTTTGTTATAGTAGTACCATCAACGGAAAGAACTACTGCATAACCTGGTCCAAGATAACCTACACCATTATATATATTCAAATAATGTGTGTCATCTATTTTTACTAATGAATTCCAAACAGCTTGAACTGGTTCAAATTCTAACGCTGTGCCTTTTGTTATAGTAGTACCATCAACGGAAAGAACTACTGCAACACCAACACCATTAGAATATGCATTCAAATAATGTGTGTCATTAATTTTAGCTAATGAATTCCATTGACCCTTAACAGTATCAAACTCTAACGCTGTGCCTTTTGTTATAGTAGTACCATCAACCATTAAAACAACAGCAAAACCATCACCATCATTACCATAATAAGTATTTAAATAATGAGTATCATTAATTTTAGCTAATGAATTATATCTTCCCAGGTTTTCATCAAACCGAAAAGATGTACCATTAGTAATTGTAGTTCCATCAACAACAAATACTATAGCTCTACCCTCAGTCTGGTCATCTGCGAAAGTACATAAATAATGTGTAGAATTTATTTGTGACAATGAAAGTTCTTGAACATTAAGTGGAAAAAATTCTAACGCTGTGCCTTTTGTTATAGTAGTACCATCAACCATTAAAACAACAGCAAAACCATCTGAATCTACACCCCTATAAGCATTCAAGTAATGAGTATCATTTATTTTTATTAATGAATTATATTCATTATATACAGTATCAAACTCAAAAGCTGTATTTGCTGTAATTGTTGTTCCACTTACATTTAATACTATAGCAAAACCATCATAATCTGCACCTTGATAAGTATTTAAATAATGAGTATCATCTATTTTTATTAATGAATTATATAGACTATTAGTAGTGTCAAATTCTAATGAAGTTCCATTACCTAAACTAGAATAATTTATTTCCTTAAAAGTGTTTATAATAATATTATTTGTTCCAGCCAAACCACTTTCATCATTAATGTATAATAGCTTTTCTCCAAAATCTGCAGTAGATGGAAGTGTAAGTGTTCTTTCTAAATCTGTATTAGTTACACCAACATATGTATCAGTTGATAATATAGTGTAATTTGTTGCTGTTGTTGTTCTTGTAAAAGTTGAACCCCCAGCAATTATACATCCTGTTGAATCACATACTCTTCCAGTTGTATTAAAATCTCCCGTACCATCTAAGAAATAGTCACCACTAAATGTTCCAGTCAAAATATCTCCATCTTCATTAACATAAGTTGTTGCTAATTCTGTAGTGTTCATAAAAAACAATCCTTCGATATTTCTTGTTGTATTGATTTGAGTGTTTCTTGTTATTGTTGTTACATTACCTGCTAAAGCATAAGTTGTTCTGTTAAATTGTATAATATCTACTGCTGCTGAATAACCGTCTGCATTGATAGTTCCTTTTGGTATTGCAATAGTAAATTTAGTTCCATCTGTTCCATAAAGTACATTACTTGCTCCACCAGTTAATGGTGCCGTTGTTGCAAAATCTCCTAAAATACTATATAATTCTAAAGCACCTTGACCTGTATCAAGTGTTGTTGCATTGATATAGTTTACTCCATAAATGCTATAAGAATTATAATTTGTATTATCATATACTCCATTATCTGCTATAACCAGTGCTGCAGCTATAAGTATAAAAAATATGCTTATCATTATATTAAATTTTATTTTCATTCTCTTATCCCCAATCCGCTTTTTTTGCACCATTAACAAATAGTTCAACTTTACTTGTTGCACTATTATAAATGAAATATGTGTCTCCACCACTTCCTTCTAAATTTAATTTTTTATCTGAAGCTACATTCATAGCTTCTGTGAGTGTGATTGCCCCTGTAACTGTTGCTGTTGTTCCATCATAAGTTAGTCCCGTGGTTCCTTCAATAGTCCCATTGCCAGTCCATACTCCAACCTGATTATCGACAGGTGTACCAACTTTAGAAACATCACCATTATTTCCATTTGCAGCAGCAGTTATTAATCCTTTACCATTAACTGTAATATTTGCATTTGTATAAGCACCTACATCTGTATTAACTGTTGCTAATGTTAAAGCATCTGAACCTGTTGCATCTCCCGAATGAGTTGCATTAGTTACTAAACTTGAATAATTACTATTAACCGCATTGTCACCACTGTTAGTTCCACTAAGATTATCTAAATTAGTAATATCTCCAGCGACAACAAATTTATTTGCACTTGTTGAATCATCAATATTGTCCGCATCATCCGATGCTTTAATAAATAATTCTGTTAATTTTTTTCCAGAATCTTGAATTAGTTTTCCAGTTGTTAAATTAAATGAAGCTAAGTTATCATCAACTGCAGTGGCAGGTCCAACCACATCTCCTTGACCCACTGATGAAAATTCTAAAGCTGTTGCTCCTGCATTTACAACTGGTACTTGTCCAACTGTTCCAAAAGTACTAGGCGTATCTGTTAAACCTAAAAATGTAGTTACCCCTGTACCGCCTGCACCACCGCCAGCAGATGTATTAGGTATTTTACCTCTTAAATCTTCGGTAGCATATAAAGTCCAAGTTCCACCATTATTAATGAAAGTGAATCTTGCTATTAAGAATCCTGTTCCTTGAAATATCTTTGGAACTTCATATACTGAATAGTTAAGTGCATCAGCTGTTGCTCGTTCAGGTCTATATTTAGAGTAAGTACTTGTTGGTAAGTTACCCATTAATTGTGAAGTTTCTCCAGTTTTATTTGCTATTCCCCATACAACAATACTAAATGATGTATCATTCAAACTATCACCATTTGCATCAGTTGTTAAACTTTTTAAATCAGTTACTTGAGTATATGCTGTTGGATGATTTACTATATGCATATCATTTGTTGGCATTGATTTTGCTGGATATGTATGTGCGTGCATTTGATACACAACACCTTCAGTAGTTTGAACATAAGCATGAGTTGGTAATCCTGTCAATGTTCCTTCTACTCCTGAATCCCATTGAGCTTCTAACAATCGTATTCTTGTACCTAGATGAACTACATGTCCTTCATCATCAGCTAAATCATTATTAATATTTTTGTTTTGTAAAGCTCCATCTGTAGCTGTTAGTGCAGCCGTTTGAACAACTACTTCTGCTACTGGTATGTGAGATGCTGTTGGATAACCACTTGTACTACTATTTAATGAATAATCAGAACATAATATATAAATATAGCTTTTCTGAGGATTAATAGCTGTTCCAGCTGTAATTGTAACTGTTACTGGTGTACTTACATCTAATAAATGCCATCCATCTTCACATAATAAAGTTAAAGTATCTGCACTATCACTAGCTGATAAACTTCCTGTTATTGTTGAACCATCACTTGTAACAAGTAAATCCATATTTTCTCTACAAGTTCCATTCCAGAAGTTTTCAAATGTATCTTCTTTGGCTCTTCGAGCATTGACATTAATTACACCAACTGTTGCATCTTTGATTACAGTTCCACCTATAAATATTTCATAACCTGGAAAATCTGGTGATGTATTAGTTAATTCTCCTGCGGTTGTAGCACTTAAATATAATGGAGAACCTAGTGTAAAAGAATTAGTATTCATAGTAAGTTGACCAGTTCTTATAGCAAAACCTACCTCACCATCAGGAATATCCATGGTTGTCATAAGAACGCCATTTCCAAACCCTGTATATACATCGGCTTTTGCTAATGTTATACTTTGATAATTACTTGTAATACTAGAAACTTTAACTGCTTTTCCATTATCAATTTGAGTTCCTGTATCGTTGTAAACTATAACGTACATTTCTTGCCCAACCTGTAAAACCGGTCCTAATCCAGTTGGTACATTTAATGTTAATTTGTCCGCATTCCAAGTTATTTCTTGTCCATCTTTAAATGTTACTCCCTTTACATCTGTAATATTATTATCATTAAAATCTATATCTCCAGACAAAGGACTTTGTAATGCTGTATCTGCTAAATTTAAACTATCGTTTGTACTAGTATCAAGCTTCGTCTCATCAATCGTACCATCTTCTATATATTTTCCTTTTATTTGTGCCATTTATAATCCTCTCTCTTTCAACCGGTTTCCAGAGTTTTATCATCGGTTATAATTAATTTAATATGAATATGTTACCATTAATTTATCAGTATTAACTAATAGTGCCGCAAGTCCTAATCCACTCCAATTAATTCTGTTAATATCAGAACCATCTGTAATTATTGTAAAATCTACAGTATATTCTTGTGGTATTCCACCTACAGGACAAACACTAACAGCAGTTGCACTTCCAGGTACTTGTGTTAAATCATCATTATATGCGTTTGAAATATCAGTTGCATCTAAAGTAACGATTTCAACTATTCTAGTTAATCCAGAAGCTGCTGCTTGAAATGTAGGAGCCATCCCTGCACCATTAGATGTTAATACTTGTGTTGCATTTCCAGTTGTTACTACTGCAGGTCCACCTGCGTCATCCCAAGTAATAAGTTGTCCATCTGTACCATCAGCTAAATCAGCTACATCAATGTTTGATATTGCGTTCCCTGTTCCGTTGGCATCGATAGTTTTGTTAGTTAGGGTCTCAGTCCCATCACTAGTAATATATTTACTATCAGCTACTGCTTTCGCTGTAACCATTTTAACATTATCAGTTCCAGTATTAACTTCTGCACCAGTTGCAACAACCTCATCACCACTATTAATGCCTGATAAATTTCCTAAGTTTGTTACATCAGCTGCAGTTACAAATTTTGCATCTCCTTCAGAAATATCATCTGTATCATCTGCTGATGTATCAAATACATTAGCGACAGCAATGCCACCATCTGCAATTAATGTTCCAGATATTCCATCAAATGTTGCTATATTAGTAGTTACTGCACTTGCTGGTCCAATAACTGCACCATCGATATTAACTTGTAATATGTTCCAAAATGTTCCTACTGTTGCTTGGTCTCCACTTGCTGTACTATCTGCTGTACAAATGAACATATCGCCTACTTCAACAACTTCTCCTGAAGCTCCACCAATTTTTCCAGCCGCACTTACTTTATAAGTTTCACCGGCATCTGCTGCTGGATAATTTGGATTAGCCGAACAATTGGTTGCACCTTTGTAAACCAGTGCATCTGCTGCAGTTATAATATTATCACAATAAGTTTTAATTGCATCTGAACGAGCTAATGTTGTTGCACCACCAGTTAATGTTGTTTCTATTGCTGTAATATTATCCAATAAATTTAATTCAGTAGATGTTGCTGTTAATGCTGACCCACCATTTAATATAGGACTTGTTAGTGTTTTATTGGTTAATGTTTCAGTTCCATCTGTGTATGATAATTTACTATCTTTTACCGCTTTAGCAGTAACCATCTTAGTATTATCTGTACCAGTATCAACTTCTCCTCCTGTAGCAACTACTTCATCACCAGTATTGATTCCAGAAGTATTACCTAGTAAAGTTTGTTGAGCAGATGTTGTAAATAAGTGTGTCGAACCTTCGGTTATATCATCCGAATCATCTGATGTATGGTCAAATATATCTGCACCAACACCTATAGATAATGTTTCATTCCCACCACCATTATTTTCTGTTAATGTGGTTTTTCCCGATACAGCTAATAGTTTACCATTAAGAAATCCTGGAGTAGTGTCATCAGCACTAACTTTTACATCGTGAGCTTCAGTAGTATCTGGTGCAATCCATGTAAGTTTATCTGTTGAATCTTTGTATTCTAATAGATAACCATCACTAGGAGAATTAGATATATCTAATTTTTCTTCCGTAATTGTGTCATCATCAATGTATTTTCCTTTTAATTTTGCCATTTTTTTTATCTCCTAGATATAAAATATTTTTAATTTGTCTCCCAATTCTAATAATGATTGTAATGCATAAGTATTCCAAAAAATTTGACTTCCACTCACACTGTAATCAATACCCTGTTCTGCTTTTATACCAATATTATCTATAAATACTCTTATACTTTGATTATCAACTATTGTGCCAACGACTTCAACATATTTATTTGATAAATCGGTGGCATCTAAAGTAAATAATTCATATTTACTAACGGCAACTGATGGTGCAGTACTTGTTGTTACATTAACACCGATACCATCTGTAGTGGTTACACTAATCCCTGTACCATCATTTATAGTAGTATTAATTTCATTAGCCATTTTGTATTATTAAACTGATTCTCGCTCAGTTACATCTTGTAAAATTTTGAATGTACCAACAACTAATGTGGTTATACTTCCAGACGTATCAAGCCACTGCATATCATAAGAATATGAATCTGCAGCCATACTACCAGTTTCGGAATGAAATAGTGTGAACTGTGTACTTCCTAGTGTTGGTGCTGAATGCGTTGTAACATTTTTGGTTATCCATGCCGCGCTATCTGGGTCTGTTGGTTCGGACTTTACTGTAAAAAATACAGTATAACCAGTAATATCTACTGGACTGCCAGCTGAATCTTGAAAGGTTGCAGTGAATGTTTCATCATCGCCTTGGTATACGGATATATTATTTGCCATTTTAGTCGGATATTCTATTATATAATAATAAAATTAAAAAATAAAAAAAAAATAGATGTGCTTTCGCACACCATGTACTAGTTCTAATCGACACAACGAAGTATACCGATTGCTCCAGCGACTAGGACATCTGCCTTAAACATTATGTCGAAAATTTTATATTTTCCATGTTTAAGTCTGTCATCGACAGTTGATACGCCGAATCCAGCCATCTTAGTTGCTAATGCACCTGCAATTCTACTATCGAAGATAGCCACTGGGTGTCCTGTTGAAGAATAATATCCAGTTGTACCAGCATTGACCAATTCAGTTACAACAACTTTACAGCCGTCATACCATTCAAGGTCACCGTTTGCATTAAATCGCGCTTTATTAGTAACTCTATATGTGTCTCCCCTAAGGTCACTTGAAGTGATTAGTTGAGAATGTTGATTTGGATGCATTAAAATCGTATCAACATTTCTAGGGTTAGACCCAGTTGTTAGAGTTGCCTTCATTTTACTCAAACTAGTAAAGTCAGCATATGAACCTGTTCCTACTGAACCAGTACTTCCTGCATAACTTGTACCAACTACTATAATACCTGTAGTATCAATCCAAGTTGAATTATCAGCTGCAAAAATTGCATTGTTAATAGCATCTTGGTCGATTTTCTTACCGACATTTTGTGCGCCTAGTTTTGCATATAGTTCAAAGTCTGCTTTGTTAGTCAAAAGGTCAACTGCATCAGTTACAAAAATTGCTGCACTGGATAAGACCGGTGTAAGCTTTCTGTATGTTACTGCAGAACCTTCAGTTACTGTTATGTCAGAACCTGTATCTGAACCTGTGCCACTTATGTCAGTCCACGTTAAGTCGAAGTTATCCATTACTGGAAATACGACTGCATCTACCTGACCAGGTACTTCTTTACGCATTAAAAGATTGTATTCATCCACCACTAGTGTATGCATACCGGACAGAACTGCATCAGCATAAATTTGGTCCGCTGTGGAACCTGCTGTATCAATAACTGCCCTTGTTGTTAAATTTGGGACATTACTTGCCATTTATTTTCACCTTAATTTTTATATTTATTTAGCGCCCTGCATCTTCTGGAATAACATATCAGTTATTTCCTGTGATGACATTTCGCTTCGCGGTTTATCGACAACTACTGCCTCACCGCTAGTTATCGCAGATGGTTGAGTTACTCTATCAGCCTGTTCTCCCAAACGTCTATCTAATACGCCAGTTACTTCCTCTAGTGCGCTCTCACTAAGTTTTGAAAGTTCAGTTTTCTTTTTTTCAAAGTCGCCTTCTTCAACTATACCAGCATTAACATATTTTTTAGTTAAACTATCCAATATTGTATTACGCTGTATATTTACTTTCCGTTGACGTTCTTCTTCTATAGTACCCAATCTTCGTTCAATTTCTTCAAGTTGTTTTTCTTTAATTGTAATAACTTCTTCCTTTGCACGAAGGTCATCTTGTGATTTTGATAGTAATTTTTTATTCTTATCTTCCACGTCTTTTACCTGTTCATTCATTGATTTTTTCATACTCTCAAGAGCAGTTACCTGTTCTTTATATTGTTCAATCGTTCTATCATTGGATGATAATTCTTTAAATGATTTTTCCAATTCTAAATACATTTTGGAAAACAATTCTCGCTGGTCACCTTGTAATTTAACATTAGCGGTGGCCTCATCAGCTTTTAGTTTTGCATCAGCTGCTTGACTTGCTATCTTTTGAAGTTGCTCATCTTTACCTTTAGTATCATCCGCTTTAGGCGGAACTGCAACTGGTTCTGTTCCATTATCATTTTCGTTTGGTTTCTCTTCTTTTCCCATATTATTCACCTGTTCTTATTTAATTATGCCATTAATTTTGGCTTTTTTATCAGCTTGACCATTAGGCAATAAAGATAATTCACCAAAATCTATATCTGTAGCGGTAGTCCATTCTATACCTGGCCAACTCGTAAATTGTGTATTTACTGAAACTTTATTTAAATTCTCACGCATGATTTCAATAGCGCTATCATTATCATCAATGATGCCAACGAAATCAATCGACTTGTTCTGGTCATTCCATATAACATCGACAACGGTACCAATACTTTTTTTACCAGTGTCATGATTAATGAAAATTGTTTTGCCGAGCAATCTATCTTTTGCTTTTATTAATTCCTCTGCAGTGTACATTACACGTCCACTATGGATGCCTTCAGATATTGCAGTACCCTCAAATCTTAATGGGAACTCGCCCGCATCTGCAGATAAGTTCTCTGAAAATCGTATACTTGAAATAAAGTCCCGGTCATCAGTCTTAAATAAATCCAGACGTCTTAAGTCCTTCGCAATCCTTTTTAAGGAATTTCCCAATCTTTTTAAATATATTGTCATTTTGTTTTAGTGTCTGTGTTATTATTGTTTTCATTGTTTATAAAGGTTTCGGTATCATCATCAAAAGTGTCCACTCGTTTGTGTGATTTACCCCTCTTCTTAAGTTCAATCACAATATCGTTATGTCGCTGTATCATATCATCTACCGAAATATTTTTAATCTTACCTTTTTTTGTCTGCATATATGTGTTGTGAAAAACAACATGTCTAAATACTAATTCATTATCGGTAAGATTTTTAGCATGAGTTTTATCTGTAAGTGTCTCCTCAAACGCCGTCTTCTTTGGTACCTTAATATTATACTGCTTCTTAATACCTTTTAAAAAACTCCCAAGTTCATCAAGATATTTATGTTGCGTCTCCTTCGACATCTTTTGTGGTGTCTTCGGTGGCACTTTCATCTGTATCTTCGACGGACTCCGTTGCGGTTTCGTCAACGACTTCTTCACCTTCATCTGTTTTCTCTTCATTTCCTTCATCCTTATCTTCCATATCTATATCAAGTGGCATCATAGCTAAAACTTTTTCAACTAAATCTGTCCTTCCCATATCTTCAAGCTTCTTAGCAGCATCAATTATTTTATTTATTGCAGTAGTCCTAGTATCAAGTTTATCGATTAAAGATTCACGTGCTGCTGCATATTTATTAAATGAGAATGATGGGATATTTTCCGTAAGGAACTCGTCTCCAAATTTTACCTTAAGAGCGTTCTCAAATATCTGACGTTCTATGGTCATTTCAACCATAGCTTCTTCCGCTACGGACTCTTCACGCATGAACTGTTCTTGAACATCTGTAGTTGATTTGTTTGTCGAATTACCCTGTATAGCGATTTTACCGTTTCTTCTGGTTACAAAATATCCAGTAGAGGTTTCAAAACAATATATCATTCCAGAATAATGTTCTTTCGTAACATGGTCTGCTTTATTTAAAACCGTTTCCCCTTTTAAGTTTTTATGTATAGATAAAGTATACATTTCTTGACAACCATTATAACGTTTATCTATAATTTTACGTATACCGGTTTTTAAACCTAATTTAAAATTTAAAATCTGTAACTGGTCTATCATTTTCTTAGATGATGAATAATATTCAACATGTCCATTATCATATAGCGAACCATCACCCTTTCTAAAAGTATCCAAAAACAATTTTATAGCTTCTGTATTTGCTTTGCTTGTAATTTCTATTGGAAGATATTTATTAAAAGACCGCTTACCAAATATTGATAAATATTTTGCAAGACCAACATTTTTAATTTTAAATGTTATAGATTTATTATCACGTTTATCAAGATATTCATAATAATCAAATTTAAGATTTTTTAAGATTCCACGAATCTCATCGGCATTCTTACCTTCATTTTGTGTAATACGAACCTGTCCATATACACTACATCCTTCACTAAAATACCAACCTAAAAATTTTATCATTTCTTTATATGGTAAATTTTGTTCAGGTACATCATACATTTTTGATTTATATGATGGAATAAAATAATCTGATTGCTCTTCAACATCAACAAAATTTCCATTAGTTTTAAATATTAAATATTCAGTATCAATTTCATCAGCACGTGTTTTTTTATACTCGGACTTATCAGAATATGTACGCCACAACATTTTATGATTTGGCGTGACTTTAACGTTAGTACATTTATTATCAAATTCATACGTATCGCCATCATGTTTATATAACTGCATATCTGTCGGCTTTTCATATTGTATTATATTAGTATCTTTATTATATACAGCAATTTCATCTGTATCTTTTATATCATACCAGAATTTCCAACCATCTTGTGTTAAGGTCTCTGTATCTTCTGTATAACAAGTTCCATCCAACATTAAAAATGGTTTAGGAATACCTAATCGAATAGTTAATAGATTCATGAATTTATCATGATAACCCTCGAATAACCCATTGCCTGGGGACAGCACATTAACGTCATTCCCTTTGGTCATAATAATGGAATCTCGCTCATTAATTTTATCCACATTCTTTGCAAATTCTATTAATGCATCCTTACTGGTAATCTCAGTGTTAAATTTATAACGTGGATTGCCTGTTAAGAATGCTGCCTGTGCAGCTGCCTGCTCAATGTTTAATAAATAATTTAGAACTGTAATAACGTATCGAATTAGTGAGATGCCTTCAATCTCATCACCCCAAGTATCGAATGTTAAGTGGGCAATCGTAGATGGTGGTAAGATTTTAACCTTACCATTATCTTGTGCCTTCGGTTGTAGAACATCATCTTTAACCGCATACTCACACATACCAACAGGCTGCTTAGTTGTCTTATCAAAAACAATTACTAAGTTCTCACCCTCATCAGACTTCTCTTTATAGAAGCCAAAATATACTGGATGTAAAAGTTGCACTTTCAGTATTCTGTTATCTTTTTTATTTTTGGTTCCAATTAATTCTGCCCACCCATTACCAAATGCGTAAGTGTTTTCAATTAGTTTTTTAAGAAATATTATGCCACCAGACTCCTTCATTAAGTCTTTACAATATGCTACCGCTTCCGCATGCTTACCTTTTATTGTGTAGCCACGTGAGACCATTCGATTGGCTTTTATCTCAATCCCCCTTGGGATAACTGGATGTAAATATAAAAGTCGCTCAATATTACGCGCATCCATCTCGGATACATTAACTTGAGTCGTCCCACCAACCAATACTGGTGATGGTGCCGTTTCTATTTTTGCCTCTTTTGGGTCTATCGACAAGTTTTGTTGCCGCATTATAAGTTCATTAAGAATAATTGTTTCTTTGTCCATTTTTTATTAAATACCGTGTTTTATTAAAAAATATAGCAGTATATACATATGTATATTTCCATCACTTATAAAGCTTTCGCTTTTTAGTCCTGACAGATGGCATATGCATCCCCAACTAGGAACTTTTGAGACGCCTGTACCGCCAACCATAGTGAATCTACTAAATCATCATGACCAGATATTGCCTCCATTGTTTCCTTACCACGTCGCTTCTTAACTCCAAAGTTTTGCAACTCTGTCCTCAATGCAGCAATCTTTGGATTGAGCTCCATCCCAGCATGCCGATTCTCTGGAATCTTAACACGCCCATTCTTCATCTCTGAAATTAAATATCTAATTGCACCCTCCTTCTTGGGCTTATCCGTCACAAACATTTCAACATAGCGACCCCTCTTTTCAAGGTCCTGAATTAAAGCCACCCCTACGTTATTCTTTTCAACAATGACAACACAATTATTATAATCTTTTGAAAGTTGCTCAAGAGTATCAACCTGCTCCGCAATTGGCATCCCCTTCACATGTACGATGTGCCGCACCATCTTAATATCGTTCTCAACTTCGAGCACCATAAATGCAGAGAAGTCCGCACTGGCTGCCCCACTCGTAGCAACGTCCGCCGCAACTAAGTAGTTCTTACCAGCAGTCCCAACATGCATATATTTATATTGATTTGAAAATACTGTATTCAATAATTCTGATGGAAATAGGGCCGTCTTATCTGAAATACATATACATAAATATTCTTGATTAAATGATATATCATCCATCCTACGTCGAATACCTGCAATCTCCTCACGCCCCCTCAACTCTGGAAACATTGGCGTCCCATCATGCTGCATAATTGGCACAACCTCAGAATAGAACCCTCTTGCGGACAACCCACCATCAACAATATCATTGTCGTTATCCATCATAAAGAAATGAAAAACATCATCAGTCGACTGCGGCGTCCCAACTAAATAGAACCGCCCGCCCTTCTTCTCAATCGTACTAATAAGAGCACGTTGAACATAGTTAATATAAAACTCATGAGGATACTTCCCATCATCACGTAAAATATCATCCGCAATACAGATATTTGCGTGTATACCACGAACATTACTACCGACTGACCTAGTATATATCCACCCATTATTGTAGTTAATCTCCTCGGCATTCCAATCCCCCTTCGGCTTCGCATCTAATATCTCGTTGGTATCAATGAAATATTTTAACTTATTAAAGTTTACCTTTACCTGTTTCCCCGTATTACATACTACGAGAATCTCAATCATCTCATATAGGTAGCACACATAAATTGGATACAAAATAGTAAATAAAAAACTCTTACCCATCCCCCTACTAGACAGTAGTGAAACGTGGTCATGCTGATTAATAATTTTAATCATCTTTGAGACGAACCTATTCCAAACCTTCTTATCAGTTGAAGGGTCCGGCCCTATAATGAATGTCACAAAATAAAAAAACCCACCCTTCTTATCATAGCATTTCTGTAAAAGATGCGCCATCAACTTTGCCCGCTTGCTCGGCTCCGTCAGTATTTCATCCGGCACCATGTCAGACCCTTTTGAAATGAGAAACTCCATATAATCGCGAAGAATCATCTCCTCCGTTCGATTATAATCCTTCTTCTTATTGAAGGCCATCGGTCCACCGTGCGTCAAAATCGTACCCAACACACATCCCTTTATCAAGTTCACATCCTTTTTTATATAATGTGCAATTCTTCATATGCGTATATGTATCCATATCAAAAAAACTCACATGTTCATTACATCTAAAATTATCAGCAAATGGTACCACCATAATAAATCGTTCAATTGCATGCGCTATTAAAAATTCTGTAATAGGATATACGTTTGTAAAATGCTCCATCGTATGACATGATATAATAAAATCATATACATCCGTATTACCTTGCATAAAATCTATAATATCTGCTGCAATAAACTCACCACCCTTAAATCGTTTCTTGCATTCTGTTATCATTACTGGTGAGACATCTAGCCCACACGGTATCACTTTTAATTTTGGCAACTCTTCAGCAACCCTCTCAAGAAGATCCGACAATAAGTCTCCGGTTGCACATCCAACATCTAATATCTTTACTGTGCCAGTCTCTGGTAGATGCCCCATCAACTGTGTAATGAGCCATTGCATTTTAAAAGGTGTCCGCACTGGCGCCCCCTTCATGTCCCAATAATTAGCTGTATTAATTCCCGCCATCTTCTGTCACTACCTCTTCATCAATATCAATGTCAATCGCATCCACCTTGGCAAGGAACGAATCCCTCTGCGCCGCCATCTTATCTGAAACTATCTTTGCCACATCCTGCCCAACATTTACATTAATCTCTGCCTGTGGCCCATCAAGGTGCCCAGACAATCTTGCAAATAGATGTATGTTCTTCAATATAGCATTATGTAGGTTAGCGATGGCCCCATACTCCTTCTCATCAACGGCCGCCTTCATAGAATACTCACAAAGCTCCTGCATGTGCAGCAACTTGTCTTTAAACATGAAGTTGGCCTCCGCATGCCGCCTCGCAACCTTCCGGTCGTCCTTAATAAGGTCACGCGTTATTATTTTATTTCTAATGATGAACTGCTCGATGTCCGCCTTAGTAAATTTTGTCAAAGGCCACCGCTCCACGAGCTGCGCAATGATACGTCCAACTGGTACATCATTCATCACTAAGTCGATGACGAGCTTCTCCGCCCCCACCTGCTCAATTAAACTCGGCGCCTCAGGCTTATCACAGAGCACGGCCGCACTAAACTTCTTCTGAAGTGGCCCCAACTCAATGTCCTCCATCAAGTCATCGGCGTACTCGTCCTTCTCCATTTAAATATCCTCATCAATTAGATGTAACTCCATAATTGCCCAATCCTCATCATTCATTTCTTCACCAACCTTACCAATATTGCTGACACCTGCAACTCGTCATCACTCGGCACCACCTTTCTAATAGTCGGCATATCCTCGGCCAACCTCTCATCATAAATTATTTGAGCATCTTTCCGCTGCTCCTCATAAGTCATTATCTCAAACCGCCCATCCTTAAAGAGCCCCCGCCACTGTGCGAGCGACCACCCATTAGTATCAAAATCAGGCATCGGTAAGTCCTTCACAATTGTATATACTGCAATCTCCTCGTTCGTAAATAGATGTTGAATAAATGGTATTGGCACTGACCTATATGCATGTGCCCCATACATAGAATTGTACAGTGGTCCAAAATGTAAAAATATTTGCCCACCCGGCCTCAATATTCGCCACATTTCATTCATGGCCTTCTTCGGCGCCATCACATGCTCCATCGCATTAAATGAATATATAACATCAAACGAGCTGGGCTTGAATCGCGTCTTGGTTATATCGCCACGCCCTTTGCCAACGCCATCAATATCGATGCTAGCCGCCCGCTTCCCCATCTCGTTAAGCCGCTTGGTCATATTCTCCGGCCCACAACCGAACTCTAAATAGTCCAGCCCGTGATTGCCAACATGCCCCAATACAAAGGCCACCCTATCAGCAACCCTTGCCGCAACGCTCTCATCATCATAATTGTAATCTGTCTCAAATATGAACTTGCTCGCAAGCTCATGAATCTTTTTTTGTGCAGCTCTCGCCGTCCTAGTATCGTTCATCTTCATCCACCTGTGGGTCCTCCTCGGGTAACGTCCACGACCCGTGCTTCCCCCACTTAATATTCTTAATCCGCCGCTCATCGGCCAACCTTCGCCACTTCTGGTGCCCCGTCCGCATCTGCCGCACACGCCTCCCACTCAAGAAGTCCCCCTCAGTAACCTCCCACACGTCTGCAAACTCCTGCACTCTGCAAAAGACCACCGGGTCATACTTCTCCAATATGTATGTCCCATCACGTATGGCAATATGCCGTATATCGTGCAGCAACCCAGGCCTATAATAGCTGTAGGTCACCCCTTTATGCCTCTGCCGGTCAACTCGCCCAAAAAGCAAGTGGTTCAATTTCGTACACGCACCTGCACTCCGCGTACTATATGTTATTTTGTACATTTTCTCTCATCATCTCTAACCTTTTTGGTACTTGGTTGCTTACAACTAAGTACCCGACCATAGTAGGCCTCCCCATCATAAATATAACAGTATGTGTCTTCCATCTTAATCAAACGGCCCCCTATCCTTTGGCCTCATCCGCGCCCGCACCCTCTCAAGTATCTCAGCATCCACTTCCGCATCCGTGGCCCTAAAGCCTAACTTCTTCTTCGGCGCAGCTCCAACTAGGTCTTCCATTATTTGGCACCATCATTTTTATACTTTATACCACACAAATCTAAAATCTTCCCAAGGTCCCCATTACACCACTTATGTAAAACTATATTATGTAATTTTGGGTCATCCCGCTCCATCCGTTGAAACCTATTAGGCTCCTTCTCCATATTAACACCAAAAGCACACCCAACACACCCAGTCCTATGGGCATTAGTAGTCACTAATTGGCCATCCTGTTCAACAATGTCCCCATATGCATCACAGTAATCAAGTCCGCGACTTTTAATATATTTTAAAACATCTTGCTCAGTCCAAAACCCCATAGGATGACAAACCTTCTTATCAAAATCAATGCATCCATGAGTAAAATAATTTAATCTCCGCATCCACCCTTCCTCTGCCATGACACCAATAAATGGTACCTCTCCAGTCAATCGATTATAACGCTCTACCGGGTCCTTCTTAAGATAAAAGCAACACCGGTCAGATACCTTTATACCAGACTCAAGTATAATTTTCCACTTCTCAGATATTTTAAATACAGACTTCCGCCCATCCTTCATAATACCTGTCATTAATTTTCGCTTAAATAGCGGACTCTTCGTCTTCCGCACCTGGTCAATGTAATGTGCCTGCTGCTTAGATGGAAATGGTATCCCATATTTCTCCCAAACTTGTAACATTGGTATCCGTGGTTTCAAAACAACATCGGCCTTCCTCAACGCATGCTCTCGCGTATCCAATTCCGTCCCCGTATCAACGAAAACCACCTTTACATCTGGATAACACGCTTTCACCAAATCAAGCATTACTTCGGAGTCCTTCCCCCCACTGTATGAAATATACACCTGCCCACCAAAAGCCTCATAAAAAGCCCGTATCTTGATTGCCGATAGTTTAATTTTTGCATTTAAGGGAAGAGCCTGCCTCTGTTCCAACTGCCACGGTTCTACTTTCATTTTTATACTTATGCCAATCTTTGATTGGTATACAGTATACTATAACTTAATCATATATAAATCTTCCGATTCTGGCGACCCCCCAAAATGGTGTTTAACGTAAAGTTATGGTATAACTTAAAATATATAGTGTTCGCATTCACCCCAATTTTTCTTTGGTACTTTGATTGTTTTAATCAAAGTGCCTATACAGTAACTGTTACTGTTACTGTTACTGTTTCTGATACTAAACTAATAGTTAAGTATTAGTTAAGAGATATAATGAGAACTAGTTAAGAACTAGTTAAGGTATATGATGAGAATAGGTATAAGATAAACTATGTTAGTTAAGCTATTAGTGTAACTGGTAGCATATGGGGGTTGGTGGGTGTAGTTCTGGTGATATGCGTACTATGTTGGTGCAACTGCAGTTGCGCGGAGCATATCACATTCTTCTTGCGAGCCAGTTGCGTACGTACCTCCAGCCAGATATTCATTCAAAATGACACTCAGATGCCAATATAGCACCTGCGGCCTGATTTTTCGTAACATATGCACTTACAGCCCTATCACAGAATCAATTCTAAGGTACCATAGACCTATCAAACGTCAATTAAAACAGCATGGTCCATGGTTTAGTATCTGGAAAATTATAATGCAAGAATGGGTATCGTATGGAGCTTACAATGAATTGGTGTATTTGAGGGTAGTTTACTGCCCAAATTAGGCCATATTAGCACTTAAAAGAGCTCTATATAACGTAAAATAAGGATATTTGACAAGAATTTGATATTGAAGGGCATACCCTTTCACTACTGTGTAGTGACAGCAAACTTTCACTACTTGCGAGTGACAAATCTTTTTTTATTCACTCAGTAGTAGTAACACAATCACTTATTCACTTATTCGATCTTTCCGAAAGAGTGGATAAGAAAATCTGTGGATTCGGCATTATACCATAATTCTGGTATCATTCCGAATTCTGGGATTATACCGACACACCCAAAATCTCTTGATTTTGTCACTATTTGCTAGTGTTTTGTAGAAATCCTTTATATACTAATCAAATGTTCCTTTATATACTCAAAAGACAAACCTTTTATACTTTTCCCCTCAAAAAAGACCAAAAACCGTTACGTTATACCCTTATTATTGATTACGTTATACAAAAACATAGATATACACACGTCACACGTCACACACAAAAGAAGTATCAAAAGACAAGAGATAACAAAACCCATATCAAAACACATAATCAAAAAGAAGTAAGAAAAAAAGGCATCGTAAGACACCATACAAACGATTACAGATAACAATCAATATCCCAAACGATACCCATATTTTCAATTTTCTTTTTTGGTATCTTTTGCACGTCCTTATTATTATTACTTCTACTCGCTACCATAAACAAATTCTCAATAGCCTTATTCATTGTTTCACTATCGATACTCGTCAATACATTTTCATTCCAATTTTTCATTTTCTTTTATCCTCTTCAGTTACTCAATTTATCAAGAGTAACTCTTTTATTTAGTATACAAATTCGTATACTTATATAAACTTTTCGTTTATTGGTATAGTTTTGTTGTTACTATTTTTAGTAACACCACCCTCAATAATCAAAACCTACATATCATAACACTATCAAAAATCAATTATACATCAAAGTAATAGTAGACTATGGGTTAGTGGCAGAAGTCTTTATTTTGGCTATGCTATGGTACATAGAAATAGATTGTAATAACCTACTTAATACTCCTTTTGCATAGCTTTTATTATATTTATAATAAAGTATATCCTTTATACATAATGAGAATAAGTATTATCTTTTAATAACAGTTTAGTATCATATATAGAAATCGACGATAAAAAATAACATTCTACTATCGTTTATGTTACTTCATCACAGTAATAATAATGTTTTCAAAGTATCAAATATCGACGATGAACACCAAATAAAAACTTAAATATTTCATTTGTGGACTAATTCGGTAGCATAGAATAAATAAAAACTTAGGCACTAAATACCGATAGTACACCGAGAACAAGACAACAAAAGAAAAAGAAAAAAAAGATTAATCGACCACCTCGTAACATTCTTTTAATATTCTTTTTTCCGTTTCGATAGCCAATATTTTTATATGTGATATTTGCCGTATTCCGTCCTCATTATTTACTATCTCAATCATTTTTTTCTTAAAAAATTTAACAAGCACATCATAAACCTTTTTATTCGTCAATGTTGGTTTTATCGTTGTTGTTATATTCCAATGTTGTTGATTATTCATAGTTTCACCCCCTTAATACGTTTCTCATAATCCTTTTTTATCTTGGCTAATCGTTTATCTTTTATCGTTTTCTTTTTATCTTTTTTCCCCCTCAATTTCACCATTTGCTTTTTATTTTTCACCTTAGTTTTTTTAGCCTTTGCCGTTAGCACATCGGAGAGCGATAACTTTTTATTCTTCTTATTGCATAACTCAATATACCCAATGCTACCGATAGCCACCGAATTTTTATTTATCTCTTTTGTGCTTATATTTGGTACATGATACGAAATATTGCCGTCTTTATCTATATCCTTAATACTGTCTACTTTCGGAGATAGTGAGAATTGGAATAAGATATCCGATTCTTTTATTTTCCGTTGTTGTAGTCTTTCCTTTTCACTCTCAAGCATCGCTATTTTTTCTTTTAGTAGCTTCTCATAGTTTTTATTAATTGTGTACTCGATAGCGTCCTTACTATTTACTTTTTTCACTCGATGCTTGCATAGCAGTTTTTCACCGATTGTCTTTTTTTTAGCTCTAATAAATGTTTTCTTACTTTTTGTTTTCAGCGTCCTTAAATAATTTGCAATCGTAGTTTTAAAATAATCAATCGATTGTATTCTACTCTCGAGTAGCTCGGTTATATCTTTTCGGAATGTCTTACTATTTTGTAAGGCATTTCGCACGTCACTGTATATCTTATCTCCA
>Ga0307928_10000849_pt1 | contig 22962 bp, 35 predicted proteins | sample AceLakmetagen232_FD_201815 | JGI IMG/M metagenome (GOLD analysis project Ga0307928, IMG submission 201815) | Saline water microbial communities from Ace Lake, Antarctica - #232 | ecosystem: Environmental > Aquatic > Non-marine Saline and Alkaline > Saline | place: Antarctica: Ace Lake... | reverse complement strand
TCACTCCAGTATATCTTGCCACCAAGAGTAAGGATGGAAAAGAGGAATAAAAAAAATGATACCACTAATCATAACAATAATACTATTACCCATTGTCACATACTTTGTAATAAAATATTGGTATCACACGTATAATAAATTCCAGAGATTAGTAACTCAAGCCCAAAACAACCATGCTAATATTTACACAGTCATGCAGAAAAGATTGGATAACATCTACACCCTAGCTCAAGTAGTTCATAGTTACCACATCCATGAATACGAGACGATAAGAGACACCATAGCACAAAGAGGTCAGGAAAACATAACTCACATGGGGTTAAACGCAGTATGGGAAAGATACCCTATACTTAAAGCTGATAGTATCTTCGCATCTTTGATGGATAGAGACTCCAAGATAGAGGGCGATTTAATGGATACTCGGCTTTTTTACAATCGTAGCGTTGAAAAATACAACGAGACATTAAGAATATTCCCCAAAAACATTATAGCCAAATATCACAACTTCAAAGAACTAAGTTACTTATCTTTCCCAATTGATGTTTTTAAACCACAATCAATATTACAGAACTAGTTAACACAACTACCAATTTAGAAATTTACTTGTCCACTTCTTTAATGACTTCAAGTTCCCACCACCCATTATCATATCTTTGAATTGAGAGTGATGTGAGGTTTGCTTCTTATGTTTATTAACTGTCAATTTAGTTTACCCTCCCCACATTACTCTCAACGAATCCTGTATTCCACCTAACAGGGCAGCACCAATATAAACTGCTACTCCGCCTAAGATTATACTGCCAAACCCCACTCCAAATCTCATTACACCAAGCAATGCCACAGCAACCATTGCTGTAAATATCAATGGGGCGTTAGCTACCACACGATACCCACCTAGCACAGCGTCTTCCTGTATTTCTAATACTAAACCATCACCATATGTTGTGCCATTTGAATTTTTCCCTACAAACCTAAAGTTCACTGTCTCCGTTGGATTAAACCCTGTTATATCTTGCGTGTATGTATCTAGGCTACTGACAGTTTGAACCCCCACTATATTATCATAACTACCATTATATCCCCATTCCCACCAAATATCGGCATCGGCAAATATACTTAAATCATCAAGGCTTCCAGTTAAAAGCCCATGAGTACCAGCACCATCCATATACCCACTGCTTGGTATTGTTGTTACTGTCGGTGGGCATTTCCCACTATCAGGTGTGTAATCAAGATGTAATGCCTCAAATAAATCAGCAGACACTATCTTGAATACACTAAATACTAAGAGTAATATAATCGCTAATAGTAAGAATATTCTCTTAGCTTGGCGCACCTTTGTTTTTTCAATAAACATCGTCCTTTAGTATCACGATTATTTCCTGTTGATAACCCGTTACTACTCCAGTTTTTTCTGGTCTTACCGAAATCCTGTATTCCCATATTCTAGGCAAGCCTATGCTACCTTGCGGTATTACCATAGAAATCAATATATTCCTTGTTTCCATCTCATTAAGAATTGGAGCTGGGTCACTTATTTTAATCCAATTCTCCGAACCGCTAGGACATCTCTCAACACCCTGTACCTCATCCTCTAATCTAGCAGGGCTACCAATGCTTTCTATTAAATACTGTGTAGACTCATTAGTAATCCCTAAATAATGCAACGCAATTATTCTTTCTAAGGAAGGAGCGAAGCCATCTATGCGAACTGTCTGATTGTGTCGGTTATAACTAACAACTTTCAAATTATCGCTACCACTCGCAGACTCGTATCTCAACAATCTGATATCTTCATTGGGTAACGGATACCGCAATGGTAACTCTACTGAAGTTTCATTCTCTAAGGTAGTTACCCTTTTCATATCTTCGATAGGAGTATACCCGTGATGTAATAAGAAAAGCCATTGCGCTGTTTGCGCAGGAGTAGCATTGACAACTACTATTACTGGATTCCCCAACCAATCTTCAAGGTTAGAACCGATTTGTAGTTTCACGGAGTCTCTTGCCATATCCTCAATGGTAGATAGCAAGTATAGTTTTTCCTTCGGTCTTTCCTCTATCTGTATCCTTCTAAAGATGGTCGTATCCCCTACCGTTAATGCACCATCCAACAACTCCTGCATAGTATATGCTTCAGAGGCACTAATCTCTGCTGTCGGAATTACATTAACCCCCCTATCAAGATTAAGGGATGTGCTGGAAGGTGTCGAAGCATCTCCACACCCTCCAGCAATTAATACCACACTAAGAACGAGCAATATCATTACCTTTTTCATTTTCTACCTCACTAACTAGCCGCTATGGAATGTACCATAGTTGAACTACTTTGAGTTCCACCAGCCCACGCATCCGTTTGGGTTTTTACCTCAATACCCCACTTATAATCTGTAAGAGCAGTTTGGCTAGTAAGAAATGGAGAACTACCAGATGCCTTAGCTATAATCTTACTAGCATAAGTCATGCCACTATACCAGACATAAGCACCGAATGTTCCAGCACCATTACTACCGTCATCACTGTTTATCATCGGGTCACTGCCACCAGTGCTATTCGGAATATTCAAAGTAGCATCAATGGCTATGGTGCTAGTATTGGTAGTAGTAAACCTACACTCACCATCAACAACAGTGGCACTAGGTACTGTGGTATCTCCTAATGGGTTCGCATAGTAGGTAGTATTAATCGTAATCACGCTACTGCCCGTGATACCATTAAGCGTCCATGTGGTAGGAGTTGTAGATACTGAAAGATACGCAGGGGTGTAATCAAGGGTAATGTTTTCCGAAGTAGCCGCCATAACCTGCGTAGACGGGATAAGTATCAATGCTAACACGAGTAAAGCAACTATTAATTTACGTCTCATTTTTTTAAAACCTCCAATTATTTTTATCTTATTCAGTCTAGGGCAGCATCTATGGTAACGGTTATTGACCCTGCTCCATCACCATTATCAAATGCTGTTGGTGCGTATAATCTAAGTCCCCACTTCTGAGTACCCTCAGCAGCAAGTCCTGAAACAAGGGTATTATAAGCTGGTGTCTTTTTTACTATTATTGTATAATCACCACCCTCTAAACCAGCCTTTAGACCAACAATCTTAACTCCTGGTGTCGCTGTATCACTTAATGTCCAACCACTTGTTGTCGGGTCTGTGGCTTTGATTGCAATAGTTACTGCACCTCCAGAGTTATTGGTTGCCGTAAAATAAGTTAAACCAGTATCGTATGTATTATTCCATACTATAACTCCATAATCTTTTGAGGATGGAGTTATAGATATATCAGCTTCTCCAGTAGCAGCAGCTATTGAAATGGCATTATCTGTATTACAGTCTAAATCAGCTCTGTCATCATTGTACCAAACTGGCATGAAGATACCACCCCATGCTGCCTTAACTGCCCCACAACTTACATATCTTTCATCATCCTCAGCGTCAGCCTGCATGGCTGTCTCGCCATCCCAAGTAGCTCCACCATCATCTGACTTATCGTAAAAACATTTAACCGCAGAATGAGCCGATGTCCCACTCAAATAGGCAACATAAATATCATCTGCGTCCTGATTGATAAATACAGATACACAGTAGCTTTCAGGCTCATCGGTAATTAGGTTTGTTTTAGCAGTAATACTTCCTGCTCCATTTATGTCATATACCCTCAGATCAGCAGCCCCATTATCATATTGACTCCAAAAAGCGAGAATAAGGTGTCCATCACTTAACCTAATCTGACTGTCAAATTGTAAGTGAACTGTAGATTCTGCCGCATCATTATCTATTGCCTGTTCCGACCAGCTATTGCCTGAATCATCATAGGTCTTGAGAGAGAGATTGTTGCCGCTTATGTCCCAAAATATCCCCCATATATCTTGGTCATCTGCCTCATTGCTCGGATATATTTTTAGGTAGTCAGAACTACCTTCCCAAGGCGTTGCCTCACTTGTCCATGTATTCTCATCTGGGGAAGTATAGAACTTACCATGCGTTGCACCGTTTGAGTCCTTGTACCTAAAAACAACACCTATATTTCCACCCCTTGTTTTGGTTATACAGATATTAAAGTTTACCCTAGTCTCAACAGTACTAAAAGTACCACTACCCTGACACGTCTCTATCAGGTCGTCTCCACCAATGGAATCGTCACTTGTATCTAAGTAAACATATCTAACTTCCTTGGCTGTTGTATCAATATAGGCTATATGTATTTTGGTTCCCGCATCACCAGATGTCTGCCAATCAGCATAACTATCAAAAAACCAGGTTAGAGTTCCTGTAACATTAACTTGAGCACCCCAAGTAGCACCGCCATCAACTGTTTTCCTATAAACTACCCTATAAACTGGAGAGGCATTATTTACATAAAATACATAGCCAATAAGAGGAGTAGTCCAGTAGATTCCACCTCTGCTGTAGACATTATCGGTATAGATATAAGTAGCAAATGCCTCAATCGTTACATCAGCATCAACGTATACTGGGTAAGAAGCTGTTTGCAACCAAGAGTATGGCACTCTAATTTCTATATAGAGTTTGTTTCCTGCTGCCCTTAATGTGGCATCCGATTGTCCACTACCAGTACCACTATCCCAATACTCTAAGAGATTAAATCTCCACAGCACTTCACCGTCTTTGGCAAACTCTATCTCATCAAAGGTTTGCACCTTTGTCTTCCTATCCCATACCTCCCCATCAACTAGGATATCTACTACTCCATCATCTGGTGGGTCAAATATTAAGTTTAGTCTCAATACTGGATTGCCACCATCTATGATATATTGGGCAGGTACAGGTAAGTCATTAAAACTATCTATTATAAGTTCTTTACCCAGAAGACCAGGAGTACACTGCCACTTAAAATCTATCCCACTCCCATAGGCATCATCCCACCTGACATACCCCATATCATTGAATATACTAGGCAGTATCTCTACCTGTTCGTGGTCTACTGCAGGAGATGAACCAGTGGGTGTTGAGATTAATTGTATTTGGTCAAAGTCATTAGTCCATTCCAAATTCATAGGTTGGAGATAAACTGTTTCACCCTTATTCTCAAACTCAATAACCTGACCAGCAGTAATATCTTCCTTTACCCTTACATTGTACTGGTCGTGTGTCATTTCCCAATTCCAAGGAGCAACAGAGGCTTGCCAAGAATTGTCTACTACCTGTTGTTCCCCAAAATCATCGGTATAGTGAGTATGCCTAGTTACCTTAGTATCATCAGTTTCACTACTAGGCAGTCCATCAATTTGTAAGGGTATTTGTGTTTGCCCTGCACTATTAGCCGAAGCTACCTGAGTACCAATACCATGCCCTATTATAGACATAGAGGCAGTCCCCACTGTAAGTACAAATACCAACAGTAAGGAAACTACCAGTAAACTCCTCGCAACCCCTTTAGCTTTCCTTGACAATATTCTCATTTTCCACCGCAATTCTTGGCATAAACCAACTGAACAATACAGTAGCTACCACTATCATAGCCAAAAGCCAATACGGACTAGTGCCATCACCCAACATCCCATTTTGTTTATTTGACTGCTTCATAACACAAAGCCTCCTTCGGTAAATACCCTCTACTACCGATGGAGGTCTATTTAGTACCCACTACAATAGTAGCAGGCAATACCTTATTAATTGTTTATTAATGGTTAATACATAATAATTTCTTCTTCCACTACTACACCTCCTTATTGTCTTTATAGACAATAATACCACAGTATATATTTTTAGGTGATTATCCCTTGACAACAGGGACATTCTATGATATAATATAGGTATAAAGTGAGAGAGGAGAAACACATGAAAGCCTACACTATCAAAGATTTTAACAAGCAATTCTCTACAGAAGATGATTGTCTTGAGTTTCTCAAAAATATACAATACCCAGATGGTGTATACTGCCCGAAGTGTCAAAAGATAACAACTCATTATCGCATTACCAATCGCAAGGCTTACTGTTGCGAATTTTGCGGTCATACTGTCTCCCCTACGGCTGGCACTATATTCCATAAGTCGGAAACTTCGCTTCGTTCTTGGTTTCATGCCATATTCTTGATGTGTACTACTAAGACTGGTATTTCTGCCAAGCAGTTGCAAAGAGAGACAGGCGTAACTTATAAGACAGCATGGAGAATGTTTTCTAAGACCCGCAAACTCATGGCTGAAAATGTCAACCCACTTACGGGGCTTGTTGAAGTTGATGAAACGTATATCGGTGGTAAAAGACGGGGCAAGCGTGGTCGTGGTGCATCGGGTAAAACAGTTGTCATGGGAATGGTTGAACGAGACGGGAACGCTATTACTAAGGTAGTTCCTAATGTCAAAGCCAGAACACTCTTGCCGATGCTTGCGAACAATGTCGCCAGAGAGAACAAAACCATCGTCTTTACGGATGAACTCCCAAGTTATCGGCAAGTTGAAAGGCTTGGTTATGCCCATGAAATAGTCCAGCACTCCGCCAAGCAATACGTCTCTGGAATTGCCCACGTTAATACCTGTGAAGCTCTTTGGAGTACTATAAAGCGTGGCATTGATGGCGTTAATCACTCGGTTAGCCCTCTTTACCTTCAGTCTTATCTTGACTCTTATGTGTTTCGTTACAACCATCGGAAGGATGAGCAACCGATGTTTCTGACACTTCTTGGTCGTGTTTCCACTCAGAAACAGGCTGTGCAGCCTTAGTTAATACTGTCATGAACTCTTTCTTGGTAATTTTGCGGCTACCTTCGTGATGCTCTTCTACATATCTATCTTCTTTACTTCTAATCGGATTGTGTTGCTTCTGTGGTTTTGATTTAGGCATAGTATTACTCCCCCTCTCTAAGTTCTTCGAGGTGCTTTCGTATTTTCTCATTTGCCTTGCCTACATCAACTGATGTATTGTTTTGCTCTAGCCTATCTTCTCTAATTGCTATCTTTATTGTTTCTTTCAACTTCCTTTCATTTTCTATATCGTCTTGGTCAAGTCCTGTATTAAGAAGTTTATAGCCCAAAACGAATGAGATAACAGCTATAATCCCCAAGAAAATACAAAGATTATAAATAAATGGACTCATCTTTTCTAACGATGTAGCAGTCAGCCCAAACATACTAAGTATTAGGGCAATCCCAAACGATAAACCGATAGTCCCCCAAGTGACTTTCCTCTTTGCCATGTATGCTATCATCCTCCTAGCCCATTTACTAAGAGTATTATACACCCACCTATCTATATACATAAAACCTCCACTTCGCTATAATGGCAACATGCCCAAAGGTATCTTTTATATTATTGGCACACTCGTTTGGTATTTCTTTTGGGATTGGGTATCTATCAAGATATTAACTGCTATGTTTAAGGATTGGGATAAAACAATGGTGTATGAACCAAATTGGGCATTCCTCAGAATGGGTTTGGTGATTGCTTTTACAATAGGCTCAGTCATTGGTCTTGCCAAACTCCTTGACTCCAAACATAGTCAGCCTTAATTTCAATCGTTTATTTTCTTTCTTGACTTGTTCTAAGCGAAAATACAGATAAAGTATACATATGCCAAATAGCATCAAAAAGATAGTCGCAACTTTCATTGGTGTATCTATCAATGGGTTTTGTAATAATTCATAAAGGCTCACTTAGGCATCACCTCCTTTTGAACGTATCCCTGTTGTAAAGGGATAATCACCTATTTTTATACTGCTTAATGCTTATAGGATGCTAGGTTTTATACTACCAATATAGTGCTTTACTAGCTCCCCTCTTTATCTTCCTTGCCTTTTTCACCTTCGGAACATCAAATGATTTTTTGAATCCAAACTTCTTATAAGTTTTCCTCATTTCCTTTTCCTCCTTTTATCCATTATATTCAAGCGACTATAATAATCACCCCATTCTTTGAGATGGGCTAACACTATCTTCCCTGTCTTCTCATAGTTACCTTTGGTTACATCTCTGTGTTCTAACTCGGCATTCATCCCCATAGTAAACTCTTTAATGTCTACCTTCTCCCAATCAACGCCCAACTTATTCCCAACGCTTATTGCCCGTGCTTTTGTAATTCGCATTACTTACCTTTTTGTTGCTGTATAGCAGCCTGCCTTCTAAACTGGCGTTGCTGTTGGGCAGTTGACTCCAAAGCCCACTTCTTCTTTTTCTTTCTCTTAGGATGTATCGGCATTTACTTACCTCACCGCTTTATTGTAGCACTTACGGCACATACCATGAGTAATATCGCCCTTTTTGCCACCCTTTTTATACCCCATTATTTTACCACACCAAGCACATACGCTTTTCAACCTATCCCCCTATACGATAAACACCACTACCACAACGAGGGCATTTACCCTTGGTGGCTTTTCTATTGTTTTTCATGGTTACTGACTTAGGATTACTTATGTCTACTTTCTTCTTACACTTTACACAATATGCTTTCATCTTCAAATACTCCTTCTTAATCAAAGATAAAGTAATTATTTACAAATCATCCCTTTGTTGCCATACTTTCGGTTGCATTAAAAATGATTGGCAATTTACCCCACCAGCTATTCCATTTATTATTGAATGAACTAAATAACAATCGGCAGCAGCTTCCCCACTAGGTATATTATTAGCAGTTGTTTCTGTTCCTTGTAATATCCCATTTACATACCACTCTACTCTATCCCCAGGAAAATGTGCTATTGCTATTTGAACGGGTTGACTGCTTACTAGGGTAACACCCAAAGCAGTCGTCCCCCTTGCCACTCCATAAGATTCACCAGAAAGAGCAAGGTTATCAACCTGTATTCCGAGACCTGTCGCAGCTAATATTCCTTCAGCATTTGCTTGTTTAATTTGAAATCTCCCCACTGATTGAGCATCTGCTGATATTCTATTGTAATTAAACACAAATATCATGGGTTTATCCCAATCAACTCTACGTGCTCCCCAATTTCCACCCCCTATGTTAAACCCAGAAAAGTGCGTATAGAACATACCCCTTGCGCTAGCAGCGACACTTGTAGTTGCAATCTGTTCCATTGGTTCCACACTTCCCCCGCCACCACCAGCATGAGAAGTAGACCACGAATCTAGTTGTATATGTGTCCAATTACTAAACATGGCTGCTTCCCCAAATATGGCTCTTGTTTTATCATGTGAATCAACAACAAAATTACGTGGGTTGGGATTGTCTACACTACCATTTAAGAATCCCTCAATAATATTACCCCAAGCCTCTGCATCTATCACAAGTGCAGTGCCATTAACCCAATCATCAACACGTACATTGAAATAGTTATTTGTAGCATCATCTATTAAATTAATCCCAGTTACTTGAGTGGCTGAATTTTGTAGGTACAAAGCAGTAAACTTATTCCCTGCAATTTGCGCTATATTCCCCCCCACATGTTGCATTTCTATTGCATAATCACAACCCATAATATGCGTAGTACCAAATGTATTCCCATTTATAAAAGCAGCATAATCCACCCCATCATTAACCCTCATCCTAATCCCATATTCAAAGTGTTGCGCTTGTAATGTGCCAAAACTATTATACATTATACCAACAGCAGGAAGAGCAGCTTTTGAAGAAGTAATAAGAACTGCTGTGCTACCAGCAATTGCTCCATTATTAAACATCTGAATGCCATCATAAATCAAATCAGTAAAATGATAACTTTTATCCGCTCCATCTATAACAAGAACATCCCCCCCGATAGCATTTGTGTAAATATAAACGTTATGCAACCGCCCACTCTCACTCATTCCAGCAGCACCAGCTTGTAAGGTAATTGTACCTGTCACATTCAGCCTTGTCCCTCTATATTGTCCTATTATTAGAGCTTCATCAATAGTCAAATTAGATACTTCAAATGTACCATCTGAAAGAATAACTGTCCCACCATTAGCTGCATTTTCAGCAGCTTGAATCTCCACTTCATCATTAGTTCCATCACATTTGTAATCAGCCTGTGCGGCAAATTCTACACCAGCATCCGAAGCAGCTACTATTAAAGTAGCCGAACGACCTGACGGTATATCCCAACTAGCACCACCAATATCCCCTGAAGTACCATAAGCCCAATGAGTGCCACCTATGTCAATATTTTCGTAAGTGACCTCAGAGGCTACTGCATCACTAACTCCACCAACGTCTAACCTGAGATTCACGAATGTCCAGTTACTTTGGACTCCAATAGTGAAAATAGGATTTATACCGTCCCTTGAAATGAACGATGCAAACCCCATTCCCTCTATAGTTACATTGTCTATCGCCCTTGCCACTGTTGCGTTAAAAGAATAAACTCCCGCAAGAACCACAAGTTTCCCACCCGTAGCTGGCAAGGCATCAATTGCCACTTGGAATTGAACATCATCCGCCGCTCCATCACATGAGTAATCGGCTGTTCCAGCAGCATAAGCTATATGCCCTATTACAATTACCTTTTCGCCTATGCCAATACTAGATAGCCCTTCTACTTGATTATTGTCCTCGACAGCCACACCACCAGTAAATAATAGCGTTGCCGTAAGCACAATAACCAAGAAGCACTGTAACCCAATTAGATATTTCTTATTTTTTATCTTACCCCACATAGTTTCACCTCTTTACCATATATTCAATAATGATATACTTATATCTTGAAACAACGCTACCCCTATATATACAAGTATTCCTCCCAATAGGAGCATCAATATAGGATGTATTTTAGTAAAAAATAAACCGAGTAACAACAATAATATCAAAATTACAAATAATAATGGAAGCAAATAACGCATCAAATTAAAGACAGCAGTATTACTTGCTACAATGGATTGGTCTGTACCATAATGAGTTCCATCTGTGCTACCTGCAAACCTATAGTGTACTACACTATCACCATCGTATCCAGTAAGGTCAAATGTATAAGTGCCCACAGCAGTTATAACTTGAGTACCAACTGTGTTACCATAACTTGTATCATATCCCCATTCAAACCATACCTCTCCAGCAGGGAAACCTTTCATGTCGCTTACATTGCCCCTTAGTGTAATCTGCCTCACTCCCATCGCTGTACTATTAATTGGACTAAGCGTTGATACTGTCGGGGCTAATCCAAGTTGCAAACTACTATCAACAACTCCACCTCTTTCTATAACAAGTTGCGAATCAGCCACACCATCACTTCCAATTAGTTTCTCCGAGATATTACCACCTATCGAAAAAGCTAACACAGCAAAACAGGGAATCAATAAAGAAAGACATACTACTATTGCGCTAACAAGCCATACCCTTACCCTTGGAAACCGAAGCAAAGGTATATTTGCTAAATATATTATAGGTATATTCCTTACCAATTCCATCTACTTCTCCACCCACTGATAAAAGCAGTTAGGGCATAAGTAAGACTGTTTCCTTACTACACGCCCATTAACTTTCTTAAGGCGCTTCCCATCCTTATATGCTACATGCCCACACTTCTTACATCTCATAATAAAAGCATACCATATCGTATCATATCTGTCAAGTGCTTGGAAATAGGAAGCCACCCTATTTCTAGGGTGGCTTCGGTTATACCTGATAGTATCCTTACTGCTTTAGCTTTTTATCGCCTGACTGTACTTTCCAAGATAACAACATCAATACAATCGCCACACCCATACTGAGTAAGACAAGGGTAGCATCCACAGTACCAGACAGCCAAGTTAGCAGCAAGGATAACACCATAAAGAAAAAGGCAGCAACAGTATACAACGAACTCTTCTTTTTCAACTGTGGGCTATTCCATTGATATTTTTTCATATCTTTTAATTCGCAATTCCATAATCGTCTATTTCAACTTCCAAGTCTTTAAGGTAGATATAGTTTGTGATTGTATCCGTAGCGTGATTGTTAACTACCTCCATTCGGATACTAAAAGAGTACTTATCTTTATCCAAAGCATCTACAGATAAATCCCAACTCTCAAAATATCCCGCTCCATATGAATACCATGTTATAGCACTGCCATAGATGCTAACAGATGTAATCGCTAAATTAACATCACCTGTTCTAGTAGAGGCATCCATAATAACAACAACGTCTTCTATATCAGTGGTCAAAAGATTCTCGATGGTGAGTTTCACGGGAAAGTCTATTATTGCTGTAGCACCTGGAGTTAGCGAGATATATTCCTGAGACACATAATTAACATCAATAGTTACCTCGCCATCTGCGACACCATCCCCACCTGTTCCTGTCTCTAATTCTGTAATACGAGCCTCTAGGGTATCATTCTCTGCTTCCAAGGCACCGATACGAGTTTCATAATCCGTTAATTTGCTAGTATTACCAGTAACCTTAGCACTGATATCATTTATCTGTGATACTGTTTGCCCTACTGCCTGAGTTATTGAATTTCCTATCTGGGTAGTAACAAGGTTAGGCAAACCTTCTACTGCATTGCTTACTGTCTTCTTTAATTGCCCAATGTCAGATACGCTTGTAACTATTGAAGCCTGCATACCCACCCAATTATCATCAAACTGAGATTTAGTTACAAACACACCACCACCCATTGCCCCCATACCCAAAACGATGGCTAAGGTTACAATAATGGACACAACAATTCCTTTTACCATCCCACCATCCTTACCTTGTGCTCCACCTGCCTTGGGCATCTTTAATAATGTCGGAGTAAGAACCTCTACATCTGCTATTTCCTCTGGTGTTGCCTTTGGTGGCTTAAAATCTTCTGGATTTTCCATATTTCACCTACACTTTAAAATTATATTTGCGCCGTTGTTTTTTTATGAGTTCCTGAAGCACACCACGATATTTCTCTAATTCAGGTATCCATTCGAGTAAACTACTCACCTCCATTTTGGTATTTTTAAATTGGCGACTTTCCCTTTTGGAAAAACAAAGCACTACTACAACTTGTACCCCATACACACCAAACGCTTTTTCACTAAGCCCATCCACATAAGACCTGAATAATTTTCGCCTCCACCTGAATGGTAAGAATGGGATGCGACTAAGAAATAATTTGTAAGAACCAAATATTATTTCTGATGCTACAGAGCGTTCTTCTGAAGTCGGCATACTACTTCGTTAGTTCCGATTCAATTTTTATTATCCAATGCTTGTTTATACGTATCTTGTGCCCATCTTGCCTTCTAAACGTAACAAAAGCACCAGCATCCAAAGCCCACAATCTATCCAGCAATGTCCTGTAAACAGATACCTCGGATTGGTCAGGATTGGCAAGGTAGACTTTATACCACCTTATACCCCTCTTCCCCATGATTGCCATAATACTCAACCCAACAACAATTAAAGCCAATACAATTATTAAGGGTATATTCATTTATAGTCCCTCCGAATCATTCTTCCCTTGGTCAGAAAATATTATCGCTAATATCTCAAGAAACTCTGTTGAAGGATAGTTATCTGGCTCACGATTATATACTTTGTATGACATAATCGCCTTTTCAGATGTTAAATCAGATGTTAATGTAAACTCCAATACTACATCAGGATTTTCCAACTTGACCTCCATTATTTTCATTAAATGTATGCCCACACTCTTGGCATTTCCTTCTCTGTTTTTTACCAACCTTTACAGTGACAACGAAACCATGTTTTACTGTTTTCTCGCTATTACATTTCGGACATTTATATTCCTTCATTACCATACACCTATCTATCTATATTATAGCACTACACCTCCATTTAGTCAATAGTTTCTTTATCTTTTGTTCTATTTTTTATCCGATTATTCCTTTTCAACCATATCATTTCATCCATAGCTACGGCATTATCGTAAATCGGTGGTAGTTCTAGACTTAAATTCTCACTACACCCAACCATACTTGCGATATCAGCCTTCCTTACACTAATAGGGCGACCATATTTCTTTGCCTTTCTCCTGGCTTGCTCGGAAGTCCTTGCCTCTATGTGAAACATCTTCACAATCTTATCCGCAACAAAAACCCAAAGTGACTTACTTTTTGTCCTCTCACTGCCACAATAACTTATTGGGCGACATCGTTCTGTCCCCCTTTTTCCCACCTCAACTCTAACTTCAAAGGTTGTTACATGGGCACTCATAATTTCACCTCAACAAGTTTTTTCTTACACGATGCCGTGTACGCAACCACTTAGGATTACCACCACTAGGAAATTGTTTCCGTTTCCCTTTACTCTTTGCCTGAAGATGATATTTACTTTTTGCCATTATGAACCTCCTTCTTCGTTAACACATGCCGTAATATTCTAATCTTCTTGCGATTTGATAATGAATCCCATAACTCACGCTTTCTCTCATCTCTTTTTATTTTCTCAAGATACTCGTGTAATTCCTCTCGCTTTAAATATCCACCTAATTCCTGCTGTATTGATTGGTGTAAAAGTTTTTCATCAACAACCCCCTTTCTTTTCCTTCTAGACAAACCTTTGAAAAAAGACATAATATGTTCCTATATACTTTATTTGCTTACTATCACTCCCCACGCTTTCTTTAGTAATAATACATAAGACCTCTTGCCAATTAGAAATAGCAGAGACCTGAAACCGTTTAACCACAATAATGGATTCAGTAGATAATGTTTACCATATCTTTTTTCTATAGTAAACTCTGTAAATGCATCTTTGTTGAATTTTTCCAGCCTATCGTTATCGCAATCTGTGGTCATATTTACGCTTGCGTTAAAACTCCAATCCTCTAGTTCCTTATCTGCTATTAAGCCTTTTACCTTAGCTTCATTATACATTGAAGTACCATGAATAGGGCTTGTCATGGCAAACCCATAGAAATCTAGATTAAGTTTACGGGCAAAATCTATAGTCTGTTGGATAGTCTTCACACTATCACCCAATATGCCAACCATAAAATAACCAGTAACATGAATACCGTATTTTTTTGTCAGTTCCGTTACTCTTTCTACTTGCTCAAGTGTTATTCTCTTCTTTACCGAGTCCAATATTCCTTGATTCCCCGACTCTATCCCATAAGCAATACCCTTGCAACCAGACTCGCTCATAGCTTCTAACATTTCATCCGACATCAGATTTACTCTACCATTACAATACCAGTTAATATTCAACTCACTCTCTTTAAGTTTACCACAGAACTCCAATACCCTATTTCTATCTACAACGAAGGTATCATCATTAAAAACAAACCCGTTAAAACCTTGTGATTTTAGAATCTTTATCTCTCCTATGATATTATCTGGACTCCTGCCACGCCATTTATGACCCCATACATCGTGAAAACAGAAGGAGCAGAAATAAGGGCAGCCACGGCTAGATATAAGAGTAGTGCTTTTTATTTTAGGAATTTTCATCCCAAAACTCTTAAAATGGTGTGTAGTATAATGGCTCATATCGAAAAAATGCCTAGCTGGATATGAAATAGAATCTATATTTTTAATCGGCTCTCGTAATGTGTTGACTTTAACTTCTCCATTAGACTTGTACGCTATCCCTTTGATATTACTGAAATCACCACTACTATTGGTTGCCTTCACTATTTCGACTATAGTTCTCTCGCCTTCGCCTATCACAGCGACATCAGCCATAGATGTTGATAGTAACTTGTCGGTATGAGTAGTAGCCAAGGCTCCACCTAATACTATCTTAGCTTTTGCATTTGAAATCTTAACAATCTCGGACAATCTCACGACCTCATTGTATTCGGTAATCATACCAGTAATACCAATTATATCTGTTTGGCTTAATTCCTTTACCAACTTGTTGTCAGACATTCTCTGTGAATTTAAATCCAATATCTTTACAGAGTGTTTATCACCATCTAGCGCACTAGCGATATAAGCTAAGCCCAACGGTAAGTAGACGTTAGGACTCCATGTTTTAAGTTTAGGATTTATTAGGGCAATATTCATAAAGAATAGTCTCCAACTGCTTTACTATACTATCGTAACTGTGAGTTTTAGTTGCGTAATTCAATGCTGCTTTACCTATTTTTTCTTTTCGCTCATCAGACTTAAGCAAAGATATTATCTCGCCTTCTAACCCATTACTGGTATACACAACACCTTGCTCTTCCCCTTTAATCATGGCTTTCAAGCCAAGTAACGGTGTTGATACCACTGGTTTACCACAAGACATATACTGCATTACCTTAGTAGGATATGCGTCTTTTGTAGCTCCGCTAACAGGAAACGTGTTTATACACACATCTGCCAAGTTTATAAAATAAGGTACAACATCGTGTGATACGAAGCCTGTTATAATCACCTTATCTTCTAATCCAGCCGTTAAGATAATCCCTTCAAGCAAAGAACGCTGTTCTCCGTCACCCACTATCATTAACTTAGCATCAGGAAAATCGTTTAGAATATATTTAAACTTTGGGATAAAGGTATCAAGCCCACTAAATTCAGGAAGCGTCCCAACAAATACAACTACCTCACCTTTTAAATTCCACATTCTCCGCAATTCAGTAGTATTTATATTTGGTTTAAATAAATTAGTGTCTACCCCCAACGGCAATAACTTTACTTTACTTTCCGATGCCCCTAACTTAATCACATACTCAGATAATTTAGGACTAATCGTTAAAATTAAATCCGTTTTAGAATATACCAACTTCTCTATGCAAAACGTAGTTGTAGAAAGTACCTTATTAGAAACAAGTTGGCTAAGATTATCTATTGAACGGAATATAACTGGAACACCAAACTTTTTCGCTAAATTAACAGTCTGCAATCCATTAGTCGGCATAGAATATAAAATAATAGTATCAATCTGTTTTTCTTTAATAACTCTATTAATTGCCAAATAGTGTGTATAAAATGCAGACATACGACTCGCAACTGGTATCTTTATAAAACCTGGACGTATTAATTCCACAAAAGCCCCTTGATATGCCCTTGCCACTTTTATTTTCTTGGTTTTAAAGTTGCCAAAATCAAAGGCATTATTCTTTTCCCACATTGATTCATAGTCAATGGCATAAACATTATGACCTCTGAGAGAGAGTAATTCCGAAAGGGTATGTATCTCGAACACCACCTTACGAAGCCAATCAATTTCGTGGATAAATAGGATGTTCAATCTTCCCCCATCAAATCTTGCTTTGCCACCTCAAGTATCCCATATGCTTCATAGGTACTATCCAAACCTAATGTCATCACTTGGCTGGAGTATTTACCACACTCTTTATCTTCTATTAACACAATAATTACTTTATCTGCTGTTTTAAGTTCTTCGGTAATGTGCTCTATGAGTTCTGCCTTGCTACTACTCATTAATATCTTGTCTATGTCATCCATCGTAACCTTCTTTTAATAATCATCACTATTATCCTATACAGAGTATAAAAACCCTGCTTCACTGCATATATTGTTGACCTATCATTAGTATATCTAATAGAAATGGGGGCTTCTGTAATCTTGAGCTTATTTTTAGATGCCTCATAAACAAGTTCCGATGATATAGCCATTCCATTTTCCTTCGGCTTCAATACTTCTACTGCCTTTGATGAATAAGCCCGAAATCCAGACTGACTATCCAGAACATTTTTACCAGAAAGAACACGAGTAAAGATTGACAGCACCTTGCCACCTATATAACGGTAGAATGGTATTTCCGTACGATTCCTTTTGCCTATAACAAGGTCATAGTCATTAAAGATTGGCTTAACAAGATTCGATATATCACTAGGATAATGTTGATTGTCGGCATCAATAATAACCAACACATCAAACTCTCTTTTCCGAGCCTCAGCTAATATTCTTCTGATTGCAGCACCATACCCTAAATTAGTACGGTGGCTAACAACAGTAGCACCCGTTTTCCCTGCTATCCATGCAGTATCATCAATACTACCGTCATTGACAACCAAAACCTCATCGGCATACTCTTTGACTTCACCCACCAAATTCCCTATGTGCTTACTTTCATTATATGCTGGCATGGCTACAATAATCACAGACAATACTTCCTTTGCTTTACTATTTTATGAAGCCCAGTAATTAACCGAACCACTTTATCGGCACAATTGTCACCATTGTAAGGGTTCTCAAACTTAACTCCTATTTGCCCCCTAACCACTTTAACGGCATTCAGTATTGTATCAGGGTCTACACCTGTCATAATCACATTACCAGCATCATACGCCTCTGGTCTCTCGTTACTTTCCCTTACATTTATTGCTGGAATACCTAATATTGCAGCATCCTCATGAATTGTTCCAGAATCACTTAAAGCGCAATATGAGTTCTGCTGAAGTTTAATGTAAGCCAACATGCCAAATGGTTTGTGCAATATAACTCTGCCACAGTCAATATTCATCAATTTATTTCCTGTCCTTGGGTGAGTAGAAAGAATAATGGGCATTTTATACTCTTTGTCCAAAGTACGAAGGGATTTAATAATTGAACGAAGGTTTATTTCCTTGTCCACGTTTTCTTCTCGATGTATAGAGGCAAGAAAGTATTTACCTTGCTCCAAATTAAGACTTCCAAGCACCTTTGACTCTTCAATACTTTTTTTGTGAGCCGAATAAACTTCAGAAAGTGGAGAACCAACAACATAAACATCTTGTGGGGCAAGCCCTTCTCTTAGTAAATTGCGCCTAGCATGTTCTGTGTAGCACATACCGATGTCTGATGTGTGGTCTACAATACGTCTATTTATTTCCTCTGGCACATTTTCATCAAAACTTCTGTTCCCTGCTTCCATGTGAAATATCGGAATCTTTAATCTTTTTGCTATTATGCAAGACAAGGCACTATTTGTATCACCCAATATTAAAACCGCATCTGGTTTCTCTTTTAATAATACCTGTTCACATCGCACTAGGATATTTCCAATCTGCCCACCTACTGTATCAGCCTTGACATCCAAGTTATAATCTGGCTCTCTAATACCCAATTCATCAAGAAATATCTGGCTCATTTCATAATCAAAACTCTGATTGGTATGAACAAAAATATGATTGGTATACTTATCAAGTTTCTTTATTATTTCAGAGAGCCTTATAAGTTCTGGGCGTGTTCCTAATATTGTTGCCACCTTAATCATCTATTGCTCCTTAAAAGTGTCGGAATCTTCAGGCTTATAATCCTCACTTGCAATAATTAACAATTCACAAACTTGCAAACAACCTGCATTTACCACGGTATGTTTTTCATATGGGCTAATCAATACAAACTCGCTTTTATCTCCATCCAATATTATACTTCTCGTTGTGCCATCTTTAACGATATCCATCTGGCATCTTCCACGAATACAGCAAAACCACTCCTCTTTCCGCTTGTGATAGTGACCTCCACGAATACCACCTATATTCACCTTTAACATACTAAGTTGCCCAAATTTAACATCACTTGAATGGGCTAGTTCTTGAAATGAACCAGTATCATTTTTATGAAGTGGATACATTCTTCCCCCAATAATCCAAACATTTCTTTAAATTCCCATGTTCCCCTAGCTTTGTAGTCAAATACTCATATATTCCCCCAACACTCATTATCTCACCTTCAATATTTATATACTCGCAGAAAATAGGTTTAAGAAGTTCATCAATGAGGTCTTCTGCAAACACAAACTCCCTAGTATCGCTTGGGTTATCAATAGTAACTTTCCGATGGTGAGATAACATATAAGCGAAAGTAGTCACAACTGAATTATAGTACGGTTTGCCTCCTGCCCCATATACATTAGGCACTCTGAATATACACCATCTATTCATTCTCTTTATGATATCTTCCTCAAGGTTCTTAGTTAATCCATATTCAGAATAAGGATTCCACTCAACTTGCTTGGAAGACACGAAAATTATTTCTGCGTCTAATCCCCGTGACCTTAATGACAACACAAGATTACCCGTAGAAACAAGATTATTTGCTAATATATCGCCCTCTGCCTCTCTGTTTTTCCCCGCAACATGATAAATCCTATCACAATCCTTAACAAACACTTTGACATCCTCAAATCTACACATATCCCCTTGGAATAATATGGGACTCTCTATCCTATCTCTAAGATATGAGCCTATAAAGCCTTTCCAGCCAGTTATTCCTATTCTCATAGTAATTGGGCTTCCTTTAATTTATTTAACACTTGTTTAGCATTATATTGACTTGCATTGTGGGATGAATACGGCTCTGGTTCAATATAATCTTCACCACAAAAATAATAATTAGTTGGTTGCTGTGCTTCTATTTTTGCATAAGTAATATCATCCTCTCTCTCAATAACTGACCTGTAAACCTCTGCCCCTGTAAGCAATACTTCGTGCATCTTCTCCCCAGGTCTTACGCCTATGATTGTCTTTTCTAATGTTCTGCCAAAATGCAACTCCAACGCTTCAACAACAGCCCCAATTTTGCAAGCTGGTGGCTTCATTATAAACAATTCCCCATTCTTGCCATCACTTAAACATTTCAAGGCAAGTTTAACCGCTTCTTCTAATGTAAGGATAAAACGTGTCATATAGGGATTAGTGATAGTAATCGGCTCACCTCTATTAATCATCCCAAGAAATAATGGTATTATGGAACCTCGTGAACCCAAAACATTGCCATATCTCAAGCACACATTTACAGTCTTACCTCTATGAGCTAAAACTACCTTCTCGGCAATAGCTTTACTCATCCCATAACCACCTATTGGGTAAGCGGCTTTATCAGTGGAGAGAAAAACTAATCTCTTCACACCACAATACTCAGCAGCCTCTATGACATTCTTTGTCCCAAGGATATTGGTGTTAATCACTTCCTCTGGAAAATTCTCCCCAGTAGGAACATGTTTTAATGCGGCAGCGTGGATTACATAATCTACGCCCTGCATTGAGTAAATTAACTTCTGTTTATCCCTAACATCACCAACAATATATGATATATTCTTATCCCTTCTTTCAAGGAACATGTCATACTGCTTGCTTTCGTCTCGGCTATATACAATAAACTTGGCATTACTACCTTGCAAATAGTCTATGAACGAAGACCCGAATGAACCTGTACCTCCGCTAATGAAGATTACTGAACCCCTTAATTCACTTGTGCTAATTCCCATTCTAATCCCCCTATTCTTCTGAAAATTCTTGGATATGTTTATCCTTACCACTTTATTAGTTAATTTTATTAACTCTCATCACCTAACTTCCTATATTTCAGATTAGCATTTCGGGTAGCTTCTAACACTAAACTCTCCATGTTCTTTTCCTTCAGTGGATGAAGGAATATTTCCATGTCTTTAGGGAAACACCTGCCACCCCAACCTCGTTTTGTAGTTACATTAAAAAAACCAGACCCCAACCGTGAATCAAGATATGTAGCTCTACGAATAGCATCAAAATCAGCATCTACTACTTGACAAACATCGTAGATTTCATTGGCTAACGAAACCTTGCAAGTTCCTAGTAAATTTGACACGAATTTTATTAATTCGGCGGTTACTGTATTTGTTTCGATAAAACCAAAGCATGTACCCCAATTTACTGGGGCTTCTTTGTAAAAGTCCCTCAACAAATCATTCTCGTAATTACCCAAAGGCTTATCAAGCAACTTTCCCTGACACCAGAGACAATCAAAATTACAACATTTTACTCCATCCCCAGGAAGGTGGATATCTATCTGTCTTGGGTAAATCAAATCACCATTAAATATTTTGTTTGTATCCCATCCCAAATGAGATAGGAGTTGATTGAAATAATTAAACCCTTCAGGACGCAAATTACTCATAGAATCCAACTCCAACTTTTCGCTTCGCTTTTATTACTCACTTCTCCTCTATCAATTATTTACGAGCAATATTCTTTATTTTTATCAATAACGGCAATTCCAATATAATAATCACCAACCTAAATATATTGGCCTTCAAATAATGAGGGTAATATTCTTTGTACTTATTTATGAGTATTACATGGCTAATCATAAGACATATTCTATCCTTCAACCTTAGATTACCACATGGGCAACTATGCCCTACGCCATAAATAGGCAAATTGATTAATTCCCCCTTCAAACCCATCCTCAACCAAAGTTCATATTCATCAATAAAATTTTTATAATACCCGCTTTTGATTACATGGTATCCACCAATAGCCAGACAGGTTTCCTTTCTATACATCACGCTTGAATGGTAAAAACAGTTGTGCATCAATATTTTATTTTTTATTTCTATATGTGTTCGGGGGTAGTGATGATGTATCACCATTGAATTACCGCCATTGCAAGTAATAGCATCAGTACCAACCATCACGGACTCTGGATGACCCCATAGATATAATGTTTGCAAGATTAGTTTATATCTATCAACCCAATAATCATCATCATCCAATATCGCTATATATTCTCCAGTAGCAACTTTAAGTCCTATGCATCTAGGGACAAACGAACCCCCAGAGTTCTTGCTTAGTTTTTTATATTTTATTCTTTTATCTTCAAACTTCCCCACAATATCTTCAGTATCATCAGTGGAGCAATCATCTATCACAATAAGTTCATAATCTGAGTAAGTCTGTGCCAAAACACTCTCGATAGCCCTTTTAAGTTCAGCAGAGCGATTATAGGTTGCTATTATTACACTGACTAGCATTCTTGCCTCCCAAGGCACTTCGCTCCAAAAATCAAACACTTCGTATAGTAAGAGATATAAAACTGGTAGATATATCTGCTATAAAGTGATAACTTATTTCCAATCTTTTTACCAACAGATAATTGACTAACCTTTCTACCATGAGTGATACAGCCAACTCTTTTCACATCAGCAAATTTGCCTGACTTATAAAGTTCCTTTACTGCAACTTTATAAGGTTTCATGTCGTAACCATAAACTGTATCATGCAAGGCTATAGTTCCACCAACTACTACATGCGGATACCATCTGGCAAAATCTTTTTCTACATCTTCGTGGTCGCCATCTATCCATAGTAACCCGATTGAGAAATTAATACTCTTTTCTGCCGCCTCAGATTTCATCACCTTTGCGACAATAATATCCTCAACTCCCTTATCTATTGCGTTCTTTACAAATGTTTTATAAGTTTCGCCCTCGCCAGTTACA
>Ga0307928_10000847_pt1 | contig 22985 bp, 20 predicted proteins | sample AceLakmetagen232_FD_201815 | JGI IMG/M metagenome (GOLD analysis project Ga0307928, IMG submission 201815) | Saline water microbial communities from Ace Lake, Antarctica - #232 | ecosystem: Environmental > Aquatic > Non-marine Saline and Alkaline > Saline | place: Antarctica: Ace Lake... | reverse complement strand
AGACTAGATAATATTTTACATTTCACAACAAAGAAAATAGCAGGTATTTTTAAGAAGAAATAAATTGCTAATACTATTGAAAAATGGTATTATAAAACCACTAAGAAATTAAATAAGTAATTATTAACAAAAAAAAGAAGTATGAAATTAATCACAGGTGTCAATGACACAATCAAAACTTTTCAAGGTAAAGAAGTGTACACTCTATTAGAAGAAGGAGGCGTTCCAGTTCCAATTACAATTAAAGAAGCTCTAGTAAACAGTTGTGCAAGTATTTCAGCACAAGATTTAGGCAATGCAAAAGACTTATTACTGGCACATTCTTTAGGACAAAAAATTTGGGACGGTAAAGATGAAATATTGTTAGAGGAACAAGAGCTAACTTTACTAAAGAAAATTATTGAAAAATCACAAGGAACAGCGTTACTATTAGGAACACTATTAAAAACAGTTGAGGAAGCAGAAGAAGTAGAAGTAAAGGCAGAAGCTCCTAAACCAGCAGTTCCAAAGAAATAATCATTAGAAATTTATGGCAAATTTAATAACACTACAAGAATACAAAACAGCAATAAACGTAAACACTACTGCCTATGACGGACAGTTAAATGCTTTATTGCCTATGATTAGTGATGCCATTAAACAATATTGTGGGCAAGAATTTGCCAACGGTAGCTATGTTGAAAAGAATAGTGGTGTAGTAAGTCCTGAAGGCTATTATATGTTCTATGTTAAGAACAAACCTATCACAAGTGTTACTAGTGTAGCATTAAGATTTTACGGGACAGGTGCTTCTATTGATTTAGACACCACACTATTTGATATAAGAGAAAATGAAGGCTATGTAGTTTTCGCTGGGGCAATCAATCCTGGTGTGGCGTTGATCAGACCAGAATACCAAGGTAATTTTTATTACACTATTACTTATGTGGGAGGTCCTGCACTAACACCTAACCAAGTAAAAATGGCATGTATATATGCTCTATCAGATAATTTCCTTTTCAATTATGGCAATCAAATACTTTCAGGCACAACCTCACTTCAAGGGGAAACTAAACAGATGAAAGTAGGTGATTATTCTATAACACAATTAACTCCCACTGAACGACTATCTAAATTAACAGATTTGGTAAATGGAGTAATGTTTACAAAGACAGTTAGAAATTTATTAGCACCATACGCCAATGTTGGTCAGTCTGGTGGTTGTTTATAAAATATGACTTTAAGCGCAATAGACAATTTATTATTCAATTCTACTATTACACATCAGAGACGAACTGAGACGGTAGATGATATTGGGGATTCCTCACAATCACTATCTAATTTAACTATAGATATACCTGCTAGTATTCAGCCTGTACGAATAGACGAATACCAAGAACCACAAGGATTAAATTATCAGGGAATGTATAAAGTATATTCTAATGTGGCTTCATTCACTTCTAATCCTCCAAAAAATGATGATTATATAGTGGATCAAGCGAACAGCGAAGTATATAGAATTATTGCAATACTAGATAATAATACTAATCAATTTGCTCATCACTATAAATTCATAGCTAAAAAAGAAGAAGTGAACTCTTAACCGACCTAAAATACATTTTAGGTTGAGAATATATGCCAAACGTTTCAGTAACAATTAAAGGCACAACCGAATTAATTAACCAATTCAAGAAGACAAATGCAAAGATTAATTCAAATATTCAAAAAGGCTTGAAAGCTTCTGCTCTTTTATCACAACGAGTAATGAAGCAAAAATCTCCTATAGATACTGGTACTCTACATAGGAGCATAGTAATAAATACCGATAATCTCAAAAATAATGAAATATCAATTGGTCCTGATACAACAAAAGCACCATACGCGGCGTTCGTTGAATATGGTCACCACACTAGGAGCGGTAGTTTCGTATCGGGTCAGTATTTTGTACGTGACACCATAACACAAGTATCTCCTATAATTGATAACATATTTAGAGAATTAATATCACAAGCATTAAAACCATCATAATATGGCAACAAGAAACTCAGATACAATTAAAAAAGTTATATACAACACCCTAAAAAACGATGCTCCTTTGGTAGCATTAATTGGTGGGGCTAGTAAGATTAGATACGAAAAACCTACAAAGAATGTAACGAGCTATCCCTGTATCGTGTATAATTTTCTTGAAGAAGGTGATCAACCTTATGAGGAAGTTTTTGCTACAGGTATTGCTAGAACACTAGTAGAGATTCAGATATTTGATAGGGTGGAGAATAGCTCAAAGACATTGGATGCGGTGGCAGACAGAATTTATGCTATATTACATGGTCAAAAAATTGACGGTGGACTACCAAACGTAACTACCTTTTCACTATATAGAACAAGTAAGACACGAATGTACGAAAATGAACCCGGCATTAGACGCATCATAACTAATTATTCTTTCGTAAATTACTCATCTTAATAATATGGCAGACTACAAAGAGAAAAAATCGTATAAGCAACGCCATGGCAAAAGCTATCAGTCTGAGATTGAGGACTTCTACCAGAATTTTGTAGGCTCATTAGATGTTGAAGGAAAGATATTATTAAGGGAATTTTCAGGAGATAGTTTCAGACTATTCAAGAGAATGATTGGAGAATTAATGCAAAATATAGAAACAACAATTAAGGAAGGAAAATATCCTGGCTATCTTAACGGAGAAAAATTGACTGAAGAGCAGTTAAAGGATATAATTAACATACAGGAAGACATGAAGATAGCACAGAAAAAGGTTGTACAGAAAGCATGGGCGTACTTTTTAACAAAGCATAAGTTTGGAGCGTTCAGATTGTTTGAATATATAAGCAAGAACGAGCTTCCAGAAAAATATGCAAAAGCACAGAATATTAACCCAATTAATATAAAGAAAGATGACCCAAAAGAAGACAAAGCTAATTAGGTATCGGATAGCACCTTCAAGCCCCAATATGACTTTCAGGTATGGTGGACATGTTTTCAAATTTGATAAGGCTCTAAAACCAATTCCTTTAGAAATAGAGGAAGAAGACGCAGACACTCTGTTAGAAATGATGGATAGTCCGTGTAGATGCCATTATCGAAAACCAATCCATTTATTTGAGGAAGTAAGAAGGACTTAGGTCTATAAGATAAATAATTTAAGACAAATTTTATGTCTATTAATGTAAACAACATCAATACAGGTGGAGCTGTTATAACTATCGGTGGAACTGTTAACGCAGTTGACGTAGATGGTTATTACTGGGGTACAGTTTCAGGAACTGATTTAGGGTGTACTACTGGAGGTATCTCTGTAGCATACAGCTACGAAAAGACAGATATCTTTTGCGACCAAACTTTGGCGGCAGTAGAAACAGCTATCACTTCTGAAACTTGCGAAATTACAGTAAGCTTGTTAGAGACAGCTATTGAGAAATTGCAATATGCAATTGGTAATGCGACAGTTGATTTGAGTCCTGGTGTAGCTAATAAATTAGCAGTTGGTGGTTTGACCACTCTTACCTACCAACCTCTGAAACTTGAAATTACAGATTCAGATACTAGTTTATTGATTACTTGGACTTTCTTCAAAGTATTGTCAAATGGAATTGATATTAACTTTGAGAGAGATAACCCTTCACAGGGTGATGTAACTTTCACAGTCTACGCTGATACTACTCATGCGGCAGGACACCAGTTATTTTCAATCTACGAGGCTTTAGCTTAGTCTTTCATCTAGGGTGGGTAGTAAAATATCCACCCTAGACCAAACGGTCAGTTTAACATACACATTACATATATAAATAACTAATAAAGTAATTTATGAATGAAGAACAAGTAAAATCTACTACTTCAAAGGAAGCAAAAGCTCCTGTAGTAGAAAATAAAGAAGAACCAAAGGTAGAAACACCTGCGGTTAAGCCTACAAGTAAAACTTTACAGCTCGCGGATAAATCAGAAGTAATAGTAACAAGATTAAAAGCTGGTAAGTATTACAAATCACAAAAAGTATATTCAGAGTGGATTCAAGACATGTTTTCAGCATTGGAATCTACTAAAGAAAATCCTGAAGGAGTAGACACATCAAAATTTGTAGATGGCAAAGGTAAACCAGATGAAAAGAAAATTGAAGCTGAATTGAAAAAGGCGGACACCTCTTCTTTCAAAAGATTGATATCAGTAACATCAGGAGCAAGTGGCTACAAATTAGAATTAGCATCCATTTCATTAGATAAAACTATCGAAGAAATAGAAGAAGATTATTACCCAGAAGATATAGAGAGAATTGTTCAGGCGATTATTGATTTGAATGATTTTATCTCAAACTTAAAAAACTCCGTAGCCCCTATGTCAGGTCTGGGGGCGAAGTAAAGAAAGCATTTGGAATACCGTTACCTCCTATAGACCTATTCGTATCAATGATAGATGTTTTGGCAAAAAGATACGGGTGGTCTTACAACGAAATGATTGAAGGAATGTGGTGGGAAGATTTATATGAGATGTACAGAGTAGCGTGCAACCTAGACACAATGGAAACCAATGACAGAATGAAATTTGATTTCCTACTACACGCTGGTTCAAAAGATGCTATGAAAAAATGGAAAGATCTTGCTATACCCTTTCCTAGCGACAAATATATGGAAAGCGTAGAGCGACAAAAGGGAGTAGGCAATCAAATGACAAGACCTGAGTTGCAACATGCTATGTTCAGACGAGCTAGAAAGGTTGAAAAGATGACACCTGAACAAAGAGAGCGGTACAAGTATGTAAAGAAGCGTATTGAAGAGCACAAGAAAGAAATGGCAAGTCGCGGACTGGACTATTAATATAATTGACACATTAATTTATGGCTACCAATAATTACGATGATATACAATTTGCCATCAAGGTAGTTAACGAGGCATCAAAGTCGCTCAACAAAATTGAGAGCGACTTGAAAAGTTTAGCATCACAAACAGGGGTTGCAGCAAAGAAAATGAAAGGGGAATTCAATAAGATTGATTCTTCTGCTCAGAAACTGAAAGCAACCTTTACAAAGATACGAAGTGCAGGCATTGGCTTAACTGCTGGACTCACTGCTCCTTTAGTTTTGCTTGGAAAACAAGCAATTCAAACCGCGGCACAGTTCGAGCAATCATTGGCTAATGCTTTTTCGGTTATGGGAGATGCCTCAAAAGAAGCACGAGTAGAATTGACTGGTTTTGCAGAACAGCTTGGTAGAGATACCGCATTTAAGGCAAGTGAAGCGGCGGACGCTATGTACAAATTGGCTTCTGCTGGTTTAGAGACTGCTGAAATAATAAATACATTGCCGGGTATCTTAGATGCCGCGGCGGCTACCCAGTCTGATTTAGCGGCGGTTGCCGAGCAGACTACTGTAGCGATGAAGACATTTAATATTGCATCAGAAGATGCACAAAGAATTACTGATGGGTTAGTGGGAGCAATCGCTAACTCTAATTTGAATTTTGAAAGAATAACAGAGTCCATGAAATTTGCGGGTCCTGCTATGGCAACCTTTGGGAAGTCCGTTGAGGAAACTTATGCGGCTCTTGGGTTTTTTGCAGACGCAGGTATTTTTGGAGCAAAAGCAGGTACATTGTTAAGAAGTATTCTAGCCAGACTATCTTCTCCTACTTCTTCTTTGAAAGAGGTTATAAGCGAGCTAGGATTAACAATGGAAGACCTTAACCCAAAGACAAAGAGCGTGGGTGAGATTTTAGAGACCTTGAGAGACGCTGGTTTGTCTACAGAACAATCCTTTAAGGGTTTTGGTAGGATTATTGCGGGTCCTGTTTCTTTGGCTTTACAACGAGCAAATGAAGAAGGGCGTTCAGTTACTGAAATGATGGCAGAACTAGAATTTGAAATATCTAAAACAGGTACTGCCGCGAAAGTTGCACAAGGACAATTAGATACCCTTGCTGGTTCATGGAAAGTTTTAGGCTCATCAATTGAAAACGTCTTTATTCAGTTTACGAAAGATGTCTTTGGTGACTCATTAAAAGATTTAGTAAATATAATTATAAAATTAGTAAATGCTTTTGCAAGTTTGCCTGCTGTCGTCAAAAAGGGCGTGGTAGTGTTTGCGGGGGTATTAGCTATCATGGGTCCTTTACTCTTGATAGTGGGTGCTTTTGGGACTGCTATGCTAGCCTTAGCAGGACCTATTGCGGTCATTGTTGCTGGATTAACAGCATTGATTTTAGTTGCAGGTAAATTAAAAGGCGACTTAGATGAGTTGTTTGGTATTGTTGATCCTAATGCAGATAAAATACGGGCGGATTTAGAGGAAGGCTTCAAGAATCCAATTTTAGATACAATACGTTCTACTACGGAAGATACTTTAGTATATCTTGAGATTCTAAAAAACAATTTAAGAACTGCTTTAGCGGCAGGAGTAGACCCAACACAAGCCATTGCTGATTTGAAAAGATTAAGTTCAGCACTTGAATCTACTTCTTTGTCTAGTATTAATGAGGCAAATAGGCAAAAAACAGCACAAATTGCTACTATCAAAGTAATGGAAAAATCTGGTAAGTTAAGCGAGGAGCTTGCAAAGAAATACACCAAAGCAATAACAGATGAAACTACTGCTTACGTTGCAGAGCAAGCTAAAATAAAAGCCCAGGCAGACAAAACTTTGGCAGACATAGCAAAAGTAGGTGGTGCTATTACTGAAGCACAAGCAACAGAACTTCAGACTTTATTGAAACAGCAACAAGACAACGCACAACAAATACTTGCAGAAAGTGTGCAAGAGGTTATTAATTTTGGCAAAACATTAAATTCAGCACAAGCAATAGTAGCACAGGAACAAGTTACTAATGCCATTAATATACAACAAGAGATACAAGATAAAACGGTTTCAGCTATTGAAACAAGATATGCAGATGAATTAAGGGCACTAAAAGTCGCGGCTAAAAGCCAAAATGATGAGGTGTCAAAAGATGCTAAAGCTAAATTATCTATTTTAGAAACACAATATAAAAACGAACTTACTGTAGCACAACAGGGGGGTAAACATTTGGTTGGTGTAGCAAAGCAATTTGCAAGGGCAAGAGGAGATGTTTATGACGAAGCAAATAATAAATTCTTGACTGGTTGGTCTGCTGTATGGGCAAAGGTAAAAAGCGTTGTCAATGTAGTGGTAAATAATATCATGGCTGTGTTTGTTACATTAAGAGGAGCTCTTGCAATACTTATTGGTGCCGCGATTATTGGTTTCGCAAATGGTTTTAAGGATATTGCGGGAAACATCGGTGCTTTAATGTCTGTGTTCAAAAGCTTAGGCATTCTTGTGGGAACGGTTTTCTTAACAATAGGGGCGGTCATAATAGACACGGGTAAGACGGTATTTAATGTATTCAAAAGAATGGGGCAAAATATACAAGACTCCTTGGCTTACTTTAAAGCCTTTGGTGCTTTTGTAGTAAATGTTTTTACAGGTGCATTTGGTGCCGCTGTTGATACTGTAAAAGAATGGGGAAAATCTATTTTCAATGTTTTCACACAAGTAAAAGATGCCGCAGTAAATATAGGTAAAGCTGTTAAGGAAGGATTGAAAGGTAATTTTGGTGCCGCGAAAGATATTATCGTGGGCACATTTCAAGAGGCTTCAGACGATATAGATGGTCAATCTTTTGCTGATAGATTAAAAGAAAACTATGCAGATGCATTGTCCGAGTTTTCAGCTAGTGCCAAAAAAATAAGTAGTAGAGAAAAGGTAGACATACTAGATTATGAAAACACTAAGGAATTAGTAAATAAATTAAAAGAAGACATAAGTGGTGTAGGAGATGCTTTTGGTGAGTTCTCTTTTGAAAACACTAAAAAAGGTTTTAAGCAGTTAGGAAAATATACTGACAATATTACCGATGGTATTGGTAACGCTTGGGAAAAAGCATTAGACCCTAAGTTTGAACCAGCAGGAATAGAAAAAGGATTTGATCAGGCATTACTAGACGCTAAAAGCACGGCTAAAGAAATAGAAAAAGAATTTGAAGAGGTAGACCCAGATATTGAAGATCCTTTTAAGGACGCTAGTAAGGGAGCAGATACTTTAGGTAAAAAAGTAGAATCTTTAGGAAAAGAATTAGAAGAAGCAGGAGTATTTGCAGTAAAATCTGGCGGTAAAATTGTTGATTCTTTTGACGATGCAGAAGACGGGGTAAGCAAAGTAAAAGATGCTATTGCTAAATTAGACGAGCAATTTATAAAACAGCAAGAAGAGGTCAGGGCGTTGACTGAAGAAATTAAGAATAGAATGGAAAATTTGTCTGTACCTGATGCAGTTTTAACTAGCATGGACGAAGCGGACAACAAATTGAAAGATATCAAAACAGATATTACAGAAATACTAAAAGAACATGATACGTGGATGGACGCTGTAGAAACAGACTTAGAAAACTTCAAACAATTATTAACAGATATTAATGCTAAATTTGATGAACAGAAACAGAAGATAGCTGAACAGGCAACACAGGATATCACTTCACAATATAGTGAGGCACTATCCAAAATTAAAGAGCTACAAGCAGAACGAGAAAAAGCTTTAGCGGCGGGCGATAATGTATCCGACTTGAACAATCAGATAAGTGCTCTTGAAAAGATGACTAGGCAATTTGAAGCATTAAAAAATAGTGCTACAGATTATACTGCTGAGATAGAAAAGGCGAGAGAAAAATTAGCATTGCTTAACGAACAAGACGCTTCTCAATCTGCTATTCAGAAAAAGGAGCAAGAACTTGCTATCCTATTAGGTAAGCAAAAGATTTTTGTTGACGAAAAAGATAAGCTAGAAGAAGAGTTAGGAAATGCTAAGGCTGAAAGGAACTTATCAGAACTTGATTTTATTGCCTATAAATTAGGAAAAGAATTACAAGCAATTGAAACTAAACGGCAGGCGGAAATACAATCTGCAAAAGAAATTAATGATATAAATAAAGCCATCGTTTCAGGAGATATATTGAACGAAGGTTTTGTAGAAGGACTAAAGACTTCTGGGTATTCAGATGAATCAATTGCATTTGCGGAACAGGCAAAGGTAAGAGAAGAATTGTACAGAGCAGAATTAGCAAAACAGTTAGAAGATCTAACTAGATTCAAAGAAGATTCTGTTGCTATATATACTACAATGACAGATGACTTTATTGCTCAACAACAAATATTAGAAAATTATGTTTCGTTGAGTGTTGACAAAATGGTTGTTAAATACCAAGAGTTAGCAGCCGCGGCTAGAAAAGCGGCAGAAGCACAGAAAAAAGCATTGTCTGCTAGATCAAGTGGTAGCACAGCAGGATTAAAAGAAGGAGGCTTTGCAGACTTATTAGGATTTATGAGAGGTGGTTTTGTAAGCAAATTAAAAGGATTTGACGCTGGTGGATATACAGGTGCAGGAAAAGCTGATGCGGTTGCTGGTGTAGTACATAAAGGCGAATGGGTAGCTCCAAAATGGATGGTAAGTGCTTTACGACCTATGTTCGGAGCATTGGACTCTGCTAGAAAATCTAAAAATCTAGGGGCTATTACGGGTGCTACAAAGAATCTAAATAATAGTATTAACATGAATAATTATATTAGCGAGCAGGTAGACTTTCAATCCGTTGCAAGAAACCTAAGCTTTGAATTATCAAGATTATAAATATATGTTAGGAACAAATTTTGTACTCACAAATCAAAATGCAGAAACCATAGATTTTAACGATTATGTGGGAGGCTCATCTGCACCTACATCTTCTTTTATAATCCTACAAGATTATCCACAATTTGATATAGAGATAAACAACCAAGAAATACGAAAAGAAGGACAGCATGGTATTTGGGATTTCTATTCTTTTTATGGAAAGCGAGTAATGACTTTTACTGGAAAAATATACGGACCTACAGAAGCGGACGTAGAGCAAAAGAAACAGGATTTAGAACGAGTAGTTGCTTTACCTGTTCAGCCTTCAGTTGGTAATGACGGTACGGTTACTATTACTTGGACTTCTTTATTGGGTGGTGATTACCAAATAGAAGCTAAAATACAAAGCTCAATCAGATACAATCGACCTATTGGAGATAAGCATACGCTAGATTTCATAATAACTATGAAGGCGGCTTCTCCATTTATTGAGAGTTTAACTCCTGTTTCAACCGCTGGTGTGCGTGCCTTTGAAGCGGCAGGATACCCTCTCCCAGTGATTTATCCTACTACAATGCCTTATAGTTGGGTTCAGTCCTTATCTATTACAAACTCAGGAACAGTATTAGCAGATACTTCTATAAAGCTATACGGTGGTTCTAGATATGATATTAATAATCCAAGAATAACAAATCTTACTGACGGAAAGTTCATGCAAATAAATACTGTTATTAGTGGGGCTTCTGATTATATTGTTTTCAGCTCTAAAACGGGTACAATACAAGATAAAAATGGAGTTGATCTTAGTCCATTTTTGGAAACAGGATCTGAATTTATTAAATTAGAATTAGGAGTAAATGAAATAGTATATACATCTGATGAGAACGTAGGAGTGACAAGCCCTATTCTTACAAGAGTATTCCCTAACGAAGTAGTTATTGTAGAACATAAAAATACTATCGTTTAATTAGTCTTATCTAGAAATTACATATGCAGGATTATTATAAAATTAGAAATTTATCTAATGGATTAAAACTCCACTACTCTTTTGATAAACAAGGAAACGCTAAGAATTTATTAGACGATTCTGCCAACGGTTTTGGTGGAACAGGAGTAACTTCAGAAACTGCTTATGGCAGTATTTTTGAGTTTGATTCTAAGACGCTTGCTGGCGGGGTAATAAATGTTACAGGCGATAATGATTTTGTACAAGGACCTTTCGGAAATGATACTGGTATTCGAGTATGGTCAACAAGTTTAGCGGCAGGACAATATTATTATAATTTACCAGACACAGTAGCAATAGGGGATACCTTTTATATTTGGGTAAAAGGTTGGGCGAGATTAGGTATCTACGATTGGGGGGGAGGAGGGTGGCTTGATATGGATTATACAGATATGACTACAGGAGAAACTAAAAACTATCCAAGCGATGGCTCTTTGCTCATGAATCTTTTATTTAACAGTAATTTAGAAATGGACGAATGGAAATTAATAAAAATGACAGCAAAGGAAGCCAGTGTAGGTACTCCTAGATTATATGGAATGGATAAAAATAATACCACACAAGGAGTTGCTAATGCAGGAATGTTTGCGTTAGCTACTAGAGGTTTTGGTTGGGCAAAAGGTAATCATGGCAGAGCCTTAGTAGGTGGAGGAAATACTTATTGGGATATTTCAAAACATACTTCTTTTTTAGACGGGGCAGAAAACTTCTCAATATCTTTTTGGATAAAACCTTTGGAAGTACCTTTTCCTGATATAAGGTGGGAAGGTATATTTTCTTCTGGCAACCAAGGAACAGGACACAGACAGCTTTGGCTCTATCCCGATAGGAACGATAATTGGTTAAATATAAACACAGATCATGAAGACGGAACTAGAAGTGCTCCCGATGTTTTTGGGATTACTGCAAACGAGTGGCAAAAAATAGATATTACTTGGTCAATGTCTGAAGGTAAAATTAGGACATATAGAAACAATGTATTGTCTGATGAGCAAGATACTACTAATTCTCCTTTAATAACAGATACTGATGAGGTGGCTTATTTCTTTTTTATGCAAGCCTACGGAGAATTATCAGATATTGAAATAGATGATTTCAGAATTTACAATAGGGTATTGGCAGACGAAGAAAGAACTCTTTTATACAACAGTACTTATAGTTTAGAAGACGGCTTGCTTTACTATGCCAACTTCAACGAAGGCGATGATGCTAATGGCATTATTGATTACTCCAAATATGCCAACCATGCTACAGCAATAACGGGATCTCCTACCTACGTTACAACAGGAAAGTATAATAGTTTTGGTATGCAGTTTGATAGGGCTAACCCAGATTATGCCGACGCACTAACTAATGCAAGATACGCTTTAGTAACCCAACACCAGCACACTATTTGTGCTTGGGGATATCCTACAATTATACCTATACCAGGAGCAGAGTCTTCAGGATTTTTTATGACTCTTAATGGCGGTGTTATTTTAAGATTTGATTATCAAGACAGAGCATCTGCATATTGGTACGATGAGAGTTTGGGATATTTTAGTAGTATTTATCAAAGCGGTATTTTAGCAAATAACTGGAACTTCGTATTGGCTGAACGAGATTATGAAACATTAAGATTATATGTCAATGGAGTATTAGCGGGAGTTATTACTGGCTATACTGTTAGTTTAACGGCTTCAAGCTACCCTAGAATAGGCGCGCAAACTTCTTCGCTGGCTTTTTCGGGAATACTAGATGAATGTAGAATGTATAATAGAGTATTAAGTGACAACGAAAAAACTGCTTTATTATCTTACAATCCTTACAACCAAATAGCTACTCCAATAGACTTAATTATAGACAGACAATTTCCTACAGTAACACATCTTACTTGGACAAAAGTTCCCGATTCAAGAAAAACTATGGTACGATATAACGTAGGAGCATATCCGACAGATGAGAATGATGGTATACTAGCCTATTTTGGAACAGCAGAAGAATGTAAAGTATCTGGGTTGCTTGCTGGTGTTCAATACTTTTTTAAAGCTTGGGGTTGGGGCTATGAGGGCGGTTCAGATTACTTCGATGTTCAAGCAGGATTATATCCATAATAAATTTTATATAATATGCCAACAGGTACATACGGTTCTACATTAGGAGATTCCTTAGGAACATGGATAAAAATCTATGACAAGGATTTAAATTTAATCACAACGCTATTAGGCAATAAATCTGGCGACGATTTTGTTAGCCTTTCTTATAATACAAAAATTAACGGCGCAGGTTCGGCTTCGTTTATAGTTAGAATAGATAATTCTAAAATTACTACCGCTTCAATGAATCATTTTAATAGAATAAAAATATGCGATTATGACGGTACAGAAAGGTGGTATGGTTACATTGATAGAAAAGAACTTGACTTAAATATAATTAGAGTTAGCTGTGTTGGTATGCTTCAGTTGTTAGGTAAAAGAATTACTGAAGATGCTCTTATTGTTCAAGGAGAAGCAAATGCTGAAGTAGCCGATTTACTATCTTTCACAAATGGGCTAGAAGAAACTGGCATCACAATGGGGGATTCATATGATAGACCTGTTCCAGATCTTTTCTGGTCTTTGAATGAAAACACAGGAGTAATTGCTAACGATTCGGTGGGAGTTAATCATGGTTCAATACAGAACGGAGCAAGTTTTGTTACTGGTAAAATTGGTACAGGAATCGACTGTTCAGCGCTTGGTCAGATTGTTACACCAACTACTCCTTTAGTAGATACAGGCGCATACACTTTAAATATTTGGCTAGATTGTCCTTTAGCAACTCCTGGTAGTGTTTGGAATAATATTATTTCTAGGTACGGCGGTATCGGTAGTTATCACATGATGGCTCATACTGACGGGAGATTTGGTGTGCATTTTGGAGGTGCTTTTTATTCTGTTGCTGGTTTTGATATTACTGCCCTAACTGGTTGGCATATGTTTACATCTGTCTGTAATGCTGTTGATGATTCCACCGACTTTTATTTGGACGGAGAATTTTTAGGTACAGTAGCAAAAAAAGCCACATCTGCTTCTGGTATTGGAGCCATTGGAAATGTTAATAATTCAAATACTTGGTTTATAGGTAGTTTTGATAATTTTGAATATCACAGCAAGGCGTTGACGCCTGCTCAGATTAAAAAAATATACGATACAGTAGACGATATTGCTTTTTATAAATTTAATAATACTCTAGCAGATACTTCTCTTCAGAATAATCTTCCTGTTACTACTGGAATAATGGGTTATGATAGTGCTGGAAAGTTTGCTGAAGCAGGAGCATTTACTTCTGGTAATCAGTTGACTCTTGCTGATAATGATTCTTGGCATTTTGGTCTAAATAGTTTTTCAATAGAATGTTGGATAAAGACTACTACGGCTACCCAGTATCTTTATGATTCTAGAAATGGGGTAGGATATTCTGGTGGTGGAATTGGCTATAATATAAAAATTGTTGGTGGGATATTAACAGGTGGTCTGGGAGATGGTCCTAACTATTTTGCTGATAGTTCTGATATCGGCTGTACTACTCTCATTGATGACGGAGAATATCACCATGCTATAATTTCTTACGATAGAACATTAAATTTACAGACAGTTTATATTGATGGAATACAAGACGGTCAAAGAGATATTTCTACTATTACGGGTATTTTAGATAACACTAGTCAAATGGTTATTGGCGCCGCTTATAATTTTGCCGCCGATTTCGTCGGTTCATTAGATAATTTTAGAATAATAGGTCACTCAGTAGATTCAGAAGAAGCTTACAATAGATATAATGCTGATTATACTGCGGTGGATTTAACTTTTAATAGAACTCCTATTCTTAGCGCTATAAAATCTATAGCAGAAGCCGTTGATTGCCAATATAAAGTAACTCCAGATGGCAAATTGCAATTCAAAAAATATGTTGGTTCAGATGTTTCTTCTACCCTAATAATTAGATATGATAAGACAACAATAGAAAATTCAAATATTCTAAATTTCAATGTAGAAGATAATGGTTCTGATATTGTTAGTAGAACAATTGGCGTAGCGAGTGCATTAACGTCTGACCAAGAAGATGCTACACTACAAAGCGCATATGGACTTCTAGAATTATTTAAGAATTTTAGAGAGCAGAATGACCAAGCCACCTTAGACGGAGTAACAGAAAACCAGAATATAGGACCTATATATAGCCCTAGATTAGAACTGAATCCTTTACTGATAGTGGATAATTTTGATGTAGGTGATATAATAAAACTAGAACTGAACAATGATTTTTTGGCAATAGACCAAAACGCGCAGATAATTTTTAAGCAGGTTACTTTTGTAAACGCTCAAAAGAAAATATCTATTGTGGTTGATAGTGAAGAAAGAACAGTTTTATCTGACATAAAATCATTGCAGGAATCGGTAGATTTAATAAATAGAGAATTATAAATATATAGAATTATTATAAAGATATAGAACTATAAAAAGATAACTACACGACCTAAAATGTATTTTAGGTCAAAATATAATTTAATAATTAACACACTAAAAATATGTCAACCAAAGCATTTTTTCTAAATGGTAACGATGCTTACTACGGTCAGGACGAGTGGAACTACGTTCAAAAAATTTTATTTGAACAAGGTATTTTACATACCGAGGGTGCTACTTGGAATGACTTTATAGATTTAGAAGTTATACAGAATGGTACTCCTGATATGAGTGTCGATGTAAAAGTAGGCGCTTCAGTAGTAGAAATTACAAAAACAGGAGAAACTTTCAAAGTTTTTGCCTTCAATTTAGACCAAACAAATCTCGCTATAACTAATAATATATCTGGCGCAAATAGGCTTGATGCTATTATTATGAGGATAGATGTAGATGTAGACCCAAACGCGCTATTAAATAATATTGCTACAGTCGAAGTTATTACAGGAACAAGCGCCGTTGCCTTAACAGACGGAGCAATCCAAACAGCAATCGGTTCAGACGGATTTATCAGACTAGCAGATGTCACAGTAACTAACGGAGCGACTACTGTTGTGACAGCAAACATTGCTGATACAAGAACTAGATCAGGATTCAACGATAGTATCCTATTCAATCCAACAACAATTAATTTCAAAGTAGTAACCGCTGATCCTGCTGGTGCTGATTTGGTTGAAGGGTTAGTATGGTTCAATTCAACAACACATTATTTAAAATATTATGACGGTTCGGGTGTTGTTACTTTAATTCCCGCAAGTTATCTTTGGGGAGACGGTTTAGCGGCAAGTGGCGCTACAATTAGTGTCGATTTAGCAACTAACTCTGGTTTGAATTTTAGCACAGCAAAATTAAGAATTGGTGCGGGAAATGGTTTGGCTATTTCTGCGGGTACTACAAATGTAGATTTACGCGCAAACGCGGCTCTATCCTTTACTTCAGGACAATTAGACACTACTATTTCTGACATACAAGCAAATATACTTATTGGGGGTGAGGATGCTAATAGCTTACACAACCATAATGATAATACTGGTTACTATGTAATCGACGGACTAGACTTAACAGATTTTCACAGTTATTGGATAGGAAGTTACCCTAGTACCTTTAGTTCCTTGGGTTCATTTTATTATGTGTCTGGCGATGGAGGAGCTGGCGGTGGGGGTGCTTATGTCTATGACTCTGAATTTCTATTTGATTTTAACAATGATTTTGATTTATATTTTGATTATAAATCGGCTGATTTTCATGGACTTTGTATAGGTGTTACTACTAGTACTCCTCCTACCACAAATACAACGGTTACTGATGGTGCTTGGTTCTACATAGATTCTAGCAACCCATATTCTTGTACTTCAAACGGAGTAGCTAATACAAATAACAGTATTGCGGCAATTACAACTACTGATTGGAATAGATATCATATCAAAAAAGTAGGTAGCAATATTTATTTCTATGTAAATGGGATTCTGAAATTTACTCATAGTACTCATATTTCTACAGCAACGGATACTTCTCCAATAATATATGAATATAAGGATAACGGGGCGAATACTCAGTACTTAGCAAGAGGAAGTTTTTTCTTCAAAGGAGAAATATAAGTGGCAAAGTTTGCCTTAAAAAGATTACTAATAATTATATAACTATGTCTAAATACCAATTAAAAAAGTATTTTGAAGACGGCAATTGTGAGGGGGCGGTTAAGGTACTTCAAAAAGAATTAAAAGAAATTAGAAAAGAAAGTTCTGTAGGAGAAATTACAAACGCAGAGCAAAAACAACTATCGGAAAAAGCAAGAGGTTTATTAGAAGAAGTAACAGAATAAATTTACCCGAACTTGAAAACTGGTGGCACTAATTAGAGCATAGTTATTCACAGAATATAAAAGCATAAAAGTTGACAAAATAGGAAAAGGGTTATACAATAAATATATAGTATAGTCCTTTTTCATTAAAAATTTAACTACAGTATATGAGCAAGTATTAATAAATTCTTAACATAATCTTTTATGCCAGAAAGTATTACAAAAAAGAAGTTTTCCGTAGCCATGGCGGAAATAAATAAAAAATATGGAGAGGGTTCTTTAATCGAATTGAATAAAGAACACAAAATAAACACCGAGGTATTTCCTACGGATATTGCTTCCCTAGATTTAATCTTAGGAGTTGGCGGTATTCCAAAAGGAAAGGTAATGGAAATTTACGGTCCTGAATCTTGTCTTTCTAAGGACACGTTTATTCAATACAATATAATTGGAGATGACGGGAAAAGGTTAAACCACAAAGGAGGTAGTATTGAAAATCTTTTTAAGAGGTTCAATAATATAAAGGAGGGAAAAGCGGGAGAGCATTTAAGGACTAAAAAAGATATTTACTATACAGTACCTTCTATAAATAAAGAGGGATATGTATTTCACAATAAGGTTGCCGATGTTGTTAAGTGTGGTATTAAAGCTACTTATTTATTAACAACTAAATTAGGAAATAAACTAATTTGCACAAACGAACATAAAATATATATTGGTAATGGTAAATATGTACCTTTAGGAGCTTTAAATATTGGTGATACTATTTATTCTCACAACCAAACTCCTTTTAAAGGTAGAGAAAATAGGGCTAAGTATGCAGAAACAACTGTTGCCTATCATCCTAAGGGCATTAAAAAAGTCGTAAGTGGAAATACATATTTTAGAATTAGAAAGTCTAGAACCGTATATGAAGCTAATCTAAACAAAATGTCTTATGTTGAGTTTAGAAAGTTTTTAAATTCAAAATCAAAAAAGGAAATAAATAATTTACAATTTATTTCGGAAGGTACTGAAGTACACCATATAGACAGAGATACTACAAACGATAAAATAGAAAATCTTATTTTAGAATCTGCTGGAAAACACCAACAAAAACATGCCTTAATTAATCAATCTAAATTGAGTTTTATTCCTGTAAAAGATTTAGTAGATAGCATTGTATTTCATGGTAAAATTGAAACCTATGATATTAAATGTTTTGCTCCTAATAATAATTATATAGCTAACGGAATAGTAGTTCATAATTCTGGAAAAACGACTTTGGCTTTGCACATTTTAGCACAAGCCCACAAATACGATAAAACAAAAAAGGTTGCTTTCATAGATGTTGAAAACGCCTTTGATCCTGAGTATGCCAAAACAATTGGAATTGATAAGGACAGAATGGTTGTCAATCAGCCTAATAGTGGAGAGGAAGGATTAGACATTGTTGAAAAGCTATGCCAGACAGGACAGTTCTCAGCTATTGTAATTGACAGCGTAGGACAATTGGTTCCAATGGCTGTTGGTGCAAAAGAAATTGACGGTACAGCTAACATTGGAACAACTGCTAGGCTACTAAGCCAAACATTACCAAGGTTAAGCAACGCGGCTAGATTGTCTGGCACGGTGCTTATTTTCATTAATCAAATTAGAATGAAGATTGGTGTTATGTATGGCAACCCAGAAACTACAATGGGAGGACTTGCTTTGAAATTTGCTTGTTCAGTTCGTATTGAAATTAGAGGAAGAAAAGCTGAAGAGAAAAACGGCTTTGAGGGTATTCCAACAAAACTAAAAATCATAAAAAATAAATTAGCACCTCCGTTTCGAAGCACAGAGTTGTTTATTCGTTTTGGAAAAGGTTTTGATATTGTCGGAGACCAACTTGAAACAGCACTATCAATGGGCTTAGTAAAAAAGTCAGGTGGTTGGTACGAATACGAAACATTAAAAGCACAAGGTTGGGACAAGTTTGTCTCAGAACTATTAGAGCCAGAGAATAAGGAATTATACACAAAAATCATTAATTCATTAGAAGCTCAAAATTAAGATCTAAGCGGGGTTTGGTCTTATATAACAAATTGTATAAGACCCTTCCTATACTACGACTAGACACTAATTTTGCTACAAATAACCTATAATCTATATGGCACAAGAACCTATCACAGTTAAACTAGACAAAAACGATGTAAAAGCGATATCTAAAAAATTCCCAGGAGCAAAAGAAGCACCAATTGATGCAAAAGCAACTTTGGCAAAACTAGAAGAACAAAAGAACTATAATTTCATTCTAAACTTTTCCGATGCAAATTTTAGGACTGCCTTCCTTTGCTTTTTTGGTTTCTTATTACAACCAATAATCGTTCCTATTATGTTGCTATTAAGTTACATATTCAAAAGACCTATGAAGTTTATGGAACTACGATATAAAACAAAAGTAAATAAAATTAAAGAATTAAAAAATCAAATTAAAGTACAATCAAAAGAAGAATATTTAGATGAACAAAAATAATATGCCTATAAAAGAAAACACTAAAAGAAAAAGTATTCTATTTGTTGGAGCAAGTGGATATGGTAACTTAGGCGATGACGGATATAAAACGGTATTTAATGATTATCTGAAGGACGAGTTTGATCTATATTTTAATAGTCCTTACCCCGATTTAGAAATGGTAAAACACTGTGACCATTTAGTATTAGGTGGTGGTGGTATTATCTATGTAAATAAGACAGCTCATTTTCAGTACATGAGAATGTATATAGACGAAGCAATCAAACAAGGCAAGACATATTCTTTTATCTCTTGTGGAGTTCAGCCTACTCAAATGTTTAAGGACGATCTGATAAGAACAATTAATTTTACTGTAAAAGAAATTGCTCCTTGGAAAAAATATCTTGAGGGAGCGGAGGTGGTTACTATTAGAGGTAGTCTTGATAAAAGGATACTAAAAAAATTAGCACCTAAGGCAAATGTTGTTCATGTACCAGACGCTTGTTATTTATTAAAGCCAGTAGAATATCATTTAACAAAACCAAACGGAGGCGTAGTTATTCTAACAAACGTCAGTACAAAATTTAATCATACTAACTTCAGTAAGTATAACAACGAGTTCATTAAAAAATATGGTGAGAACAGATACTGTATCGCTTTCGCAAGAACAGACGAAGTGCCTACAGAAAAGTATGTACCAACAATAACACCGCAAGGAAATCTAGGGCAAAGGGTAAACCTAACTCCCTCAGAAGGATTGAGAATTTTAATGGATGCTGAATCCGTTATTACTTCTAGATATCATGGAAAAATATTTGCTCGTGTAGCAGGTATGCCAGAAGATAAAATACACAGCATAGACACAAGATTTAAGAGTGTTTTTGATGAGAAGCCAAACGATATCAAAGACGCAGAAGAAAATATTAACTTATTAATTAAAGCAATTTATGGAAAATACAACACCAAAAATTCATAAAGGGAAACATCGACTAGAAACTCTAAAACGAGAGTATATAGAGTCAGACGGATATACGTGGCTAGTTCGAGACAATTCTCAGATTGGAGGATTGAAGCAAGACATGTTAGGTCCTAACGAAAGAGAAGAGCATAACTTTAATGCTATTAAAAAACATGCGGATCCTGAAGGTATGTTTTTAGACATCGGAGCTAATCTAGGTGGCTTTGCAATTAAGCTAAATGATTTGTTCAAAGAAACGTGGGCGTTCGAGCCAGAGACGTTTAATTATATTGGTTTATGTGAAAACATTATAATCAATAAATTAAGAAATGTTCAGGCATTTCAAATAGCAGTAAGCGATTTTGAAGGAATGGTAGACATTACGGAGCGAGGAGGTGGATCAAAAATAGCAGACAACGAACATACCCTAGAAACATTTAATCACCACAAAGTATTATCAAAGACATTAGACTTGTTTGACTACCCATATAAAGTTTCCGTAATTAAAATTGACACGGAAGGCTCAGAAGTTCCTATTCTAAATGGAGCTAGAAATTTAATCATGCAAGATAGACCTGCGATTGTTATTGAGAGCCACGAAAAGACTTATCACGGTAACCTTAATTTACAAGGACAAATTGAAGAAATAGAACGTATTTTGAGAGAAGACTACGATTATACGTTTGAAGTTCTACTTGAAACAACCTACGGAGATAGACATTATTTAGCAGTACCAAAAGAAAAATATGAATCTAATACAATTAAAAAATAATTTCAGATATTCTGATAAGACAAAAGAGTTCAGTATAGTTTTAGAATACGAACAATATTTGAAATACTATAAAGAAGTTAAATTGATATTAGAGTCTTTTTACGCACAAACAGAAAAGAAAATTAATCTAATAATGATTAGTAAAAATCGGATTGACAGGAAAGTAACAAACAGACTATCTGTTGGTATAAATATAGACTTGGCGTACTATGAAAATTATAAAGAAAATGCAGATTTGGATTTTGTTTTTAAGAAGCGTTCTGTGTTCCTCGATTTAGCATATTGTATAGTACCCACACATGATTATCTGGCAAGAAGATTATATAGCAACTGGTATGGGTGTGTATTGATTACTAGAAATGCAAAAACTGCAAAGCTAGTAGCACACCCTTTAGCCAGTTATTTCTATAATTTTAACAGCTACGATTCTAATCTAGATATTAGTTCAGTAACGGAGTCTTTATTAGATGCTTATGCTATGTACACAACACAGCCTTTCAAATGGATCGGCAGGCTAGGGGCTAGTAGAAGTATAGCTAGAGATTTCACTTTAGATAAATTACTAAAAATTATAATTAATTATAAACCTTATGTCTAACAAAGAAGACAAATTAGGTGTTGAGCATAATGTTCAGCCTACAAAAGAGAAGAAAATAAAAGTCCTTTGGTATAGTGATTTTCTATGCCGAACAGGTTTTGGAAATGTAGCACAATCTATTATGAAAAGATTGTTGGCTACAGGTAAATATGAGTTTAAGGTAATTGCTATCAATCATAGTGGTAAGCCTTACAACGAAACAACTAGTCCTTATTACGATTTCAAAGACGTTGCTGTCTACCCAGCAAATGATAATAGGACACAAAACGCAGATTTTCTAGGCAAAGCACAATTATCTGACGCAATCACAAACGAGGAATTTGATTTATTATTTGTATTACAAGATACATTTAATCTTGTTCCGTTTCATACACTTATTCAAGAAGCACGAGCAAAGAAAGATAAACCATTTAAGTACGTGTTTTATTTTCCTTGTGATGGAGCGTTCAAAGATTTATGGGTAACTAATGCGATTGCTACAGCAGACTATCCTGTTGTTTACACTAATTATGGTAAAAACGAAATTGCAAAAATAGCTCCTGAGTTGGCAGAGAAAACCGATATTATATATCATGGCTTTGACTCTGAAAGATTTAAGGTATTACCAGAAGAAGAAAGACAAACATTTAGAAAAGAGTTTTTCAAGTGTGGCAAAGATACTATTGTAGTAACAAATGTAAATAGAAACCAACCAAGAAAAGATTTGGTTAGGAGTATAGATGCTTTTGTGAAGTTCAATAAAAAATTCCCTAATTCAAAATACTATCTACATTGTTTTGCAAAAGATCCATATGGGTTTGCACTAGATGATTATTTAATCAAATATTATACGCCAGAAGAAAGAGGAAATATCATGTTTCCTAATGCAGATAAAATGGCACACGGCGGATTTCCTGAATCATTTATGAATTACATTTATGGTGCTTCAGACATGCTTATCTCTACAACGCTAGGAGAAGGTTGGGGATTAAGTGCTACAGAAGCTATGGCATGCGAAACCCCTATTATTATTCCAAACAATACTTCAGCTCCTGAAATAGTTGGCGAGAACGAAGAGCGAGGATATTTAGCAGAATCTGGTAATGAAAGCATTACTATAATGAACGACAACGAACACAGAAGACCACTAACCGATGTCAACAGTTTGGTAGAGAAAATGTGTCATGTTGCTAATAATCCAGAGGAAGCAAAAGCCAAAGCAAAGGTAGGTAGACAATGGCTGAATAATTATAGCTGGGATTCTATTGCAGAAAAATTTGACAAAATATTTGAAGGAGCGTAC
>Ga0307928_10000846_pt1 | contig 22997 bp, 31 predicted proteins | sample AceLakmetagen232_FD_201815 | JGI IMG/M metagenome (GOLD analysis project Ga0307928, IMG submission 201815) | Saline water microbial communities from Ace Lake, Antarctica - #232 | ecosystem: Environmental > Aquatic > Non-marine Saline and Alkaline > Saline | place: Antarctica: Ace Lake... | reverse complement strand
TAAAATAAAGGAAGGTGTTAAAACTAGTTTAGATAAAGCAAAAGAAAAAGTAATAGCAACACCAGATAAAATAAAGGGTGTAATTAAAACTAGTTTAGATAAAGCAAGAGAAAGAGCTATAAAAGCACCAACTACAGCTGACATAAGTATAAAAGATAAACTTATCTTAGGAGCAGAATATGCGGTAATAGTTGCTTCTAAACCAAAAGAATGGGGTGGATTAATAACAGATAGATATGAGTCTGCTAAAGAAAAAGTAATAACAGCTCCAGCTAAAATAAAGAAAGGATTTAAAACTAGTTTAGAAAGAGCAAGAGAAAGAGCTATAAAAGCATCAACTACTGGCGACATAAGTACGAAAGATAAACTTATCTTAGGAGCAGAATATGCGGTAATAGTTGCTTCTAAACCAAAAGAATGGGGTGGATTAATAGCGGATGGTTATGAGTCTACAAAAGGAAAAGTAAAGGATGAAGCAGAAAAATTAAAAGAAAAAACATTAAGTTATTATAACAAAGCATCAAAAGCATTTAAAGAAGAAAAGAAAACAAAAAAGCATCAAACAAATCTATTAGATAAAATAAAGGATGCGACAGAATCAACAAGAACAAGATTAGGAGTAGCTTATGGTGGTTTAAAAAAGGGTTTATCTTCTATAGGAACATGGATAATGATTGGTCTTACTTTTCTATTTAAATCATTAGGATCAATAGTTAAATATGCGGGTAAAGCTGTTTTTTATTTGTCATTAATTCCATTTAAATCATTAGTATTAATTGGAACATGGGTAGCAAGATTTGCTAAATTTTTAATTAAAAGATTTCCTTTAATTGCTGGTACACTGGCAGCTTTTGATATAGCATCTGGCGCAAAAAAAGGTGTAGAAAACGCAAGAGATTGGCATAACGTTAAGGATAAAGAAAATGCGTCAACATCACAAAAAGTTACCGCTGGTATAGGTGGAGCATTAGGCGGAACAAAATCTGGATTAGAAGGTGCAAAATCTGGAGCTCTAAAAGGTGCTGGAATTGGAATGATAGTTGGAAGTATTGTTCCTGGTTTCGGAACAGCTATTGGAGGTGCTCTTGGAGCTATTGCTGGCGGTATATTAGGATCAGTTGGAGGAAAAAATATATCAATTGCTTTACAAACTGTTTGGGATGAAGTTAAAAGTATTATTGAAGGTGCTTGGAAATTGATAAAGCTTCCATTTAAGATTATGGGTGCTTTAACTAAGAGAGCATGGAATTGGATGTCAGATAAAAAGAAAACATTTGATGATTGGGTTGAAACAAAAATACTTGCAGCAGATAAATGGATAGGTAAAACACTTGAACCATTTTTTAAACTTATAGATCCTGTGGTAAAATTCATTAGCGAAAAATTAGGATGGTTAATTAATAATATAAGAAGTATAATTGAAAAAATTTCTAGCCCATTTAAATCAGCTTGGGATTGGCTTAGTAATAACAAACTTAATAAAAAAGCACAGTCCACAGTTAAAACTGGTGGTTTAGAAGGAGCTAAAGAAAAAGCTAAAGAAAAAGAACCAACAACAGCAGGTAAAATATGGGATTGGTTTAGTAATAACAAACTTAATAAAGAAGCACAATCCACAGCTAGAAAAGGATTTGAGTTTAGCAACAAAAATAATTTTACTATGGCAGATGTTCAAGATGCTGCTATGGCAGATGTTGAATTTAGAAAGAAAACTATTGCTAATTTAGAAAAATCAGCAATGTCATGGGCAAAAGGTAAAAATATTATAAAAGAATCAAATCAAAAAAGCTTGGATAGTAAAAATATTGCTAAGATACAAATTAATAAAGATATTGCAGCTTCAAATTTAATGAGAGAATCAACAAAAGGAATTGAAAATGCGACTTTAGATTCTATGAAAAATTCAGGAAAACAAAATGCAATATTAGTAAATAACGTTTCAAATGTTATTTCAACTTCTATGAATAATTTATCTAATACATTAGCTGGTGGAAATCAATCAAGTAATGTAATGGATGATGAACTTACTCCCATTTTATATGGAACACTGCCTTAATATTTTTTTAGGAGAATAAGAATGAGTATAATAACTAAAAGTAAAAGCAGATCAATAGCAAAACCTGCTGGTAAAAAAATTATTGATGCTTCAGCAATTCCTGATATTATTGGAGGTCCGCCAGAAACAGGATCACATATAGATGTAACAGAAAATTTAAGACTGAATTCATCTTTGATAATGGACATAACTCCATGTGTAACTGCAGCTGAAAGTGGTATTTCACTTTTTAGATTAGTTGATGCATGGGGAAAGTATAAAGAGTTGTTATCAATAGTAGGATTTTCACCATCACCCGATCATAATATTAATAAATCAATTAGGATAGCTGCTCAAGCAGAAAGTTTTCCATCAGATACATTTAGTAATGACTATGGTGAACATTTTTTAAATTCAATTACAGACATTGCTGGACAGGGTTTTGGACAGATGGCTCAAATGATGGGAACTAAAACAACACCAGAAGCTTTAAAAAGAATGGGAAATCTTTCTTCTCAAATTGGAAAAACAGGTGGTGTGTCTGGCGCTATTTTTGATATGGTAGGTTCTGGTCTTCAAGCGGGAGGTGGTAAATTACAAGAAATTGTTAAAGCAATGTCAAAACAAGGTGGTATGGCTGGTTCTGTTGCAACTTCAATGTCTGAATTACTAGCAGGTGCAAGAATTGACTTTCCAATGATTTGGAAAAATAGTACATATAATCCATCTTTTACTTGTAATATTAGATTATATAATCCAAATCCTGGTAATAAGGATGATACAAAAAAATATATCATAGCACCTTTAGCTGCTATATTAACAATTTCATTACCACAATCTACAAGTAGTGGTGCATATTCTTGGCCATTTTTCTGTAAAGTTAATTGTCCAGGTTTATTTAAAATTCCAGCAGGTGCTATTACAAATGTTACGATAACAAAAGGCGGGGATGCAGGTTTAGTTGCTTTTAATCAAATACCTTCAATTGTAGATGTAAAAATTGATTTTGTTAATTTATATGGTACTATTTTATTATCAAAATCTAATATAGAATCAAGACCAACATTGAAAGGTTATTTAGATAATATGTTAGACTCAACAGAACCAGCAAATATTTATAAGGAGGATGATTATTCTAAAAACCAGGCTGAATTAGATATAAATCCAATAACCTCTTATGCTACAGGTTCTTTTCAAACTAATAAGGAACCACCTAAACCAAACCCTGCATTATCTAAAACAGTTTCGACAAATATTGAAGATCCAGCTCCAACTAGAACAGATGCGCAAAACCGATTGATGGAGAAAAGATTAAATAGTTTACCAGGTCTTTAACATATTAAATTTCTGGTATAAAATAAAATATAAAAAGCTAAAAATGAATTGATTTGGAATTGTGTTTGGGATGTTAGTTTATAATATTTCTTTTCTATATTAGTATTTTTAATAATATTTAAAAGGAGATTATTAACTTCATGTTTAAAATAGACTGTTTTAATTGTTCTTTTTAAACTCATTAATTTTTTAACATATGGTACAAAATCTTTTCCGCATATTTCATTTGTCTTTTTAACATCTTTAAGAAACAATTCAACAATAAATTTTATATCATTAGATAGATTTGTATTTTGTAATTGTTTAATAATTATTATTGTAGTAGACATATTAATTCTGGTTAAAGATCTTGCTTCCTCAAAAGCTTTATAATCAATTTCTTTATAGACACAAATTTTATTAGAAACAAGTTCAGCTATTCTATTTCCTCTTTCTAATTCTTGAGGATAATATTCCTCACCAGTTTCTGTTTCTTTTTGACTTGATATTCCAAAACCTTGTTTTGCATTACTATGATAAGCTTCTGCAAAGCTTCTTAAACTTTGAGATATTCTTGATCTTGATTCATAGAAAAAATCAGATATTTTATCAGGGTTTAACTCTGTTAAATATGAAGTATATCTTTTTTTCATTTCAAGTGCTAAATGATATATAGCATTAGGAATTGTTTTTTCTCTAATAAACAAATGAGTTGGGTTTAAATGATCTAAAGTATAGGAAAAAACTTCAGGTTTACAAAATTTCATATAAACTCTAATTCTATTTGAATATTGATGTATTAAATGATAGATCATTATAGTTAAAAAAGTTTTTTGATCTCCTTTGTTTAAAAAATAATACATTAATATAAGAATGAAGTTTATACCAACATCATTTTGGATCAATACATTTTTTCCATATTTTGATAAAGTTACTTCTGCTTTTGTTCCATGAAAAAATCTCTTACCAAAATCTTTAATATCTTTTTCTTTTAATCCTGTATAACTTAATAACTCATGAAAATGTTTTTTCCATACTGGATAATAACATGGTTCGGTTAAATTATTTAATTCATTGGCGGTAAGCTTTGTAATATATCTTTTTATTTTTTGACTATCAAATACCGCATTATTTAATATTATATGCATTAACTATAAACCCTCACAGATATAGAATCTGTATTAAAATAAATATATTCTGGTGAGTATTCTAACAATTCTGTTTCTGTCAATGTATCAAGTTCATACTCAAAGAAGATATTAGATTCTGGTTTAATTAAATTACAATGTCCAACACCACTAATATTTTGTATTGTTTTAGTTATTTCAGATCTATATAAAGTAATATTTGGACCAAATCTACTGGAATACTCTGATAACAATGTATCTTTTATAAGATTAGATAATTGTACATCAGATCCAAAATAAGTTGGAGATTTAAATATTTCAGCTTCAATTGTTAATGGTATTTGATATTCCATTAAAGACCAATTATTACCATTATAAATATATTTTTTCTTTTTATTAGTTACATAAATTATATCATCTGTGATTGGTGGGAAAAAATACCATATTGTTCCGGTTGTATCTATACATTGAGCTATTTGATTATTTTTATCATTCCATAAACCCCCTTCATTACAACCTATTATATATCTATCACCAACAGAAGGGTTTGTTGGCGGATCTGATATGTCTATATCAATACAATCACTTTTTGTTACCGGATTATATTTCATATTTACCATAGTTCCAGTTGTATTAGTAAATTTCAAATTTGTAAAATCAGTTAACATTCTATAATTCTTAAAATCCATAACTGTCATCATCTTTTGTAAAACGTCTTGTTCAAAATCCTTTTTTACAATTGTGTCATAATAATCTTTTTCAATAACTGGTATATCATAAACAATTGTAGTTTGAGCTGTAGAATCAAACTCAAGATTTGACATAGTGAAATCATTTAAAGATTTTCTAAAAGTTACCTCTGATGTATATGTTGCAAGTGAAGCTCCAGAATTCAAATAAATTGTAAGTTCTAAATCAATATTATCTTCTGGAAATAAAGTATAAGGATCAAAAGAATAAGTAAATTTTTTATTATCTGAATCATTAGTCATTGAATAAATTAATGATGTATTAACAACTTTTAATTTTGCAGTACATAAATCATAATCTGATTCTGTTGAGCTATAGTACAATTCAAATAATGCTGTATTTCCAGATTTAGAAATTTTTAGATTTGAACAAATTATATCATAAACAATTCCATAACTTGTTGATAATACTGGAACATTTTCAACTTCATACATAATATAATCGTAATAAGCTGCGGAATTCATTAGATCAACATTTATATCAAAAAGAGTATAATAATCAATAGAGTTAATTGGAATTATAGTTTCTCTTGGTATATATAATGTACTAAGAGGAATTGTATATTTTGCATTTCTTGTTGGTACAATTATATTTTCTGTTATTGTTTCTTCTGTAATAGATGATATTCTTGATGCTGTTCCAAATTCTAATATCGTGTATAATTGAATTTCATTACATTTTACATCTGATCTTTTTAATACAGGTAAAGTATTATCAGCAATTGGAGTAAGCGGCATAACAACTCCAGCATGTTTATAATCATATTCACTAACCAATCTGCTTAAAGTAACTAAGTTTGCAATGGAATCTTTTCTTATTTCTTCAAGAGATTGTTCATCTGTACCTCCAGTAGCTGGAGATGGATTAATTGCTGTATAACTTATAATTTTTGTTCTTCCGTAAGAATCTGTTACATATATTCTATCACCTCTTTTAATTGTAGAAGCTATAACATTTCCATCTAATCCCTCTGTTATGTGTGTTGAAACTTTAATGGTTGAACCAGGAATTGGTTGAACCCCAATTAAACCATTACCAAATATTAACCTTCTTCCAGAATCTGTTCTTCTTGAAACATAACCATAATCGGTAGATGACATTAAATATACACTTTTAAATTCTGCATATGTACGCCAGGATGTACTATCCGGATCTCTAACTTCAACAATCATTGATGAAACTTTTCCAGCCAATTGTATATCTATATTTATAAATTGATATAATGGAACATCAGAATCAATTTGAAATTCTTGAATAACTTCTTTATATTGTCTAACTGGTAGAATAAAACTAAATGATGGTGCAACAGATGTGGTATCTATGTTTACAGGTAGATTATATGTTTTATTTCCATCTTGAACAACATCTATAGAAACGCTGGTATTATTTGTTATAGCAATTGTTGTATCATAATATGTAACAAACTCAGTATCTCCAGCATAAAATTTAAAATTTTCTGGAATATAAAAAGTTGTATTTGCATCATCAAACTCTAATGGAATATTCATTAAAACATTTGCAAGAGCGTAAGTTGCTTCAGTTGTATTATATCCTAAAAATGCTGATAAATTAAATATTGAGTCAGGAAGTTGTGCTGTTGTTAAAAAAAATTCTTTATATGTGGAAGATGAATAAAAAAGGAGATTAGATGTCAGGGTTGAAAGAGTGTCAATTAAAAATGATAAAAATGAACCCTTAACTAATTCAACATTTTCTATTTCAAGATAATACTTTACATATTCAATAATTTGATTACGTATATTATCTCTCGAAAGATAAATTTGATTGGATAATGTGGTATCAATATTAGTTGCTGTCATTTATTTCCTTTTATAAGTTTAAACAAAATATAATCCTGAATTTTGATCAAACAATGAATTTAGATTTTCTCTTATTGTTTCATTTTTCGATAACATTTTTGTCATCGAAACTGACTCAGATACTTGATGGATTTTTTTATCATAATCATAAAAAATTAGTGTTTCTGAAACTTGTAAATCTAACTCTACTGACGTGCGACTTTGTTCCACACCACACGAACACTTCCAGTAAGTTTTATCACCAGGACTTTGTTTTTGACTACCTTTAACTACATATAAAGCATATGTATCATCATCTTGTAAATAATTCTGATACAATTTAATTATATCATTTGGATATGGAGTTATACCATATGAACTTGGAATTACGAATCCTGTACGACCTTCATTTACTATACCAATATCTTGAGCATCAAATATAGTATCAGTTTCTTCAATAAAATAAACTGGTAATGTTAAAATTTTTTTCCATCTAACTCCAGAATATTCTCCAATTTTTTCATAATAACCACCCATAAGATTTTTATTATCCCAAACAGTTTCATCTTCATCTATATGATAATAAGTGACTAAATATGCTTGTCCATGTTTAGAATAAAAATCATATAATAATGTCCAGTAATCATTAAAATAATCATTAATCCTATTATAGTTTTGCATTATTAATCCTCAGATGTTCTTGATTTATTTATTTCAATTAAATTATCTTGATATTTTTGTCTCCATTTATTTAATTCTGTTGTTAATTGATTTCTACATTTTTCCGGATTTTTAGAAGGACCACAACTATTAAAATCAGATCTAATTTTTCCAATAACTTTTGTTATAGCTGTATTTTTACATTTTAATATTGCAATCTTCTTTTTTCTTGGGTTTAAAATTTTTATTGTTTGTTTAAAACAAGGATCTGTAATTTTTCTATATATAAACATTAAAGAAGCGCCTATAGCAGCACCACCAAGTATTGTTTTTGATGGTTTTGTTTTTAAAATTTTTTTAGCTTGATGCGCTGCAATTCCTCCAACAGTCATTGCTGCTCCATATTTTGTATCTCTATCATCTTTAGTTTCAATCTCTCTTGCTTCTTCCATATGATCTTTAAATAATAATTCAACAACCTCAGTAAATGGCATCTCTCTTATTTTATCATATAATAAAATTTTTTCAAAAAATGATAGATCTTTATTAATTATTTCACTATCTTTTGTTATTTCCATTAGATATTCTCTGCAAGAAATTTCAAATAATTTTTTATCATTACTCATTTTTTATTATCCTTATTTTTTATATTTGATAATTTTTGATATATAATCTTGATATTTTTCATGCCATTTGTTTAATTCTTTTGTCAATCTTTTTTTACACTTTAAAGTTTTGCATTTATTAATTTCTATATTAATTTGTTCAATAACTTTTTTAATTGCAGAAATTTTACAAGCATACTGAACTTGTTTATTTCCTATATTTTTTCTGACACATGGATCGCTAATTTTTTTATAAAAAAATAAAATAGCTAAACTTGATATTTTTTTGTCAGGTGGTTCAAAATTTTTAAATTTTTCTACATCAGAAGACAACTTTAATGATATATTTTTTTCATTTAAAATAATAGAAATTATATCTTTAGTTTCCATTTCTCTTATTTTATCATATAATAAAATTTTTTCAAAAAATGATAATTTACTATTAATTACATTACTATCTCTTACTATTTCCATTAGAAATTCTTTGCAAGTAATTTCAAGTAATTTGTTTTTAATCATAATAAATTTTTCCATATTTTTCCATATTTTTTAACTCTTCAAATCTTTGTTTATCACCCATAAATGCATCTTGTTTGGCGGCAACCATTTTCATATCTTGGTTACTAATTTCACCTGTTACTAAATTTAAATTACCATTTATTAAATATATTTTTCTTGCTTCTGTGCTATATTCAATTTGATAATTAATTTCTAAATTTGAAATAATATTAAAACCTTTTTTTATAGGTTTAATTATATATTTACCAGGAGATGGATTTGTTGATTTACAATTTAAAGATTCAACTTCTACAAATCTATTTTTAAAATATTCTATTTCTCCAACAATCATACTATCTAACAATTCTTCTGGGAATCTTACTAGTAATTGAGCAGCGTATGAATTATTTTCTTCTGTTAATTGGCCAACTAATGCTAAATACATATATTTTTTAGGATCAACGGGAACAAAAAATAAATGTGTATTACTTTTATGTTTTTTTGTTATTCCTTTATATTTCTTTAATACAAAGTATTTAATTGTTCCATTCATTTATTCTCTCCCATTTGTATATTTGTTCTCATTTTAAATGAAGTTCTGATATGTATTTTCATCTATGTTAATATTTAAGTTACTAGTATCACCTTCATAATCAACATATATAGAGACATTAAACCCTTTCATATTTCTTAAGAATGTAGTATCTATACTAGAAATATTTGCTCTGTTGTCATATGTAGATAATGCTTGAATAATATCATTATTAATAGCTTCTTTTGTTTTTACATCAGCTGGTTCAAAAACAAATAAATATAAATTGCTGCCAAATTCTGGATCATGATCATAACTTCCTTTAGGTGTAGATAATATATTTCTCCAAGAATTAATAATTGCATCAATATCAAATAATTTTGTAAAGTCCCCATTTGAAGATAAGATAGAATTATAATCTAGAATTCTTCCAGCTGATCCAACTGATGTAAACTTAAATCTATCTAATATGTTTGCCAATTTTATTACCTCTTTTGTTTATTTGCTGCTTTTATTTTATTTTCTTCCTCCTGCATTAGTTTTTGTTTTTCTTCTTCTAATTCAGATTTCCATTTAATTTCATTTAAAAATCTTTTAACTGGCATAAGCATTATATCAAGATAGCCTTGTTTCATTAATTCTTTTAATGAAAAAATATTTTCTTCAAGAATTTTTCTATAGCGCATGATTTCCTCATGATGTGTAGACCATACGAAAAAAGTTCTCCACCAAATCAATATCCACTATATCTTCAGTACCACAATGTTGACAAAATACTTGCATCTTTAATTCAATACCGTATTTCCCAAATTCTTCGTTGAATCTTTCATAAATTGCTCTTTTATCTTTTGCAGGAAGACTTCTATATGCATCAATAACATCTATTCTTTCATTTATAACCAATGGTTCATTTTTTTCCTCAATGTCTTGTTCAAACTTTTCAATAATTAAAGTTTCTGTAATTATATCCATTGTTGATCCAGGTCTAGAAGACATACTTTGTATAGCTTCCATTTCATCTTGTAAAGTTGGTTGTTTAATATAAGCAGAAACACCAGGTGATTTTGGTAATTCAACTTTAATTCTTTTTATTAGAATATCTTCGTTTGGATATGGTATAAAATTAAATGTGTCAGATGCAGAAACCGTAACAGAAAAATCTTTCTTACAATTTTTGCACCTAACATCATAATCTCTTATATCTTCATATGTTATATGGTAAAGTCCATATAATAATGAGTCTCTATCCTTTAATGTAACCAATTTTAAAAAATCTTTAAATTCTTTAATTGAATCTGGTTTTTGAACAATTGTTTCATATAAACATTTATTTAAATGTTCTGTAATTTTTGTTGGTGACATTAATGACCCTTTTAGTTTTTCTTCATCCTGAACATTCATAGTCCTTACAGTAAAAGATAAATGAGTCTGTGGAGTTATTACCTCGTATTCCGGATACTTTAAATTAAAACCTGTAAATGGCATTTTTTAATCTCCTTTCTTTTTTACTTTCTATTTTTTAACTATAATATGCTTCGACTTTATTTTTTGAATCAGTAAATTCTGTTCTAAAACTCTCACATTTTGCTAATACCCATGGTTCCCTCCAAGCATAATCAACATGAAAAGGAATTTCAACATCTAATCTTCCTATCGTTTCTATATCACTTCCATATAAATCTGCAGGATCTTTAGTTGGAAACACACCATCGTAGCATGCAAAAAACTCAATTGTATATGCATCTGGCGCAGTGGTCCAATAATACAACAAACCTGCGTATGTTTCTTTTGAATATCCTGATCCATCTGGAAGATCAATTAAGTCTGTTGTTCCAGTTCTATAATCTCTAATCATTTTAACCCATCCTGACATAATATCAAGAACAGGAGTTTTATTAAATTCTAAGAACTTAATAGAAACTTCATTACCATATTCTATAGCACCAGGAACAGACCATTTAACACCACCTAGTCCTGCGAATTCTACTTTACTTAGAGTTCCACCAGGAGGTGTTACACTCAAACAAGACGCGGCCAAAACCTTCTGAATGTCGCTATTACTAGTAAGACCACTATTAAAGTTTCTTGTATATAATGGTAATTTTGCAGGTAATATATCAAGCCAAATAAAATGATAACCAGTTAAATATGGATCAGCAACTCCAAATTGTGTCCCTCCAAATTTTCTTGTTAAAATATTCTCGCCTAAAGCAGAGAATGAATGTTTCATACCCATTGTATAGCCTCCTATTTAGTACATTTTATATTTGTTCTAATTATTTTTTAATCTTAGTTCAATATCATTAATCATATTTTGATCCCATTTTCCTTTAAAGAATATACCTCGGTCATCAATATATAATATAGCAGGAAGTTTTTCTGAAGTTATTCCATCAACTTTAATTCCATATTTATCTAACCATTCTTGAATCATTCTTTTTTGCTCAATAACTTTTTCTCCATTAAAAGATTTACTCAATCTTGATGTTAATATGAATATTTCATAACCTTCTTTTTTTAATTTAGAAATATATTCTTTTATACCATCAAATGGTACATCATAAATACTTCCGTCTTTATAACCTTCAGAATATTTATGAATAGTTGCATCAAAATCAATCATAATTCTTTTTGGATCAATTGGTTCTTCTATTTTTTCTGGAATAACTAATGGTTTTTTACTTAATTGTGGTGAATCTATTGGAAAAATAGATTCTTCTAAATCATCATTTTCATCTAACCAGTTTAGATATTTCTCCAAGATCATTTTATTAAAACCTCCACTATTTATAATTTGTTCTAAAAAATTTGGAAGTTGAAAAAACTTTTTAAGAACTTCCGAAATTATTTTTTGGTTTTAACATGATTTACTATATATATTAATTATTGAAAATAAATCTATTATTGAAAGGATGAAAACAAATGATAACCAATGAAGACATTGATAAATTAGACAAAGAAAAAATTTTAAATTTTGTTTCTAATATGTATGGTTATAAAAAAATAAAAGTTCCATCTAGTTTTTTTGGAAAACTAAACCATTTTTTTAAATATAATGGTCCAACTAAAGATATTTATTTTAATGAAAAAACTAAAAAATGGTGTAATGAACAAACATTTTCAAATTATTTTTTAAACATAGAGTTTGCTATTTCTTTAATAGAAATTATAAGAGATAGTCAAAAGATTTGTTGCTTAAAAATAGAATCTGATTATAATTATCGTTGGTCAATATCTTTAACATTTGAAGGGAATAAAAACCACGAACCAGCATTTGTTGTTCATGATGAAGATCTTATTTTAGCAATTTTTAAAACATCAATTCTTTTTTTAAATGAAACTATAAAAATTGATGAAACGTTATTAAAACCAAAAGAGGAGAAATAATGAAAGAATCTGATTGCATAACTATTTTATTAAAAATAAAAAAAGCAAGAATAAATCAAATAAAAAATATAATAAAAAGATTATCGGATAAAATGGGCGAGAATGTCGATAAATATTTCTTATTTACTCATATAAGCAATCTTAGAATTGAAGAAGAACTATTAGGAACAGAAATTGACACATTAGAAGAACTTATAGAAAAATTGAAAAAAACATATGAGGAATAAATAATGAGACCAGAGGAGATAGTTTCAAAGCTTCAAGACAATGGTTTTGAAGCTTATTTTGTTGGGGGTTGTGTAAGAGATATGATTTTGAATATTCCATTTAAAGACATTGACATATCTACAAATGCAACACCAGATGAAATAATTAAAATATTCAATGATAATAAAATTAAAACTTTTGGAAAAAGCTTTCTTGTTACTTTAGTTGATGGATATGAAATTTCAACATTTAGAATAGATAAATACAATGGTTTTAGTGATAAGGATGTAGAAATAAAAGCAACAAAATCTGCAAAAGAAGATGCTATAAGAAGAGATTTAACTATTAATTCTATTTTTTATGATCCAATTACAAAAAAGATTATTGACTATGTAAATGGTCAAGATGATCTTCAAAAAAGAATTATAAGATTTAATGGAAATCCAATTGATAGGATTAGAGAAGATCCAAATAGAATAATAAGAGCATGCAGATTTTTAGCAAAAATAGATGGTGATTTTGATGATAAAACTTTTGAAGTTTTAAAAACTTATTCTGATTATATTGAAACATATGTAACTAAAGATAGAATTAGATTAGAAATTTTAAAAGCAATGTCAATTAAAAATGCTTCTCTATTTTTTAGAGAGTTATATAATATTGGAGCATTAAAATATATTTTTCCAAGTTTGAATAATACATATCTTGAAGATGGTGGTCCATACCATGAAGAATATGTATTTGATCATTGTATGATGTCTGGAGATCATTGTTCAGTTAAATATCCTTTGATTAAATTAGCTGCATATTTACATGACGTTGGAAAATCAATATCTAAAAGAATAAACCCTAAAACAAATAAAGTTTGGTTTGAAGGTCATGAAGAAACAGGTTGTGATATTATTAAAATTGAATTAGAAGATTTAAGGTTTTCTAATGAAGAGATTAATTTAATCTCTAATTTAATATTATTACATATGAGAATATCACACGAAAGAACTTCTCCAAAAGGAGTCAGAAGAACACTAACAAAATTAAATGATTATAATATTCCATACCGAGATTTATTAAGAATTGCAGTTTGTGATAAAATGGGAAATTATAAATCTAGAAAATATTATACAATTAGAAATGTTTATGATTTAGCTAAATCTTTTAAAGAACAAGTAAATAGTAAAAATCCAGTAAATCAGTTTTCTGATTTAAAAATTAATGGTTATGATGTAATGTCAATAACTGGATTAAAACCTGGAAAAGAAGTTGGTGAAGTTTTGAAGCATTTATTTGATTTAACTATTGATGATCCTGAGTTAAATGAGAAAGAAAAATTAATTGAGATAATGAAAGGATTAAACAATGAAGAAAAGAATAAGGTATAAATATAAAGTTGTTAGAATATTTGAAGGTTCAAATAGTAGACAAAGCGCTTATTCACATAAATTTTCAAAATACAATATAAAATATACAAAAGGTGAATATGTTAAAGCTTTAGATGGTTCATTTGGTATATTCTGTTTTAAACGTCTAAGGGATGCTAAAGATTTTATCACATCATATTTGACATTGCTATTTAATTATAAAATTATTAGAATAATACCTATTGGAAAAGGATTTTGACCTAAATTTATTTCATCAAAATTAACTGATGAATATATTGATGATTATTATAAATATTATGATGATAATGATTCCAGCTATTATAATTTTGATTGTGATTTCAAAAAACCAATAGAAGGATCAATTTGCTATCCAGAAGTTTATGTTGTGGATTAAAGAAAGGAGTAAATAATGAAGAAAAAAATAAGGTATAAATATAAAGTTGTTAGATTATATGGAAATATAAGATCTAGTATTACACCTAGTCTTTTAGAATATAATATAGAGTATAAAAAAGGTGAATGTGCAAAATCTTTAGATAAAACATACGGTATTTTCTGCTTCAAAAGACTAAAAGATGTTAAAAATTTTATAAGAAGAAATTGTTTGATAAATCTAATACAAATTGATATTATTAAAGTAATACCAATTGGCAAAGGATTTTGTCCTAAAAAAATTGCAGGATATGCTATTAAAAATAATTTGGATAACTTTTATGAATTTGAAGAAGATTCTCCTGCATGTTTTGTGCCAGAAGGAACAATTTGCTATCCAGAAGTTTTTGTTGTAGATTAAATACGAAAGGATTAAACAATGAAGAAAAGAATAAGGTATAAATATAAAATTGTTACATTATTATTTAGAAATAGTATTTTTGCAACTCGTCTTTTAAAATATAACCTAGTTTATAAAAAAGGTGAAATTGTAAAAGCTTTAGAAGGAACTCTTGGTATCTTTTGTTTTAAACGAAGATACGAAGCCGAAGACTTTATAATAAATAGTTGTTTAAATAAGTATAGACCATATGAAATTATTAGAGTAATCCCAGTAGGAAGAGGGTTTTGTCCTAAAAAAATTTCAATAGTTAGTACTGAAGAATATTTTGATTCATTTTATAAAGATGGAGGGAAGCGGAAATTCAGCCCATCTAGAAAAACACCACCTCAAGGAACAATTTGTTATAAAGAAGTTTATGTTGTGGATTAAATATAAGAAAGGATTAATTAATGAATATAGATAAAATGTTACATAGGGTAATGAGTTATTCAAAAATATTAGAAAAATTTAAATATATTAAAGAAGGAAGAGGTTTAAAACCTTATTCAATAAAACATATAAACTTAGATGAAACAGTAATAGAAATAAGATTTTCTGAATGGACATATTATGACAAAGATAATAATGTTATTAAAACAGGTCCTGACCCAGAGACTTTGGAAATTTACCTACAAGAAAAGGATAAATTAAATGGAAAAACAATTTGAAATTAAAACAAAACCGTGTGTGGGTTGTGGATTTTGTTGTATTAACTCAAGATGTATAGCATCACAAAGATTATATAAATCAGCTGATATATGCCCAGCATTAATTTGGTCAGATGTTGATAATAGATACTACTGTAATTTAATGATGATAGAAGGAAGTGTAGGCTTTGCATATAGACAAGAATTATATGCAGGCGCAGGGTGTTGTTCAGGTTTAAATAATTGGAGAAATGATGTTAAAAATAGAACTAAAATTGAGAAAGTAAATATTGAAAATCAAATTGATCCATTATTTCAAAAATTCCTACAACAAATGGGTAAAAATTTTATATCATCAGTTACAATAAAGATGTGTTTGCTTGGAATGAAAAATGACTTGTTGAAGAACGGTATTAATAAAATTGAAGCAGATCAAATTACAAAAATGATTTTCCATAATTATGAAAGCTCACAATCATCATTTATGAAAGATTTTATGGGGTAATATTTATGAAAGAATATCCAAAAATTAATTCTCTTTTCAAAAGAGATAAATCTAAAAAAATAATAGTTGGAGATTATTCTATTCCAGAATTTAAGTATTTAGAAGATAATATATGGACATTTACAGAAAAAATAAATGGAACAAATATTTGTATAAAATGGAATGGTAAAACGACAGGATTTGGAAATGCAGGTTCACAAATCCCTTCTTCATTAATTAATTTTTGTATTAATAATGACCTGTTAAATATTGAAAAATACAAAAATGTTTTTGGCGATAGTAAAGCTGATATATATTTTGAAGGATATGGCAAAGGTATTCAAGAAACAGATGGTTCAAAATATGATAAAGAGTGTGTATGGTTATCATTAATAGAAATAAATATTGAAGGTTGGTGGTTGTCAAGAGAAAATTGCGAAGATGTTTATTCAAAATTAGGATATTTCTTTGGATTGGTTCCTATTATTGGACGAGGAAATCTTCATGATTTAACAAGTTTAGTTAGACAAGGATTTAAATCAGAAATTGGAAATTTAATAGCAGAAGGAATTGTTGCAAAACCTTTGGTTGAGATGCAAACTCGTAAAGGTGAAAGAATAATAACAAAATTAAAATATTTAGATTTTCCAGTTGATCAAAGAGGTAAAGTTGAATTAGAAAAATAAAAACAAAGGATATAATTATGTGTAGTATAATTCAAGAATTTGATGATTACCCTGTAACATTTGGAGACATTACGGTATATCCAGAATATTATATAAATGGAGATAATATATGTGATATATTACCTGAAGAAAACGGCAAACTAATAATTGCTGGAATAGGAAAAACTGGAAGATCAGGATATACATCAGTGGTAGTTGGAAGAAATGGTGGTATATTTGGAACCAGGGAAAAAATCTCAATATTTACAGGAGAAGATAGTTTAATATCTCCAATGTTAAATGCAATAGATTATAAAGATTTAAGGATTGGAATTGTTATATGCAAAGAAGTATTACACACTTGTATTGCTGAAGTGTATAGAATGATGAACGTAAATTTTTTAGCATGTTGTATAGGCGGCGGTTCTTTTTGGGGACTACAAAGAGAATCTTGGATAGACCAAATGATTTTATTTTCTGATATTGTTAAGGCGCCAATGGTTGTATGTTCAGGTGCATCAAAAATTGATGGTGGTATAAATATGATAATTAATAAATAAAGGATATAATTATGGATGAAATTACTGTAGGATTTATTAAAAAGAATTTTAATTTTATAACTTTTCTTGATTTTAATATTATGTTAAAGCATTCAAAAATCTTATCAAATATTTTTGATGAAAGGAATAAAACAGTTTGTAAATATTGTAATTATAGTTATGATTCTAATATTCCTGGTTCATATAAATATGAAATTAAAAATGGAAAAAGAAAAAGAGTTTACATAACTAATATGGGATGTTGTTCACGTTGTTGGGATAGAAGAGGTTTTTTTAATAAAAATATAGAATCGGATTTTACTAATGAAAATTTACAAAAAATTTTTGAATTATTTGAATTTGATGAAGAAAAAAATGGATTTTTTGATGAAGGAAAAATGTGCTGTAAATTACCAAGAATGCTTAGATCAAATATTTGTTTAAATCATATATGCGATAGATTAAAACTTTCACAAGAAGAACATGGTATTGTTTATCAATCTGTTAGAATATTAAATCTTATTAAAAAAGAAAATAATTTACCAATTTAGGAAGGAGATTTAATGATTAAAGTTCCGAAGACATTTAAAATGATCTTCGAATGTATAGCTGGATCTAATCTATATGGTACGAATACACCTCTGTCAGATATTGACAAAAGAGGTGTATTCATTCCAGATGAGAGATATTTTTATGGATTTTTAAACCGGATTGAACAATTCGAAGATAAAACAAATGATATAACATATTTTGAAATTAGAAAATTTATGCAACTTGCAATGGATAACAATCCAAATATATTAGAACTATTATTTATACCAAAAGATAAATGGTTACAATATACAGATGACTGGGAACTAATTTATAAAAATAGAGATTTATTTGTATCAAAGAAATGTAAATTTACTTTTTCTGGTTATGCTCATTCACAATTTAATAGAATTAAACTTCACAGAGGTTGGTTATTAAATCCTCCAAAGAAAAAACCAGAAAGAAAAGATTTTGGATTATCAGAACATAGATCAAATTTAACCAAAGATCAAATTGGTGCTTTTAATGTATTACTTGCTTTAAAACTTCAAAATCTAAAAGAATTTCATCCTTTAAAAGAAGCATTAGAAAATATGCAAGAAACAAGAGATTTTAAAGGATTATGTCAACAATTTAGAGAAGTTGATAAAGATGCAACACAATTAATTATTCCAATCTCAGATCAATTTATTGATATATTACAAAAAGAAAATTCTTATGCTCAATCAGAAAGATATTATAATCAATATGAAAATTGGAAAAAGAATAGAAATCCTGAAAGAGCAGAAATGGAAAGAAAATTTGGCTATGATTTAAAACATGCCTCACATTTATGCAGGTTAATTTCAGAATCTGAAGAATTACTTTTAAAGGGAACAATTACATTTCCAAGACCAGATGCAAAGTTCTTATTAGAAATTAAGAATGGTTTGTATAAGTATGATGATCTTTCTAAACTAATTGAAAGTTATGATTTAAAATTTGAAGAATTATATAAAATATCACCATTACCATATTCGCCAAATAAAGTAGCTATTGATGAGCTTTGTCGAAAAATCACTAAAAGATTTTTAAGAGAAGGGGAAAATTAATAAATGGAAATATATAATGAAAAAAGTATTTCGAGAAGAAAATTTTTTGAAGCTCTTTTAAATAATTTAGATACAAATTTTATTTTTGATTTTAGCAACTTACATTATCATCAAAACTTAATGATGGAAGAATTAATAATAGAAGATAATTGTTTTATGAGAGAAAATTAATAGAGGTATAAATAATGTGTATAGATAAAAATACAATCAAAGAAAAAACAGCAAATAGAAATATTCCAGTTTATAAAGTTTTTGACGCTCCATTGAGTTTAAAAAAAAATATTCTTAATTATTTATTACCATTTAAAAATGTAAACCACCATTGGAATTTGTTTTATCAAGATAATCTAATGGCAGTAATTTTAACAGTTTCTAATAAACCTGGTTATCATTGTTTTGGATCTAAAGAATTAGCAAAAAAATATTTAGAAATAATAGGAAACAGATGGTGTGTTACTTGTAAAACGTATAAAATTATAAAAATGATTATACCTAAAGGAACAGTATATCAAAAAGGAAAAATTGGTAAATTACATTATGGTAATGGTATGAAAGTTATTACAACACCAAAATTAATAAATCCAGTTTTAATAGAAGAGGAGTAATATAAAAAATGATTTTTACAAAGAAAATTGAAACTGATAAGTATATAATTTTATTTAATGGAATAACTGGGGTTGAAGTATTAACTGGTATTAATAAAAATCCTGATCCTTTTGTTCTTGATTCTCCAAGTATGATTGATGTTGGAGTTATGGGTCATTGTTATAATAATTGTGAAATATGTTATCAAGGTAATCTTAATATTCCAAATATGAAATTAGAAGATTTTAAATCTATTATTGATCAATGTAAAGGTCATCTTAATCAAGTTGCTCTTGGTGGAAAAGGTGATCCCAATAAACATGAAAATTTTAAAGAAATTTTGGAATATTGTAGGAAAAATAATGTTGCACCAAATTATACAACTTCTGGAATTTATCTGACAGATGAAGAAGTTGAGATAAGTAAAATATGCGGAGCAGTTGCCGTGTCAGCGTACGATAAGGATTTCACATATTTAGCTCTAGATAAATTTATAAATTCAGGAATGAAAACAAATATACATTTTGTACTTACTTCAGAAAGTTTTCCTCTTACAATTAAAATATTAAAAGGTGAAGATATTTGGGATGGAAAAGTAAATTTAGATAAATTAAATGCTGTTGTTTTTTTATTATTTAAACCTCAGGGTAATGGTAAAGATAAAAAATATCTATGTTTAAGTAAAAATCAAATTAAAGAATTTTCAGAAATTATATTAAGTCCAAAAAGTAAATTTAAAATTGGATGTGATTCTTGTTTAATAAATAAAATTAGTCAAGTTCGTCAATTAAGTGAGCAAGAAAAATCATGTGTTGATACATGCGAAGCTTCAAGAATGAGTTGTTATATATCCCCTGATATGAAATTTTTACCTTGTTCGTTTGGGAATAAAGATATTTATGGAATATCAATAACAGAAGATGATACAATTCAAAAAATATGGGATCATGGTGTTCCTTTTAAAATGTTTAGAAATATCCTTCATAAAAATCCAATGTCATGTCCTTATGAATTATAGGAAGTAATATTATGAGAATGTCAATTTATTATAATAATAAACTTTCAGAAGATTTTATTAGAAATTTTAAAGACGAAATAAACTGGACTACTATTTCTAGAAATCAAAAATTATCAGAATATTTTATTAGAGAATTTAAAGATAAAGTTGATTGGTGTTATATTTCTATACACCAAGAACTATCAGAAGACTTTATCCAAGAATTTAAAGATAGAGTTGATTGGCGGTATATTTCTATAAACCAAGAACTATCAGGAGACTTTATCCAAGAATTTAAAGGTAGAGTTGATTGGTATTATATTAGTATATACCAAAAACTATCAAAGGGTTTTATTAAAGAATTTAAAAATAGAATTAATTTAAAATTTTATTTAGATATAAATAAAAAAAGAACAAGAAAAGAAAAAATTAAAGAAATGATGGAATACGCAGTAAGGTATAACTTAAAATTTGATGGAAATTATTTATATGCATATAGAGTTCATGATCATGTTGGAAGAGGAATATATAATTCTGCAAATTTTTATGAAAAAGGAAAATATTACAAAGACTTTCATTGTGATATGAGAGAAGAAATAAAAAATTCTTTTGGATTAGGAATATTTTCACTAGGAAATATAAAAGTAAAAATTTCAGTTAAAGATTTTGGAGTTTGGATAAATGGTTGTGATAAATGTAGGGTTTGGGGATTTACAACTATAAGTTAAAGAATAAATTAAAAATATTTTATATTGGAGTTTATAATGTCAATATCATATATAAGTCAATTTCTTAGTTACAAATGTGCAGGTGATGTTTTAAATTCAGTAACTCCGTTTAGAGAACCTGTAAAAGAAATATCTGAATCAATGGCAATATTTAAAAAAATTAGAAAAGTATTAATTGAAAATCCAAATAAATATACAGTTTTTGATATTTGTTCTGGAAATTGTTTAACGTCATCATTAATAGCACATATGTTTAAAATAAAACATGTTTTTGCAATTGATAAAGTAAGAAGAGAAAGAGATGGTTTTTTTAAGATAAGAAATTTTACACAATTAAAATTAAACATTAAAAAAGATGAAACAGAATTAGTTTCATTAATAAAAGAAAATAGTCCATCTATAATTGTTTCTGTTCATCCTTGTTCTGAACTAGCAATACAAACTATTAAAATATATAAAGAAACAAACGCAGATTATTTAATAATGATGCCATGTTGTGAAGGAAAATTAAGCAGAAAGTATCCTCAGTTTTTAAGAAACAATCTTTCTAGATATGATATATGGTGTTTAGACTTAGCTCTTTTATGTAATGGAAATGCTATTACTGATAAAAGATGTATATCTCCAAAAAATATTGTGGTAACATCAACTAATTTAAAGTAGTGAATGGAATTGGAAATATGTGGGAAATAGGTCAAGAGGTTATAAGTGAAGATTGTGGTAAATTTTCTAGAGAAACTATAATTAAAATAAATAAAAGCGGAAATGTTGTTACAAAAGGTTATTCAAAATATAATCAATTTAAAGTTGTAAATACAATTTATAATAAAAATGGAATACAACGTGTAGATATAGAATGCAACAGAAAAAAAATACGACCAATTTGTTTATCAGATTTTTATTTATATTATTATGAAAAACATGAAAATGAATTTATTTTATTTCTTCGTAAATATATTTCAAAAAATTGGGGATTTATATGAAAAAGAAAAATGATTTTGTAACAAATTCAAGCTCAACTTCTTTTGTTGCTTGGGGAATTAACCTAACTGAAGAAGCCATTTTTTCAAATGAAAAATTAATAGTAAAAGTTATTGATAAATTAAGTAAAAAAAATTATGAAGGTATTACATCTATTAAAGATTTAAAAAATAATATAGATGATGTTATGGAAGTAATATGTTATGATCTTATTACTAAAGAAAATATTTTAAGTGCAACTCGAGGACCAGATTATGATGAAAATGAAATTATAATAGGAGGTGCAGTTAAAAAAATACAAGATAATCAAACACTCTTTGAATTTAAACAACAAATTATTGAAGCTCTAAAAAATATAGGAATAGAAACTAATAAAGTTTATTATATAGAAGAATGTTGGAAGGATGTTTAAAAAATAAAAAGATTTACGGAAATAATCCCTTATTAGAATTATACTAATAAGGGATTATTTTTTTGTACTTTAATTATTTAATATAAAAGTTTAGTTCCACCTTTTCTGTAGTTCTAGTTGGAGTTAATTCTATATCGCTTGTGAAAGTTTTGGTCTTTTTCATATACTCTGTGGCATATGTACTAACCGAATACCCGTACAAACCTCTTCTCTTTTTAATTTGCTCCAAA
>Ga0307928_10000844_pt1 | contig 23035 bp, 36 predicted proteins | sample AceLakmetagen232_FD_201815 | JGI IMG/M metagenome (GOLD analysis project Ga0307928, IMG submission 201815) | Saline water microbial communities from Ace Lake, Antarctica - #232 | ecosystem: Environmental > Aquatic > Non-marine Saline and Alkaline > Saline | place: Antarctica: Ace Lake... | reverse complement strand
GAATTATGTGTAACTATATAGTCATTTATTAAATACGTATGTGAATCATCATCCACCATTATACATCTACAATTTTCTCGTCTGACTAATTCTATTTTTTTAAATATTCTAACGGGTTTATATTTAATATTATAAAATTTATTAGCTTTACGTTTAAGTTTAAAAGGATTAATACCTTGTAACCATATTTTAACTCTATATGATATGTGTTTTTTACCTTTATATTTACCATTTTTAATATCTATTCTAGCTTTACCGCCTAATGATTGTACTAATTCTTTAACTTGTTTGCATAATTCTTTTGAAATTGAATAATATTCCATTATACATGTATCACTTATACATCCATCTGTATCCATTAGTCCTCTTAAAAGTTTTATACGGTTTTCTACAGAATCCACCATATATTCTTGTGGAATAAATTTAGTCAATGATTTAGTTCCCCATAATTTTAAACGTTTTAATTCTGTTATAAGTTTACTTTTATGATTTATTTTCGTATCTATAAGTCTATAACTATAGTTACCACTATTTATTATCATTAATTGTGGCATATTTGTTTTTATTGTATCAACTATTTCTATATCCGCAGTTGTTAATATACAACTATCTTGTGATAACCCACCATCACCGATTAATGCACCTAATGTATATGTGTCTATATAATGTTTTTGTTTTTTAAATTGTACCGGTTTTGTAAGAGGTATTCTATAAGCATTATCACTTTTTGGTTCCATACCTTGTTTATTTATAATTTCTTTAAGAGATTTTGTTTTCCAATTTAATTCTTTTCCGTTTCTTCCAGTTCCAGCTTTTTTTACTTTCCAAAGATGTTCTAATTCACATTCTGCAACAGACCCGTCAGTAAAAGTAATTTTATAGACATTTTTCTTTCCTTGTTCAAAAATATTTGTAACTGTTGTTTCAATACCTTTTTCTGAAAATACTTTATCTCCTATTTTTAATTGTCCCATAGTAGTCCACCCAGATGGTGTAATTATAGGTGTAGAATATGGATTAGCTTTACCGTGCTGTCTTGAACATTTAATAGTAATATGGTCGCCGCCAGCACCTATTTTAGTCCAATCCCACCAAAGTCCGTTAAAACGTATAGGTTCGGGATATCCTGCGTAAGTCATATCTCCTAATATAAATTTATGAAACCAGTATATGCCTTCTACAGGTTTATAAGACATTTCTAATATTTTATTCCAAACTTGTGCTTTTTTAAAGGTTATAGTTTGTTCGTCGCCTATTAAGTACTCATTTGGTAAAAAATTAGTGTTACCTGATATTTCAGAATACCAATTAAGGTATTCGTCTATCATCTCTTTATATGTTCTCATTTAATTATATACTGTGTACTACAAGTATTTAAAGTTTTCGCTTTTGTGTCATCTATTATCTGTTGTAACCTAATTTCGAAGGTGTGGTTTTTTAAAACCTCTTCTTGCCCGGCTTTTGCAATTTTCTCTCTTAATTCGTCATCTTGTAGGTATTTAATAATTTTCTCTACCATATCGTCTGCATCTTTATAAACATCTAAATGTTTACCTGGTGTGAAAATATCTTTAATTCCATTTGTCTCAGTTGTAAGATAAAATGCACCTGCACACATTACTCTAAATAGTCTAGCTGAAAACCAATGTTTCCTATCTACCCAAGAATCTGCACCAATAACTATTTTTGAAGAATTACATACCATTGAGTGATAATCATTTACAACCATATATCCTGTATGATGACCGTCTACCCAACCTGGTACTGCTGGCTTATAATCTACAGTTCCATAAATTTTGAAGTCAAACCCTTCATTATGTATTCTTTCCATCAGTTTCATACGTTCTTCGTGTAAATTATCTAATCCACCTATAAAAACTACATCTGCTCCAAATTTTCTCTTTTGTATGCTATTTATCACACTTTCTTTATGTCCAGTAGTGCAACACGCTTCCATTAACTGTTTACAGTTTACTCCTAATGGTTTTAGTTCTTCTGGTGCACTTCCATCCGTTGTGTAAAAAATATCGAACTCTTTTAGTAGGTCTACATACAGTGGTACATCTTTTACAAGAGTTACACCTAATTTTGGGTCAAATATCCAGCCAACTATAGGATTTTTGTGAAATTCTCTAATTTTTCTAATTGTCTCAGGCATTATACCTATTCCTTTTACAACAATGGTTAAATCTGGTTTTAAACTTTTAACTGCGCCAATAAATTCATCATTCATACGTCTAACACCAAATTGTGATGTTATTTCTCTCCAATCAAATGTTGCGACTTTATGCCCCATATTTAATAGAGCTGTGTGTATATATAGTCCACTTTGGTTATCAGCCATGGGACAAAGTAATAAAATGTTCATTTGTATTTCCTCGTTTCTACTTTTGAATTTTCTAGTATTTCTCTATTTTCTAACCATGTAATAAAATCTAAAACATTACTACTTTGTGTTTCGCATTGAAATGTTGCTACAATTCGTCTAATTTCTTTGTTCATCATTTTAAATTCTCCTTATATTCATTATATTCATTGTCAACCGGGCAACATCTACACTTTTCTTTATTTGGTATAAATTTTTTATAAAGTTCTTTATGTGCATCCGAATTCCACAATTTCATAATATTAGTCTTATACAAATTACCAATACTTAAATGTTTAAATTCTCGTGAACAAGTTTCAGGACATGGGTAAATATTACCCTCAGCGTCTACAGAAACTGAATGTTTAATAACTTCACATTTAGAAAACTTCTTTTTATAATATTTATATTCTAATTTATCCCAAGATTCTCTATAGTCTACATTATCCGCTTCTATTTCTATTTTTTTATCAATAACAGTTGCATTTTTTGTAATTGATATTTTACTCATTATTTTTTTAAGTTTTTCAAGTTTATTAACATATGTACTAGCTGTCACGTTAAAAGTGATATACCCATTCAATTTATTAACTTGTTCTATTATTTCAGGTGTTAAAAGTAGTCCATTTGTATAAATTGCTACTTGTTGTTGGGATTTTACTAATAATTCCAAAATGTCTACTATTTTTGGGTGTAAAAGAGGTTCGCTATACATTCCAGATAAAAATATAATGGTATTTTCAGGAATTGATGCAAAAGTTTCTTTAATTATATTATAATCTAAATTATAATTTTCACCATCTCTAAAAAAATCACCGTAGCAATAAGGACAAGCTAAATTACATTTACTAGTTATATGTAACTCTACTTTATCGAGTTCATAATCTTTTAAAGTTTTCCATTTATCTCTGAATTGTTGTCTAGTCATTTTTATTCGTATTTCCCAATAGTAGTTATATATATTGTATATGCTCTTAATGCTTCTACACTTAAGTAATTCATTATAGAAGACCCATCTTTTTTCATATCTTTAAGTAAATGCATAGTATTTACATATCCTTTAAATTCTTTTACAAAATCTGATGTTATATCATGTGGATTTCTATCTTGATATACAGTAGCTTTATTATATACTACTTTAAATCCTAGTGCTTCCATAAAATATGAAGCCCAAATATCATCCATTCGTCCTATAAAAGGAAACATGAAGTAATCCTCTATTGCATTACGTGTTAAAAACGTATTTTGTGAATTAAATGGTGAAAAACTCGATGAAGTAAATGGTTTCATATTTTTATCAAATTCACAATCACAATTATGCATAAACCTACACACAGCGTCTATATCTGGTTCCCCATTCCATAGGTCTGCTTGTATATCCGGCGTTAATGTAACTTTAGTTTTCTTAAGATTACTTGTTTTAAGTGCTTGTAAAGGATATCCTCTATGCCAAAGCTCAGGATAAGGTGTCACCGATAACGGATTAAATACTAGACCATTGTCATATGAATCTATGGTGATTTCTTTTCCTATTAATAAGTTTTTTCCCCATCCAGCTAAAGGTATATTGTCGTCGTCTACACTTGCTATTATATCTGCGCCTAATCTATAAGCTTCAACAAACCCAATATTTCTTCGTTGTATACAATTCCATCCTAATGCTTTGGAAAGTTCTGGATACCGTTCTTTCTGTTTATCCGGAGAAAAATAATTATAATCTTTATATTCCTCGTGAGGAGTCTTCATATCCCCTATTACTATTAATTCCCAACCAGGCATATTGTTAAAAAGTTTTAATGCTTTCGTAGGAGAATTAATCGTCGTCGTTACTATTATTTTTTTCATCTTATTGTCTCTTCAAATTTTTTATCTGACATGCCCCATGTTTCTTTATTATTAGTTACCAAATTATCTTTTGGTAATGGGTTTTGCTTACAAGTGTCGGCATCCGAATTATATTCATGTTCTATATGAAATACTGGTAAATCATATAATCCTTTGATTTCGTGACCTTTATAGTCTGCTTTAGCTTGTACTTGTGTATCAGAGTGATACCTATATATAAATGTTTCTTCAAATCCTTTAATTTCGTTCCAAATATCTCTATGTGCCATTTGGAAATCACCACACCCTCTTACTCTAGACCAAGGGTCAAAGCAATTGGCATCTCCTTTTGGTGGCATTTTATACATATGCTTTTCTAAATATGCTCTCATTTTATCAATATTAATATTTAGGTCTTCTGTAAATTTAACACCGACCATTCTTTTACACATTGTGTAAAAATCATTTTTATCATACCAACTTTCTATAAATTTATCAAGTATTTCTCGTCTAGGAGGTATTATATCTATATTAGTAGATACTATTATATCTCCAGTAGCACGTCTAATACCAATATTTCTACCAAGAACTTCTACACATGGTTGTGCATCTGGGTCATTATTAGTAAACTGTTTAGCTTGTTCTTTTGTAACCACTATTTCTCTTAGTTTTTCTGTTTCTGGAATATATTTTACAATGTCTTCTATAAGCGTTATTCCAGGTGATGCCCAATCGACGAAGATAACTTCATCAAATGATTGAATCATTGCTCTAAGACAAGATATGGCACGTCCATGAAGATTACCACCGTACCCATCGTTTCTAGATACTATTACTGCTGATAATTTCATTTTTCACCATCTTTTCCGTATACTGATGTTCTGTGTCCTTTACCATCACAGTAGTAGCATTTATATTTTCGTGTTAGTGTTGTTTTTCTTCTTCCGCTTGGTACAAATCCTGTACCATTACAATTATGACATTTTCTCATTTACATTGCTCCTGTTACTATTCTTATTGTTGGTTTATTCAAACATTCACAGTTTGGTTTCCATGTATTATGTTCCCATGTACAATACTTATCATCTTTTATATATGGTTGTCCACAATGGAAACATATTGGCGTTGTATCTTTTTTAATATCTATTTCAATATTACGTATAAATTCTAATACACGACTAAGTAATTCTTTGTCTTCCATTTCATACCTCATTTAAATACCTTAATAAAATTCTCTTTATTTAACTTCCAATTGAAATTAACTTCTGCAAATGCTCTAGAATTACGTTTAAGCATATTTAAAATGGTTTTGTTTTTGAAAATTGACATTTTCTGAGATAGTGCGTCTACATCTACATTAAATACTGGACATGTAACCGCATCACACGTTGTCTCATCGCCTGGAACTACTATCCCATTTGTATTATCTATAACTAATTCATTCATAGGTTCAGTATCTGCTACTATTACTGGAATACCACATGCATTAGCTTCAAGTGTATTAAGTCCAATAGTATCCCACCTAGATGTGTTAACTAATACGTCACTTTGCTTCATGAACGCGATAATCTCGTTCCTAGAGAAGATTTTACTACCTAGATGTGTTATCATCAGTTCTACAGATTCGTCTTTAATGAGCTCAAATGCGTCTATAATCGTTTGTGTGTTTTTCCTATCTCCAATACCACCACTTCCGGCACAATGATAAAATCTAACTCTATCATCTTTATTTCTCTTTGGAATTTCTACTGCATCTATTTCATCAATATCTGTTCCCCAAGGTACGTGTACTGCATTATATAAACCATGTTTTCTAAACAGTTTTGTTTGAAACCCGGTAGGTGCTATAATAGTTGTATAAAGTTTATAATGGTCTTTCTTATTCCAATCTAATTTTTCCCAAACTAAATAACCTACAGTTTTTATACCACGGTCTTTACAAATTTCTAGTTTATCATGGTCTTCTGACCACCATTGTGCATATTCATTGAACACACAATAATCTGGTTTAATTTCGTCTAACCATGCTTCAAAATCTTCTTTAGAAATTATCATGCTTGTATTTGATTTTAATGATGTTGGTTTTCTAAATTCATCACTAATAGCATTATTGTTTAGTCTATACATATGTGTTTCATGCCCTGCGTCCATTATAGCATTAACCATGTTATTAGCTACATAGCTGTGCCCCTTTGGGGTACCGAAGAGATTACCGACGAAACCTATTTTTAATTTTTTATTCATGTTTATCACCTTTACTTGAATTACAACTTTTACAAAGAGGTTGTATATCGTTTATAGTATAATTAAATCCTTTTTGTGCTTTTGAAATTGGTATAATGTGGTCAAGTTCGAGTTTTTCTTTTCCTACAAAATTATTACAACCTGGGCATATTCCGTTGGTGCTATCTAATTTCTTTAACCAATCTATAGTACTATAAGATTCTGTTAATAAATATTTTTTGGCACGCCTTTTTTCTCTTTTTCTATTCATAACCAATTTGCCCATAGGTGTTTTTTGGTATTCTGATACTTTTTTAAGTATTAATTCTTTATATTTGTTATAATGACGTGTTTTTGTAGCTTTTACTTTGTTTGGATTATTTTTTCTCCATTCTTTTCGTTGTTTTAATCTATGAAGTCTGTTTTTGTGGTATAATTTATTATCGTAGCATTTTCTACAAAGACCTTTACAATAAATTTTACCACCGCATTTACAACTCATTCTTTACCCCACGCAGTAAATAAAAAACCTAATCCAACTAAACTTACTACATCGCCTGCAACAAAACTAATTTCACCAAATAGTCTAAATGCCGTATATATTTCTATATTATCTATCATAGTACCTGCAAAACTTATGTCTGCTTGTCCGTGTTGCATCAATAAAAAACCACCAATACATAATACTGTTCCAAAAATGGTCTTATGATACCCTTTCATTCTACTTCCTCTTTATTTGGTGTCCCGTATAAATTTCCTACAAATCCTATTTTCATTTTTCTAACTCCTCTAATGTTGTTTTTATTTGTTTAATAAGTTGTGCAATAGTGATATCTAAAAAATGTCTTTTTGAATCTTTTAGTGTTCTATATGAAACAAGGCATCCACCTTTATAAAGTTTACCATTATTTACTAATTTTATCTTTTATTTTTTTATTTTTCCAAATTCCAACTTTAATTATCATTTTTTCTCACTTTTTCCTAGTGATGATACTGTAAAATATTTATGTTCTGTTTCATCTTTGTTTAATTGTAATGTTATTTTTAAATCTAATTTTCCTGTTTTTAAAAATTTTAATCTATTTTTCAATGACATTCCTGAAATTTGTACATTTTCTGTAACCCCTTTTGGTAATATTTTTAGAAAATTATCATATGCTACCGTTTTTATCTTATTTGTAGAATTTATTTTAGTTATAAAATTATCATTAAATGCGTTTGGTTTTATTCTATGTATATCGTTACAAAAGTTTACCATATAGTCACCTTTTTTATAAATTGTAACTTCGGTGCCATCGTTTAAAATTCCACCTTCATCCATTTTTTTAGCAACAATTAATGGCTTTTTAAATATGTATTCTGTCCAATTATCTCCAAAAGAAAAAAATTGTCTAGAAACATTTCTTTTATCTTTTCTACTTCCCATTTTTGGTACTATTTGTTTTCTTATTACTTTTTCCATTTTTCTCACCTATTAATCCTAATCTTTGTTCTAATATATTGATTTCTATATATGCTTTTCCATTTACTCCTTCCCATGGGGATTCTCTTATTAATTCTATAATATCTTCTTTTCTTAGATAGTATTTTTTAATTTCATCTTTGTGCATCCATTTACCATCAGTTGTATATGGATATGCTATTGCTAAGTTTTCACCAAATGGTGATTTTACTATTGTAGGTTTTGCGAAATTCATTTCCCCTCTTTATATGTAAAATCATATCCGGTTACCACAAATGTTGGTAATATTACCGAATACATCATTTCTTTACGTTCTTTGTCGTTGAATTGCATACCACAAAATAAACATTCTAGTCCTCTCATAAACTTTTCAAATTTTTCGTCTTTCATTTTGTCATCGTTATTAAGAAATCTAATGATTTATGTTCACTATCTTTCCATTCTCGTTCATCTATTATAACATCCGATACTATTCCTTCATTTAAAAGATTGCTACACATTTTTTCCATACTGATGCCTTTTATACAATTACGTATTACAATTGGTAACATATCAAATGCCCATAATTTATTTAATCTATCTAAATCTTTATTCATAAAAAAGAATGATACATGCCCTGGGTCATAGTGTGCAAATCCACATGGTGTAGTTATAATTAGTTTTCCACCTTTTTTAAGTAATGGTAATACTCTTTTAATTGCATCTACCGGGTCTGGTAAATGTTCTAATATTTCCATCATAAGAATAGTATTATATGTTTCTGTTTTAAAAGGTAAACTGTAAATATCACCAAAATGAGTTACTATAGTCGTTTTTTCTTCTTTTGATTTTAGGAATCCATATTTAATCTGTGTTGTAGAACTATCACAACCTTCCATATCTAATTTTCTTTTATACCCTTCTATAAGCATTTTACATTTACCACATCCAATATCTAGTGTTTTACCTTTTACTTGTGATAATACGTGTTCCTGACAATTATTTAATTTCATTTTTCTACCTCTGTATCTAACATTGTATAACTTGTTCTTGCTACTTTGTTATTTTCTTGTTTAATCGGTATAAGTCCACATCGGTTCATTAATATCATAAGACTCATTTGATTAAAATAATGGTTATATTTGTGTTTATAAAAATCATTAGGTTTGAGTTCTAATATATCGAACATTAAACTTGGGAATCTAAATCCCATTCTATCTGGTTTATTTTCCTCTATATATGCACGAATACTAGTTATTGGGTCTGCAAGTGTGTGTAATTCGTCTATATTTGTTTCTTCTGGTATAAATGGTTCCTTTTTGTATATGTGACTACATTTATTACAAATCATTAAATCTATTATAAATTCAGAACTATATTCATCCCCACATATTGGACATTTAAAAATACTATTTTGCATTTTTCTCCATCTCGTCTTTTTTGTCCAAATCTTTTTTAAGCATATATAACTGTTCTAATAGTGTATCTACCGATTGAAATTCAAATTTACCACTCGTTACTATAAATTGTATCGGGAATGGAAATTTATCTATTAATCCTTTTAAAATGTCAGATGCTTCTTTTACTTCTGCCGCGGTACCGTTTAATACTTTAAGATGTATTATCTTAGTTTCCGACGACGTAGATTTTGTCTCTTGCTTGTCCATATAAACCAACTCCTATTTCTTTTTTAATTTCATTAACTGCTTTTTGCACTTTAGCGATATTAGACCGCATATGAACTTTCTTAAAAAGTTCTTTTCCCTCGTGCGTATAATACAAATGATAATACAATCCTACACGTTTAACTAAATCTATAAACGTATATCTTCTTACATTATCCATTTGCCAATTCTTTAACATTTTTTATGTAACCCGCCTTTCATATGATAATCTACGCAATACGATATACCGTTATCTACATTAAATCTTAATTCTTCAAAATCCGAGAAAGATTTAATATGATGGGCATGTAAACGTGTTCCTTTTTCATTATTACAATATTTACAATTTGGGTTTTGACAAGTCCAGGCATCTCGTTTAAAAATAGTTTTTCGCCATATTGCATATTTTGCAGAATTTCTTATTTTTAAATTATCAAGAGTTACATAACCGTCGAAACAATCTAATGCTATATTACGTTTTGTACAACTTATTTTTTGTTTAGTATTTTCACTTAATTTTTTATTATCATTGTGTATAGATTTTATTCCTAAAATCATAGACATCCGTAAAATAGAACCATAAGTACGGTGTATAATTCCAATTTCATATATATCTTTCAAAGTCATATCTAATGATAATTCGTATAACATTTCTTTTTCTTCTATAGTCCAATCTATTGTTTCGTGTACGGGTATATCGAATTTATTTAACCAATATTCTATTGTTTTATGTGTAGTTCCACATTTTCTAGCTATCTGGCTAGCACTATTATTTTTGCCAATGTATTCGCAAAATAACCAAGTTTTATCTTTATATGTTTCTACGCTCAATTTGCCCAAACTTAAAAGATTTTTCATATTTTTTGTAAGAAGTTCTTTAGAAAGTATTATTGCGTTCTCTATAAGGCAGTGGCCGCCCACTCCATCTAGCGACGGAGGTGTCAATATCGGTCTTACCACATTTTCTAGACCTAATTTTCTATAACCTTCATTATATGTGTTATTAGCATGTGTGTATACCTCGTTAAAATCAACTTCATATTTATTACATAACTCTTGTACTTCCTTGGCGTAAAGTACGTTGTGCAAGTAATAGGTTGTAGAAAGTATTTTAAGTAATTCAGTAGTTTCCGAACTACCTAATTTTACAGTATCTATCCATAAAGATTCTAAATGTCTTATAGCTAATTTAGTAGATTTATCATCGCCGCCTACATATTTTACAAATTTTGTTATTCCGTCATAAAGATTTGGATGTATACCCCTTATTGGCGAATGTACAATATTGACATCTTTTATTTTTGATGTTGTGCCAACTGGTACTGTAGAATGTATAATTATTAGTTCTGGGTTAAATGTGGCATTATAGTTTTTAACTGTTTCGATAAACTTATCAGAATATCCTACGCATACATGCATAGCAACATATGTTTTTAATAAATCTCCTTCTACTAACTGTGTATCTTTATCAACAATTAATACGTTATTACTAAACTCTTTTTCTATTTTAACTATAGCAGACCCAACTTCCCCTTTCCCGCCTATAACTATTACATTTTTTTTCATTTCATTTCTTCCTCTTTAATTTTGTCATTTTTTAGTATTTCTGCTTCAACATCAATCGTATTATCGTATAGTTTGTTTCTAACGTCTTTATTACTGTCAAATGACTGCTTATTTAGCTCTTTAATAAAGATGTTGATGTCTACTGACCCTTTGGGTTTAATGTCGCCCATGAGCTTCGCAAGAAGTTCTAAACCTTGAAACAATTTACCAACAAGTTTGGTATATGAATCAATTTTCTTTTCTTCTTTGCAATAATCTTTTAATTCCTTTACTTCATCTAAAATACTTTTAATTTCGAATTCATAGTCCACTACCATCATTTCATACTTTTTGTAGTTTTCTACATTCATTTTCTCTGATGCTTTCTTTTTTTGTGTTCCTAGCCATCTGTTTATCCCCAGTGGTGCAATTTTTATTCCTTGTGATAAGAACTGTTTTGACATTTTTGTAGCAGGCATACCAGCTTTATACATTTTAAGAACATCGTCTACTATTCCTAATTTATCGACAGCATATAACTGTCCCTTGCCTTTACCAATACCTGTTTTATTCCCAGTCAATTTTAAAACCTCTCTCTTGTGCATGAAATTTCCATCTATTTCTTCCGCAACAAGTGTGTAATGCGATATCTTCTTTATCTACTGTAGCCGTCTGAAACTCACAACATAAGCCCATTATAGGGTCAAAATCGACTAATACTGTGGTAGCAATAAATACTCTGCCGTCGAATATACGAGTATAGGGTATCTCGTCTAAAACACCTGGCACATAATATGAATATCGGTTACTATTTTTAGTTCGCGTAGATATACGTCCGAACATTTTTTGATTGAAACGGCTTGAACAGCCTTTTTTAATTTTATAATCTAGTTGTATTCCTTTCATTTTATTCACTTCTATAGTAAGTAAATGACTTCTCATATATAAATCTTTCGCTTCAGGTAGTTGAAAAGCACACATCGGGTACCCATGGTAACCATGGTAACAGTTGTACATACTGTACAGTTATACTTAATATAAGTTATACTATACCTTATATACCTTATACAACTGTACAACTGTTACCATTGTAACCATGGGTACCCATTGCGAGCTTTTGATACCACTTCGATACCATTTCGTATTATAATCGTGTACCAAAAACGATACATTTATATACTAGAAGTATATTACTATAAGTATGGGGTAGCATTACTGCTAAATAGGGTTAAAAATATGGGGTTCAAACAACAAATATTAAATTATCTTGGAGCAACATCTCAAAAGGATGTTGAACAATTACAAGAAAAGGTAGCTACACAGGAGCTTTTGATTAATGCTTATGATAGCAAGCCAAAAACATTACCTAGTGGTAACGCAAGGGAAACAAAAATAGTTGAGGATGTAGCTGGTTTAATTGGTAAACGAGTTTCAGTAAGAGAATTACAACTACTATACGTTAACAATCAATTCATTTTTAGAGGTGTCAATGTTAGGGCAGATGAGATGATTACACGAGGATATGAATTAAAAGATGGCGATGACGTTGGAACAAAACTATGTCAAGATTTAATTGATGTAAGTGGTGGCGAAAATCTATTTTGGCAACTTTCGGTAAATACTGATGTAGCAGGAAATGGGTATTTGGAAAAAGTTTTAGACGGTACTAATAAGAAAATCGCACTATTACGACACGTAAATCCAGTTAATTTCGGATATTGGTCCGACAAAGATAATAATGAAAAAATAGTTTTAAATGATAATGGCTTTCCACAAAGTTATATGCAAGTCATAACAGATGAAGAAGGTAAAGAGAAAAGAATTGCAGTTCCAATACCACGAATAGCACATCTTAAGTTTAATACTTTTGGAGATGAATTCGCTGGTATATCGAGTTTACAGCCAGTCTATAACACGTCAATACGTTTAATGAATATGGAACATTCGGCGGCAGAGGCAGCAGTTAAAACGGCAAACCCTACATGGGTAGTAACAACCGAAACAAAATCAGCAGGAGAATTAGCCAAATGGGCAAATTACTTAGGTAAAATATCAGGACAAGAAGTTGTATTTTTACCAAATGGAGTTGAAGTTGAGTTAAAATCTCCAGGAAATCAAAATTTTAGTGAATACTCAAATTATTTCTTAGATGCTGTTGTGGCAGATTTGGGAGTTCCAAAGTCAATATTAACAGGCTCTGGAGGTTCAGATGGAGGAAACAGAGCAACTACACAAGTATTATCAAAACATTTTTATAGTGTTATACGTTCAAACCAACGATATGTAGAAACATTATTTAATTCAATATTCGCAGATTATGGCGAGTTAGCAGGATTTAAACCGCCTAAATTAATTTTTAACGATATAGCAGAAGATGCTGACAGAAATGGACAAAGAGCAACCGAACTATATATAGCAGGTTTAATAACACTTGTAGAAGCTAGAGATATGGTAGGATTAGAAACATCGCCTGATATTAAAACCGAACTCGAAAAAGCAAAAATACAAACTTTAACTAAAGGGATAGACCCGGACAAGGAAGAAAAGAAAGCCGATGCTGAAACATTTCATCCAGCAAAACCAGGAAGTCCAGCAGGTTCGCAAAAGAATAATAAAAAAGAACAAAAAAGAGACACGGATGTAAAAAGTGTTAGATAAATTAACTTACAACGAACTGAAAAATAAATTAGATTCAGTAACATTACGATTGCAAGTTTCTCACCAAGTTCCTAGCTCGGCAGAGCTTCCCCACTCAGCCGGGTTAATTATAAACAAAGATACCAACATTGAAATGTTGAATGATAACCAAAAAGTATTGGCTCATACGATGCTTCATATGTTTTACAGTAACAAGTCAGGTAAGGGCTTATCGCCTAAGACTATTGAGAAGTTACACAAAGATATAGTGCCTTATTTGAAGACACATAATGAATTTGATAAATTGGATAAAAAATGATTAATTATATAAAATGTGAGGAGAAGTTGATTAGAGCTCAGTTAGAGTTACGAAGAAGAATCAAAACTAATGAAGCATTATCAAAAACGTCAGAAACAATTGGGATAACTTTAAAAACATCAGAACACTTATCTATTGACGGTAAAGTTAGTTTACCACTCAAAATTAGAGGTAAAATGCTTGGTGTAGGTAGACACAAAGAAAGATTTTATACTGAAAAAGAATTAAGATGGTCTGTAGGATTTCACCAAGGTAAATCTATTCCAATAAAACTTGACCATAGAGATAAAGAAGTCGCTTCTATTGTTGGTGCAATAGATAAATTGATATGGGACGATACGGAAAAAGCAGTAAGATATGAAGGACATATTAATGACGAGACCCAGGCAAGAAATATTTTAGATAATGTAGTAAGAGAAGTTAGCGCCACTATTGATTCCATTAGAGAATACGATATGACATTAGGAATTATGGGAGTACAACCTGAATATCATGAATTATCACTTGTGGTAAAAGGCGCATATACAGGTAATACATTAGAAACGGTGGTTTAAATGCCATATTCATCGGTAGAAAGTTTGCCGAAAAATTTAAAGAATTATAGTTCAAAGATACAGCGTCAGTGGATGTATGTGTTTAATAGTACATACAAAAAGACTAATGGCGATGAAGGTCGTTCGTTTAAAGCGGCAAACTCTGTATTAAAGAAAAGATTTAAAAGTAGTAAATCAATGGAAAAAAATACTAGAGTAGATTACATTAATCATCTTGTGGATACATTCTTGGGAAACCTAGAAGGTTAAACGAAGATATAAATAGAAAGAAAATAATTAAGGGTAAGGTGTATTATAATGAAAAAAACTGAAATAAAACTTAAAAACGTGGAGCAATTGTCACTTATTAAGCCAGATAACGGCGATGAACAATTATTAAGTGATTCGCTATCCGTAGTAAAAGAAGTAAGAGAACAATTAGCAGCGGCTTATATTGAGAATGTAGAATCAAAGAAAACAATCGAACATTTAACCGCAGAAGTATCAAAAATTAAAGACGATTATACAAAAACAGGTAAAACTACCGAAATGTTACAAGCAGAGCTAGATGCCTTTAAGGCAAGAGATGTAGAAGCTAAAACAACAGCTTATAATAAGAGACTAGAAAAACTATCAGCGAGTTTTGGAGCATTAGGACAGATAAAGACAGTAGAACAACTTTCGGCTATGCCAAAAGAGGCAATAAAAGAGTTTGAATCTATAACACAGATAGCTTTAACAAGTAAACAACAAGAAAAGCTAAGTACTTTAACAGTACCAACTCAGTCAATGTCAAAGAGACAACAAGAGAAATTAGAAGCAGTAGAAAAGAAGCCTGAACAATTAAATAAAGATTTTATGAAAGGCGTATGTGACGTGTTAATAGAACAACAATCGCATACAGGTAAGGATTCTAAAAGAATCATTAGTTTATAGGAGGATATAAAAAATGACAGATTTAAAAACAATCGAACAGCTTGACATCACAGCAACCAAAATTGGTAGTGGTGCATCATGGACAGGACAATCAACAGGTATTGGTTCAGTTATGGGAAGTACATGGAGTCAGAAAATAATTTTCGATTCACAACCTGATAGAGTATTATCAAAATATTTCCTAGAGTTTAACGACTTAGTTGGAAATAACGATGTAACAATTGTAATTCCTAAAATCGGGGATGTAAGCCTAATGGGTGGAAGAACTGGTTCAGAAGAAGGAAAAACAAGAGTTATGAATAACTTCGACACAGCAAATAACATCACAGTTAGTCTATCATCAGCAGATGTAAAACTAGGTGGATGCGGAATATCATTCGAAACTGCTAGTGCGACAAGAGTCAGTATCATCGAAATGGCTCATAAACAATTAGTTAGACAATATCTTGAAACAATAGAGACTGATGCTAATACTTTGTTAGAAGGAGCAGCAGTAGCAGCAGCTACAGCAAGTGCAGTTTTTGGCGGTGACGCAACTACAACAGCTACATTAGCGGCAGGTGATGTTATTACAGTTGATAAAATTGTTGACATGAAAATCGAAATGCAAAAGAAAAACTTTGCTAAGAAACCTAGAGACGGAGTATTATTTATAAATCCGGAGCAATATAAACCTTTACTGAAATCAAGTCAGTTTACAAATGCTGGAGAATTCGGAAGTAACTCAGTTGTTACTAAGGGAATTATAGAGGAATATGTAGGAGTAATCATCGAGGTATCAACATTAGTTACCGCATCTGCGAAATGGGGTTCAGGTTCAAACATTGCAGGTCATTATGCTTATTTAATAGACCCAAGTGCAGCAGCTGGTATCGTATGGAAAGAAAAAGCTAAGGTAAAAGTAGTTACCGAAGACGATGAAAGAGTACACAAGGTATTACTTGATGCTTGGTATAAAATGACAAGAATCAATGAACAAGCAATTTGCTTAGGATACTTTACAGACGCGTAAAACCGTCTAATTTTTTTAATTGTTTTTGATGGAAATTCAAATTTCTGTTCTTAAGCAAGAATGACGAAAACAATGAGGTAAAACAAAATGGGAGTATACGGAACACGTGATGGTAAATTCATCGCAAAAAAAATTACAGTAAAAGACAAATTACCAGTACAATATATAATACCTAAAACGGTAGCATATTCAACGGCGGCATTAATGTCAGCAGAAGATGTTCATACAAATGGTACAGCGGCTTATGATAATACAGATTTATTAGTACAGCCACCTTATCCAATGACACTATTAGTTACAGCTAATGTAGCAGGAACTGTGGCAAATACAGATGAATTAGCTTTTGTAGGATTAGATGCCAAAGGAGCAGTAATATCGGAAAGCGTTATAATTAGTTCAACAGCGGCAACATCAGTCGAATCAGATAATGCGTTTGCAAAAATTACATCTATAACATCTAACGTAGTAGTTAAAAGTACTAACGTAGGAATAGGATATAATAATGCGGCTATAGGATTACCATATCCAATTGCATCATCTAGTGATATAATTAGTTATGCATATGATGGTGGATTTTCAACAGCAGCAGGAGCAACAAATGCTTTAGATGTTGACGGAGATTATAATACTGTTACAGTTCTTGGAACAGCGGCAGGTAAGGTTATACAAGTAATATATAAAACAAAATTACAAGATTAATTTTTTTATTTTTTTTTTGAAGTTTAAGATGGGGTGAGAAAATTGGAAAAGAAACAGTATAAAGATAGAGAATGGTTATATACTAAATTTATAAGTGATGGTTTATCACAAACAGAAATTGGTAAATTATGTGAATGTTCGCACGGAACGATATATAATTATTTAAAAAAGTTTGATTTGTGTTTAAAACAGGTTGGAAAATATAATAGAACCGATGAAATTAAACATAAAAATAGTGAAAAACATTTGGGAAAAACATATAGTGAAAGTGTTAATTTAAGTAAAGGCAGAAAAGGACATAAAAGCTATATTAATCAAGTTAAAAAAGCCAAAGAAATTATGACAGGCGAAAATCACCACAATTGGAAAGGCGGTGTTAGTTCACCTAGAAGAATGTTGGTAAAGAGAGCAGAATATAAACAATTTAGAAGTAAAATGTTTGAGCGTGACAATTTTAGATGCCAAATATGTGGTAAACGTGGTTGTAATTTACATTTACATCATAAAATACATCAATCAGTAGATGAAACAAAAATCATGGATGCAAATAATGTAGAAACATTATGTATACCGTGTCACATTACGATGCACCCAAATATTAATTGCATGAAGGGTTGGTCTTTATGAATACGAAGTTAAAATACCTCATGGTAACGCATTATGTCCACAAAGCATTGATAGAAAACGAAGACTGTCTTAGGACAGGATTGTATTCGTGGATACCAGTATTTGACGGGGAAGTAAAGAACTATAATTCAGTAAATCCAAAGGATTTTAAAAATTACGATGTTATACATGTAAACCTTTCGGGGCAAGATGTACATTTGTTAGGTGAAATAAAAAGGCATTTACCAAAGGATTCAAAGACTAAAATAGTAGCAAATAATGATTATACAGTAGAGCTATGGCAAACGTCATTCGACTATTTTCCTATGATGCGAAGAGAACTAGCATATGCAGATATGTTATTCGGCACAGAAGAAAACCAAGTAGATAGTTTGGAAGTATTAACTGGAAGAAAAGTACATTTAATAGTACATCCATGCTTTACACGAAGATTAAAAACATTAAGACCAAAACAAAACAAAGATGTTATATCAGTAGTATCACACAGATATGATAATTACAATATTGTTCCAAGTTTAGCAGTAGCTGAATTAGGATATAAAACACGTTTAATAGGATATGACCAAAACTCAGATAAAAGAAAGTTTGTAACATCAACGTGCTACAATGAAATACTTGGAGCGGCAAATTATATGGACTTTTGTGAACAGTTGATGGAGAGTAAAGTTGTCGTTGACCCATTTACACTGACTAGCCAAAGTAGAACAGGTTGGGATTGTGCAGCTATGGGTGTACCATTAGTAGGTTCGGATAGAAATTATTCAGCAAGAAAATGTTTTCCGAAGACTTGTGTGCCACCATTCAATATAAAGAAAATGAGAGAGATGACAAAAAGACTATTAAATGATAAAGAGTTCAGAAAGGAAGTTATAGACTATGCGCGAAATGCTGTAGAATATGTATCATATGAAAATAGCAAGAAGAAATATTTAAAGGCACTAGAAGAAGGTAGCCCTAATATTGAAATTTAAGGAGGAAACTTAAAAATGGCAAAAATAACAAAAGATTTGATAAGAGGTTCAAGTGAATCTACAATTGGAACTTACCAGACAAAAGGTTTTAGTCACGAGGGAGTTACAAATTCAACACCTGTGGATAGAATGACCGAAAATGGTAGTAAAGGTATTACACCAACAGTTATGATAGAAAATAATTTATCTGCTAGTAAAATAGTTAAAGATGGTTTAAAAACTACAGCGGCAGGACAAGGAATGCCAGCAGATTCAGGAAAAGTTAAGAAATAGAGGTAGATAAAAATGATGGGAACAAGAAATCCTAATCATCGTCCACCACTTGTAGAAAAAGTAATAGTCGAAGATAAACCAGTTATTGAAGATGCTGGTATTATAAAAGATGATTTTATTGCTTTGACAAAAAAAGAACAAGTTGAAAAACTTGAACAATTTGGTTTAACTAAGGTCGAGATTAGAAAATTAAAAAAAGAACAAGATAGAGTTGCAAAACTTATGGAATTAACGGAGGCACTATAGAATGACTGTAGCAAAAGTAGAATATGGAAACTATACGACACTTATAGGCACTGACCCAGAAGTTGTAGGAGCATTACAAAGTAATGGGGTAATTGATAATAACGTAATAGCAATATATCATAACGGAACAAACACAACAGCAGTTTATTCGCAATCGTAAAATGATAATAACATTTGGAGATTTTAGGAAATTAGCATTGGACAACAATAAACGTATATATTACTTTCAAATAGATAATATGTTAGAAGTATGTTATATAACAGAAGGACTATATGTGAAAAGTTTTGTTAATTTAGATACAATACCATCTAAAGAGTCATTTTTTAGTGACGATATGTTTATAGGAGCAACCAAACTACTATTTAGAATTCCAGATGACCAAGGTGATGTAAAATCTATATCAGATGTATTGCCAATAGAATCGGTTATAGAAGAGACAATCACAGAAGAAACAGAAGCAAAAATTAATGATTTACAAAAAGAGGGTGTATATCCCACTTTAAATTAATATAAGAGGTAAAATATAAAAATGGTAGCTATAATGAAAGTGTATACTGATTTTGGTGGTACTGATGATACTCCAGGAACAGAGGAAGAAGCAACAACAGTTAGATTTAAACAGGCAGATGGTAATACAATTGATACAAATAATCCAATAGTTATTCCAGCATCAGGTACGGATAGAAGTTTTTGGAAGCATGTGTATTTATTTTCTAGTGTGGCACCAGCAAGTCAAATTGACAATGTTAGATTTTGGAGCGATACAACAAATGGATTAGGAACAGGTGTAGATTTATATGCAGGAGATGAAACACCTACAAAAAATAGTGGTTCAGACGCAGGGTATGATTTAGCAATAGGGACAACAGCTATGACAGACCACACTGATATAACAGCACAGACATCGGTATTTTCATTATCGTCAGCAAGTCCGCTTACAGTAAGTATTTCAGAAGCAGGAAATATAATTGATGCAATAAGTGAAACATCTAATTATGTAATATTACAAATGACTGTAGCAGATACAGCAGGTAGTGGTGTTATTACAGCAGAAACATTAACATTCCAGTACGATGAAATATAATTCGTCAATTGATGAAATATAGAAAGCCTTAAATACTAGAACTACCATTAGTATACTTAGGTGATACTGATGGAACAATTTAATTGTTGGATGGCTGGATTTGTAGATGGTGATGGATGTTTTACCATTTCAATGACATTATCCAAATCTAAAAATAAAAGCATATTAATTACGCCACAAGTACGTATTGGTGTAAAAGGCAATGATTCAAAATATATGTATCTTATACAAAAAACAACTGGGTTGGGCAAAGTATATTGGAGTAACAAAGGGAAAGTAAATGAAGTTTGTTCATGGCAGACAACAAATTTAAAAGCTAGTATATCAATTACTAAAATGTTATTGCCATATCTTATGATAAAGAAAGATAAAGCACAAAAGTTTTTAAATATTGCAGAATTTTGGAAAAATACTATGAAACCACTAGGTGGTAATAGTAGACCATTAGGAATAAAGCTTAGAACAAAAGAAGAGATGATAAAAATTGTTAAAACTTCAATAGGACTTAATTATGATAGACAAGTAAAACGGTATCGTGAAAAAAAGGGCTGGGGTTATTGGCAAAAAATCATAGAAGAATTATACTAAAAGCGAAAGTTTTATATAGTAGAACAACTATATAATTATATAAGAGGTGCCAATACAATGGTAGAATGGAAAGCAATATATTCCGACGATAACGAATTGCAACAATACAATGAAGACGGAACAGAGAACAAGTATACTGATATTAACAGAGAATTACTAAACAAGTTTGTTATAATTAAAGATAATAAGCCTTTATTAGTTGTACATCTGGACAAAAACAAAAGATTAATTTACAGAAAAAGAGGTGCGGTGAGCACAAATGGCGTATTAGAGCCAGTATATTTAGTCGGTTGGCAAGAAAAAACCAATGGTAAAAATATACAACAGATTTCTTTCATATTCGGCGACGGTCACATTGAAATAGTCGATAGATTCTACAAAAACCATAGATGGTTTTATCCAATTAACTTTTTACCAGAGGAGAGTATTTAATATATGAAATGGCAACAAGTTGCAATAATATTAGTAGCTATTTTAGCGGCAACAGGAGTTATTACATACTCTGATTTATTCGGAGCTCTATTTAATCTTAAAGGTGTAGATGTTTCTTATACGGGGGATATTAATTGTACTTATGATTGTCCTTCTTATCTTGAGCTGAATACTTCTTATTGGAGAATATGTTTTGCACACTATGATAATACAGAATATGAAAATGAAACTCTTTTTAAGAAAAGAAGTAGAAGTAGAACTCTTCATGTTAATTTAAATAATGTAGAAAATGTTATATCCACAGCTCCAGATATTCCTGTAGATTGGTTAGTTCCAGCTAGAGGAAAAGATAATTGGAGACCAATAAAAGATGGAGATTGCTGGGATAGAGGAAAAGTTAATAAAATCAAGTTAGTAGGGCATAAAGATATTTATGAAACTGTCAAATGGAGTTTTGTTGTTGATGAATATGTAGATGTAGACCCTCTATGGATAGGAAAAGAACGTGACGGTTTAACTGTTATGAAAGCTCCTGAGAAACAATGGGTATTACAAAAAGCTACAGGCCAAGAACGAATAGATACTAAGATTGAAGTTTTAGATAGATATAGTAAGGCGAGTGGATTAAAACTTACTTCTAAAGTCAAACCAATCATAAAAGAAATAGATGAAAGATTTACTGAATATAAAGAAGTGAAAGTTGGTGATAATACAGTAATTATGAATTACACTGACTTTAACGTAATAAACTATCATAAGACCTTCGTAGACATTAATTTTACGTTACTTATAGAAATAGATAATAACTTTATACCAGTTTCACAAGTATGGGCTAAATCTAATGAATTCGGTGCTAATGTAACTGTAGATATAGATAGCAGATTCAAATATATAGCAGAATCTACACTCCCTTTTATGCAAACTGACGATTATAGATTTGCAATCAAAGAATCTGAAACACAAATGAATACTCATTTACACGATTTCTCTTATAATAAAATCTGTTCAGAGATTGCAAATTGTACTATTAACAATACAGGCAAATATTTAGATGTAGAGTTCACAGGATTTTATAATTCAACAACAGGCATGATTTACATTGACCCTGATATTATTGAATATGATTTAAGCAAAGGTTATTTTAATGGAACACGTTCTTATGGTGGAGTAATATCAAACAAAAAAACTATAGGTTGGATTGGTAGAGATATTAAAAGTCCATCATTTTTAGAAGCTATGTGGAATTATACTAAAGATAATCCTTATAGAAATTACAATATTATTCCTATAGATTTATTGTGGGGAAACACCACAGATTATGATGATATGGTAGATTTTTATGTAATGGGTACAAAATATGATGGGCAAAAATCGGCTTATTTTTTACAAAATTCTACAAAAGGTATTGTAGTAATAGCTTATGCTTATTGTGACGATATAGGATTTGGAGCATCAGGAGAATGGGGTGCTGGAAATTCTTTCACACCTCAATATAATTCTGGAGCTGTTTTTAATGAAACAAATGGTTTAACATCTGGTTCAAATACAATATATACATCTCATCTGAATATTTATACTTGTAAAGAATTATATTATAATAAATCAGAATGGGCTT
>Ga0307928_10000843_pt1 | contig 23048 bp, 27 predicted proteins | sample AceLakmetagen232_FD_201815 | JGI IMG/M metagenome (GOLD analysis project Ga0307928, IMG submission 201815) | Saline water microbial communities from Ace Lake, Antarctica - #232 | ecosystem: Environmental > Aquatic > Non-marine Saline and Alkaline > Saline | place: Antarctica: Ace Lake... | reverse complement strand
ATGGTTGCCTTATATATCCTCATTATGGAATGGCAGGAAACCAAGGCACACCGTTGCGTCCGGAAGCAAGTGTGTATGGAGTTCACACGGCTATTGTAACGACAATTACCGTAGGTGATAGCACAGATGGTGTTGATTACACGAGATACTTTGATGATGCTGGCACGATTGCTATAATCAACTCTACTGGACAGAAAGAGTTTGTGACCTATACCGGCAAGGAGCTTTATTCCTTTACGGGTTGCACAAGGGGAGCAACTTATGGTTCTGACGGTGCTGCAGACGGTGCGATTGATTACACAGGCACGGAAATAATCACACAGGTGAACCACCTTACCAAGCAGATAGGTTTTGGTGCTGAAATATGTGCCAGAAGCTGGGCATTGTATCCTACTCCGACTACGGAAGTTGAGGATTATGGATTCGAGCTTGGTATCGGTGTAGAAGCAGTTTGGGGAAACAAGGCGATTGAAGACTCTGCTGGCGCAAATCCTAACTACTTGATTATGGAGTCTTATGCCGCTAACCCAAATAGGGGGTATTAAAATGAATAAATTTAAAATTAGACCAATTTTTATCGGTCTGTTCGTTTTGACCCTCTGCACCTATGCTTGGGCTGATAATGCAAGTAGATTGGATTATCACAACAATGTTCCAACGGCGGTTGCTATTGGTGACGGCTCAAGTGGCGACCTTGTTGAGGTTGACTCTTGTGGAGCAATGAAAGTTTACTTGAATCAAATTCACGGAGCAAACGGAACAAGTATAATCAACGCTGATACACAACTTAAAGCTTCTCAAGGAACTGTTTATGCCATCATGGTAACAACTGATGGCGTAACAAGTGGCGATACCTTGCATATTGAAAATGATGCCGATGGTGGCGATGGCTGTCCGCTTATAAGTTTTACCTTTGGTGAAACTGACCAAGTGTATATGTTTATGCCGTCAATGGGTGTTAATTTTAGTGAAGGTATTTACTTTGAGTTTGATATAAGTGGTGGAACTTGTGATACAACTACCGTTTGGAGATAAATAAAAACATAAGAGGAGGTATGGTTAGCCCTGCCTCCTCTTGGGGGATAAAATATGTTATTGCACTATACAGGAAGTAGACCTTTTACTTGTCACGACTTTAGGCATAAAAGATTTATCTTTGATAAGAAGAATTATTTTGTCTGTGATGTAATTGATAAAGAAGGTGCGGGAATGCTTATTGAAACAGGAGAGTATATGCCTGTAACCGAAGATGATGTCAGGGAAATTAAAGAGAAGGCTAAGAAGAGAGATGATTTTCTTTCAGGTAACAAAGAAGAAAAGATAGAAAAGCCTAAAGAGATTAAAGTTATTGAAGAGCCGAAAGAAGAAGAAACGGAAGAAATAAAATCAGTAGAAGAACCTAAAAAGAAAAAGAAATCTAAATCTAAAAAGTCAGCAAAGTAGGTGATAAGATATGCCAATAGGTGTTTATGAGCGAACCCAGCAATGCAGGGAAAGTTTACGAAAAGCCAAAATAGGAAGACATTTATCTAAAAAACACAGAGAAAATATAGGCAAAGCTGGTAAGGGTAAGCATAGCAACTTCGTTCCTAAAAATAAAGGGGTAGTTACAGGTGAATTTCTGCCTTGTGATAATTGTGGTAATATCCATTACGTCTATCCCTATCTCCTAAAGGCGTGTACATATCACTTCTGTAATCCTCAATGCCAGTGGCACTTTATGGTTGGCGACAAGAGTTCTATGTATGGAAATTCTCAATATAGCGGTGAAAATAGTCATTCTTACAAAGACGGGAGAACAAAAAAACAATATTATTGCAAGGATTGCGGTACACTGTTGCGTTCTTATATAGCCACTTATTGCCAAAAATGTCATAGAGGAGAAAGAAGTCATCTCTGGAAAGGTGGAATTACACCTTTAAATAAGCAAATTAGAAGTTCATTTAAAAATAGACAATGGCGTTCTGATGTATTTACAAGAGATGATTTTACTTGTCAAAATTGTAACCAACAAGGTGGTAAATTAAATGCTCATCACATAAAACCCTTTGCTCAAATTATAAGTGAGAATCATATAAAAACATTTATACAAGCAATGGAATGTGAAGAACTTTGGAATATAAATAATGGAATTACTTTATGTAAAGACTGCCACAAAACAGAAAAAATACTAAAGGGGATAGCTAATGAATTTTGCACAAATGGCGAATAGATTTTATCAAGATTTGAAAATGCCGGATTTAAACAGAATCCCTTTGTCTCTTTTGATGGAGTTCTTGAACGAAGCAGAGCGTATTGTAAATAAGCGTTCTAAAACTATCAGGTCTACTTCTACCACCGATTCTATTGCTAACCAGAGGCTTTATGATATGCCTTCTGATATATTAGACTGGCAGATAATAAATGTCTATTATTCTTTAACCAACTCTACCGAAAGAAGAAGGCTTGTGCCTGCTTCCATATCTGAGCTTGATGCTCTTAGAAGGGGATGGAAAGAGATAACAGGTTCTCCGAAGTTTTGGTATATTGATAAAGAGCAAGGCAAGTGGGGAGTCTATCCCTATGAAAAGACCTTGCGGACAGGAACAGACTGTATTGAAATAATCTACCGAAGCAAGCACACTAAAATGACCAACTACTATACTGCGGGAACAATAGCCGTAATCAATGCCTCAACCGCCATTACAGGCACGACTACCGCCTTTATCGGCAACATTGTAGCCAATGACGAGCTTGGCGTGGGTAAACTATTAGACAGGTCAACCGATTTCCCTACCACATTTTATAGTGTATCTGCCACTCCTACCGCAGATGATACATTGGTTTTATCTTCCGCTTACGCAGGCGCAAACAATGCAACCGCCAGTTATATCATTTCAAGCCCCTCCTCAATAACTAATGAAGAATTAAATATGTGCAGTATCTTATGGGCTATGTCTTTGGCTAAAAAGAAAGATGGCGATTATGACGGTGCGGCAAGCTTGCAAAATGAGGCATTAGCAAGAGTGGAAGATGAGATGGCTCAACTTGAAGATGACGCTTTAATGAATGAGGCAATAACACTTGAAGGAACCATGAGATACCCAGGTGGATTTGAAAGCGATTATGATTAAAGGCGGACAAAAGGTATTCAGCGGACTTTATGTTAAAGATAATCCTTTGGTTATCCCTGACAAAAATACGCCGGATTGTGAAAACATTTTAACTAATAACCCTATCGGAGCCTTAGTAAATATAGAGGGTATGGAAAAGCAAAGAACAACCGCTTATAATAATGACATTGTAGGCATACACCAGTTAAATGAAAGAGGCAGGTTCGGAGATGGTAGTATTTATTCAAACGATGGAGATATTGATATTCCGTTAAATAATCCCGGAGATGTTGTAATTGCTGAAAGTTTTGTTTGGATTTGTAATAATTTTATTCTCATTCCTCCACCTAGAAAAAGGCGTATTGAGGTTGTTAATTTAACAGCGTCTTCTTATTGGAACTTTGGCAGTTATGGAAGTGGAGACGGTCAATTTGAATGGACAAGCAGTTTAGAGGTTTATGGTTCTGAAATATATGTTACTGATGGGTCATTAAATAGAGTTCAGGTATTTAATTTAGAAGGCACTTATCAAAGAAAATGGGGCAGTAGTGGAAGTGGAGATGGAGAGTTTAATTCGTGTAATGGAATATCCATATACAATGACGAAGTATATGTAGTTGATAGTGGCAATAGCAGAATACAAGTATTTGATTTAAATGGTAATTATGTTAGAAAATGGGGTTCTCTCGGTGGAGGAAACGGAGCATTTAGAATCCCTCTTGGATTATTTGTATACAATAACGAAGTATATGTAGCAGACCAGAGTAATATCAGAATACAAGTATTTGATTTAAATGGTAATTTTGATAGAAAGTGGGGTTCTTTCGGTGCTGGAGATGGTGATTTTGGTCTTTTTATCAGAGATGTTTATGTATATAATGACGAAGTATATGTAACTGATAGTGGCAATAGCAGAATACAAGTATTTGATACTGCTGGTAATTATGTTAGAAAATGGGGTAGTGGTGGTGCTGGAGATGGCGAACTTAACGGTGCAGAAGGAATTTTTGTATATAACGGCGAAGTATATGTAGCCGACGCTGGTAATAATAGAATACAAGTTTTTGATTTAAATGGAGTTTATTACAGGCAATTTTAAATGAATAAATTAAAGTATAGACAAAAAGAATTTAAAGGTTTAATGGTAAAGATTGCAACGGAGGATTTACCGCCTGAATATTCTCCCGACTGCGAGAACGTGGTGGTCTCTGTGGGTGGCGAGGTAACGAATATAAGCGGTATGGAAAAGCAAGCAACGAGCGGATATACAAATGACGTGGTTGCAATTCATCAGTTGGATAGCGACGATGCCACGCTTGCAGAGGTTACAGCTTAAACAATAGGAGAAGTTAATTGTCAGTATTAGTTTTCACGGATGCAGACCCAAATTTATTACCGTCTTTAGTTAATTTTAAAGGCTTCTGTTTCTTTTTAAACGGACAGGATGTGCCGAAGTATGCTGATGTATTAGGCAATGAGTATGAGTGGATGCACATTGACCCCACCACCGCAATAATAACCGACGAGACTCTAGGCGGAACAATGAATGGTATCTATAAGTATTTTTATACAGAAGTTTATAGAGACTCTGGAAATAGTATGCACACCTGCCACGAAACTAACCCCTCCGCTATTTATACCACAGGTGCATTGGTAAATAAAAAGGTTGTTTTAACCTTGCCTGCGACGGGAGACAACGCTTGGATGACACACCTCAAGGTGTATTCTACCGACGCTGCCGGAAGTATATATTATTATATAGGCAATGTAGTTAAAGGCACAACTTCTTTTGATGACGATAATATCACAAGAGACGCTACTGTTCCCTTTGGTAAACTTGATACGGATGCAGACGGCGTTGTGAGCCAAACATATCTTAATTATCCAGTTAAAAATCATCAATATCATATAGCCACTAAATCAAGAATAATAGCTTGCGGTGTCAGGAATAAAACAGACGGCACGGTAGATGTAATTAACGGTAATGCTACCGTAGATGGCACGACTACGGACTGGACAAGAGCTATCGTGGGCGACCAATTCAAGGTTGACGGAGAGAATAGGACTTATACCATATCCGCCTTTGTGAGTTCCGTAGAGATTACTTTAGATGAAACATATAAAGGTGTGACTAATACCGGTTTAGATTACAGCATACAAGGTGTTAGTGATATTTTTAGATGGACGGCTAAAAACCCAAGCACGGCTTATCCTATGTGGTGGGCGTTTCCCGTGAGTTTTTATAAGAGAATTATATCAAAAGACGATTCCTCTATAAGCGGTATAAATAAAATAGGTAATAATCCTATTATATTTAAAGAGCAGAGCCATTATCTTTTAACTGAAAACGGTGATGATTATATTGTTCAGGAATCAAGAACCCACGTTGGAACTTGCAGTCATCATTCTATTGTTGAAACAGGCGAGATTGGAACGCTTATATTTATGACGAAAGAAGGCTTGATTTATGAGTCAACGGGTTTAGGTGCTGTTGATTTAGATATAGATTTAAGCAGAACTATTGACGGTATAAATAAGACAAGGCTTAAATATGTTCAGGGTAGGTGGATACAACATAAGAAGTGGTATATGCTTTTGTATTCAAGCGAAGGCTCAACCGAACACGACAGGATATTAGTTTATGACTATGATTTAAAACAATGGGTTATCTGGGCTATATATGGAAATTGTCTTGGGTATATTGAGTCGTCAGAGGGAGCGCAGACTGTTTATAAGCCTTGGCTTGGCACAAGAGGGGCTTTTGTCTATAAAATGCTGACAGGATATAATCTCGGGGCTGGCACAGGTGGAGACGTTGAAGGAACTATTACAGGGGCAGGTGCGACAACTTTAACCGATACAGGGGCTACATTTTACACAACTGGAGACGGTTTAAAAGATATCTATGTTTCCGTCTTTGACAGTAACGGCGACTTTGTAGAAGAAAAACAGATAAGCTCTAACACGGCTAATATATTAACGGTTGCGGCTTGGGTTACAACTCCTACTGTGGGTTATACATACGAGGTAGGTTCTATAAGGTGGTATTATAAATCAAAGGTTTTTGATTTTGAACAGGACGAGTCAAAGAGCATAGACAATGTTCTGATAAATTTTAAGAAGGTTGCTACTGCACGTAACGTTGATGTTAAATTTTATTTTAGCAACGACGCTGATATGATAGGAGACACGGCAGACCAGACCATTGCCTTTGATTTGACAACTGAGTATTACGAGCCACAGGGGCTTTTTGACAACCGCTTTAGGTTCTGCCAGTATGAGATTTCAGGACACGGTTCGGCAGACCCAGTAGTCGTTAATAATCTTGTTTTAGAGTTACAACAGCACTTGAGGTAATAGATGAGCATAGAAATTAGAGAACCGCCTATAATAGCAGATAATCCTGATTTAAATTTATGGCTTTTTGAATTGAGACAATTATTAGTAAGCGAGATAAGCACATTTAGTTCTTTATTAGTAAGCATTAAGTCCAGCCCGACACAGATTATTTGGGGAACAGGCGGAGACGGTTCTTGGAGAATAATCAGGTCTGATGAAGTTTTAAGCGTAGAAAAAAAGGAGTCTGGTAGTTGGGTTTCAAAGGCGGAGTTTCAAGCGGATTAAATATGAAAAAAACAATACTTTTATTTATGGCAGTTTTATCTTTGACTTTTTCTTCTCAAGCTCAAGGTGCTTTTAAGACAGACATTCTTCGTGTGTCCGACGAGATAAGAAACTGCGGCAAGACATATCTTTCAGGCGATACATATGTTTATAATGCCACGCTTACAATTACAGACCAATTATTAGGCAATGCGATTACCTTAAATAACTGCACTGCAAGCATTACGGCGTTAGGCACAGGCACTTTTGGGGCGGATACAGACATTATCTTTACGGCAGGGCGTTGGCGTGCAGGATATGACGCTACCTTTGGAGTAGATGCCGCTATTCTTGCTCATTACGATATGTTTGATAATACTAACTTTGCTTTAGCGCAGGATAATTCAGGCGATACTTGGCTCAACTCAGGGCATTTTACATATTTTATGGCTGACGGAGTTTATTTTGGAAGAATGTATACCTCTGGTGGAGAGGATATATTCCACTTAATTTCAGACGTAACGCTTGCTTTAGGCGGTAATTGGGGTTCAGAGAGGGTAATGATAACCCAGTCAGGCACAAACCCGACCTTGCTTGATATAGATACTGGCTATTCAAATTTAAGGCTTGATTTTCACGGTAATATTGAGGCGGAACACGTGGGTGTAGACGGTTTATGCTCAAGGGGCGATATAAGCACAGTTGATGATTTGTATGTGGGGGATAATTTATATGCAAGTGATATTTATTCCACTACTGGTTCAATCACAGGCACTCTCGGAGCAGGAGAAACAACTTTAGATAGGCTTGGCGTGCATACATCTCCAAACGCTGTATCAACGATTTATACCAGAGAAATATTTACATTAACTTCTGGTGGCAGAAACGGCATATTTGCTGACCCTGAACTTCAACCAAGCGGTGCGTTGGTGGATATTACCACGATTCACGGGGCGCTTCTGCAAGGTCATTGGGATACAATTATAAACGGTAGCGTTTATGGGTACATATATGGTGCGCAGGGAACGGCTCACTTAGATTATGTAACCGGAGGTGGTTCGGGCGACCTTTTATCCGCAATAGGATTATGGGGCAGGGTAAGACATCGTTCTGACGGTGATTTAACAACTGCAATAGGGGTCTTGAGTCATATCCAGCAAGACGATTCTTCAACTGAACTCGGTGGGATTACGTCCGCTTATAATTTCCTTGCGAGGGCTACTACTGATAAAACCGCTCTCATTGTTAATAGATACGGTTTATACATAGAAGATACGACAGGCGGTGGTGGACTTACCAATCAATACGGAATATACTGCCCTGCTTTAACGGGTGGTGGAACGACAAATCTTTTTATTAAGAATGTGTCAGCGGATAGTGATTTTGGTTCGGGGGATATTGAAACCACAGGCGACTTAACTGTAACAGGAAGCACAGAACTTGCAAGTCTTGGTGTAGACGGTCTTTGCTCAAGGGGCAAAATATCTTTAGTAGATGATTTATTTGTGGGAGGTAATGCTTATTTAACAGGCGACCTCGCTGTTAATGGTGGCAATATAACCTCAACAGCTACAATAGCTATCAAGCCAAGTGGTGATAGCGACGATTATCTTGCTTTTTTAACTGTTGCTAATATAGCTTATATGCTTCCTAATAATGACTCAACTCATAGAATAGGTGGAAGCACTTCGGTCTTTGCAGAGGGTTGGTTTGATGAGATAGCTTGTGATGGAGATTTAACCCTTGACCCGGGTAGTGGCAGTATTATCGTTGATGGTTCTTTAACTGCTACAAATCTAACCCTTTCTGGTGCCTCTATCCTCGCCAATGCCGCAGCTTCAGGTGTTCTCACTCTCGGCGGGACTGGCGGAACGAATGATGAGAATTTGACATTTGATTTTGAGACTACTGCTAATGAAATAGGGATAGATAGTGGAACATCTGCTATTTGTGTTTTTGATGATGAAATAAAATGTGGTGGTGCTTCAGCGGGAATGTCTGTTATTGCCTCTGGTCTCACAGTAAACGATGATTCTGGCGGTGGAGCTAATGACGATTTTATAGCAGAAACAGATTCAAGTGCTACTGCTTTTCAAGTAGATGCAAGTGCTAATTTGATATATTTCAATGTCCCTATTGGCGATAAAATAGCATTTACCCAAACCGACGGTAATGAATATATAGACAGCTTAAATGACGGATATATGGACTATGGAGCTACGACAGGGCATAGGTTTAACTCGGCAGGTGGAGATGTAACCTTATTTGAAGATACTAATGTAGGTAATGATGATGATGGTAAGTCTTTATACATTCATAGAAAAGCTGAAGAGGGTGACGTTTATTTAAAATTACATGTTAACCAATGGGGAACAGCTGTCGCTTATTCTGATGTTGATTTTCAAATTGGTTGCAATGGTGATGTGTATTTCGTAACTAACCCTAGTATAGGATTATATCAAGAAAAGAATCTTACTTTTAAACACGTTGGATATATAACAGCAGTAACCGCAGACAAATATATTCAATGGCAAGTAAACGACACTACAGACTGTTTTGAACTCACTCGTGAAGACACTAACATACTAGCTTTTGATATACAGATGCCTACTCATATTGGTGATGGGACGAATGAAACAATGTTTGCCGCAGACGGCACACAAACTATGGCAGGAACGGCGAGGGTAATAAAAAGTAGATGGTTTCCCTTTAACGCACTTAAAGCACCTGGAACTAAACCTGCAACCTTCAAGGAATGGGGTATTAGTGGAGTATGGGAATTTACCGACGGAACAGATGATACCATAGTTTTTAATTTGCAGATACCTAATGACATGGATTTAACTGTAGCCCCAACTTTTAATATAGGCTGGTCAACTCATACTGCTGTTACTACCGAAACCTGCACTTGGCAGTTAGAATATCTTTATACCGCAGCAGGAGAGGACACAACAGCGGCTGCACAGGACACTGAAACAGTTGACAGCAACGCTGTAGCCCAAGCAGACGGAATGATTGTTGCGGAGATTACGGGAATGGATTTACCCGGAGCAACAGACGTTTGTATGCATTGTAGACTGAAAAGATTAGGTGCTGGTGGGAATGATGATTTAACGGATACGGCAGAATTGCACGGGATTTGTATTAAATACACAAGTAATTCGTTTGGTGAGGATATACCATAAGGAGGAATTATGAAAAAGATATTTATTGTAGTGGTAATAGGAATAGTTTTATTGTCAGGAGTTTCTTATGCAGAAATAAGCAATACTCTTGACACAACTTGGGCAGAGAAAAAACAAAGAGAATCTGCGTTTGAAGCAACAGCGATATTAGAAAATACTACCAGAACGGTAAATGAAGCACTTGCCCGGCTTCAGACAATTAAAGACTCTGGGCAGTTTGACACTTTGCCTATCGACCTGAAACAAGCTCTCAATAAATGGTGGCAGATTTTCAAAGATATAAAAACAGATATTCAATCAGATATAGAAATAATGGAGATTTATCAATGGTCGCCAAAGTAATAATATTTTTTTTAATCTTACTATTTCCTTTTACTGCTTTTGGGGCGGTAACTTATAATGGTGGGACGGATACCATTACAGTTGACGCTTTTACAGAAGGAACTCCTTGCACTTTCGCAGATATATTGGCTGCTGATGGAGTTGGTGGATGGGGACAAATTACAAATCCAATACCTGGTGTATATGTATTAGTAGCTCATCTTGATGTAGGAGATGGAACAGTAGCTTGGCTTTCAAGCCAAAGAGAACATATTTTTTTTGATGGATATTATATATTAGATATAAAAGCAAACGCTACCTTTGAAGTAGGTGTTGAATATGTTGCTGATGAAGTTGGATATTATGGAAGCACGATTGCTTGGACTCATTCAGATGCTACAGATTATTCTACAAATATGGATTGGGATGGGGTTTTTATAGGATATAATTTTGTTATTACAGATTTAGGAAGTAATGCTGGGTATAAAAATGTCTATATAGTAGTAAGCAACGCAGATTCAAAATTCATTCAAGGCACAGTTCATAACTTAGATACTTTCTGGATTGATGGAGCAAGTACCTTTTATGAAGTTTACATTACAAATTGTTGGTCAGTTAGAATTTTAGCAGCAGTAACTGCGAGTAATGTTCAATCAAGGGGTAATAGAGAGAATTTCTATGTTAATGAAATTAACTTTGTAGATGTTACTGTGTCAAATGTAAATTTAGAAGATGCAACTTCACACGAAATAGTAGCAAACTGGAATTGGAAGTGGCTTATATTAAAAGATAGTAAGTTTTCAGATGTTAGTGGTGGTGCTGGTGGAGATGGTGGTATTAAAAAAGCATTTTCTTTCAATGTCCACGTTGTGGATAAAGATGGAAATGATATAGAGGACGTTGTCGTAGATTGTGTAGATAAGGATGATGCAGCAGTTTGGATAGCAGGAACTGTAACTACTGATGCAAGTGGTGATATAACTGAACAGACTATCGGAACTGATGAATGGACTAACGATAGTGGTTCAGTCCATCTAACATACTATCCTCATGAGTTTACTATCTCAAAAGCAGGATATAGAACAGTTGAAATAAAAGGTGTAACCTTAAACCAGGCTACTTCTTGGGAAATAGAACTTGATGATGGAGATACAGTTATCTATGATAGCACAATTTATGATAGCACGATTTACTAAAAGGTTAATTTAAACTAAGGAGAAATAAAATGGCAGTAATAAAAAGTGGTAGGAAGGGCGAATGCGGTGGCAAGCCGAGAGTAGGCAAAGTTGGAGATGCAAAAGGCAGAGGTTTAGGTTCAAGAAGAAGTGTAAGCAGGAGCAGACGTAGAAGTAGATAAAGGAGATGAGCCAATGGCTGAAAATGGTAACGGTGTAAAAGTAAAATTAAGTTTAAGAGTAATTATGTTTTCATTAACGCTACTTATAATGATTGTCTCTTTTTCGGGTAGCTATAAGCTTTTGCAAGACCAGTCGGTAAAAGCAGAGGAAAGAATTGAAGCCTCCGAAGTTAAAATTGAAACCGTTGAGATAAAAATTGACGACTATGTAAGAGATGTGCAGGCTGATATAGGCATAGTTAAAATTGACGTTGGCAAATTGCAGACAAGTGTAACGAGTATAGAGAAATCACAGATACGGCTTGAAGAAAAGTTTGACGCTTTAATGAAAGAGATTATTAAGAATAACAGGGGGAGTTAGGGGGACAAAAAATGCCTTTATGGGTTAGCGTAGTGTTTGATATAGTAAAAGTTTTATTTCTGTTAAGCCTCATTATTGGTGTCTTAGGTGCGATTTTAGTCTTAATTTTTACGGCAATAATAGCTTCAAAGACTAAACTATGAAAAAACTATCAAGGAACAGCAAAAGGATACTGAAAGAATATAGAATGGAAAAGCTCGGAATAATTAAAGATAAAAAAGATTATATGGTTCAGAATAGATGGCTGATTTTTATAGTTATAGCTCAATGCTTACTATGGGTTATGTTTATAACGGGTAATCTTTTTATTGAGAAAGTCAATGCTAAATACTTTAATATCTATGGCGGAGAAGACCACGACACGACAAAGCCTTGTACGCTGGGAACTTATGAGAACACTATTGAGGCAGACCTTCTGGCTAATGACATAGCAAGCTCAGGTAGTATCTATGGCTGGTATATGGGTTGTGACGGAACTTTTTATATGAGAGGATTGATTAGGCAGATTAGACCCCTTACAAAAGAAGAAGAAAAAAGATTAAAAGATAAAAAATATGTCAGAGAATACGCTAAGTATGATAAAGGCACTATCTGGGGATATAGTTCTAATGAGCAGAAGTATATTTTTATGAAAGAGAATAAATTATTAGCTTATATAGACGACGATGGATTACACGGATTGTCAGAGAAAGATATTGTAAAGATAAAAAAACAGATTAAGGAAGAGTTACTAAAAGAACTAAGTGGAAGCGAGGATAAAAAATGAAAAAACTTTTAATTATATCACTTATTTTGTTTATGACGGGGTGTTCTATTGGAAAAAATCCGTTAGATGGAAAATATAGCACTCCAGAATTGTTAATTGCTTATTTTGATGAAATAACAAGAATAGCAGAAGTAGATACCTATGTTGCAAATATTAGCGTGGAAATGATAGGTGCTTCCGGTTCACATTATTATGTTGAAATTGATGATAAGAATAAAAAATCAAAAGATAAACTTATTAGTCTGCCAAGTGGTATAGATATAAAAATCAAATCTCTTTATTATAGATATGAAGCTATAGACGTTCTCTTGGGTTTTTTGATATACAGTAATATTATTACATCTAAAGATGAGTATTATTTTTCAAAGGGTGTTTTAGGTAAGATAGATAATGATATACTGGAAAATTATCTTTATGGATGGATTGGAATAACTTGCATAATTTTATCAAAAGAAGATATGTTGTATCTATGTCAAAACGATAGTGGTGAAATGTTTTATGATTTTAAATTAGAATGGAATAAACAAACCTCAAAAAATAAAACACCTCTTCATAAGAGAGAAATTGAGTATAAAATTAAAAAGGTGAATAACATAATGGATAATAATTGAGCTATATATTAAGTTTTATATTTATGTTCTGGCTTGTTTATGAGTTGACTAAATGCGAGCTAGCTAAATACAAGCCAACTAAATGCAAGCTAAATAAATGTGAGTTGACTAAATGCAGGGTGTCTGCCTTGTTTAGCGGTGTGATTTATTCCCTGTCGGCGTATCATCTGGCTCATTATATGCACCCGACTTTATATAATATACAATGGATGCCGTTATATATAATATGCCTTCTTTGCCTTGCAAAAGAGGGAAGTGTGGCTTGGTTAATAATCTCGTCTTTAATGTTTGCAGTAGTCTTATATGCAGACGCTTACTATGGCTATTATGCAATGATAATCTTTGCATTGATGGCTATGTTTAAGAGATTTAATACATTTAAGATAGTATTGCCTTTTGTGGCTTTAACTACGCTGTTATCTCTGCCGTTTGTCTTATGGTCAAGGTGCTTATGGGGCGAGAGAATGACGAAGGATATGATTTATTATACAGCTCACCTGTCTGATTATATTTATCCTTACGGGCAGAATGCGATAGAGTATGTTTTATATATATCACCAGTGGTGTTACTGCTTGCGTTGTTTGGGCTGAGAAGGGCGGACAAGGTATTTGTGGCATTGTTTTTTATAGCTTTAGTTTTTTCTTTTTATCCGCCAATAATGCCTGTATTCAGGTCGTCTGCGAGGTTCGGCTTTCTGGTGATGTTATCAGCAAGCGTATTGGCAGGGTATGGTGTTTTGCAATTAAATAGGAGGTATAGTTATGGCGAGTTATAATAGGTGGAGAACTAAAAACAATAGGGGTTCTCTTGGTTCAATGTATGACCAATCAGGCAGTAGAATTACAAATGCAGACATAATCTCAAGAGCAAGGCACGGTTCGCCTTATGGTGCAAATCAAACCCAAACCACTCAATCCCAACCTGATTATGCAGGACTACAGGCGGAAGCTCAAAGGTCGGTAGAAGAGGCAAGGTCGTTGCAGGAGGCTTCTAAAACTTCCGCATTGGGATATTATCAGCCTATTCAGGCGGCACTTGGTCAGATGTCGCCAGAGCTTATATCTTCCGAACAGCAGTCAAGGATGTTGGCTACCAGAAGGGCAGAGCTTGGGGCTTCAGGGCAGAATTTAGCGAGCTTATACTCTGACCCATATTCAGGCGTGCAGACAGCTCAAAGGGCTCAAATAGGTATGGGCGTTGCAGGCAGGCAGGCAAATCTACCAATAGAATTAGAATTAGAAGTTGCGGGGGCTAATAGAGAGGCGGCTCTTGGGTTATATGGCGCACAGGCAGGCGTGGCAGGCGGTATGGCTGGAGTTCAAACTGCCTATCAATATGACCCTGGATTAGAATATATACAGCAATTAGGTTATAATCAGGGCTATCAGCAGTCGCAATCTCTTGGCGGAGGAATGGCAGGTGCAGGCACAGGGGAAAAGCATACTTTGGTTCAACCAAGCGCCAGACAAAGAACAAGAAGCTTAGGAAGCACATCAACAAGTAGTTCGGGAGTTAGAACTACAAGAAGTAGCTCTTTGGGCTATGCAAAGCAGAGAGCATCCTCATTGAGAAAGTCGGTATTTGGTTAATTTAAAATAATAATCGGAGGTTAAATTATGTCACCAGTTATATCTACGTTAGGGGCTAATATACCCTACCAATCCGGCAAGGGTCTTGGGCAGATAAGCGCAGAGAAAGAGTCGTATACGAGGGGTGTTGAAAATGCTCGCCTTCAAATGCAACAGCAACAGATTGAGAACGCCAGAATTGAACGAGAGCTTATTAGACAAACTCAGGAAGAAAGTAAGATTAAAGAACAGCTTAGGTATGAAGAAAATAAGGTTACAGAACAGCTTAGATATGAAAAAGAACAAGCGGACACAGAAAGAACATATCAAACAGAGCAGATGTGGAAAACAAGAAAATATGATGAAAATATAATAAAAGAAAATCTACAGAGAGTTAAAGAAGAAGAAGAATTAAAGAAAGAGAATATCTTAACCAATTTGGCTACGGCAAGCGGTATGCCTTCCGGCGTATTCCCAGTCAAAACTCTATACAAAGCACCCAAGACAGACGTTGAGGCAATGCAGGGTATTTTTGATGCTCAGAATATAACAGATGTAGATATAAAAGATGAGATTTTACGCAAGAAGTCAGCAGGAGAGGCATTAACGGTAGGAGAACAGGCAATATATGACGAAATCATTAGAAAAAAACCTACTCTTGCACCAGAGGAATTTGGCAAGAGAGAGATTGCTAAAAGAGAGGCAAGTAGAGAGCAAGATGTAGTTGATTTATTTGAAGGTTCTGAAAAACATATCGGATATTTAGAAACTAATAAATTCTATGAGGAAGCTGTAATAAATAAAGAAGGAAAAATGGAAACTCCAAGCAAAAAAGCAGTTGAATACTCTTTAAGCCAGTATAACGAGATGAGAAGGAGCCAAGAATTACCAGAGCTGGAGCTTATAGAAAAGAAAGAGCCTTTAAGGTGGGGTAGGGAGAGGAGTTATTGGGAGTTGCAGGAAAAGAAATCTGCCTTAAAGACAAAAGGTGGTTCTTCCTTGCCAGCAGGAATAACCGAAGAAGATATAAAATATACTATGGATAAATATAACTTATCAAGAGAGGAAGTTTTAAAAAGGATAAGATAAATGCCAAGAGATTTATTGAATATGAAAGTTGAGGATAGGCAACCAAGAGATTTGCTTGCTACAAGAGAGCAACCAAGAGATTTATTGGCAACTGAATTTAAACCTACTCCCAGTATAATGCCAGATGTAGATACCACTCCTATGCGAGGGGTTGATAGAGGCGTTGAAGACATTGGTATTCAAAAAATTAAAACTCCTTCTATGCTAAAAGACTTTATAACGACATCGCCAACTCAAGGTGTAAAAGACGTGGAGAGATTTGAAGAGGATATTAAAGGGTTTATACCACGAGAAGCGGCGCAAGAAGATGTTGCAAGAATTTCAAGCATATATAAAAAATACACACAGCCCGCTTTAAACTGGACGTTCAGAACTTGGCTACCATCTAAATTAGCAGGATATAATCTGTCAGACGAAGAAAAACTTGAAACCATTGAGACAACAGAAGGTTCTTGGGATAAAAATTTAGACGAAGCATTAACTCTTAGCCATAAGCAAAATAAAGGCTTTCAGGAAGTATTACATTTAGACAGAAAAAATAGGGAAATGAACAGGAGGGCATTAGAATTTGGAATGACAGGATTTGATGCCTATGAAACCCCAACTCAGGCATTTAAAAGAGGTTTTGTATCGGGAACTGGCGGAGAGATATTAGAGAGAGGAACAGATGTAAAGACTTGGCTTACTTGGTATGTTTTACAGGAAGCCGTGCCTCCCTTACTAAAAAAAGCGGTTGATAAACTTCCTAAAAGCTGGCAGAAGTTTTTAACTAAAGATATTTTTAACAGAGCAAATAAAGAATTAAACAATGCCTATAAAACAATAGGTGGCTCTAAGGGTGAATCTCTTGAAATCCTATCATCTAAATATAAAAGGTTAGCTTCCAAAGCACACCCAGATAAACCAACTGGAAGTAGAGAGGCATTTGAAAGGGTTAAAAATGCGTGGGATTTAATAAAGAAATCAAGGTTAGTGTCTGTGCCTGATTTTGTAAAAGATTTTGAGACAAAAGCTAAATTGTTATACGCTGGCTATCCTATAAAATATAAAGAAATTATAAGAGAGATTATGAAGATAGACCCTACCAAAACCGCCGCGTCTTTAAGTGCTTTGCCTATTACTAAATTACAGGGTATGTTATCAGAGTTAAAAGTCCAACCCACTCCCATAGCAAGAGTTAAAGACATAGCGAAGGTAGAGCCATCTCTTGCGGTAGAAGCTAAGAAATATAAGAGTGCAGAGGAGTTTATTGAGAGCAAAGACTTACAAAAGGCACAGGCACTTACAGTAGCTAAAGAAAAACTCTTTATATCTGAAAAGGGTAAAATGAAACCCCAGTATAGAAGATTAGCTGAGGCGATGACAGGCAAAAAGTCTATTAGGGATATGACACAAGTTGAGGCTGATAATTTTATAAAAGCACTTCAGAAACTTCCTGAACCGACATATAAGTCTGGGAAATTAGTTCCACCTTCTATTCCAACAACCAAAGACATAGTCACAGAAGGTTTTTTTGAACACACATTTAAAAAGCCAACTCCTGCAAAACTGCTTACGTCTCAGTCAAGATATGCAGAATTATTAGGCGTGAAAGAACTTGCAAAGCCGTTTGAAGTGGGCAAGATGAACCTTGACCTTGAATATGGAAAAATATCGCACCAAATAGACATTGCCACCAGAAAACTCAAGCAATCTAATGTTAAGCCAGAACAGATGGCTCAACTTTTAAATACTAACGAAGAAGCACCTGCTGAATTAACAGGCAAAGAAAGAGATATATTTAATTATTTTAGGGAACTAACAAGAGAAATTATAAGTAGAGAAAATGCAGTAAGAAAGGCACTTAATTTAGAACCCATAAAGTATAGAAAAGCATACTTTAAGCACGTAGCAGATTTAATGTCTCAAGAAGTTGTTGAAGGCAAGCACCCCTTACCAGAAGGATTAAAATATTGGTCTGAACAGCTTGTAGGCAAAAAAGTCTTTAATCCTATGGAAATGAAAAGGAAACTTCAAGATGACCTTTTGGATTACTTTTCAAAAGATTTGTCTTATGTAATGAAGTCTATGGCTTGGACTGGATTAAAAGAAATATACTTAGCCCAACCAAAGCATTTCTTTAATAAAATTCTGGGAACATTATCTAAAGATAAATCCGTCTATTCAAACCTTACCCCAAGAGAACAAAAAATATACGACGCACAGATGACAATGCCAGCCTCAACAAAGAAATGGCTTATTGATTATGTTAATATAGTCCTATCCGGCAGGCAGACTTCATTAGATGAAAGTGTTAATTTGTGGATAACAGATACCCCCATAAAAGACGTTGTTAATAAAATTTTAAAGCCATTCGGCAAGCACATGAGTCAAAGACCTGTAACAAATATGATTACAGGATTTAGCAGACTTCCTATTTATGGTGTTTTGGGTGGCATTAACCCCAGACAGTTATTAAGAAACAAAATGCAGACTTTACAAAATATGGCTTTATATGGAGTTAAAAATACACTGCTTGGTTATATTCCAACCTCGTCTTATCCAACACTTAAAAAACTTAAAACAGATAGCTTATTTAAAAAATCATATTCAGGATTTGAGGATATGCCTGCCAAATTAAGAAGCAAACTTGAGAGGGTTGGGCTTGCACCTTATCAATGGACAGCTTTAAGTAATGTATCTCAAGCTATGAATACATCGTATCATTGGACAGCTAATAAAATACAGAACCCAAAATTTAAAAAACATGGCTGGGCTGATTCAAAAAGAACATACAAAGAAGATAAGGATTTCTTCTACCCAAGCGAAGAAGAAAAATTACTAAAGGAAATGGAATACGGAGCGCACACAACGCAGTATGGATATATTGGAATGAATATGCCGGAAGCATTTAGGTATAAATCATTGGCTGGGATAACAAGGTTACAGAGTTGGTGGATGAACCATTGGTTTGTTTTTCACAGGGAAGCGGCTACAAGAGCATTCACGGGTCATGCCGGATATGACCCTAAATTAAAAATAACTCTTGGTGATAGAACAAACTATCTTAAATACCTCATTATAGGTGGTGTAATTCTTAATACATTAGGTTATGGTAGAAGTTATTTAATAGGCACAGCACCTACAGGCTTACCTCCCACAGCTCAATTAGTATTAGGGGTATATACACTCTTAACAAATTTGGGTGATACGCCTTGGGAGAAAAGAAAAAGAACTCAAGCTGTATATCAGATAAAAAATGCTTCTAAAACATTTATCCCAGGCTATCTTTCAATAAAAGATACAACAGCGTTATTGTCAGGAGATAAACATTGGACAAAGTATTTATTCTATAAGAAGGAAGCAAAGAAAGCTAAAACCACCACTCCGACGAGAATAGAACGCCCGGCGCGGCAGGAACGCATAGAAAGAATACAAAGAATTGGAAGATAAAATGAAAGGTGGTGTCTAAATGAAAGACGATATTTTAAGACGCTTGAACGAGTCTTTAGCTATCCACGCGGCTATCTATAAATCCGCACATAAATTCAAGAATATAGACCAAGAAGAATTGTTAAAATATAAAAACAATGTAGAGCAGTTAGAAAAAGAGAGTGACTGGCTTAACGAAAGAAGCCTTTACTTTTCAGTCAACCAAGCTAAAGAAATATCACTAACAATAAAAATGCTTTATGACAGATACCCGAAAGACGAAAATATCAAAGCACTTTTTCAAACGGTCGGAGAAGCGGCTATTAATAAACTATCGCATAAATCTTGAGCTAAAAAAGGCGGTAGAAAAATGGGAGGTGGACAATGCCGAAAGACAAAGACGAGGAGAGTCTTTTAGTAATAGCTGACACTCACACACCCTTTGAACACCGTAACTATTTAGATTTTTGTATACGCATTAAGAAAGCGTTTAAATGCAAGATAGTGGTGCATATCGGAGACCTCGTTGATAACCACGCTATATCTTACCACGAACACGACCCCGACGGCAAGAGTTCATCAGGAGAAATGACGGAGGCTGACAGGCATTTAGTAAAATGGTTTAAAGCATTTCCCGAAGTGAGCTTGTGCAGGGGTAACCACTGTGAACTTGTGTCCCGCAAGGGAAAAACCGCTGGGCTTCCACAACGGGTATTTAAACCCTTTAGAGAGACTTGGAAATTGCCTAAGGGTTGGAAAGTTGCCTTTGAATTTGAATACTACGGCGTTTTATTTAAGCACGGGATTAACTATGCTGGCAAGTATGGACACGTTCAAGCCGCCTCTGACGCAAGGCAGTCTTGCGTTATCGGACACTCTCACTCCATAGCAGGCGTAGAATGGCTTGCAAATTCTAAAGACATTATCTTTGGTATGAACGTAGGCTGTGGCATAGACAGAAAGGCATACGCATTTAACTATGGCAAAGACTTTAAGAGAAAGCCGATTTTGGGAGTAGGATTAGTAACCAAGACAATTCGTGGCGTCAACGCACAGTTTATTCCTATGCAGTTATAGAAAGGCGGTTTATATGAAAAAGGTTAAGCGTCAATTAGTGGAGGTTGAGTGGTGGGACGCTTGCTCAAGAGATAGTATGAGCCTAACTCAAGCTGTTAGAGAAGGGCTTACTTTGAATATAACGCCTGGCTGGCTTGCATATCAAGGCAAGGACAAGCATAAGAAAGATATAGTGATAGTCTGTAGAGAGCATAATGAAGAATATAGCAACAACGACTTTGTAGTCATACCAAAAAATTTAATAAGGAAGGTGATAAAGAAATGAAGGAAATGTTTAAAGCAAGAACTATAATAGCGTTTTGGATGTATGGCGTATTTGGCTGGATGTGTATTAAGGGCTTAGTTAAAGCAGAGGCTTTAATCGTAGTTGTGTCTGCATTGATGACATTTTACTATGCAGAGAAAATACACAATGGTAAAAGCGGGGGTGGCAATAATGGGCATTAGTCTAAAAATGTATGCGATTTACAAGGCTATTGCGGTTGGACTTGACAAGGCTCGTCCAAAGGCGGCAAAGATTGGTAGAAATGTAGGGATGGCTTGCGATAAATACCTTGACGATAAATTTAAGGATAAAAAGAGTGAGTATTTGCAAGGAAGGATGGCTGAAACGGCGTTTATAATATTTATCAACTTTATCTTTGCATTGATTAACGACTGGTCTGTTAATAAGCAGAAGATATTTATAGAGAAGATGAAGAAGAAGATAAAAATCTAACTATCTCATAACCGCACCAACAAACCTTCTCTTTGCTCTTGCCAGTGTCTTATATACCAAAAACCTGTGCTTATGACTTATCCTCGCTATATCTCTCGGTGTTTTACCCTCTACCCTCATATCCACGCAGAACCGCATAAAAGGTTTTAAGCTGTCACAGATGTTAGTAAAGTGGTAAATCTCGTCTTTCCAAAACAGCTCACCTTTATTATTCTTAACATTTTCAGCCCAATTATAAACTTCCGGTAAAGCAAGAGGCGATTGCATTTAGAGACACTCCTTTCATTTGGAGCATCTCCTTTTGCCAGCTCACGCCTCATCAGGTCAATGCAGTTAATAAGTTGTTGATAACTTTTAATTGTCAAACAGCGTAAAAGTTGTCTACTATTCCTTATCTACCCACTCAATAAGTTCTCTTAAAATCGCAACAGTGTTTTCATTTTCTATAAGATAGTTTCTTATCTTGCACTCGTATATTGTTCTTTGTTTACCACCCACATCTCCCTCGCAAAACTGGCATTTCCCTTTTAAGCACTTACCGCCGTTAAAACATTTATCAGGAAGCATTTTTATTCAACTCCTCTAAGGTTATAACATTCTCTTTATCCCCGACGTAGTATTTAGCCGATACCACTCTGCTGTCTTGAAGCGTTATCTTGACCTCTCCGAATTTTACGAACTCTTTTATTTTATCTATAACAGGCTCATTCATTATTACTCCATAGTTTTACCTGTATCTTCCTATCTTTTCTATAGTTTCTATTTCATATAATACCAAGAGTATTTCTAATCTCTCAGACTTGGTTTCTAAGGCTGAAGCAAAGTCTTCGTTTTTCTTCTTTTTTTGTAGGCATTTATCTAACAACCCCCTTCTTTCTTTAAGGCACCGTTTTAATTTAAACCACATTGCTTTGTAATCTTTTCTTTCTTTAAGGCACCGTTTTAATTTAAACCACATTGCTTTGTAATCTTTCACGCTGTATCACCTCCTAAATATAACTCTACTCTCGGCTTTACCTTGTCTATCTCAATACGCATAGCTCTCAAATTAACCCACTTATCGTCGTCATACAATAACCCTGAAAGGCTATCCTTTAAAACTTTCTCACAGTTTGAGCCATCACGCCGCTTGTCTTTAAGATAAACCTTGTAGTCTATAAAGAGCTGTTTTTCATAGGTGGGGCTTAACGGCTTGGGGAATAGGTGCTTATACTGCATAAACTCAAGCCCTACAATCTTTTTATACTGTCTATGCAGGGCGGATTTTACCAACCTATTTAAGTGCCGTGCGATTACAAACCGCCTGTTATCGCTTGGAGGCAATGTTAGGATAATTTTAGTTTGTTTCATTTTATCTCCTTTCATAACCCCACCACTTTATTCCACGCCACAAAGTTTAGGTAGGCGAAGAGTTTGAGAAGTAGTAGGAGTGCGGTAGCTATGATTAAAAACTTAATCAGCGTTCTCATTTTACATACTCTTGTATTGCTCTCTTGAGAGTTTCTTCTGATATTAACTTATCTCCGACAAGCACCATTCCCTCTCTGTTTTCCAATACTGATTTTCCATTTTTTAATATGCCTGTAATTTCAAAAAATGTCCCAAGAGCCAACTCTGTATCTAACCACTCTGTTTCTTTAATTAAACCGATTAACTTTTCTTTCTTTGGGCACTCATTCCAAGCATACCAATATCTATGCTCAAAACTTCCATACCCATCTATTTTGTATTTGCTTTCCATTGCTTCAAAAGAGTTTGTTTTATGATTATAAGTTAGCACTTTCGGAAACCAAGTTTTATATGCTCTCTCTCCATAACAATCCCAACCACTTTCATATTTTAACAAATTATATATATCTTTTTTTAGATTTTTAATTTGTTCTTCCGT
>Ga0307928_10000842_pt1 | contig 23060 bp, 27 predicted proteins | sample AceLakmetagen232_FD_201815 | JGI IMG/M metagenome (GOLD analysis project Ga0307928, IMG submission 201815) | Saline water microbial communities from Ace Lake, Antarctica - #232 | ecosystem: Environmental > Aquatic > Non-marine Saline and Alkaline > Saline | place: Antarctica: Ace Lake... | reverse complement strand
TTTTTTGTTCTTGAGTCGGGAACAATTCATATTTAAAAGCTTTTCTAATCATAATTATATATCGTAATTAGTAATAGATTTCTTTAATTTCTATTACTAATTTCTATATATAAGTAAAAAATCCTCTAAAATTTTTAGAAAATTATGAAATTATTTAATTTTTAAAGAGCTTGAGATATTTCATCAGCCTAACGGCTGATTTATGCCCAAGGCGAGACATATTTAATAACGATATTATACTTTTGTCACTTTCACTTTTCAACATCTTTTGACAAACCAATTTTTCCAGCTGCTATACCTGAGATATGACACCATGCGGACCTTTCTCGCTCAGCACCAGTTCTCCATGGAACATCGGCTCCGTTGCCGTTCAGCAAAGGATCACCTTTGATATCTTGTCTACCACTAAAAACACCTCCAATTTTCAATCTTTCAAAAGCTTTTTGCAAGTTAATATTATAATGAGGTATATCTAGATGTTTTGACAAAGCAAACATATTAGGAGCGACACCTTCAATAACAGAAATAACGCATGCCACTCCTAGACATCCTTCCCATTCATCTTTTTTAAGATAAATGTATTCTTCTGTCATACAAATTGTTTTTAATAGAGATTCATATTTTTTTAGTCCCTTGAAATTTCTATTTTGTTCCATTTCGCACATTCCTAAATAATAATATTACTGTACCAGTTGTAAGAATCTTTCGTCTTTTTGGATCATATCAGCAACCAACTCTGAATATCTTTTCCAAACCTTCTGTTCATCAGGCTTATCAGGCAGGACAGATTTATCACGCATTGCCTCTACCTTAGCAACTACGCTATCGTGCATTGCTTCAAGTTCTTCTTTAGTATATTTACCATTTCTGATATCCAATAGTATTTGTCTATCAGGACGAGGAAATATCATTGAACCTGTTTCCATAAGCTCTGTAAGCTGTTTAACCAAACGAATAGCATGAGCCGCACTCTTTCTACAAAATCCATATTTCTCAACTTCTTCTTTTCTTCTAACACCTAATCCTGACATAGAAGATATACACTTCTTTTTATCTACAGAATCAAGTACGCTGATAATTGAATCCATTTTTTCTTTATTAAGATTCCAGTGATTACGCACATCGTTTATGATCTCTTTCTTAGTCTTATTAAACCTAGTAGAGACTTGCTTGATGGCCATTGCCTTACGCCATTCTCCTGTGCTGTAACCCATGATTCTACCATAGATAGCATTGCTGATTAGATATTCCTTAAGCTTCAATATTTCTCTGCCAATATCAGAGCATTTGATGATATGCTTATAAGGAACAAAAAAGCTTTCAGTAATAAGAGGATCACCTTTTAAAGCTAATTTTAAAAACTTTTTAAGGCTATAAACCTTATTATCCCCTTCTAATTCTGCACACTCAAAATTTTTAACACCTATAAGATATTCAAACGGAGGAATTGTCCACGACCTTATATCAATATCTGATTCAGGTGTGTTCATCCCATACAAAATACTTCCTGAATAAAAACTATAGTGTGGATTATTAATGCAAAAATCTATTTTTTTTTCTTTTTTTCTCATATATTATATTCTTTTATTATCGATTTGGCATCTCTTATTTTCTATCTAAAAAAATAGAACCATTATCATATATATCTTTAAGAAACAAACATACATCTTTCACTTTAAATTTTTCCTAAAATCTATAATAACATATATTACATACAGCCATAATTATAAATTATTTACTTTCACTTTCAAATACTTTTTAAAATATAAAAAAATTAACCAAATATTTGACCTATATCAGGTATTTCATCGTCCATAATATCAAAATGTAGATTATCCATTTCATCTTCATATTTTTCATCATTTGGATGAATCGTGAAAACAACTTGAGTTTTCATCTCTATTTTTTTGTAATCTAAACCTACATCTCTTATGTTATTCTCTATCGTAGGAGCTTCTTCCAGTTCAGTGACAAATGTTATCTTTTTTTTACTAAATTGAACTTTATTGATAATAGCATAGATATCTTCCATTAATATCTTTTTCCTTTTAATCCTTTTCCTGGTCTTTTTCTTCTTTTTCTTAACTGTTTTTTTCTTTTTTTTAGTAGTCTTTTTCTTAACTACTTTTTTCTTTTTCTTGACTGCTTTCGTCTTTTTCTTAACAGTCTTTTTCTTAACCACCTTCCTCTTTTTCTTCTTAACTACTTTCTTCCTAACAATCTTTTTCTTAACTACTTTTTTTTTTCTCTTGACTGTCTTTTTCTTATTTTTACATTTTACTACTTTTCTTTTCACTTTTGAAGCTTTTTTATTTTTAACCTTTATCATCTATAATCCCCAATCCTTCACAGTTATCAGACCTTGCAGACATACTCTCACTACTTGCCATTTCATCTAACTTATCTTTAGCAGGGCTTTTCTTCATACATACATATCCTATTTGAGATAAAGCAATATAGCGACAAGTTTTTTCTTTTTGCTCTATTTTACAAACGCTATTAAGATGAGCTTTTGAAATTTTCCTATTTTTATCTAGTAAATAATCAGATAATTGATCGTTAAAATCTACTCCATACATTATTTTTTAAACATCCTTATATATTTTTTTCTATTTAACTTTTCAGGTTTTAACTTATTCACAACATCGACTAAATTTTCTTGTGGCCATAATTTGTTCATACTACAATTATAAATTGGCACAGGGCAATTATCTCTCAACCATTTCATAGCAGTATTACACATTTTTAAAGTATATGACTTATGATCTTTATTCTTTCCATAGAAATCAGTTTTACCAGATTGATAATTACAATCAGTTCCTAATAAAACTATATCTGAACAACCTAGATTAATAGCCAACTGTGCTGCTAATGCCGTAGTATTTCCAGTTCCATGTAATATAGAAGGATTATTACCAAATTTAAAATTACCACTTTTAATTTTGAAATTTAAAAAAATACTTTTTGGATCGCTCATATTGCTACATATCCTCAAAGACTTATTATTAGCTATTTTATTTTTTTCACTACTCCACATCTGTATATCCTGCCACATTAAAATAGTCGGAGTATAAATATAAAATATTCTATTAACTCCTATAGTAAAATAAAATTTTAAAATATCTAGGTTTTGTTTTGATATGCTAGGAGCATTTCCAAGTATAAAAGCAGGATGTCCTTCTAAAATATTTTTCCATTCTTTTATTGGCTTATATTTAGACTTATCACCAAAATTTTTAATATCTACGCTATTAGCGCCAGAAACGGAAGTTATTTTTAATCTTCTATTTTTCTTTTTAGATCTCTTAACGGGTCTAATAACCTTCTTCTCAGAAGCTATTTTTATATTCTTTTTTTTAGCACCTTTAGGAGAAATCTTAAATTTATTTTGTTTAATTTTTTTTCTGTTAAAGTGCACGAGCTAATACTCTTTGCCCCATTTTATTTTTTGCCACATTCTTTCGTAAAAATAATATAACATAATTTTTGATATCAGCTCAACCATTCCAACCCCTAAAGAAGCTGGCAAACTACCTGTAAAAATCAATACAATTAGTATGGTCACAATTGTTCCTAAAATTCGATATAAACAAGATTTTAGAATACTCCTAATACGAGTCTCTTTTTCCACTAAAAATAACCCTCTCTCTTTTTATCTTCCATTGCTGAGTCCCCTGACAAATCTATTAATCTATTTTCTCTTTCAGACCTGTTAAATACTTTCAACTCTTCTATTATATCATCAAGAGTTTCGGCTGTACTTTCTATAGCTCCTGTACAGGGAGAGCATCCCAAACTTCTAAACCTACACATAATTTCTTTAGCATTCTTATCCCAACTATCTGATGGAATTAAAATACCATTTTTTTGTCTAGTCATTTTTCTTTTTTTCGCGAAATAAAGAGGGACTACTGGAATTTCTTCCTCCTTAATATAACCCCAAACATCTATTTCTGTCCAGTTGGATAAGGGAAAAACTCTCATTGTTTCTCCCTCCTTTAAAAACGTATTATATAGATTCCAAAGTTCAGGTTTTTGATTCTTAGGGTCCCATTGCCCATTTTTATCCCTTACAGAAAAAACTCTTTCTTTAGCTCTAGATTTTTCCTCTTCTCTTCTTGCTCCTCCAAAAGCAGCATCAAACTCATTTTCCCTTATCCCCTCTAATAAAGCTTGAGTTTTCAAACGATAACAACAATTATCCGTTCCATAATCATGTGGATTACATTTCTTCGCTAAAGCCATACCATTAACATGAACTATTAACTTTAAATTATTCTCAGATATAAACTTATCTCTAAACTTATACATCTCTTTGAACTTAAACCCTGTATCAATATGCATTAAAGGAAATGGTATCTTACCAGGATAAAAAGCTTTTTGACATAATCTGACCATAACGCTTGAATCTTTACCTATCGAATATAATAAAACAGGATTCTTAAAAGAAGCATGAGTCTCCCTAATAATATAAATAGCTTCTGATTCAAGTTGTTTTAAATGACTATTTTTCATATTATATCTATAACCTTTTTAACACATTCTTCTATATCTAATTTATTTGTATAAAGAATTAACTCAGCATTGACAGGTTCTTCATAAGGAGAACCTAATCCTGTCAAATTAGGAATTTCACCATCTCTGAATTTTTTATAAAGACCCTTAACATCTCTCTTTTCACAAATCTCTATAGGGCATTTAATATATATCTCTACAAACTCATCTTCACCAACTAAAGACCTAACAAAATATCTTTGTTCTTTCATCGAAGAAATAAAAGTACAAACAACAATAAAACCAGTATCAACTAATAGTTTTGCTACTTCTCCTATTCTGCGAATATTCTCATTTCTATCTTCTACAGAAAAATCTAGATCACTACACAAACCATGTCTTAGATTATCTCCATCCAATAAAATCACCTGATGGTTAGTATTAAATAATTTTTTCTCTACCTCTTTGGCTATCGTAGTTTTTCCTGATCCTGAAAAACCTGTCATCCAAACAATTTTACCATCATGTCCATTTCTTTTTATCCTATCTGCTTTAGTTATACAGCTATCTTCCCATCGAATATTCTTCTCATTTTCTCCATACCTTATAAATCCTGCCGCAACTGTGCCAAAATCATCAGGATCTATTAATATGAAACTTCCTGTAATCTTATTTATTTCATAAGGATCAAAAAATAATTTATCAAAAGTTTTAATATGAACTTTACCTATGTCATTTTCTTCCATAACTTCTTTTTTAGATCTGTGTAATGTATCTACATCTATAACATATTTGAAATCAGAAACAACAGCTTTAGTTGTTTTATTCGTATGCTTTAGAATATATTTCTTATTGATGTCCATAGGAGTTTTATCAAGCCAGCACATCATAGCTACTATAGAGTTGTTAATATAAGGAATATTAGCTGTCCTAACTATCATATCCCCACGATCAACATCTATATCATCTTCCAATGTAAGAACCACATTTAAATCTAATGCTTCGATCAATTCATCATTACAATCTAATATAGATTTAATTTTACTTTTTTTCATAGATGGTAAACAAACTACTTCATCACCTGTTCTGATAATGCCTGAACTAATCTTACCTGCATATCCTCTAAACCCATCTTCATATCTAAGAGTATTTTGAATTGGCATTCTAAATTTAGTTCTGTCATAATTATTACCCACATAAACATTTTCTAAATAATCTAAAACAGTAGAACCAGAATACCATTCCATTCTATTAGATTGTTTAACAATGTTGTCCCCCTCTAATGCAGAAACGGGAATAAAAACAACATCTTTGATATTAAGCTTTTCTAAAAATTCTTTATATTCACCAACTAAAGAATTAAATACTTCCCCAGAGAAATCAACGAGATCCATTTTATTAACAGCTACAACCATATGATTTAACTGCAATAGAGAGGTGACAAAGGCATGTCTTTTAGATTGTTTTGTAATACCGTTCTTGGCATCTATCAAAACTATAGAAAGCTCTGAGTTTGAAGCTCCTGTTACCATATTCTTAGTATACTGTACATGTCCAGGGCAGTCAGCAACAATGAATTTTCTTTTATCGGTAGAGAAATATCGGTAAGCAACATCGATGGTAATACCCTGCTCTCTTTCAGATTTAAGTCCATCTGTAATTAACGATAAATCAGGATTATCAAAACCTTTTTTATATGATGTTTTTTTAATAGCCTCGTACTGATCGATAAAAACACAGTTAGTCTCATACAGTAATCTACCGATCAGTGTACTTTTGCCATCGTCCACACTTCCAATAGTAACGAATCTCAAAATATCTTTATTCATTTAATTTTCTTTTAAAAAATCTTTAATATCTAGGTAACCTATTCCTAAATTATCGGCAAATTCTTTGTCAGTATAGTAATCTCCAACCATCAGTGATTGTTCTTTGTCCATCTCTCCCCAGTCATCTATTGCCTGTTCTACCATACCAATATTAGGTTTTCTAAGGTTTAATTGTTTTTTGGTACCAGTTCTCTTAAATGGAGCAAAATAAAAAGGAAAATATATTCCTAGTAGATCCATCGTATAAGCTGCTACTTGTTCAACTTCTTCAATAGTTACTAGTCCTTTCTCAACTCCTGACTGATTAGAAACTCCTATTATCTGCCAACCTTTTTTATCCCACTCTTTTATTTTTTCTTTAACACCTGAGATTAGTTTTACTTCTTCTTTTTTAAAAGGTGGTCTTCTGTCATTAGGATTTTTAGAAGTAGGATCAGATATTGTCTCGCGGCAAGTGCCATCGATGTCTATCCAGAGGTACTTAATTAATTCCACTTCTTCTTTCATAAATACTCCTTATTTAAAATCTTTTAAATTATATGATAATTTATCTTTAATTTTATCAATTTCCCTACTACCGTAAATCCTCACTTGAAATTGTCTTTTACTTTTATTTCCAGTTCTCTTATCTATTGACCCTTCATAATCATATCTTTTATAACCCACACCATTAAACTTTAAACACTCGGTAAGTCCCTCTGTAATAGAAAAAACCGTATTTGTAAAACCTATCGTTTTGTATTTTTTATTAGCGTAGCCACACCATCCATCGCTATTGATTAATCCCGCCGCAAAGTTAATATTATCTACTACATTCCTATTCGGTTTAGGCTGATTACTATATTTAGCTCCATCATATAACATTTTGTATTTCTTCAACAATCTATCGGGCAATACAAAACCTAAAACTTGACAATTCTTATGTTTCTTTGGCTCAATAAAGTAATTTATTTCTAACTTATTAGCTACTAAATCAAATGTTTCTATCAAATCTTCATACTTAGCATCAAATGCTATGCATATTCTAGTGGTGTTCTTTTGGTCAACCTTTCTAGAGTGTCCGTCTCCTAATATCAATCCAAATAAATAAGCTACTTCATTTGAATTATTTTTAAATGTATCAAATAAGTGTCCATATTTTTTATCTAAACTATATTCATCTCTACATTTCAAAGAACAATATTTAGGAGTTCTACTTTTCGCCCTGAAAAAACTTTTTTCACAATTTAAACAAATGTGCTTATTCTTCTGCCTAGATTTTGAAACTTTTATTTTTCCATTCATCCTATCATTTAATAAGTATCTGCATTTTACACAGCAGTCTCTATCTAATTGTTTTGCTTTTCTGGACTGATATAGACTTTCCCAAATGATACCGCAATCATCACATTTAACTTTTACTATTTGCCTTTTTACTATATCTCCTGTTTTTTTGTTTATTTTATAACTGTTTGATGGAATTATCATTAATAAATCTTCTAAATAATATTATTTCTATAATACTATTCTATCTTACCGTTCCATCCTCCTCTAAAATAATCCAAAATAAATATTTATTCATTTTTCTCTTTTGGGAGCAAACTTGTTTCCCAATCCTTGAACTCCCCTGCCGCTAAACAATCTGTTTTCCAGTCCTTTTTTTCACAATCTCCTATTTGTTCAAGAAGATAATTCCCTGCTCTATTTCGTATTCCATTAATACCGTGAGTAAGTTTTAACAGATCAGTATCTTGCTTTTCTCCATTTCTTACTTTAGACTCATTGTACCAAATATGCTCATTCATCTGAGCCATTACAATAATAGTTCTAATCATTTTTGCAGTAATTTTAATATCTTTTTCTCTAATTATTAAATCGATATCATTTTCAATATCTTTCATTTCTTTAGTATATTTTTCTTTATGTTCTGGAATAAAAATTTCCTTTAACTGATGAATAGATAACCTATCTATCAACTCAGAAAAATTAGGTAACCATTTTCTATTCATTATTTTTTCCTTTTAAATATTTATTTATTTCACTCATAGAACAAATCCCAGTATATTTTTTTGAAATAACTATAGAGGCTGCAACATTAGCTGTTTTAATAGCATTAAATATATTTCTGCCTTTCACTATCTCACAACATAAAGCAGATAAAAATGTATCTCCTGCTCCGATAGTATTAGCTATCTCAACCTCTCGATTGCTAATTATTCCACCTCTCTTTTCCATCATGAATATTACTCCTTTTTTTCCAAGAGTAATAATTAAATATTCCAAATTCATTTTTTTTCTATATTTATCAGCCGCATCCTCTATCCCTTCTAATTCCTCCTGATGAAAATCATTATCAGTAAACTTATTAAACTCTCTCAGATTAGGAGTCATACAATATACATTATTATATAGATGCTCATTACCAGGCTTAGGATCTATAATCATTTTAACTCCCGAAGACTTTAATATATTCATCACTTCTTCTGTTATAACGCCTTTTTTATAATCAGAAACAACAATAAGATCTATTTCACTAAAATCTAAATGTTTTAACTTCTCTTTAATTTCTTCCATAATATTTTTGTGAGGAGAGACATCTTCATAATCAAATCTAGCAACCTGTTGATTTTTTATAATAACTCTACTTTTAGTTGTCGTTTTCATCTCTCCTTGAACAATATAACAAGTAGATAAACTATTCTGATTCATCGCAGTCATAAATCTTTTTGCAGATTTGCCTCTTGATTCTGCACCGATACCTCCACATAATAAAACATCTCCCCCCATAGACTTGATATTATTAGCCACATTAGCTGCACCTCCAAGCTTATGAATAAAACTGCCTACTTTTAAAATAGGAACAGGAGCTTCATCGGAGATATGATAATCTTCTCCAACAATATACTCATCTAAAATTAAATCACCTATAACTAATATTTTACCCATGCGTCTCTTTATAATGTTTAATAGCTTTTTCAATACCAGATTTTAAATCATATTTTGGTTCGAAACCTAACAACTCCTTGGCCTTAGTTATATCTATCAGTCTTGACTTGATCATAGTAGGTTTTGTTAAATCATATTGGACATCTGCATCCGTATATCCATCAGCTTCTAAAATAGTTTGAAGTGTTTCTTTAATAGTGTATGACTGACCTGCTGCGATATTAACAATTGTAAATTCATCTAATTTCTCCATAGCAGTCATCATGCCATCAATTAAATCAGTAATGTATGTAAGATCTTTTAAATCACTACCATCTCCCCATACAACAAGTGGATTATGTCTTTCTACTACTCTTCTAATCAATGCTGCTGTTGAGTGAGATGTATCCCACTCATAGTCATCATGATCTCCATAAAGATTACCTGGTCTTACAACTATTGTGGTCATGGGTTCTTTAATCTTTGTTGAGTACATCTCGCACATAACTTCAGAGAATCTCTTCATCCACCCAACACAATAATACTTCTCAAAAAATTTATCAGTAACATCATCCTCTTTTAATGGCTCTTCAGAAATTGGATAAACTGTCGTGCTGCTCATGAACAAAAACTTCTTTACTCCAGCCTTATGAGCAGCTTCAAGCATAAGAGTGTTCATCATCACATTAGGGGTAACATGAGCCAACGGAGTGTGTTCCATAACTGCTGCTCCAGACGTATTCGCGGAACACATAAAAACATAATCAACTCCTTCTACAACTTTAGCACAATGCTCTGGTTTAGTTAGATCAACCGAATAATATCCAACTTTATTATCACTACCTTCACTATTAAAACATGTAGGAGGAGACTTCTTATGCAATGTTCCAATTACATTAGCACCTTCTTCCAATAATCTTTTAATAAGATTATGACCTGTAAAACCTGCTGCACCTGTTACTAATACTTTTTTATCTTTAAAAAACATCACTGTTCCCTTTCAATATTTTAGCCAATTATTTTTTCAATAGATTTTTTTATATATTCATCTGATATAGATCTTACTGGGGACAATCTTTTTAATGAATATTTTCCATCTTTAACCCAGCACTCATTCAAAACTTCTCTAGCTTTCTCACCTGTTTTTTTCCATAGATAACTTGGTATATACGTCTTACGATTTTCTAAAGAATGTGCATCTGGCATAATAAATGGAGTATATCCTCTCTCATAAAATCTCATTGCCATATCTAAATCATAATAAGATCCAATAAATCTGTCATCTACACCTCCCAATTCATTCCACAAATCTCTCTTATATGCAATTCCAAAAGGAAAAACAGGAGCTGTAACAATTTTATCATCTATTGTTAAAGCTGTATCATTACAATGTTCATGATTAGCATATCTAAATCTTCCACCAATAAGACTTTTTTCCATACACATTTTATTTGTATAATAATCTAATCTGTCTAAATATCCTTTCGACACTGCAAGATCATCAGCAATAACAATCAAATACTCGCCCACAGCATGCCTAGCAGCTATTTCTGTAGCCCATGCAGGATGAGCTTTTGTAACTATGTACTTAAAATTACTAGGCATTTTTTCGATAGGAGGCTCTTGACCAGCAAATATAATTTCATACGAAGATTTAAATTTAGGCATATTATTACAAAATTCAAGATACAACTGTGATCTAATAGCACACCCTATAAATGAATATTTTATACTCATACTGTATTCCCTTTTATTTAAGTTTATTAAATTGGTGTTCCTGTTTCATCTCTTTTAGATATAATAGGATTTTTAATAGGCCACCACATATCAAATCTCTCATCATTATATTTTATCGTAAATTGTTCCCCCATTCCTCTATAAATACAAGACTGCTGATAATAAAAAACTGCTTCATCACTCATAACTACATAACCATGGCCATGCTTGGGAGGTATGAGTAATTGTTTTTTATTCTGCTCACTTAAAACAAAACTTTGAAATTGGCCATAAAATTCTGAATCTTTATCATAGCATAGAACATTAATAAAATATTTACCCTTAAAACACGTTACATATTTCCAAGTTCTATCATCACCATGAAGTCCTCTCAACACATGCTTAGAAGAAATAGCACAATTGTTTTCTAAAAAATCTACTGTATGACCCAAATGATCTTGACAGGCTTCATCGAATTTCTCTTTATTATATATCTCTTCATACGTACCTCGGAAATCTTCAAAACACTCATGTTTAAATAATAAAACTCCTGGTAATCTCGTTTTTTCCACTTTCATGTATTTCTCCGTAAAATAATTTTTTCTATTTTTTGAACTTTTCATTATTATCAACAAACCATTCCCATGTTTTTCTTAATCCCTCATCAATACTATAATCCAAAGAAAAATCTATACTTTTTTTAGCTTTACTTATGCTTAATTCTACCGATGGAATAGAATTTAATTTTTTATCATTATTATGTACTATTTTTATTTTCTTATTAAATATATCCAAAATTTTATTAATAATCTCATTTATACTAAAAGATTTACCATAAGCTATATTTATAAAAACTCCAGCTAAACATTGTTCCATAACATTAACCATCAATCTAGATAAATCATCAACATATATAAAATCTCGCTTTTCCTTTCCTTCTCCTAGAATTTCCACCACGCCATTATCTAAAAAAACTTTATGCATCAAAGACGGAATAACATTTGCTTCTGCAATATTAAAGTTATCCATAGGACCATAAACAGATGAGGCTCTAACAACAAAAGTTTTCATTTTAGTAAAATCGTTATACATTCCACAAACTTTTTCAAAATATTTATATAATTCACCTATATAACAATTAGCATTATGTGGAAGAGTCAACGTTGAATCTTCCTCTACAATAATCTTCTTTAAATAAGGATAAACAGTAGCACTACTTAAAAATAAAAACTTTTCAACTTGATTAACAGATGCCTCATTTATCAAATTAGTCCACATCATTAAATTATTATTCACTACATCTAAAGTGCTACCACTACTTATTGTTCTTTTAGCACCGCAACAACAAAATACATAATCTACATCCTTGGTAACATTATTACAGATAAATTTATCACATAAATTCCCCTTAAGTATTCTTAAATTTTTATGATCAATATCTACCTTTCTCATATGTTCAACAGTTGCAACTTCATTGCCATTTTTTAACAATGATTTTATCAAAGAGGAACCTATCATTCCAGATCCTCCTGTTACTAATATCTTTTTATGTGCGGAAAGAATGTTATTAAACATATTATCTCTTATTTTTTAAAATAAAAATTTTATTATTATAATTATAATCCAAAAAGATTCTTCTTATTTTTTTGAATATTTTATTAGGACGAATATGTTTTATGATAAAAATCATAATTTTATTAAACGGGAAGCGTAATTTAGAAGCTATCGGTCCCAAACAATAAATATTATATCTTATATCTTTGTCTTTTTCTGAAAAGCATGATAAAACAGAAGGGCCATAACAATTACTCATATCTCCATCATAAGACTCTTCCACATATTTCTTATCGATACAATAATCATATAATTTTGTACCTTTCATAGGATCTGTTGTAGTAAAAGAAGCATAAGTAACATTTGATTTATGAGCTAATGATATAGCATTAATATCATCTTGCAAAGAAGACTCAGGAACTGCTAACATAAAATTAACCCATGTATTAATCCCATAACTCTTTATTTTTTTTAATTTTTCTTCAATATTTATTTTTTTCATTTTTCTTCCTAGTATATCTTCTCTTATATGCTCTGAAGTGCTATCAACTGATAAATGAACAGAAAAACAGCCAGCTTTTTTAAGCAATCGTAATAAATCGTCATTAACCATATCTATTCTTAAATAACAATTAAAAGGAACATTAATTTTACTTTTATACTCTCTAACAAATTTCTTCATCCATTCTCCAGCACTCATAGCAAATAAATCATCTCCGAATTTTATAAATTCCATCCTATATTTTTTTTTCACATATTCAATTTCGCTTATAAGTCTATCTACAGGAAATCTTCTAAATAATTTCCCTTTATTTTTATATATTTTATGAAAATGATTATTACAACAATAATTACAATTAAAAGGACATCCTCGAGTTGCATAAAAAGTTTTTTTAGGAGTGTCATTCAAAATGGAATTTGATATAACTAAATCTCTATCAGGAAACGGAATATCACCTAAATCTTTAATAAGAGGTCTCACAGGATTTTTTTTGTTTTTCGTGATAAGATTATCTACATCATCAAAACTGTCATTATTTTCTATTTTTTCTATAAAATCATTAAAAGGTAGCTCTCCCTCACCAACACAATAAGCATCAACTCCGCTTTCTAAAAAAGTATCTGGAGAAAAAGTAACATGTGGACCTCCCATTATTGACACAAATTTATATTTATCTTTAACTTTTTTATGCTCTTCTACTATTATTTTAAAATGTATTATATTAACAGAATAAGCTACAATTTCTGGCTTAATCAATTTTATCTTTTCCTCTAAATCATCATTATCCAATATACATAAAAAAGTTTTATGTCCTCGCTTTTTAGCTACAGCAGATAAATAAGAAATAGATATATGATCAGCATAACTTATACTATTAATAACAAATAAAATATTCATTTAGAAACCTTTCATTATAAATTTTTATTCTTAAAAAGAACATCTCCAACAGAATTCCATTTTGTTCTGTCTTCATTCATTTTAGCAAAAATGCACTCAACATAAAAATCTGATTCAATCAACTCTATTAATTCTGGAAGAAGAGCCTGCCCTTTATAATATTCCACTTCAGCATACTCTGCATAAAAATATTTTGTATTTTTTAAAGTCTCTCTACCACCATCTATAAGCCCCTTTTCAGATCCTTCCACATCAGACCATATAAAATCAATGGTTTTCAATCCTGATTCTTTATACCAAGTGTCCAACCTCGATGATTGAACTTTTATAATAGAATCACTATATGTTCGTTCAGTATGTATCTCTGTTGGCATCCTTAAAGAAGAGCTATCTTGATGAGATATATCTTGATAAAAATCAACATCTCCATCAATATTAGATATAGCTAAATTATAAAAATTTCCCTTAGGAAATTTTTCTTTTAAATTATCAAATAGTTCCACATGAGGCTCAAATCCAAAAACACGTACATTAGGAGAACATTTATAAAACTTCAAAACTTCTTTTCCTTTTTGGACACCAATATCCAATATAACTTTTGAGTTTTTTACGATAGGCCATATGAAATCACCTCTTTTATTAGCACTAATTCTTTTCTTATCAATCTTTTTTTTATTCACATTATTCACCTATAAAATAATTTTTTCTATTTTTATATTCATCAGCATTTTTAATGAACCACTCCCATGTTTCTTTCAACCCATCTTCCAATGAAGTAGAAGGTTCATAACATATCATTTCTCTAGCAAGAGAGATGTCCATCACCCTTCTTGGAAAACCTGGAGGTTTTGTTGTGTCAAACTTATAATTAAAATCTAAAAACTCATTGAGAACATCTACAAGAACCGCAATAGTGCAACCCGTTCCACTTCCAAGATTAACAAACTTACCGTCTGTGCCATAATATAATGCTTGTATAATACCTTCTGCTACATCTCTGCTATATGCGAAATCTCTAATCGCTCCACCATCTCCCCATATAACAACTGGATCTTCTCCACTATGTATCCTATGCATGAGAGAGGGAATAACCATAGCATTTTCGGGGTCAAAATTATCACCTGGCCCATAAATATTAGCTGGTCTTACAATAGCTATATTCTTAAGCCCATATTGAATTAAGTATGCTTCAACTTGCTTCTCAGCCATTCTCTTAGCCCATCCTGGAAACATATCCATTGGTTCACCTGTTAAGTTTTCATCTTCTCTAAATACTTCAGCACTTGAATAAGCACCTACAGAACTTGTATACACCACTTTCTCAACATTATTAAGTCGGCATGCTTCAAGCATATTAGTGTTCATCATAAGAAGAGGAACAAAAAAACTTGCTGGTTTCTCTTTAGTAACTTTTACTGAGCCCTTAATACCAGCTACATGAAATACATAATCTTGATCTTTAGTTAATGCCTTACATTCATTAAAATCGGACAAATCAGCATAGGCATAAGATGCCCTATCATCTGGCGAGATAGTATCTAAAGAAGCACTAACCACCTCTGCACCTGCGTCACAAAGTATCTTAACAACTTGTCTTCCTATAAGACCAGTCCCTCCAGTTACTAAACATTTTTTACTTTTAAAATTATTTAAAAATTTTTTTGATAACATTTTAACTCCTATTTCTAATCCCACTGAGATTTATCGCATTTGCCTTGACTTTTTATTAAAATATCTTCATCCTTAAAAGGACACAATAGAGAATTTCTTTTTATTACTACCTCTCCCCTCTTATTAGTCCATAAACTATTTAAAAAACTCTCTTCATCTAATTCTCCAGACCTATATATCAAACGTACAAAATCTTTAAGTTTAATTATTTCATAAATACAACAATCCAGAGCATCTAAAATTTTATATCCCTTTTCAAAAAATCTCATTTGCAGATCATTTACACCATGACACCCTAAAAATCCACGATCTATCCCACCCAATTGATTCCATAATTCCTTTTTATAAGCTGGGCAAATTCCAATTCTTGGAGAAACTTTTTTCTTTTTATTAAAATAAGTTGCGTTTATCTTATCATTTAAAACTGAATCATCATATTTCTTTCCTTTTGCATATCTAGGAGTAATTAAAACTTTATTATTTTTATTATCCTCTATATGCTTATGCATTCTATTTAAAAATTCTGGAGAAAATACTAAATCATCCTGAATAGCCATTATATACTCTCCTATAGCATCTCTAGCACCTATCTCCAAACATTGCATCGGTTTTACTTTCGTATAAATATAACGAAAATTACTAGGCATTTTTTCTATTGGCTTTTTATCTCCAACGAAAACAATTTCAAAAGATATTTTATTATTATGACTTAAATTATTATAGATACCCTCATAACGATCATTTCTAATAGCTGGACCAATCAAACTAAAAAATGGTTCCATCAATTCATCTCCTAACTATCATATTAAAAACTCTTACTTTCTCCACCATCGACCACTATACAAGCACCATTAATATGTCTAGCTCTTACGGAACATAAAAAAACTACCATACCTGCTACATCCCCTGACTTACCTACTCCACTAAATCTTCCATTACCAACATCTATATGACCTGGAGCAACAGTATTAAATGTTATTCCATCATATCTACCTGCAAGATTTTTCATCAAACTAATCTCTGCTGCCTTTGCCATATTAAACCAAGGTCTTCCCCCTGCTTCTTTTCCATATATAGAAGAAATAGTAATAACTCTACCCCACTTCTGCTTCTTCATATACGGCAAGCACTTCATAGTAAGCTTTGTAGCAACTCCTGCATTTTTCTCATAAACTTGATCCCATTCATCAAAATCTTCATAATTTTCACTCCCCCATGAACCGCCACCTCCAACATTATTTATAAGAATATCATATTTACCATCAATTTTACTAAAATCCCCATTAAGAACATCTATTATTATACCTTTCGTTCTAGAACAAATATTTACTAAACAACCTTCACTGTTCAACTCTGTAGCAATAGCCTTTCCTATTCCCCTACTTCCTCCTGTGACTAATGCTCTTTTGCCGTCCAAAAGTAGATCCATCTTATGCTCTTCTCAAATTATACTTACTAAGATCGATAGGAGTTGGCGTACAATATAATAAACCCCTATATTTTAATCTATCACAACTATTAGCAAGTCTGACATTTTCTAAAACATCCTCATTAACAATAATCTCTTTTCTTTGATATATGGTCTCCTCATCATAAATATCACACGTATCCTTAGAATTAACATACATATTAAAATCAGGATTTATCTTTTTCAATTTATCTATTATTAAAGGGAACCCGAGATGCTCTCCGTCATAACAAAGATGCCCCAAACCACTACAATCAAAATCATGTAAACAAAGAACGCAATTTTCAAATCCTTCTAACGCTCGTAACTCACTAACTATAACCCATTTATTTTCTGGAGACAATAACTTATCATAAAAATGAGCATCTAAAAAAAAGAAAACAATATCTTCCCTCTTATCACTATTATATTTTTTTATAAAATCTCTTATAAAATCAACACTGCGTTTTTTTTCAATAACAACATTCTTTTTATCAGAGTTATATTTTCTAGCAATAGATAAATATTCTTCTGATATATCACAAGACAAAACCTCTTTCCAATGACAGGAGTGCAACCTGACGTTAACCCCCTTAAACGTGCCTGTTTCCACAAACGTACATATGTCATATTCATTTTTTAATTTTAAAATCTGAGATATAGATTCTTTATCATTCCAACTCATATTTAAAAAGGCCCTTTAAATTTATTCTCATAACTATAAAACTCTTCACCTGTTAAATCCATTTCTGGCAAACCTAATATCCTCTCAACCTCTCTTATAATATCAGCAGAATTAGAGTAAAACTCATCCTCTAGATGTCTTGCTGTCGGACAAGGAATATGAGCGAAACCAATTCTTTTTATAGGAGCTTTTAAACTCTTATGACACCAATCATATATTTGAGAAGAAAGTTCTCCACTAATTCCACCATAAACCCAATCATAATCTGCAATAATACATCTTTTCGTTTTTAATACTGATTTAACAATAGGATCAATATCAATAGACGATATACAACGAGGATCTATAATCTCAACACTTACACCTCTTTTCTCTAAAATATCAGCGGCTCTTGTAGCCTCCACATTCATCCATGAAGTAGCCACAATAGTAATATCCTTACCATCTCTTATTTTACTAGCTTTATCAAGAGGTAATATAAATGGCTCCTCCTCAACCTCTCCCTCCTGAAAATATAACCACCTATGCTCCATAAGCATAACGGGATTATTATCCCTTATAGCGGCTGCTGTGAGCCCCTTAGCATCCTCTATAGTGGTAGGCATAACAACCTTCAAACCAGGAATATGAGCAAATAAAGATTGCATAGATTTAGTATGTTGACAGCCCTGCCCCCAACCCCTGCCTATAATATTTCTTATAACGATAGGAACTTTAAACTTACCATTAGAAATATATCTAAAAGCAGATATTTGATTAACCAACTGATTGATAGCTAATAAAGAAAAATCTACCCTAATATGAACAAGAATAGGTCTCATACCATTAATAGCTGCTCCAAGAGCCATACCTGTAAGAGCATCTTCTGATAGAGGAGTATCAAAACATCTCTCTTTCCCAAATTTCTCAACCAAATTAGCAGTAGTTCCAAAAATCTTTTTATGATCAGGAACACCTATCCCATATATAAAAACACTATCATCTCTTTCCATCTCTTGAACAAGAGCCAGATTAATAGCATCTTTATATGTAGTTTTTATTTTAGCCATAAAAAACATCCTTATAAATTTCACTTATATCTGAAAATTCTCCTTTTTTAGCATGTTCTAAAGCAACATAAATTTCCTTTGAGATTTCTGCTTCAATGCTTTCTACATTTATATCTAGAATTAGCAATCTTTCCCTCAACTCTAAAATAGGATCTTTATCTTTACAAAAACGTTTATTATCTACTTCTCTATATGTTTCATTAATATCAGAATTAATTCCAACATGTTCTAGATGTCTATAATATTCAAGCTCAATAAAACCTGGTCTCTTTTGCTCTATCATTGCTTTTAAAATTAAATCAGTAATATCATAAACTAATTCAACACTAATTCCCAAAGCTGAACTTTTAATCATACCAAATTGCTCTATTATTTTTTCTATATTAGAATATCCTTGCCTTTCTTCAGGACGAGTATGTACAGCCAACTTATTATTCTCGCAAATAAATAAAATAGGAAGAGACCATAAACTTGCCATATTAATACTTTCCCAAAAATTACCTTCATCCATTGCTCCATCTCCAAAAAATACAACGACTATCTTTCCATTTTTCTGCATTTTATTAGCCCATGCTGCTCCAACAGCAACTGGTATGTTGCTTGCAACAATAGCAGAAGAAGATATATGCCCTGTCTCAGGAGAAGCTATATGCATCGATCCTGCTCTTCCAGCATATTGCCCTTGTTTTTTTCCGTACATCTCAGCAAAAAATTTTTTCACATCTCCACCACTTGCTAGATATGGAGCGTGAGAACGATATGTAGAAAAATACTGACCTCTATCTCCCAATGCGAAACAAACACCAGCCGCAATAGCTTCAGAACCTTTCGACATATGCATTGGAGTCTTCATTTCATCATCAAAATAATTATCTTTTATCACATCTTCTACTTTTTTAATGAGATATATTTTTTTATATAATTCTATAATTTTATTATCCATGAATGGGGATCTCTCAATCTACTCCACAATAAAGTACGAGACTCTAGAAGCATATCTATAACGTTTTAACTTTATATTATTTAAGCCAAAAACTTCCATCAAAGCTTTTGTCTCTCCAGGAGAATCGTGATCATTAAGCTCGTCAAATCCAAGAACACTTCCCTTAACTAGTCTTGGTCTAATAGCTTCTAAACATTTTTTAGTAGGCTCATAAAGGTCAAAATCAAAAAATGCCAGTGCTATGATTGTCTCAGGATATTCTTCTAAATAAGTATCAATACCCTTACAAGCATCACCAACAACGAAATCATATTTTTTAATATGAGCCAAAGGATTATCGCCTTCTTGACACTGCATAACCTGATCCAGATATTCTAGATAGTTATCAGTAACACTGATATTACCTTTAGATATCATCTCCGAGTTACCATCTTCTTTACTAACAGATGGGAACCCCTTAAAAGTATCGAAACCTATAATTTTTTTATGTCTATTGTACGGTTCATATATAGCCCTAAGAGAAGCAAAATAAGACATATTCTGCCCCCATCTTGCTCCAAAATCCATAATAACACCTTGAAGATCTATTGCTTGCCTATAAAGAAAATCCATAAATAAAAGTCTGGAAAGTGTTTTAGAATTTAAAAACAAACCAAGATTTGCTAGTTTCTGATCATCAGGCAATGGATTGTTATTAAAAACGTCTACGAACTTTGATCTTGACTCATTTTCCTTATTATCGGCATAATTCATGCCTCCAAATGTAACTTGCTTTGCCATCTGTGTATCCTTTCTTAATCTTTTTTAATTAATTTTTAAAATATTCATTAATTATTTTTTCTAGAGATACCTTATCAATTCCATGATAAGATCTAATGATTTCTCTACCACCGTATTTATAACAATACTTATAAGCAGAATTAATATCCAACCCTAATCTTTTTACGAAAATATGAATATCATTGTCATTCAATATTTCACATACAGCACTTCCGAGTCCCCCTGGAAGAAAATGCTCTTCAAGAGTAATTATTTTTTTAGCCCCTTTTATCATATCTAAAAAAACTGGCTCATTAATAGGAACTTGAAAAATATCAATCACTGCTATATTATGAGGAGAATCTTTTACCAAAGCCATAGCAGTATGAACCATAGGCCCTGTAGTGATAATAAGATTTTCTTCTCCCTCACAAAGCTTTGACATACCTTTTGAAAAATCAAAATTAATATCATAGATATTGTCACAAAAATCTTTATCCAATCTTACATAATGTGTTGAATCAATATCACATAATTCTTCAGCATAAAAACTTGCCATAGCATTATCATTAATATTATGAATTGTAATATTGGGCAAAGATCTCAAAATAGAAATATCTTCAATAAGATGATGTGTTGGTCCATCAGAATCATAACTAAGACCTGTTCCCATACCTACAATAGTAATTGGTATATTCATAATGCAATTTGAAACTCTTATCTGCTCAAGACATCTTAAAGTTATAAACGGTGCAATAGCATAAACAAAAACTTTTTTACCAGCAAGAGCCAAACCAGATCCAACAACAATTGCATTTTGTTCTGCTATACCTACATTAATAAACTGAGAAGGCAGCTCTTTTCTAAATTTATCAAGTGCAGGAGCGCTCATATCAGCAACAACTATCACAACATCTGAATCTTTTTTTGCCAACTCATATATTTTATCAAAAAAAACATCTCTAAAAGTAATGTAATCTGCCATATTTATATTCCCTTTTTAATTTTATCTAAATTCATATTTTTTCCACAACACTTATCTTTATGCAAATCACAAGAAGGACATATTTTTGCAAACATATCAATAGAAGGTGCTCGACCATGCCACAATGGTTGATAACATAAACAATCCATTCCCTTACCCTTAACAGTATCAGCAATAATTACTGTAGGTTTGCTAAAAGATCTGGATCTATTATGTCCAAATGCGTCCATAATTTCACTAAAAGAATGCCCATCAATCTCAATAACATTAAAACCAAATGCTTCCCATTTTTTACTAAAAGGCTCTAACGATATAAGATTCTCAGTAAAATCAGTAACGCAAAGATAGTTCCTATCAACGATAGTAATAAGATTATTCAATCTATTATGAGAAGCAAACATAGCTGTTTCCCAAATAGAACCCTCATAACATTCTCCGTCCCCTAATAAAGCATAAACATTATGAAGCTGATTATTCATTTTAGCACCAAGAGCTAGTCCTGCTGCTACTCCATATCCTTGACCAAGAGAACCTGCTGTTATTTCCACCCCTGGAACATCATTTTGAAGATGAACAGCAAACATACCTCCCTCTTTATTGAATTTTTTTAACTCCGATTTATCAAAAAAACCAACATCTGCAAGAATGTTATAAAGAACAGGACTTGCCTGACCTTTACTTAAAATAAACCTATCTCTATCTTCCCAATTCGGATCTGAAGATTTATATTTTAAAACTTCTCCATAATAAAGAGCCACTAAAATATCAGTACAAGAAAAACAAGAAGTTACATGCCCTTTTTTAGCTCCAACACACATCTCTAATGTGTTCCTTCTTATTTCATGAGATTTATTTTTAAAATCTTCTATAAATAACATACTATTATCCCTTAATTTAAAATTCATATTCTTATATCGGTAACATGCATTAAATATATTAATTTAACTGCATTTATTATAATATTCTCTCCAATAATCAAGTGTGTCCTGAAGAGTAGTATCAAAATCTATCTTCGGTTTCCACCCAGATATTTCTTTAAATTTATCAACACAAGGTATTTGAAGAGTAACATCAGATGGCCTTAATAACTCTTTATCTACATATACTTTAATATCCCCCACAGTTGATTTGTCAATGAGTTTATCAAGCATTTCTCTGATAGTCATCGTAACATCACCACCTATGTTGTAAACTTCTCCTGGTATACAATAATTTACTAACATCCAATACGCTATTACAGCATCTCGGACATCTGCAAAAGTTCTTACACTATCTAAGTTACCAACTCTTATTACAGGTTTTTGCAATCCTGCTTCTATTTTTGCAATTTGCTTAGCAAAAGCTGATACAACAAAAACATCACCCCTACGAGGACCTGTATGGGTAAACATTCTGGTTCTTATTGTTTTAATACCATAGGATATCCAATATTGAAAAGCAAGCATATCCTCACCAACCTTAGAAACAGCATATGGAGAAGCAGGCTTTAAAGGACAATATTCATCGATAGGGACATTTTTTTCCTCAACTTGTCCATATACTTCTGAAGAAGAACAAATATGAACAATAGGATCATACTTGAATGTCCCATCATTATTACAACCATCTTTTAATTTTATAACTTT